>WNGN01003453.1_pt1 | contig 10738 bp, 9 predicted proteins | sample 5400561 | NCBI WGS metagenome assembly WNGN01 (sample SAMN13153379, study PRJNA577476) | soil metagenome | isolation source: 115 cm soil or saprolite under Garry oak tree replicate 2 | place: USA:California | collected 2016-06-15 | reverse complement strand
CTTACAAGACGTGCTAAACCGCTTGCACAAAGCCTTTCAAAACTTCTTCCGACGCTGTAAGAATGGAGAGAACCCTGGCTATCCCAGATTTCAGGGTAGGAATCGCTACAACAGCTTCACCTATCCAGACAGAGCCGGTTGGAAGTTCGATGGAACATACTTGCGCCTCTCTAAGATTGGCTCGATTAGAGTCAAACTGCATCGCAAACTCGAAGGCACGATCAAGACAGTGACTCTCAAACGAGAAGTAGACCAATGGTACGTCTCATTCTCTTGTGAGGTAGAAGAGCCTGAGAAGCTGCCTGTATCCTATGAGGATGTAGGCATTGACCTGGGCGTCTCTCACCTGGCTACCCTTTCCACCGGTGAGATGATCGAGCATCCCAGGTACTACCGTCAGGCCAAGCATGTTCTTGAGCAAAGACAGCAATCCCTCTCGCGCAAGAAACGTGGCTCGCATCGTAGGGACAAAGCACGTAAGCTGGTAGGCAAGGCACACCGTAAAGTAGCCAATCAACGCCGTGACTTCCTGCATAAAGAGTCTAGGAAGCTCGTCAATCGTTTTCAGGTGATCGTCTTTGAGGATATCCCGATAGGGAACCTAACGAAACACGCCAAACCCAAACAAGACGAGAAAACAGGGCAATACCTCCCGAATGGGGCAAGTGCAAAAAGTGGCTTAACGAAAAGTATCTTAGACGCAGGCTGGGGAGCCTTTAGGCAACTATGCAGTGTCAAGGCAGCATGGGCCGGTCGCAGCATGGTAAAGGTCAACCCTGGCTATACGTCTCAAATCTGCTCACAGTGTGGAACGGTGCGCAAGAAGACGCTCGCGGAACGCTGGCACTCGTGCGACTGTGGAGCAGAATTGGATAGAGACGTAAACGCGGCTATCAATATCCTCTGGTTGGGAATCAGCCAACTCGGAAAACGAGTAGAAGCCTCCTGCCTTTAGGCGGAGGTAGTTCACAAGATATGTCGAGGCAAACAGCAGAACGGGTTGAAGGATGAGAAAAATAATGGTACAACAGTGCGCATGGTGTTTACGATTAATCGATGGCACGGGGGAACACATCTCGCCTGTGCCAGTGCCGAAAATATATGAGGCATCCCATGGGATGTGCCAGGCATGTGGGAATAGTTGGCTGGCGGCAGTGGAAGAGTCTTATGGAGGGGGAGGAGTAATGAGCGTTTCAGAGAATGGAGGGCACCACGTCCAATGCATGGAAGAAAGTGCGCTCCATCGATAGATAAACTTCCTGTTATTTTTTTGTGAGGAAAGGGCTATTGGCGGTGCAGCCGCCAATAGCCCTTTCCTCACAAAAGACTACTTTTTGGAATTCTGCAAAAAACCTAGCATGAGCTGGTTTACTTTGTCGGGCCGTTCTTGTTGGACCCAGTGACCGCTGTCAGGGAGATATGTAACTTCAATATGGTCTACCCATGGCTCAAGATCATACGTCAGCTCAATGCCAAGTGCGATATCATGCTCTCCCCAGATCAAAAGCGTTGGGGTGCTGACGTAGGTGTTCTCCCTTGTAGCTGGAGGTGGCAGGCGGCGAAAGAGTTGACGGTAATAGTTTAGACTGGCAGTCATGGCTCCGGGTTTGCTCATGGCCTCCTGGTATAGCGCAGTCACTTCGCGAGGAAATACGGCTTTTTGGAGCGCTGCTCCATTGAGTATGCGTCCAATTTCATTGGCATGGTTGCGCAACAATAGCACTTCAGGGAGCCAGGGAATTTGAAACGCGAAGATATACCAGCTTTTACGGAGTTGTTTGAGCGTACGAAATTCACGCTGCATCGCATATGGATGCGGCGCATTCATAGCGATGAGATGGCTGGTCATGTGTGGATAGTGAATGGCAAAATGCCAGGCCAGGATGCCGCCCCAGTCGTGTCCAACAATGATGGCCTGCTCTTGTCCTAACCCTTTGATCAAGCCCTCAATGTCCTTCAGAAGCGTCGGCACGTCGTAGCCTTTGCGCGGTTTGTCTGTGTCATTGTACCCACGTAGATCGGGAGCGACAACAGCGTAGCCGTGCTCCGCGAGGAATGGTATCTGGTAACGCCAGGAGTACCAGAACTCGGGAAAGCCGTGCAGGAGGACGATCAAAGGCCCGCTGCCCTGGGTAACATAGTGCATGCGAATGCCATTGCTGATGATGTCGCGGTGCTGCCAGGTTTCCGTTGTGATTGCCATAACGACCTATCTCCTTCAAACAGAATGAAGGGTTCCACAGCAGCGCGGGCTACCATGAAACCCTTCATTCTATGTTTATTCCCCGGAGGTGTCGTTGTAGACGATAGCGCGTTTCACTTGCTCGATCAGATCGGTAACGGGGATGCCGCGGGGGCAGGCGTCCGCACAGTTAAAGATGGTGCGGCAACGCCAGACGCCGTCGCGTTGTCCCAGGATGGCAAGCCGTTCCGCTGCTCCCTGGTCGCGGCTATCAAAGATGAAGCGGTGAGCGTTGACGATCGAGGCAGGGCCAACCCAGTCGGGGTTGGCCCATACTGATGGGCAAGAACCCGTACAGGCGCCACAGAGAATACACTTCGTGCCTTCATCGTAGCGTTCGCGCTGGGCAGGGCTTTGCAGGCGTTCCGTTCCCGGCTCACTGTCGTATGTGATCAGGTAGGGCTTGACGGATTTATATTTTTCAAAGAACGGATCCATATCGACTACAAGGTCTTTGATGACCGGGTAGCCAAGCATAGGTTCAATCGTCACCTTATCGCCGACATCGCGCATCAGGACCTTGCAAGCCAGGCGGTTGCGACCGTTGATGCGCATGGCATCCGAGCCACAGACACCATGCGCGCAGGAGCGGCGGTATGTGAGAGAGCCATCCATTGTCCATTTGATGGTGTTCATGGCGTCCAGCAGGCGGTCGATGGGATCGGCCTCCACGCGATAATCGGCCCAGTATGGCTTCTTATCCTTTTCGGGGTCAAAGCGTTTGATACGCACCAACACATTCATGGTTTGCCTCCTTAATATTTCCGTTCCTTGGGCTTGAATATTGGATCATCAATCAATTTGACATCCTTATAATCCAGGCGTACATCATGTGCCTTCGTACCCTTGTACGCGAGGGTATGTTTTAGCCAGTTGGCATCGTCACGCTTCTGGTAGTCGAGACGATAGTGTGCACCGCGACTCTCAGTACGTGCCAGGGCGCCATGAATCGTTGCCTCACTGCAATCCAGCAGGAAACCAAGTTCAATGGCTTCAACCAACTCCGTGTTAAACTTTTTGCCTTTATCCTGTAATTGTGCCCGCTTATAAGTATCCTGCAAGCCATCCAATGTGTCGAGGGCATGGTGCAGCCCCTTGTCGCTACGCTCAACATAGACCATTTCGTCCATCTCATTTTGTAGCGTACTACGCACACGGGCCGCTGACTCTCCGCCGGTAGAGCTATAGAGCTTGTCCACTAATTTGCGAGCGTATGCCTCTGGTTCGTCTGGAAGCGGCGCGTGGCTGTTTTCAGTAATGAACTTCGCGATGTGTTTGCCAGCGCGCCGGCCAAAAACAATCAGGTCGACCAGTGAATTCGTACCAAGGCGGTTGGCGCCGTGTACCGAGACGCAGGCTACCTCGCCAGCGGCATAGAAGCCAGGCATTGGTGTCCATTGTGGGTCAATGACAACACGAGCATCCTCGTCGGTTGGAATGCCACCCATGGCGTAGTGCGCGGTCGGTTGGATCGGCACAGGTTCGGTAATTGGCTCGACGCCAAGATAGTTACGCGCGAAATCGGTGATATCGGGTAACTTCTCGGAGATCGTCTTGGCTCCCAGGTGTCGTACATCGAGGTAAACATAATCTTTGCCGTCTACGCCGCGCCCCTCTTTGACCTCCTGGATGATACAGCGCGAAACGATATCGCGCGGAGCCAGGTCCTTGAGCGTGGGCATGTAGCGTTCCATAAAGTACTCGCCTTTGCCGTTAAGCAGCTTGCCGCCCTCACCGCGCGCTGCCTCGCTGAGCAGAACGCCCACCTTGTAGATACCGGTGGGATGGAACTGGTACATCTCCATGTCCTGCAGGGGTATGCCCCGGCGGTAGGCGATGGCCATACCGTCGCCGGTGCAGGCGAAGGCGTTACTGGTAACACGCCATGCTCGTCCATACCCACCCGTGGCGAAGAGCACTGCTTTGGCATGAAAGGTGTGAATTTCTCCTGTGCGAATCTCCAGCGCCACAACGCCGCAGGCCTGACCATCGTTGAACAACAGGTCGAGCGCGAGGAATTCACTGAAGAAGCGCACCTGGTTTTTCACTGCGCTCTGGTACATCGTCTGGAGAATCATATGGCCGGTGCGATCGGCCGCGTAGCAGGCGCGCCGTACCGCGGCCTCGCCGAAGTTGCGCGTGTGGCCGCCGAAGCGTCGCTGGTCGATACGTCCATCCGGGGTGCGGTTAAACGGCAGGCCGCGATGTTCAAGTTCATAGACGGCATCGATCGCCTCACGTGCCAGGATCTCTGCCGCGGGCTGGTCTACCAGGTAGTCACCGCCTTTGACGGTATCGTACATGTGCCATTTCCAATGGTCTTCTTCCAGGTTGCCCAGCGCGGCAGCGACACCACCCTGGGCCGCGCCAGTGTGCGAACGCGTGGGGTAGATTTTACTGAGCACGGCTACGCTGGTGTTGGGCAGTTGCATAGCGGCCATCAAACCGGCCCCGCCGGAACCGACGATAACCACGTCAAATTTATAATACATAGTGCATCCTCGCTACTACTAGTGAAGGCAGGATACGCCGAGATTTGCCGTATGCTGGAAAGTGATCAGCGTGATCGTACCTAACATAAAGAAGATCAAGGTCAGTGTTCCGGCCACTGACATCAAAGTCAGCCGTGCGCCACGCCCACGAACATAATCATCGATGACTACGCGCAAGCCGTTCATACCATGCAGGAGCGCCAACAACAGGAGTAACCAGTCGTAGAGTCTCCAGAGGGGGTTATCGTAGCGCATTGTCACGAACTGGTACGTTGTACAGGCAACATCAGTCGTAACGTGCATAATGAGCAAGTGAAAGATAACAAGGAAAATCAGCAAGATGCCAGAGATGCGGAAAAAATACCAGGAAAAGGTTTCAAATCCGCCGCTAGCTGGTTTCGCTCCATATCCAGTCGAAATACGCATGTGTGTTCCTCCTAGTAGGGACCCGATGTATCGCGTCCCACGCGGGGTGGGGGGACAGGCCCACGTTATCCAGTTATTACTTTGTGATTGTCGTCACGTGTGGTTGTAAAAATGGCAGCGCTGGCTCAAGGACAAAATATGCGATGGGGATGAAACCGACGATGGTGAGAACCATGACGATAACGAACATCAGCACCTGGTAACGCACGCCCTTGCGCCAGAAGTCGATCACCATGATACGTATACCGTTAAAGCCATGCAGGAGTACAGCACCTATCAAGGCCAGGGATAAAAACCGAACGATGATGCTGTCGAAGAGCAAAATACCTTCATTGTAGACGGCTGGGCCGAAGCCTAACAAAGACACATCCACAATATGGATCATGAGAAACAAGAGGATAGCCAGTCCTGTAACGCGATGCAGCAACCAGGACCACATCCCGGATTGACCTCTGTACATAACAACCTCAATTCTGGTGGCGGGAGAGGGCCTGAGGCAAAATAAAATAGATCAGGGATCGCACGTATTCAGCGGCCTCGCAGCTCTTGCTCTCGCCTTTTGGATAACCCTGATGGATATCCTGACAACAAAAAAAGGCGAATCGCTAACCCTGAAGGGAGTGAGTACGTCTGGGTGGTGAATCTACCAGCATCAGCAAATGTGCTCGCATCTCTAGAATCAACGCCCTTTAGGTAAGATGATATGTAGGCACACTCTTGTGCCGGTAGCAATCAGTCTTATTGACGTCGTATTCTTATTATAGCGCACGGTAAGGTGTTGCGCAAAGAGGGGTAAACGAGAATTTGCTCTTCTTATCCCCTGTAAAAATCCGTCAAAGTAGTGTATAATATGAGAACCAGAGAAAAATCCCACTGAGAATTTATTCAGGGCGAGCCATGCTTCGCCCCTGCAAAGGCAATGTTGCCAGACGTTCGCGTATTTGCAGGGGTGTGCAAAGCATAGCTCGCCCCTTTTATTGTGGTCACCTGTTCCTCTTGCTCTTGTGTCAACAATGTCCACATGCTAAGATAGAGTTGGATCCTTCACGACATGCTTCGTTGAATCGTTTGTAACGAAAACTGTCATTGTAACCTTGCAACGTAATAATATCTGCTACGACAATTTTTTATGTCTACTTCATGGCGCCTGTATGTAGCAGGCTGCCATAGCAGAGGAAGCGTTGTGAATACACTGCACAGTAATCAGGAAAATCCACATCTTGCCAGGGTAGAACGGGGCATTGCCGGAGCGCGGATACCTCGGCGGGAGGAAGATGTGCAGCAATTTCAGACGTTCTATCAGGAAAACCTGGGCCTAATTTATCGCTATGTGTATAGTAAAGTTGGCAACCGAGAAGAGGCCGAGGACCTGACGTCTCAAATATTTATTAAAGCGATACGTGGCGTTGACACTGAACGCGGACCGCGAAGTATGCAGAAATGGCTGTTTCAAGTTGCGCGTACAACCATTGCCGACTACTGGCGCGTTTACTACCGTGTGTCAACTAACTCTTTAGAAGAACTGCTCGAGGACGGCTGGGAAGGCCCAGCAGAAGAAGAGCACATGCCTGTTAGTAGCATGCCTACGGAGCGTGTGCAGCGTATTCTTCAGGCTTTGCCTGAACACTATCGAGAGGTTTTGACGTGTCGTTTTCTGTTCAATCTCTCAATTAAAGAGACAGCTTTGAATTTGGGCTTGACGGAGGCCAATGTAAAAGTGTTACAGTTTCGTGCGCTTAAACGCGCCGCAGATCTCGAACATATTGCCATAATAAGCAAGTAAATGTGTATGAGTGGGTAGGGGACCCTGCCCACACCAGCCATTATAACTAACCCGGAGCAATAAGACTATGCCAGGTGAAGACCAGGAACGATTTGAAGACTATCTGGAGCTGGAACAATATATTGAGCAGCTTCAGGCAGGCCGTGTCGCCCACCCACCGGCGGAGCTGACACCCAGCCAGGCGAATGTCTATCGCATGGCTGCACTTTTTCGCTCCGCGTCCCCTGAAGCCAGTGAGCCTCGACCGGAGTTTGCCGCCGAGTTGCAGGCTCGTCTCGAGCAGGAACTCCAACAGCAAGCAAAAGTAGAACCTCAATCTCAAACTCTGAAGCGCAAAAGAGAGCAGAAGCAGAAGCGCAATGTCTCCCGGCGTGCGCTGTTGACTGGCGGGGCCGCTGCCGCTGCTTCATTAGTAGTTGGAGCCGGTCTAGAGCATATGGTTGAACAGGCACAGGCGGCAAGACAACCTCAACAACCTCAACAACCTCCCGACCCATATTCAGGTCAACTCATAGCGGCTGGCGTTCCCACCACGTGGCACCTTGTGACTACGCTTGCTAACCTGGGAGATAAAGCCGTGCGCTTTGTCGCAGACACGGTTGTTGGCTATATCATACGCGATGATGGCGATGGCGGTGATCCAGACAAGGGGAAGATTATCGCTATCTCCGCAGCTTGTACGCACATGGGTTGTATTGTGCAATGGCAGGACTCAGACCGTAAATACCATTGCCCCTGTCATGGTGGCCTGTTTACTGAGTATGGCGGGATCGATGCTGGCGCTGCTAAATTACGTTACCTCCGCCCATTGCCGCGCTTGAATACAAAAATAGTCAATGGCAATGTCTATGTCGAGGTACCGGTTAACACTGGTTCCCCTTCTACAAAGGCGTGGCAATGAGGCGTAGCCTGCTCGTCGTTGCTCTTGGGATCACTTTTCTCATTTTGCTGACGTGGCTTGGCACTGTTATTACCTCTATTATTCCCCATAGGGTGACCGCGCAGGAACAAACTGCCAGTGCTGGCCCCTACCGGGTTACTCTGCAGGTCAACCCGAATCCACCTCTCATCACGCAGCCCGCAACGCTCTCGTTACAGGTACTCTCTAGTAGTTCACAACAACCTGTCACCAACGCACATATAATGCTGGAGAGTGCTATGGTGGAAATGGATATGGGCGTCGATAGAGTAGAGGCTCGTGCGCAAGGTGACGGCACTTATCTCGCCAAAGTACAGTTTTCAATGAGTGGCTACTGGAAAGTCCATGTTACTATTACGACTCCAGGGGCCACACCGGCGAGCACAGACTTCGAAGTGACGGCGCAATAATCTGGCCATAAATGCATCGGATCAACTACCTGATGCTTGTGGCAGGACCATCCACAATCTTAGTTGGTGACCTGCCCAAAGATGTACCCACCTCCTCCCTGTGCTATACTCTAATATACAAAAAATCGTTGCGAAGAGCGTAGCGATGAGGCTTCAGAAAAACATGGACATGGGTTAGCTAAAAATAATGTGTGAATATGCGTGAATATAAATATAAAGGAACTTCCCATGCACTTTTATCGTCGGATGTGTGGTGGTTTTGCCATACTTTTTATAGTGATACTCCTGACCTCCTGCGGTGCCCTTGGTGGTTCCAATGCGCCGCAGGCACAGCCAAAAGCTACTCCAACACTCCCACCGACCCCAACTCCCGGACCGGGACAGCAGTTGTTGAGTACAATGGCGCAGAAGTTTAATACGGCCAGTACGCTACATGGCGTGTTCGACGTAAAGATTACCGGTCCGGCCTTTAATGGGACCGAAAATAGCGAGATATGGAATGCCTTGCCCAACAAAATTCGCACGGTTGTGCTGCAATCAAACGTTGCACAGTTTCCTACCGGTTCAATTACGGTGAGCGATGGCAAAGTAATCTGGCAGTACGATCCAACAAAGAAAGTTGTCTATAAAGGACCAGTGACGGTCAGCACAGCCAGTGCGACACCGACAGCCAATGGCCAGCAAGGTGGGCGGAGCCAGCTCATTTTGAATATCTTACGCCCGGTCTTTACACAAAGTGACTCAACATTAGTATCATCCTCGACGAAGATTAATGGACATGACGCGTACGATGTACATGTTGTTTCGCGGGGGCAATCAGCAACGGGCGGTGGTGGGGGTGGCTTCGGGAATTTCAGCTATTCTGGTAATGTCTACATTGATAAGACAACGAACCTGCCAATACAGGTGAATCTGATGATCCAGGGCCTGGGCCAGGTCTTGCTAAATATTCCTATGCTCATACTCAATCAGCCCATTCCAGCAAGCACATTTACCTTCGTTGTTCCCGAGGGCGTCAAAGTACTGTCTTTACCGCCAGCGAGTACTATCCCTGGCACAGGTTCGCTAACCCTGGACCAGGCACAGCAAAGGGCCAGACAGGCCGGCTATCATTTGCTCAGTATTCCCGCCTCCCAGGCGGACTATGTCCTGGGCAATGTTAACGCGCTGGGCGCCCCAGGCAATCAGATTTACACACTGAGCTATACCAAAGGGAGCAGCAGTTTTACTATTGCCCAGGGGAAAGCACTGGCGAACTTGCCTTCCAGTGGAGGTCGACAGGTCAGCTTGCGGGGAACGACAGGAACAGTGTCGACAACCAATGGCGCGACGACGCTCTCCTGGACCGAGAAGGGCGTTGGTATTACCATTACCGGGAATGGCCTGACCGGCGATCAGCTACTGAGTATTGCGAAATTATTGTCGTGATGAAATATCTCAAGAACAATAGATATGGCCTATTTGCCCTTTTCCTTGCCAGCATGTATCTATTGACCAGTGTACTCTACACAAAAAAATTCGCCCTGGTCGTGTTGATGTTGTTGAGCCTGGGATCAAATGCCATGTTTCTGCGAGAACTCTACGCGACGGGCGGTTCTACCCAAACACTGCTCTTTGGCTCACTCGCCTTCCTTTTTACCGCCTGGCTCGCCCTCTCTCGCGGTCAGGACCTCTCTCCCGGCAGACGATGGTTGCGCTTTGCATGCTATGGCGGCTGGGGATTAGTAGTAGGGCTTGGTCTCTGGTCAGATTTGATTATAGTTCCATATGTTGTGATGTCAGCACTGTTTCTGCTGCTGTTTTGCTGGCCTGATGGACGATCATGGGCGCCTCTCTGCCTGCTGCTCGGTTTCGTTATCGGCGTGTTTCCAATCATAGCTTACAATTTTCTCGCGCCTCCTGGACAAAATTCCCTCTCCGTGCTGTTAGGACTCTTTCATGGCTCGCAGTCGCCTACATCACACGCGCTGGTACAAGGCATCACAGGCACGCTGCAGGTGAGCATACCGACCGCCACAGGTATCCCCGCTTGCCCTGTACCGGCATTTGAGATACGAGAACAATGTGAATCCTCCGAATACGCAATGTCTCGCTCTCTATACAGTATGGGGGGTGGGTTACCTGCTGCTCTGGACACTGGCTACATTTCTTACTTTGCAGGCTCTCTGGACATTGCGCCCGCATTATCGCTTCCTCAAACTAACGCAGGGTACCGCAAAGCATGAAGTGGTTACTGTGCACTTTGCACGTTTCTTCTTGCTAGCCAGCGCCGGCCTGGCATTGACGTCTTACGCCATCAGTTCCGCGCCGCTCAGTTTGCCGGCCAGCCACGCGCGCTACCTGGTCGGCCTACTGATAGTGACTCCCGCGGTGCTCTGGCCACTATGGCGAGCAGCCAGCACTATCCGCCCTCCCTTAATCCGCCGTCCCCATCGTAGGGGCGGGAGAGGAGAGGAGAGGAGAAGA
>WNGN01005341.1_pt1 | contig 10741 bp, 7 predicted proteins | sample 5400561 | NCBI WGS metagenome assembly WNGN01 (sample SAMN13153379, study PRJNA577476) | soil metagenome | isolation source: 115 cm soil or saprolite under Garry oak tree replicate 2 | place: USA:California | collected 2016-06-15 | reverse complement strand
CGTTCAGATAAGGGTCAATCTTGACGGGGCAGACCTTCAATCCCTTCGACTTCAACAGGACGCCGATCGAGGAGGTGCTGATGCCCTTCCCGAGGCCTGACAAAACGCCTCCCGTGACAATGACATATTTCACTCAAATCACGGGAATGCTCCATCCGGCGGGCTGATGATAAAGTTTGTGTCTTGAAGCTGACGAAACACTCGCAAAAGGCGACCGCTGATTCATGGCGCAATCCGATGACGATGGCGAAAGCCTATATCGCCCGCGCGGATGGGTGAGCCCGGTGATGACGTGGAGCTCGTGAAGTACGAAGGACTCCCGATCGGCACCGCGGCTCCGGACTTCTCGCTGCCCGCGGTCGATGGGAAGACATACTCTCTGGCATCGTTCCGGGACAAACCGGTCCTCGCGGTCGCGTTCTGGTGCAATCACTGTCCATACGTGCAAGCGTGGGAGGATCGGACGATTGCCGTCCAACGCGATTACGCGGGAAAGGGCGTGCAGTTCGTCATGATTAACGCGAACGACGAAGAGAGCTATCCGGAAGATGACTTCGCAAACATGGTCGAACGCTCGAAGCGCAAAGGCTACAACTTCCCGTATCTTCGCGACGAGAGCCAAAAGGTCGCCGAATCATACGGCGCCGTGTGCACCCCGGACTTCTTCGTGTTCGACTCGGCGCGGAAGCTTCGGTACCGCGGGAAGCTCGACGACTCGAAGGAACCGAAGGCCGTGAAGAAGCAAGTCATGCGCGAAGTGCTCGATGCGGTCCTCGCGGGCAAGCAGCCGCCGACGACCTTCGTGCCGCCGATGGGCTGCTCGATCAAGTGGAAGTCCGGTCACTGGCGGTGACGTCCGGTCGCCCGACGAGTTGCGCGTCTTCGCTTCTTGGCACCGGAACGTTTCTCACCGCGGACGAGCCCTCGGCGAAGATGACCGAGCCGCCACTCCAAGAAGGAATACACCGCCCCCAGGTTCCCGCTCCGTCGGTACGCCCGACGGACTCGGGCCGCTTCCCCCGAATCCGCTTTCAGTTCCTCCACGAACTTCTTGATGTTCAGGATCGCGCGCGTCAACTCATCCACGATCGGGATTGTTGCTCGCTGGGAGGTCCGGGAAAGAGGGTTCAAGTCGATGCTGATGACGACCTTCCCCATGCGGACCAGCGCTTCCGCTCGGTCGCCGTCCTCCAGCGGGACGAGCACAACATCCGCCCCGAAGATCCCGTCGCGGTGGGAGAGAGCTCGCTTCGACTCGATTCCCGGGATCCGCGCGTTGGGTCCCGGGCCTAGGACGTTGCGTGCCCCCGCTCGTTCGAGGATCCGGACGATTTTCTCCACGCGAGATTCCGTTCGGTGGAACAGGTTCACCTCGATTCGTCCGGGGATCGCGCGTGCAAGCTGGACGACTTCCCGCGCCGCGAGAGCGGCCACGTTGCCGTTGACGGAGATCACCGGACGGGCCGCTTCGAGAAGATGCGCGGCTGCGGCGCGTTCCGCCACCAGGGCCGGCGCGCTCGTCTCCTCTCCGAACAGGTAATCCCACGCTTCGCCGCGGCCTTGGGCGATCAGACCCTCCGGGACCACAACACCTTCTTTCCATGCGCGGACAAGCCGCTCACGACGGACGAGGGATTGGTACCGCGGATGCGACCGGGGGATCGTCATGGCATCCGCTGGATCGCAGCGACGAACTTCCCACAGCCGTGCCAGAGGGGATCGGCGGTCGGCACTCCGTATTTCTGCTCGTACGTTCGCACTGTGGCGTCCACTTCGTCCCTCGTCATGTTCTCATGATTGATTCCGATGCCGATGACTTTGCCGCCACCAATCGGGCGCGTGTAGAACTGGAGCCATTCGATTTCCTCGTCGACGGTTGGCATCGGCCACGCGACGACGTCCCGGCGGAACGACCGCGTCTTCCTCGCGGGAGCGTGCATCATCAGAATCGCGGACGGCATGGACGCCATGATGATCGCCCGCATACTCCCCTGGCCCTCGACGACGACGACGCGCGCCCGCGTCTCCCCGTACGCCCGGACGATTTCCGATTCCAGCTCGCCGACCATGAAATCGGCCTTGATCGAGTCGAGCGGCACCCCGTAGGCCGATCCTTGAAGGAGTCCGGTCTGGCCTGTCGCCACGAATGCGGCGGGCATCCCCGCGGCGTTCAGTGCGTCCGTCAGCAGGAGGGCCATCGTCCTCTTTCCGATCGCGCCGTCGGTCCCGAGGACCGGGATGCGCAGGCACGGCAGCTTGCGGGACAGATCGCTGAATTGCTTCGACTCGCGGATCGGCCGTGGCTTGCGAACATCGACGAGCCGCACTCCGTTGGCCTCGGCGAGTTTAGCGAATTCCGGATCATCGTTCAGGTATTCGTGTAACCCTGCGACGATGTTCAATCGGTTCTCGATCGCCTCTCGGATGATCGGCCGAAATTCCTTCGGGATATAGCCGCCAAACGTGGCGACGCCGATGATCAACGTCTCAGGCCGGCACGTTTCGACGGCCTCTCTCAGGCTCGCGACGATCGGGACTCCGTTCGGCTTCCCGTCCAGGACGTCTCCGGCGTCGCGCCCCGCTTTCGTGTGATCGATGACGCCCGCGATCAGATATCGTTTCGAGTACCGCACGAGCCCGTTCGCCGTTTTTCCCGTGCTCTGACCGAAATACCCGTCGCACAGGATGACGGCTCTCTCCATGCCACTTGTCCCCTGTGATAACGACGGGCGAAAGTCCATAATCTCCTATAAAGCCTAAGCGCGCAGGCGACGCCTCATGGTCGCACGATTCCGCGTCAGTGAGAGCCTACGCTCTTCGCCCCTCTGCGATTCCGCCGTGCGGCGACAGGAGCTGTGCCCGTGACGCAGAGCGTCGAAGACCTCGGGCCATGCGGCTCCTGCGGCGGGAAGCTATTCCCCTTCATCCTCTGTGAGTCGTGCGGTGCCGCGACAATCTTGCGCGAGGCCCGCCAGCTCGAAAAAGAGGCCACGTGTCCCGAGTGCGGGGCCCGAAATCCGTGGCAGCTCATCTGCGATCAGTGTCACTCCCGGTTTCGCGCGCCCTCGGTCGGAGAAAGTCCGTCCCCTGCAACCGCGACTTCGGATGCGAAGCCGGAGGCGGCCGTGGCCCCCGTCGGCCGTCCGAAGCGACGCATCAATGGTGAGTCCGACCCGGCCTCCCTCGTCCACTTGTTGAAGGTCCTCGGCCTCGATCCGTCCCGGGCCCAAGCGCTGATCGACCGCGGCTACGATGCTCTGTGGAAGATCGCACGGACCTCCGTCGACGAGCTCGCGCGCATCCCGGAAGTCGGGCCGGTCGCCGCCCGCAAGATGCTCGCTTCTCTGCATCTCATCAAGTACACTCCACCGCGGCGCACGAAGGAGCAGATCGCGCAGGACGAGTACGAGTGTCCCCTGTGCGGCTGCATCACCTCCGCGTTCGCCGTCGCGTGTCTCGAATGCGGGGCGGCCTTCGACGAAGAAGAGATGGACGAGGCGATCCGGCAGCAGTTCGCCGCCGAAGGCGATGCGGCTCTCCTCGCATTCTACGACGCTCGCCTGACGGAGCCGCCGGAGAACGCGGACCTGCTCTACGCGCGGGGTCTGCTCTTGCAAACGATGGGTCGGACCGACGAGGCGATCGAGGCTCTCGACCGGGCCTCCGCCGCGGCGCCGGACGAACGAAAGATCAGGGTCGCCCAGCTCCGGATCCAGGCGAAGGAACTTCGCAAGCCCAACGCGGCCGAGAAGCTCCGGTCCACGGCGAACGCGCTCCTTGACGACGTCGCGTGGGACCAAGAGATCGCGCAGCTCGACCAGCTCCTCTCCGATACAGGACCCATCTGTCCGGCTTGCGGTGCCACCGTCCCGAGGAACGTGGCCCTGTGTCCCTCGTGCGGCGCGCGTCTCTCCGAGGCCCCGCCGGAACGGGAAGCAAAGCGTGCGAAGGCCGCGGTCTCCCCCGAGCTGGACATCCTCGTCGACGATCTCCTCGTCGGAGAGCTGGAGGAGTCCCTCACCCCGGAGGAGCTCGAACTCACGAAAGCCGCGGTGCTCGATTGGCTCATCGAAGAACTCGAAGAGACAATGGGCGTCGACGCGACCATCAAGGCTGCGATCGAGAAACAGGCCGAGGCGGAGCCGTCGGCCGAGCCCTCTCCGGTTCCCCCCGCCGTCGGATTCCTGTCCGGATGGATGCGTGGGAGTAAGGGCCTCGTGAGCGGAGTGCGTCCGAAGACCTCGATTCGCGGGGCCGGAAAAGTCAACGGTCTCGTCAACGGCCGAGGTCGCGTGAACGGCCTCGTCAACGGGCTCGGCCGCACGAACGGCCTCGTGAACGGCGTCGGCCGGGTGAACGGCTTGGTCACACCGACCGGGCGGGTGAATGGCCTCATGGGCGAGCAAGGGCGGATCAACGGGACGATCGGCGGGACGCAGTCGGTCCGCGTGGGAAGGAAGCAGATCCGTCTTTCCATACCTTCGAAGCGTGTCCGGTACGCCGCGATTGCAGCCGCGACGCTTTTCGCGATTCTGATGGCCGGCTTCTTGTTCATCCCGATCTCGGGACCCGCGCCGCCGATCGTCATCGACGGATCCTTTGGCGATTGGGCTTCCGTCCCTGCGTTTGACGCCGCGACCGTCGCTTCCGACGCAAATGTTTCCATCGACCACTATGCGAGTCTCCTCGATCATGATTCGTTGTATCTCTTCGCGTCGACCCGTGGTGGGATGTTCGGAGATTCGTCCGCGTACGACGGCGTCTACTTCCTGATTGACGCGGACGGGAACCCGTCCACGGGGTACCAGTTTGAAGGCATCGGGGCCGAAGCGGTCCTCGAAGTTTTCGGTGGGAATAACACGGTTGCTGGCGCGCGGCTCTATGGGTTCCCGAGCGGTGCGGAAGTGAACTGGAGCCAGCGCCAGTCGATCGGCTCTCCCCGTGCAGCGGCTTCGTCCCAGGGCGTGGAAGCCCAAGTTTCGACGTACGATCTCACCGGGTTCGACCCCGCGCGGTTCCGCATCGCCGTCTTCGCCGACGACTTCGCCGGGGTCTCGAGCCGCGGCCTCGCACCGCTGACGCCGAACGGGTCGGTGCTCCTGGAGTTGCTCCCCGTCGCATCCATCATCGGCAACACGACGACTCCGTTGTTCACGATCCGCGTGCACGCTCTCGGCCTACCCGCCGGGGCCTCATGGAGCGTTTCCTCGTTCGTCTACACGGCCACGCCGGGCGTGACGGTCTCACTCTCGGCGGGATCTGTTGTCTTGAGCCAGGGCCAGTCGGATGCGACGATTACTGCATCCGCCTCGGCCTTGGCCGTTCTCCCCGGCGAAGTCATTCAAGTCAATGTGACGAACGCAACGGCACCGGTTCCTGTGGTTGTGCGCGGCGGGCCTATCCGGGCGTACATGGCCGCGCCTCCGTCCATCGTGCGGATCGACGGCCTCTTCGCGGACTGGATTGGGAGGGATCAAACGGATTCGGATCCGGTCTCCGTGAGCAATCCGGACGTGGACATCCTGCGGTACGGGGCTGCAGTCAACTCCTCCGGAGTTTACTTCCATGTGGCCGTTGCGGGGGACTTGATGGCGGGCCATGTCCCCGATCGATTCCTCCGTGCACCGCCGAGCCAAGGAGGCAACGGTTCGAGTGGGCCCCCCATTCCCCTTCCGCGCCGAACCGGAGAGGACATCTTCCGTACCTACATGGATCTCAACTCGACGGATGCCGTCGGCTTTCCGATTGGCGGGATCTATGCAAACTACATGTTCGAGGTCCGGGGTGTGAGCGGGCGTATCACGACACGGAATCTGTACGCGTGGACGGGCACGTGGTCGCCGGTCTCCCTGCCCGCCGTTGCGCTCGCGAAGAACGAAACGGACATCGAAGGCTCGGTTGCAATCGGCCCGACGACTGGTTCTACTCGCGTGGTATTCGAATCGACGGATTGGTCTCCGTCCGTGGATTTCACGACCGCGATCGGAGCCCCCATACTCGCCCTATCGACCCCAGTCGCATCGGGAGTCCTCAGCATTGGGGTCCTCGAACAGACCGGTTTCGATGGGCAGACGTTCTACCTTCGAAGCGCGGGACCTTCGATTGGTCCGGCGGATTGCTCGACCGTGCAAGGTCTCAACACGACGCCCGGAAGCCTCGTCAAGAGCCTCACATTGTCGAGCGGTTCACGACCCTGTTTCTTCACCGATCCGGAAACGTCGTCTGAAATGATCCCAGCAGAACTATGGTCGGCCAACTTGGACCTCACGAATTCGAGCGGAACGATTCTGAACCTTACCTTCGCGGTCACTCAGCAGGACGGTTCTTCGCCAAGTCTCATCTGCTGGACTGAGTCTTCAACGCGCGGAGGAGCCAATCAGCTCTTCGGTTGCTCAGGCGGAAATGTCTCAATCGTGACCGGCCAGCGCATTCGGCTTCGCATCGAACATGCTTCTGGTCCGGCCATTGATCTCATCTACGATGGTGCGGGGGCGTCGCAGACAAGTTCGATCGTCGTCCCCGCTCCGGAATTCGGAGAGATTGCCGGGCCTTCCGTGGCAACCGCGATTGTCATCCTTCTGATCTCGTACCGCCGCCGATCGAGGCTGAGCTGAGGTCGGCGAGCTAGATTGTGGAATCGACGCTCCGCCCGATCGAGGTGAACGAGCGGGCCATTCTTTCTAAAGGTACTTGTGGACGGACCTCGTTCTTTGCGCCGTGGAGTTGGGGGTCGTCGGGAAACCGAATGTTGGCAAGTCGACTTTCTTTGCTGCGGCCACGCTCGCGCCGGTCCAGATTGCAAACTACCCCTTCACCACAATCGAGGCAAACCGCGGAGTTGCGTATGTCCGCAAGCGTTGCCCGCACCTTGAACTCGGGCACCCCTGTAAGCCGAAGAACGCTCCCTGCACCGGGGGAACGCGGCTGATCCCGGTGGAACTCCTCGACGTCGCCGGCCTTGTCCCGAAGGCACATGAGGGCCGCGGACTGGGCAACAAGTTCCTCGACGACTTGCGTCAAGCCAACGCGTTCGTCCACGTCATCGATGCAACGGGCGGCACGGACTTTGAAGGCAACCCCGTCGCCCCAGGGACTCACGACCCCCTCGCGGACGTCCAGTTCCTCGAGGACGAGCTCGCGCACTGGATCGCGGGGATCCTCTCCCGCAACTGGGAGAAGGAGGCACGTCGGGCCGACCTCGAGGAGGCGCCGTCCGAGAAGATCGTGACCGCACGTCTCACGGGCCTTGGATTCACGGAGATGCAGGTCCACTCCGCGGTGCGGGACTCCCCACTGGATCCGAAAATGGCACGATGGACATCGGACGATCTCTTCCGGCTCGCTCGGACGTTGCAGCGCCGCGGCAAGCCCATGATCCTTGCGGCGAACAAGGCCGATCTGGCCTCGCGCGAAGCGCTTCAAAGTCTGTCCAAAGCGGCGGGTTACCTGATGGTCCCGACGTCGGCCGAGTACGAGCTCGCCCTCCGGCGTGCGGCCTCCGCTGGACTCATCGACTACGCGCCGGGCGGCTCCTCGTTCGAAATCATGCATCCGGAGAAATTGACGGCGGCTCAGGAAAAGGGGCTTGAGAAGATTCGCGTTTTCTTGCAAGAACGCGGGTCGACCGGAGTGCAGGCGTGCGTCGAAGAGGCCGTCTTCAAACTGCTCGACCTGATTGTCGTGTACCCTGTGGAGGACGAGCACCACTGGACCGACAAGAGCGGGAACATCCTCCCGGATGCGTTCCTCGTGCCCCGCGGTTCCACTGCGCTGGACGTAGCCTTTAAAGTCCACACCGACTTGGGTAACCACTTCATCCGCGCCATCAACGCCCGGACGAAAATGGTCGTCGGCCGGGACCACCCGGTCCAAGATGGCGACGTCATCAAGATCGTAGCGAAGGTGTGAGATGGCGAGCTATGATGTACGCATCATCACCGCCTCGTACCGGCGGGAGCCCCGGAACGGCCCCGAGCCGGCCCAGCTGCCCGTCATCCAGCTGTTCGGACGTACGAGGGAAGGGCAGAGCATTACGATCGAGTACTCGGGCTTCCAGCCGTACTTCTTCGTGGTCGAGCCTCCGCAGTCGCTCCGCGGAGCGTTCGGCAGGGACCCGCAGGTCGTCAAGCTCGAGGACGTGACGCTGCAAGTCGAAGGCAGGCCGACCCCGTGCGCCCGTGTCGTCCTCCGCCAGCCGTGGAAGACACCCGAGTACCGCGAGAAGGCGCGAAGGTACGGATCCACGCCGTTGGAGGCCGACATCCCCTTTCAGCATCGGTTCATCTACGACATGGATCTGGGCGCCGCGGTCCGCGTTCACGGGACGGAGGCGGATCCGGCCGGGAAATACACGACCGATTTGTTCCTGATCGCAGACCGTTTCGAGACGTGCGACCCCTTCCGCCCCGCTCTCCGCGTGTTGAGTTTCGACATCGAGAACAGCATCCAGGACGGCCACATCTTCTGCATCGGCATCGTCTATCGGGAAGCCGGCGAAATCAAGACCCGCGTCCTCGAGGGGAACGAGCGGGAGATCGTGGAGGGCTTCATCAAACTCGTCCACGAGCTCGATCCCGACATCATCTCCGGATACAACATCGACGGGTACGACCTGCCCGTCCTCATCGATCGCGCCGCCAAGAACGGGATCCCGAGGCTCCAGCTCGCGCGCGACTTCTCGGACTTCTTCCACCTCGGCGAGCGGTTCTGGCGAGTCGACGGTCGCATCCTGACGGACGTCTGGTGGGCCGTGCGGGCGGAGCGCCTGAGCCTGCACATGAAGCAGGAGACGCTCGACTACGTGGGACGCCAGCTGTTGGGGGAAGGAAAACACGAGCTCTCGCGGCGAAAGATCGATGAAGAATGGGCGAAGGACCGCGAGAAAGTCATCCGGTATTGTTTGAATGACGCCGACCTCTCGCTGCGGATCCTCGAGAAGATTGGCCGGATCGAGAAGACCCTGGACCTGGCGGCCGTGAGCAAGCTCCCGCTCGAGGACGTGCTGCACGGGCGCACGTCGAACCTGATCGACTCGATTCTGATCCGCGCCGCCGACCGCGCCCGCGTCGCGGTCCCGATGATGAAGATGCGGGGCGGCCGTGTCGAGCAAATCGAAGGCGGGTACGTGCACAGCCTGCAGCCCGGGTTGTACGAGTGGGTCATCTCGCTCGACTTCCGCGCGATGTATCCGTCCCTGATCATCGAGAACAACATCTGCTTCACGACCGTCTCGTCACAAGGCACGATCGAGAGCCCGACGGGGGCGAAGTTCCTCTCTGCCGATGTGAAGAAAGGCCTCCTGCCGGTGATTCTGGCGAGCCTGATGAAAGACCGCCAAGACGTGCGCACGAAGATGCGGGAGGCGACGGAGCCCCAGATGCGGGAGTTCTACGACGGCCTCCAAGCGGCGATCAAGATCCTGATGAACGCGTTCTACGGGGTCCTCGCGTCGTCGTTCTACCGGTTCAACGACCCGAAAGTCGGCGCCTCGATTACCGCGTTCGCGCGGGAGCGAATCAAAGGGATCATCGCCGAACTCGAGGCCGATGGCGTGAAGGTCGTGTACGCAGACACCGACTCCGTGTTCTTCCAGTCGCCGACGCCGGGGTTGGAACCGTCCTTGGAGTTTGCGCGCAAGACCGCGGAGCGATTTTCTCGCGGCCGGATCAGCATGGAAGTGGACAAGGTCTACCGGAGCCTGTTCAGCCACGGGCGGAAGAAGCGGTACGCCGGGAAGGTCGCATGGCCCGCGGAAGGCGAGATCGTCGTCCGCGGGTACGAGATCCGCCGGACGGACGCGTTCGACCTCCAGAGCGAGGCCCAGCTCCTCGTGTTCGACAAGATCCTCGACAACGACCCGGACGGGGCCATCGACCTCGCGAAGCGAATCGTCGCGGAGGTCCGCGACGGGAACCCACCGCTCACGAATCCGGAGAAAGACCCGATCGAAATGCTCGTGATTTCCCGCACCGTCAAAGAGGAGAATCAATACGTGAACCCGGATTCCATGAGCAACGTGATTGCGGCCCGCAAGCTCGAGCAGATGGGCGAGGAGTTCATGCCCGGCATGAAAGTCTCGTGGATCGTGACGGACCACAAGAAATCCCCGATGGAGGTCGAGCCGTATCTGTCCGGCGCGAAGTTCGAGAAGGTGCCGGACTGGGAGTACTACGCGCGTCGCGTCGCGCAAACGCTCGCCTACGTGACGGAGGTCTACGGCTGGGACGAGAAAGCCCTCCTGACGGGCAAGCGGTCGCAGCAGAAGTCGCTCTCCGGCGACGACTTCAGCGAACCGCCCCTGGGGGCCGAATCGCCTCGGAGGACGGACAAGAAGCTCACGCTCGAGGATTTCTTCTGAGGGGACGATGTCGGCGACCGATGCGTTGTGCCGGTACTGCGGGTGGGAGGGGCCCGATCCGGTCCGCGACGCGCACGGGAGTTTGTTCTGCCCGCGATGCGGTCGGCCGGCGGACTACAAGCTCGTGGTCGAGGAGCTGAAGCGTCAAGGACTCTGGCGGGCGTGAGGGATTGGCCTCGCGACCGCCCCGCGTCGTCGCCGTCGGCGATGGAATCGTCGACTTCGTGACGCCCCCGATGGCGCATTTCACGCCGGGAGACTTCCAGGCCGAGGTCGCGCGCTTCGATCCATTGCCCGGAGGGAACGCGACGAACTTCGCGCTTCAGATGTCGAGTCTGGGCGCGTCGACCACGTTCATCGGCGCGGTCGGGTCGGATCCGAACG
>WNGN01003451.1_pt1 | contig 10742 bp, 10 predicted proteins | sample 5400561 | NCBI WGS metagenome assembly WNGN01 (sample SAMN13153379, study PRJNA577476) | soil metagenome | isolation source: 115 cm soil or saprolite under Garry oak tree replicate 2 | place: USA:California | collected 2016-06-15 | reverse complement strand
TGCACGACCTCGTGTACGTCGAGAGAACGGACTGTCGCGTCTTCGACCTGGTCGGGGCGGCGATCGAAGGCGAGAACCTTGTGCTGAAGGCGGCTCGGGAGCTGGAAGGTCATGTCGGCCGTCAGCTGCCTTTCACGATTCGTCTCTTCAAGCGCATCCCGATGGGCGCCGGGCTCGGCGGCGGCAGCGCAGACGCCGCCGCGTTTCTCAAGGCCGCCAACCTTCTCTATGAGTTGAAGCTCACGCACGGCGAGCTGGCCGAGATCGCGACGGCCGTCGGGCAGGACGTTCCCTTCTTGCTGTCTGGGGGTACGGCACGGGCGACCGGCCTGGGGTCAACCATCGCCCAACTACCGGCCGCGCCCTCGAGCTGGCGCTTCCTGGTCGTCTGCCCGCCGGTCGAGATTTCCACCAGAGCGGTCTATGAGGCGGTCGATGGCCGTGCGCCAAGCGCGGCTCGCACTCCGGCGCTGGTCGCTTCGCTCGGGGCCCCCACCCTGACCCTCCCCCGCAAGCGGGGGAGGGAAATTCCCGAGACGGAGTGGGGGAGGGAAGTATTCGGGAATGACCTGGAGGCGGCGAGCCGGCATCTATTTCCTCAACTCGACGAGGCTCACAATCGCCTGCAGGACGTTGTGCCTGACCTGACCATGAGCGGCAGCGGGGCCGCGTTGTTCGCCCTTTTCGCCGGTCGAGCGGAGGCGGATGCCGCCCTGGCGGCGACGCGCAAACTCGGCTATCCCGGCTGGGTCTGCCGGCCGGTCTCCGCGCTGGGTTGATGCGCGCCAAACTGGGAGCGCGCGGGACGGCGGCGCTCTGGGCCGGCAAGCTGACGACGGGTCTGAGCCGAGGGTTGCGTCGCGGAGGCGGCACCACGCTCCCGGGCGATGTGTCGCGCTGGGTCGACCCGGCCATCCTCACAAAGCTGTCGCGCGCGCTCCGCGACGGCACCGTCGTGATCACAGGGACCAACGGCAAGACGACCACCGCGGCGCTGCTGCGACACATCCTCGAGGCGCAGGGTCATCCGACCGTCGCGAATCAGGCCGGCGCCAACCTCGTCTTCGGTGTCACCGCGGCGATCATCAACCGCGCGAGTTGGGCCGGGGAACTGCCCGCGACCATCGGCCTGTTTGAGATCGACGAGGCGAGCCTGCCCAGACTCGTGCAGGAAGTGGCGCCCGGAACGATCGTCGTGACAAACCTCTTTCGGGATCAGCTCGATCGCTACGGCGAGCTGGAGACGACGGCCGCCCATATCCGCAGGGCGCTCACCCAGGGACCCGAGGGAATGACCGCGGTGCTCAATGCCGACGACCCGATGGTGGCGGCCCTTGGCGACGGCCTGCCGCGCGTCGTCTACGCGGGCCTCGATGATGCGTCACTGCTGCAATCGGAGCTCAGCCATGGCGCCGACGCGAAATTCTGCCCGCGGTGCGGCAGCCACTTCATCTTCGAAGGGGTGTACTTCGGGCACGTCGGTCACTACCGCTGCCCCCGGGGCGACTTCACGCGGCCCTCGCCCGACGTCTGGGCGAGCAAGGTTTCGATCCGGGGCATGGATGGCATGCGCCTCCGCGTCACGGATGGCGTGCAGGACGTCGATGTGGATGTCCCCCTATCGGGGCTCTACAACGCCTACAACATTGTCCTGGCGCTGGCCGCGGCCAAAGCGCTCGCGGTGCCACTGGCACGGGGCGCCGCTGCCTTGCGCGACTTCATGCCGGCATTCGGCCGGATGGAGCGGACGGTCGTCGAGGAGCGCCCGGCGGTGCTGCTGCTGGCCAAGAACCCAACCGGTTTCAACGAAGTGCTGCGTACCGCCATCCAGTTCGGCCACGCGACGTCATTCTTGATCGCGCTCAACGACCGGATCGCCGACGGGCAGGACGTCTCGTGGATCTGGGACGTCGACTTCGAGCAGCTCAAGGGTGCGGCGCGTCACGTCGTGCTCAGCGGTGACCGCGCGCTCGACCTGCGCGTCCGGCTGAAATATGCCGAGCTGCCCGACGATCGCCTCGAGGTCGTGACGGACTGGCGCGAGGCCCTGGCGCGTGCCGCGAAGGCGACGCCGGCAGGGGAGACCCTCTTCATCCTGCCGACCTACACCGCGATGCTCGAGTTGCGGTCGGTGTTAACTCGTGACGGGGCGCTCCAACCCTACTGGCAAGGCGGGCCGCTGGATGCGAAGCCATAGCGCGCCGACCGCGCCCGCAAGCAAGAGGACCAGGATATTGCCAACGTGGTTGAGGACCGCGGCTGCGGTGACCAGCGCCGCGGGCTGCGCGCCGAACGTACTGAGCACCAGCAGGAAAAAGCCTTCATAGGTCCCGACCGAGCCGGGGGTGATGCTGATCGCCTGGCTGATGATGAAAATCGTGCAGGCGAGCGCCAGAGTAGGAAAGGAGAGCTGGGGCGTCAGGGCTCGAAAGCAGGCCATCAACCCGACGTCGATGCAGAGCCAGGTCAACAGGCTCAAGACGCCCGCCGTCGCCAGCCGCCCTGGCGAGCGAAGCGAGGCGAGCCCTTTGAGGACCGAGGCGGCGAAACGGTCGACGAAGGCACCGACCCGCGCGGGCATCCGCGCCGCGACGCGATCGATCCCGGCGAGCGTGGCCTGCGGATAGCTCACCATCAAGTAGGCGACGACGCCGATGACGAGCGAGCCCGCCGCGATCACCACCACGCCGCTCCATAACCCGAAGCTGTTCGAGCCTCCGCCCGCGACGGCGGCCGCGGCAAGGGCGATGACCAGCAGGGCGAGCACGTCGAGCACACGCTCGACCACGACGGTGGCGGTCGCCTCCCCAACGCCGATTCGGGCGCGCGGGGCGATCGTCCCGATCCGCAAGAGCTCGCCGAGCTTGAAGGGCGACACGGCATTGACCGCAAACCCGATGGCGGTGACCGCCGTCGCGTCGCCGAGCGTCGCCGCCGGCGCGGAGGCTTTCAAGATCACGAGCCACCGCCAGCCGCGGATCACGATGAAGGCCAGATACCCCGCGAGCCCGACCGCGATCCATCCGGGATTGGCGTTGCGGATCGCGCGGCCGACCTGGTCCGGATGGACCGTGCGCAGCAGTCCATAGAGGATGAGCACGCCGACGGCGAGGAGGACGGCCGTCTGAAGCAGGCGCCGGCGGCTCACGAACGGCGGCCGGCGAGCCGGAACACCGTGAGCATGGCGCGAAAGATCTCCTGGCGCGAGATCTTCGAGTGGCCCAGCGTGCGATCGGTGAAGGTGATCGGGACCTCGACAATCGTCAGCCCGGCGCGCTCGCAACGGGTGAGCAGCTCGACCAGGGCCGAGTAACCGGATGATCGCAGCGGTTGGGTGACGAGGAACTGCAGGGCGCGAAGACTGTAACAGCGGAATCCGCCGGTGCAGTCGTGAGTACGAAGCCGGAGCAGCCGGCGGGCCACGAAGTTGGCGGTGGCGCTGAGCACGCGGCGGCCGGGAGCCCAGCCCCGGATGGCGCCGCCGGGAACGTAGCGCGAGCCCACCGACAGGTGCGCCCCGCCGGCGACAGCGGCGATCAGGGCTGGGATCCTCTCGGGCGGGTGGGAGAAGTCTGAATCCATGGTCAGCACGCTGGTGTAGCCGTGCTGGAGGCCATAGGCGAAGCCGGCCATGTAGGCGGTCCCGAGTCCGAGCTTCGCGGGACGCGCCATGATCTCGAGCCGCGCGTCCTTGAGCATCCGGTTGCGGACCAGGTCTCCGGTCCCGTCTGGCGAGGCGTCGTCGATCACCAGGACGTCAGCGTCCGGCGCCGCCTCGTGGACCCGCTCGACCAGGCGCAGGATGTTGCTCGCCTCGTCGTAGGTCGGGATACAGATGAGCTGGCCGGCCACCCGCCGTACGATACCCAATGTGGAAGAGCCCGCGCTGCGAATCGCGCACCTGTATGCCGATGAGATGAATATCTATGGCGATCGGGGCAATATCCTGACGCTGGCGAAGCGCGCCGAGTGGCGGGGGATTTCGGTCAGCCTTGACGCCATCGGGCGAGGGCCGGCTCCGGACCTGTCCGGCATCGACCTCATCTTTTGGGGCGGCGGCCAGGACCGGGACCAGGAGCTGGTGTTCCGCGACGCGGCTCAGCACAAGGTGGCGGCGATCCGCAGCGCGATCGATGACGGCGCGGTCGTGCTGGCCGTCTGCGGCGGATACCAGTTGCTGGGGGAGTACTACGTCACAGCCGATGGCAAGAAGTTGCCGGGACTGGGATTGGTCGACCTGCACACCGTGCCGGGGGCGCGCCGGAACATCGGCAACATCGTGATCGAGACCAGCGGCCTCGGGCTGACTCCACCGACGCTCGTGGGTTTCGAAAACCACAGCGGCAAGACCTATCTTGGGCCGGGGCTGCAGCCGCTCGGCCGGGTGCTGCGCGGCGCCGGCAACAACGGCGAGGACGGCTTCGAGGGGGTCGCATCGGGAAACGTCTTCGGAACCTACCTGCACGGCTCCCTGCTGCCGAAGAACCCCCACCTTGCCGACCTCTTGCTCTCGAGAGCGTTACGGCGGCGCGGATTTTCCCGTTTGGAACCGTTGGATGACTCGGTGGAAATGTCGGCGCATCGCAGTGTGCGAGAGCGGGTCACGAGCCGCTGATGACCGAGCCGATCAGTTCCCCTCCCCCTCTGGGGGAGGGTACGGTAGGGGAGGGTAGGCTTGAGGCAATGAGCCAGGCGGTCCAGGTCCAGAAACCGACGGCGGCGCCGGCGGCGATCTTCGGGCGTCCCAACTGGCTGCCGCTGGCGCTCATCCTGGGCGACGCGCTGATCGCCGGCCTTTCGGTCATCCTCGCCTACGAATACCGCTATCACCTGGACCGCATCCCGCAGGTGGTCAGGGAGCCGCTGGCCTTCGGGCCCTACCTGGGGGCGATCCCCGTCGTAATCGCGATTTACCTCTTCGCCCTTGCCGTCAACCAGCAATACCGCTCATGGCGCGGGCGGACGCTGGTTGACCAGCTCTTCACGATGGGCAGTGGCAGCGCGCTCGCCGCCATGCTCATCCTTGCCGGCATGTCGCTCTATCGTGGCTTCGAATACGCGCGGCTCACGCTTGCCTATACGGTCATCATCGCGTTCGTGCTGATGACCGTCGAGCGCTACTTTCTGCGCCAGTACGAGACGCGCCTGCGGCGCCGGGGCATCGGTACCGAACGCGTCTTGATGGTCGGCACCGGCACCGGCAGCCAACTGTTGATCCAGCGGATGGCCATGTTCCCGCAATACGGTTTCCAGGTGACCGGTGTTCTCGACGACCGGCTCGAGGTGGGGAGCAGCTTCGCCGGGGCGCCCGTGGTCGGTCGCATCGCAGACCTTCGACGCATGATTCCCGCGTTGAGCGTCAACCAGGTCTTCGTCGGCGTGCCGGGCGCCAGCAACGAGGAGATCCTCCACCTGATCAAGGCCTGCGACGATCTTCAGGCGGAGTTCAAGCTGGTGCCCGACCTGCTCGAGATCATGAGTACGCGCGCCGCCGTCGATGCCATCGACGGACTACCGCTGGTGGGCATTCGCCGCAGCCGGCTGCGCGGACCCGCGGCGGTGCTGAAGCGGGCGATCGACATCATCGTCAGTGCCGTCCTCCTGGTCATCGCCTCGCCCTTCATGCTCGTCATCGCCATCCTCATCAAGCTCACCTCGCCCGCCGGGCCGGTGCTCTTCCGCCAGCCCCGCGTGGGGCTGCACGACAGGCGGTTTACCGTCTACAAATTCCGCTCGATGATCCCGGATGCCGAAGCCCAGACGGGGCCGGTCGTGGCCAGCCCGAACGACGATCGCGCGACGCCGGTGGGTCGGGTCTTGCGCCGGCTCAGCCTCGACGAGGTGCCCCAGCTTTTCAACATCCTCAAGGGTGACATGAGCCTGGTCGGGCCACGTCCGATGCCGATCTTCCTCGTGGAGCGCTTTACGGAAGAGATCCCGCGCTACCTGGAGCGCCACCAGGTGCGACCTGGACTGACGGGCTGGGCCCAGGTCAACGATTTGCGGGGCGGCGAGGCCTTCGCGGATCGGGCCATGTATGACATCTATTACGTGGAGAACTGGTCGCTAGCGCTCGACCTGAAGATCCTCATCCTGACGGCGGCCCGGGTATTCTTCCAGCGCCGGGCCTATTAGCGGAACGCCGATCGCCCGCTCGTAGGCTTCTACCGTCTGGCGGGCGGCCCGCTGCCAGGTGAACGCCCGCGCTCGATCGATGCCCAGCTGGCGGCGGCTGTTGTTGTTCGGTGCATCGAGCGTGGACGCCATGGCATCCGCGAAGGCCGCCGGGTCGTTGGGGTCGCAGAAGATCGCGATGCCATCGGCGATCTCACGGAGGACCGGCAGATCGCTGCAGATCACCGGGACCCCGCACGCCATCGCCTCGATCACCGGCAGGCCGAAGCCTTCGGCGCGAGAGGGGAGGACGACCAGGGCCGCGCCGCGATAGAGCTCGGGCACGGCGCTCTCCGGAAGGCGACCCGGTAAGACAACGGATCCCTCGGGGAGCGCCGCCGCCCGCTGTCGCACCTCGGGATGACGCGGATCGTCGCCGGCAATCACGAGCTGGCTGCTGGGATGCGTGCGTCGCACCCGGGCAAACGCCTCGAGCAGGATCGGCAGGTTCTTGTAGGCCTTCCACTGACCGAGATAGAACACGTAGGGCGGGCGGATTCCGAGCCGCACCTGCCAGGCCGCCTCGGCCTCGGGGTTGCGCCGGCTGGTGAAGCGATCGTCGGCCGCCTCGGGGATGGAGACGACGCGATCGGCCGAGCGAGGGAAGCTTTGCTTCACCGCGAGCGCCGTCGCCCGGGATGGTGTGATGACCCGCGACGCCCTCCGGACGGCGTTGCGCATCAGCATCTGGTTCACGCTGCGAGGCAGCGGCCCGGAGTGGATCTCGGGAAACTGAAAGGGAAAGAGGTCGTGGACGGTCACGACGAAGTGGCCCGGCTTGATCAGCGGCAGGTTGTAGTGGGGGAAGTGCACCAGCGCCAGGTCGGCGCGGAGCAGGGTGAGCGGCAGGACCGACTGTTCCGCGAGGCGGTAGGGCTGCGCATTAACCGTCAAGAGATGGGACGACCCGCCGATCAAGGCACGGACCAGCGCCGCATCCTGGCGGTTGGCGAGGACCGTCAGCCGGTCGCCGAGAAGCTGCGCCAGTTGCGGAAGCAGCCCGCTAATATAGCGACCAATGCCAAGCGCCCCGATCAGGCGCGCGTCGAAGCCGATCCCCCTTACGGTCAAACCAGCCTCATGGTGAGCGATCCATAGGATTATCGCGCACGTCTGACGAGGCGATGACCCAAGCCCGAGCGCAGCCGGTCCCGGCGGCGCGCCGGATCGAGGGCCGATACCGTTATTCGTTACTCGCCGTCGCCCTGGCCGGCGCCCTGGCCCCGGCTTACGTGATCCGCTGGCACGTCGGACCGTTGCCGACGACATTACTCGAGGTGGCAATCCTCGCCACGATCGCCGTCTTTGCCGTCGAGACGATCCGGCAGGGCTCGCCGATCGAGTGGCGGGGACCGCTCACCGCCCCAGCCGTCCTATTCATCGTTGCCGGGGCCATCTCGGTGGTCGTGGCCGCGGATCATCGCGCGGCCCTCGGCCTGTATCGTGCCTACTTCCTCGAGCCCGCCGCCTTCGCGCTGATCCTGGCCGCGATCGCGAACACGCCGCGACGGGCTGGACTGGTCCTTCTCGGATTTGCTGCCGGCGGGACGGTGGTAGCTGTCAGCAACGCGGTGGTGGTGCTGGATGCCGTTCGACACCATGTGCTCGACCTCATGACCACGCCACCGGTCGTCATCTACCAGACCGCCAACGCGGTGGCGCTCTACCTGATCCCCCTGATTGCGGTGGCCGGCGCCATCTTGCTGCACGGGCGAGGCCGTGCCGAGCGATGGCTCAGCGGGCTGTTTCTCGCCCTGGCGCTTCCGGCCTGCCTGTTGAGTTTCTCTCGGGGTGGATACCTGGCGCTGGCCGTGCTCGGCGTCGGCCTGGCGCTCTCGCATCGCTGGGCAAAGGTCCTCGTGCCGGGGGCCATCCTCGTCCTGCTGGCTGTCAGCCAGGTCCCGCTGATCCGGCAGCGCATCGCCTACGAGCTACATCCGCTCCCGGGGAACACGCTCGACTTTCGCATCCGCATCTGGGGGCAGACGCTGCGCCTGCTGAGTCATCACCTGCTGTTCGGGATCGGACTCGGCAACTACGAGCAGGCGATGGGGCCCTACTGGCAGGACCTGACACGAGTCATCTACCCGCACAACATCGTGCTGAACTTCTGGGCAACGACCGGGCTGCTGGGGCTCGCCGCCTTCGCCTGGCTGGCCGTCCGGGCCTTCATCCTGGGCCGGGGCGGCTGGCGCCGGCACCCGGCGCCGTGGCGACCCTACGATCTCGGCGTCATACTCGCGCTGGTCGCCATGGTCGTCCACGGCATCGTCGACGTGCCCTTTTTCAAGAACGACCTGAGCCTGGAGTTCTGGGCGCTCCTCGGCATTCTATGGGCGGCCGATCGCTGGACCCGGGCCGGCAACGCGTTATACGGCCGTGGCGGCCCCTGAGCCCGCGCCGGGCGATTCCTCCCTCGTCGTCCAGGACAGCCATGCGGCGGTCATGGCCAGCGCCGAACGGATCACCGTGGTGGGGCGCTGGGTGGTGCTGGCCGCCGCCGTCATCCTCAATCACTTCGGCAACCGGAACTCCCAGGCCTCGGTCCTCGTCGTCGACACCATCCTTTTCGGCTGGGGCCTGGTCAACCTGGTGGTGTCGGTGGTCCTCGTACGAGGCTACAAACCGGGGCGCTGGTTTGGCTTTCTCACCACCGGCATCGACCTCCTGGTCGCGACCAGCATCCTCTATTTCTCCGGCGGCTATGGCGCGCCAACCGATTTCTCGCTGCTCTTCTACCTGCTGATCATCGCCTCGGCGGTCCGGCTCGGGCTGCCTGGCTCGCTCGCCACCGCGATCGTCGTCGCGCTCCTCTACGTCGTGATCGGAGGGCTTACCGGCTTTGCCACGGTGTCGCCACCGCCGGGCTTCGTCATCGGCCGGGTCTTCCTCTTCCTCTTCGTTGCCCTCGTCGCCGGCCTGCTGGTCGTCGACGTGCGGACCCGCCTGGACCGCGCCCTGCGCACGGCGATCGAGCGCGCCACCCAGCTCGATGAGACCCGCCGTCGCGAGGCGCTGGAAAAAGAACGCGTCGAGCGATTGGAAGAGATCGACCAGGTCCGCTCCGACTTCATATCGATGGTGGCGCACGAGCTGCAGACGCCGCTGGCGAGCATCAAGACCCAGTCGGAAACGCTGCTGACCCAGCAGCACCGGCTCGACCAGGAAACCCGCAGCGCGCTGGTGGACGGGATTCATCGCAGTGCCGCCAGCCTGACCGACCTGGTGCAGGACTTCGCCGCCGTCAACCGCATCGAGAACAACCAGTTCAGCTACCACTTCGAGAAGCTCGACCTGGCCGAGTTCGTCAAGGAGGTGGTTGATCTCTTTCCTGTTGACCAGCGCCGTTATCCGATGCGGGTGCGGGTCGAGCCAGGCTTGCTAGTCCGCGCTGACCGCCGCCGGCTACAGCAAGCGCTGTTGAACCTGCTAAACAACGCCGTCAAGTACTCGCCCCGGGGAGGCAATATCGCCGTCATCGCCGCGCCCACCAAAGAGGGCGAGGCGAAGGTCTCCGTCCATGATGAGGGGATCGGCATCCGCGATGAGGACCTTCCAAAGCTCTTCAACAAATTCACCCGGCTGTTCGACAAGCGGGCGATGAACATCGGGGGGTCCGGATTGGGCCTCTTTATCACCCGCTCGATCGTGGAGGCCCACGACGGCCACATGGCAGTGGAGAGTGAATGGGGCAAGGGCTCGGCCTTCAGCTTCGTTCTACCCCTGTGGCAGCCATCCGCGTCCTCGTCGTCGACGACCACGCCGTCTTCTGCGACGCCCTAGCCACCATCCTTCGAACTGAGGCCGACATCGAGGTAGTCGGCAAGGGTGGGACGGTTCAGGAGGCGATCAACGCGGCCCGGGCGCTCGGCCCCGACGTGGTCCTGCTCGACGTCCACATGCCGGACGGCTCCGGTATCGAGGCGGCGGCCGCCATCAAGAAGGGGCGACCCCAGACGCAGGTCGTGATCCTGACGAGCGATGAAGAAGAGTCCGTGCTGCAGTCGGCGATCCAAGCCGGGGTGACCGGCTACCTTAGCAAGCACGAGACCGCCGCCCAGGTGGTGCAGGCGGTGCGCAGCGCGGCTCGGGGAGAGGCACTGATCGCGCCCTACATGCTGGCGCGGCTGCTCCGCGGTCTGCAAAAGAAGGATGAACCGGGACCGGCCACGCCGCTCACGCCGCGCGAGCTCGAGGTGCTGCGCGAGCTCTCCCTGGGTCACGACAACGAGTCGGTCGCGAAGACGCTGAAGATGTCGCCCAACACCGTGCGGACCCACGTGCAGAACATCCTGTCGAAACTCAACGTGCATTCCAAGCTCGAGGCGGTTTCGCGCGGCATTCGCGAAGGCTGGATACGGATTCGGCAGGAGCCCGCGGCCTGACGAGGGGACCGCGGTGAAGAGGCTCAGGCGTGGGCAAGGCTATACCGAATATGGCCTGATCCTCATGCTGATCGGGCTCGTGGTCATCGGTGCTCTGACGTTAATGGGGCTATCGGTCCACGAGCTGTGGCGCAACATCACCACATCGATGCCGCACTAGATCGATCCCCTCACCCGCTTGCG
>WNGN01003450.1_pt1 | contig 10743 bp, 14 predicted proteins | sample 5400561 | NCBI WGS metagenome assembly WNGN01 (sample SAMN13153379, study PRJNA577476) | soil metagenome | isolation source: 115 cm soil or saprolite under Garry oak tree replicate 2 | place: USA:California | collected 2016-06-15 | reverse complement strand
GCAAGACCTAGGGCCGGGCAGGCCCGATGGGAAGCCTTCAGAGATGCGGCGCAGTAAGGCCGATCGATGAAACAGGAACCCGCCGAAAGTGCTCTGGTTGAAACCAAACCAGGCTTCGTAGGAATCCTCGCCCTTTTTTGAGGGCGGGGAGGATGTCAAAGCAGCCACGGCAGTAGTTCGTTCGGAGGCTCCAGCCGAAGTTCGAAGCGCCCCTTGCTGGACTAGTCCCGTAGCAGGCGCGACCTCTGTCTGCGCTCCCGGCCGCCCCATCACGTGCCGCGCAACCCGACACTCCGCTCCGAGGCTTCCACACGCCCCCAAAATGGGTGGGATCTCTCATTTGTTCTCACCGCAAAATGCTGGCGCATTAGCGCCCAGCGATTCGCACCTGCGCTGAATTTCGTCCTGCATCATCTTGCACGAGTTTTGCGCATTGCACGCCGCATGCGGTGCCGGCGACACGAGCAGGCACTGTCTCACTAACTCATTCGCTACCTGCTTCCCCACGCTCTTCGCGCAACTCTTCCCCGAGGCATCGCCCGCGACGAGCTCGCTTCCTGCCTGTACCAGGAACTCCCCGCTGCAACCTCGATCCACCCAGATGCCAGCGCGATCGTACCCCCACGTCGCACCTTCCGTGCATGTCGCTGTGCCAATTTGTCTTGTCAGTTGTACCTTGGCCCCCTGAGTATCCGCGTCGCAATAATTCCTTCTTCCGTCGTAGGAGGCGCAGCTGATCGTCTGGGCCTTGGGCGCGGCTGTCCCCGAGCTGGCCGGATGCCCCGGTACTCCCACTACAAAATCCGCCCCGCATCCTTTATCAACCCATATCCCCCGGGCATCGTGTCCCCACGAGGAGCCTTCTTTGCACTTCGCATCGCTCCGCTGCCTCACGAGCTTCACGCCGTTGCTGGTATCCGCCTGGCAAACCTTTCGCCGGCCATCTTCTGACGCGCACGTTATCGTCCTGGCAGCACTTTCGCCGCCAGCATTGCCGCTGTTTTCACCGCGTCCCAAAGCAAACTCACCGCCGCATCCCTTGTCCACCCAGATTCCCTCTTCGTCGTAGCCCCACGACTCACCCTCTTTGCACGGCGTCTCGCTGCGCTGCCGCACCAGTCTCGCGCCATACCTCGTGTCCGCCTCGCAGTAATGCTTCTCACCGTCTTCGGAAGAACACGAAATCGTCTGGCTCCGGTGCTCCTGTGGCGACTGCGGGCGCCATGCCCCACGGCCAAAGAGGAAGAGGGCCGCCAGGAAAGCGAGAATACACTGGCAAAGTCGCATGCGATTCTCCTGCGATGGTTTGAGGCCAGGGCGCCAAGTCGAGACAGCCGTTCACTCACCGCCTTCGGGCAGTGTTTTGCGACTATCCTCAACTTCCAGACTGCCTTCCAGAGAAAGGGCGATGGCCCGCTCGATTATAGCAACGCATTTTCAAAATCACCGAAGCAGGAAAGATAACCCTGCTGCATACGTTCACGACAACCCCCAGACGGGATTTTATGATCAGAGCTACCACCCCGCGTCGCTCGCAGAAGGCTCCGACGGGTTTCTCTCCGGAGTGAACAGCGCGGTAGAAGGGTGTTCGGGCTCGTTCGGGAGCCAGTGGTAGGTGACCGAACTCTCGTTCAGTCTCATGCCGCGAACTAAATCGCCGGCACATAGCACATAAAGCGCCCGCCGTTATTGAGCGCGTGACACTGGGAAAAAGGCTTGACCGCGGCTTGCAAGCCAGTAGCGAATTGCGACGCCGACGCTTATACAGCTGAGGATACTCACGGTCCCGAGACCTCCTGTAAGGGCACAGTGAGCGATCTCAGGAATGATTCGGTAGTCAGTGAAGAAAAAGTGCAGTAACAATAAAAGACGCAACATGTTTGCTCCTTAGCCTAATCTCCTTCTTTGGCGGGTGCGGTCACGCTGGGCGATCCCGCCCCACGGCGCAGTGAGCGAACACAAGCAACGCGAAGTAAGTCCATTGGTTAACGATCGCGATAGAGTGGGCGTACTGTTCAGTGATTTCCGTGGCGGGACCGACAGCCGCGACCCAACTGCCGGACCTAATCAGGTAGTACACAACGATCAGTCCCCCCGAATGCGAAACGATGTTGTAGACCGCGCGAAAACGCGTCCAGTCTGGGCGGACAAGGTTAATGGTCGCCCGCACGATTTCGGCAACCGTGAGCAACACGATCGGGAAATACACCTGATACCAGATGGGAGCGAGCTTCAAAAAACTCGCCGCGGGACCGAGGATCAGGAAGGGATAGCGCTGCACTCCGGTAACCCAGATCAACGCAACCGTCGAAGCGATAATGATGGACACGGACTCGAACCTTGAAATCCACTGGCCGCGCTCGATGGGCAGGCTGCTGTTCTTCCCGTTCTTCAAGTCCAGCCGCAAACCGCCGCATGTGCCACTGAGGTCCCAGCGGTCCGGATTTTTCGTCAGGTGGCGCTCGATCAGCGAAAAAATCAGCGTCACCGCGCCCAATTGAATAAAGAGTTGCAGTAGGCAAGAGGAAAGGACGTCATTGACCCCGACTTTCTGGCCGCTCACGCCCAGCGCGATGAAAATGATGGCGATGACCGCAAAGGTCAGGCCCAGGTTGAAAGACAACACCCTTACGTAGAAGGGAAATAGTACGGGCCCGATTAATTGGCGGCCAAACGCCAGTGTGCGATAGTCCTGGCGGTAACGACCGGCCAGCACCAGCGGGTTCCCGCGCCTCTTGAGCAGCGCCTGCTGTTCCGATTCCGTGAGCGGTCGGCCCAGCTCTCCTGCCATAACGCGCTCCGTAGGTTCGTCACAGCATTCCATTCAGAGAAGAACTGATGCTCTGCCACTCCCCGAGGAGTTGTTTCAAAATTAGCTTGCCGTCCGCGGAGAGACGGTAGAACCTTTTGTTGCGCTTCTCTTCTTCGCGCCATTCGCTTAGCAGCAGGCCTTGGCTCTCTAGGCGCCTCAGCAGCGGGTACAGCGTGCCTTCGTCAATCGCCATGCCCTGTTCCTCCAGAGTCTTGCGTAGCGTGTAGCCGTACCGCTCCTGGCGGAGAGCCGCGAGGCACGCCAGGACCAGGGAGCCCCGCCGCAGCTCCAGCCGCAGGTTTTCGAACAATTCGTGGTTGCTTGTACCATGTACCATATAGTGTACGATACACACTGTATCTCACACAGTATGTTTTGTCAAGTACTTCTTTGTCTTTTTTAGAGAGAGCTTTTGCCGCTTAAACCATTTCCTTGCGCAAAAGCCCCCTCGCTGAGGGGGTTTTGTGCGTCCTAACGTCCCGCGCTAAGCTCTTTAGTTACGGTATTTACAGATGTGGTGCCTGTAAGCCTTTTTATACCGATCACTTACATGAAGCGTGTGCCCCGCAAGTAACAGCCACGCTAAGGCAGAGTACTCGAAGCTGAGGCAACTGATACTTGGATTTGGCGGTTCCTGCTTGCCTGAAGCGAATCGCTGGCCAACCCTCCAACCGGTTTTGCAGGGCGTCTCTGCGGGCTGCACGTACAATGGGTAGGACCGGGCGAGTCGAACTCCCGACACTGCGATGAAAACAAAGCCGCTGATCGAGAATTGGACATTGGAGCCGCACCGGAACGCATGAGGGCCGGGACTAGCGTGGCGCGTCTGAACCTCTTCCCTTGAGTTCTTCCGTCCCTAAATCGCTCCTGGATAACGAAAGAAAAAGACGATATCGTTTCGTTACGAAATTTCTAACGAAACAATCCTTTCGCGATGGCGACGCCGGAAGCGCAAGATGCCAGCAAAACTGGCTGGCGGTCTACGACATTTCTACGGGGCAGGTGCGCTTCCTGGCTTGAGATGCAGTCTCGGGCCTGCTGCCCGAGTTCGTCCCGGCACGTAAGGTTTGCGCGTTTAAGCATCTTCCTCTAAATCCCTCTTGAACCCAACGTCACCGCGCGACGAAAAGCAACCACGGCGTTCCGATCACCAGAAACACGAGCAGACAGAAGGCCGTGGTTAGAAAGCCAAGTCGGTAGAGCTCAACCTGAGTGAGGTACCCGCTGCCGACGAAGATGACGTTTTGACTCCCCCCTTGCGGGGTGATCGTCGAGAAGTAGCTGCTGGCAAAGAGCAGGGCGAAAGCCATCAAGGGTGCCGGAACGCCGGTCTTCACGGCAACCCCCAGGAAGACGTCGAAGAGAGCCAATATCTGCGCTGACTGGCTCACGAACATGTAGTGCATCAACACGTACAGCAAGAGGAGAACGACATACGCAACGGGCCAGGTGATTCCGCCAAGGAGCGACGTCAGCCGCGCTCCGACGTAGCCCATGAAACCCAGCTCGTTCAACTGGCCGCTCAAGGCAAAGAGCACCGCGAGCCAGATAAAGGTGACTAGGGTGCCTCCCTGCAGGTTGATGTCGTCGAGCGTCAGGACATTGGTTGCCAGCAGCGCACCGAGGCCGGCGAAAGCCACCGCGGCCAGGCTCAGGTTCAGTGTCCCCGCCATCACCCATCCTGCCACCATGAATGCAAAACTGACCGCGACGATCCGCTCGTCCCGGGTCAACCGTCCCATGGTGCGCAGGGCATCGCGTGCGGCCTTCGGTGCATCGGGGGTCTTGGTCACGCCGGGTGGAAACAATCTATACAGCATGAGAGGCAGCAACACGATCATCGTCAATATCGGAATCGATGCCGCAACGATCCACGAGCCGAAGTTGATCTTCACTCCATAGCGCTCCGCCAATGACACCGCGATTGGATTTCCCGACGTGGCGGTGAGCCAGAGCGCTGAGGAGACGCTGAGGCTGGCCATCCCGCAGAACATGAGGTAGCCACCCATCCGGCGGTTCTTCTGGTCCGGCATAGACCCGGAATTCTGCGCCAGGGAAAGAACGATGGGATAGAGCACGCCGCCGCGCGCCGTATTGCTCGGAAACGCCGGTGCGATCATGGCGTCGGTGAGAAAGATGCTGTAGCCCAACCCGAGCGTGGATCGCCCGAATAAGCTCACAACAAACAGGCTGATGCGCCGTCCGAGTCCCGATTTCACTACCGCGTTGGCGACCAGGAAGGCAACGACAACCAGCAGCACGCTCGCGTTCGCGAAACCAGCAAAGGCTTTGCCGGGATCGACGGTGCGGGTAAGCACGGCGGCCGATACCGCCAGCAACGAGGCCGTCAACAGCGGGAATGAATTCAGAATGACAGCGAAGATTGCCGCCGCAAATATCGCAAACAGATGCCAGGCCTCTTTTGTCAGCCCAGCTGGTATCGGCGAGAACCAAATGCCCAACGCGAGGGCGAAGGACAAGCCTTGTTTGAGCAGACTGCGGAGTCTCGTGCTGGGTGCGGGTCTGGTCATTGGCTTTGCCCTCCGCCAGGCGCGGCGGTCGCCGACCCTAATCGCGCCCGACCCTTGAGGTTCACGGCTCGCCCGCCAACGCTGCCATCCTCGGACTCAAGGATGAACCTCCACTCAAACGAGTACTCCCCGGTCACTCCGGCGTAACGGCCTGTTCCTCCGACGAACGTGCCCTGGATGTGGTTCCCGGCTGCTACGAATTCACCCTTCAATTCGCTGTAGACCTTATCTCCGTGCTCGTCCGTCCAGACACAACGGCCCTGCATGCCGATGAGACTGTCGGTTAAGCCTATGGCCCGCGACTGGAACCCAACTCCTAGCCCACGATCTCCGGTCAGGACCAGCGATCCAGTTAGATCGAAGATCGAGGCTCGGTGATTTGTCTCGAGTTCCAGGGTTTGACGCGTGCCTGATGCGGACCAAGTACCTTCGAACGTGCGCCACTCGCCTGAGGATGGATTTTCCGGGGGAGCAACTGTCGGTTGGCTGCACGCTGCCGCGAAAAACAGCACAGTGACTGCCACCCATCGTCGTCCGATCGAAACCGCCGAGCTTACGCGAAAAAACATTCCGCAGCTCCTTGCAATGAGCCCATCGCAGAGTTTCTTCAGCTATCGATTTGTCGTCGGCCCATGCAGAAACAATCCGGACACTACTCAATCCTGGAGCACGTAATCGGTGGCAGCATCCCTTCCTGACATTGCTTCTAAATTAGGTCGATGTGATTCAACCTGTCGCACAAGGCTCGCCGTAAGTCTTTGGGCTGGGGACAAGTTGGCCATATCGGAGGGAACCAGGCATCTGTCAAACTGTACAGGCAGCCGTCCAGGGTTTGGACTCGGGGAGGCGTAGACCCAGCGCCAACTGCCCGATAGCCGGACCGCGTCCGGGTCATAGACATAACGGCGACCGGGTAGGGTCACGAAGCCCTTCTGTAGAAGTTGAAGGACTCCTCGCGGTCGCGGGCCTCGTCCAACTCCTGGGTGTAGAAGTCAACCTCGCAGAGATGATAGCCGTTCCTGTGTAGGGTCTTCATGGGTCAGTGGACCTGACCCTGATACTGGCAATTCGGAGGAAAATGTTGGAGGCCGTGGATGCTAAAAAGTTCGTTCTTGCGAGGAGCAAACCTGGACGTCCTTGCGGAGTGCCCCATCCCCGGCCACCGTTTTCTGGGCGATCTTGTATAGAGTACTCGGTAAAACACTTTTTGTGTGGAGGCCCATTGGCGGCCCGGTATAAGTGCCTCAGATCAACGACGGAGCAGGCGTCTCTTGCTAATAAAGAGAGCGGAGGGTGTGTGGCAAAGTACAAGGTAAGTACAATTGTGGAGGCGAAGGACGAGACCGACGCAGTGGATAAGACGGCTGGCTTCCTGTGGTCGTGGGCCAAAATGTACCAGCTGGTCCATCCGGCTCTAAAAACCCGAGCAGCGGGCAACCGTCTGGGCTTCGCTTTCTCGCAACCTGACAACAGAGTTGGTGGAAGAGTGATGGCGAAACTTACATTTTCGGGCGTAAAGATCACCAAGCTGCCTGATGGTGACTTGATGTTTTTCATGTACGACCAGCGGGACGACGGTGAAAAGGGTGCCATGTGGCGCTTCAAGCTATCACATGTGCGAGCGGAGACCGGAGGCGACTCAGCGGCGCACGTTGCTCAGTATCTGCATGTTGACCCTGCCGTCGTCGCCACGGAGCTATGGCCTAAGAGACCCGCATAAGTCGTTCTAGCCTGTTGAAACATCTCCGCTTCGTTGGCTGGCCTATCGGCACCACTACCGACGGGGCCGTAGAAGAGGTCCACACCAAAGTCGCCGTTCAAGAAGCTCCATGGGCCAGATGCATATGACGAACTTATGAAAGAGAGTCCCGAGTTGCACGATTACTTCGTGTCGGGGAGGCGAGGTCAAGGCTTCACGAACGTCAAGGCTCGCAACGCCATGATTAATGCTGGCGACGATATGGGGCAAAAGACTGTCGGTGAGAGAAAGCTCATGGGCGAGGGGCAAGTGTCCCCGCAAGAAGTGTTGAAGACACTTCGTCGCAGGGGTACAGCTTCAAGCAGATTAAGGAGCTTGCAGAGGAGCCTGTGAAGGCGTTCTAAGGCTCTGTTTCCCAGCGTTACGCTGCCGCTGGAGCAACTTTCGCGAGCTGCCTATTTCGGTAAACCTATAAGCCGCCCGAGCTAAAACCCACAGAGGACGGGCGTCTTGACGCTAGTCCTCAAGGTTGCTTCATCATTGGTCGAGGATTATTCCCACGCTGGCGGGTTCCACGGCTTACGGTGGCTGAGAATTTCTTCCACGTCTTCCGCGAAGTCAGGATCGAGGACCGGGGCCTTGCCAGTTTCTTCTTCGTGCGCTTTGGCTAACGCGATGCACTCGGAGATGGTGCGGCGCACCGACTCTGCGGCATGGAGGACCGCCACGGGCCGCGCGCCATTCTCGATGATGACCTCCGCGCCCGCACGCACTCGTGCCATCAGTGCAGCAAAATCGCTCGCCGCTTCCGCCTCGGAGATGTGAAACAAGTCCTTAGCCATGAAACAATTATACACCGTTAGCCGCTACGGTGTCCCTGGCGAATTGGTACGGTGTCAAGGTTCAACGCAATGTAACATTGCTACACCGAAGCAAAACAACAATTCGTCGGGCCCATCCACGGGGACTTCAGCCCTACGCACGACTTTTTTGACCATAAGGGCATCGAGATGAAAGCCATGCAGTCCCATTTCGCACAGTTGCGAGGCATTTAGCAACGGCTGGCTAACTCGCGAAACCGGACATCAAGTGCCGCTGTGATCTGGCTCAATCTCCCGGCTGCCGTCGAACGCGCTGTTCTTCAACAAATGGGCGGACCTGCGGCCTTGACGATGACCCCTTGTTAAACACTCTCTAGTGTATAATCCCGGGCGTCTGAGGGCATTTCGTCCGCACCACTACTCTGGGAAACTCTGAGGACTAGTTCTCATGCGACCAGCTACCGAGACGGAACGACTCCGTCGAAATCAAACCGCAGGGTTCGCAAGCGATTCAACATCCAGCGGCGGCAAGTTAATCGTTCTCACTGCACCCTTGACGGAAACGATTGACCACGCCGGTTACTTCATCCAGATGGCGTTGGCCTCCCTGCCCAAATGGCTTGAGTTTGTTCTGAATAAGAGGTATCCCAACTGGCGCGAGGTTGAACGAAACGAAGACGGCTCCGCAAGATACATGCCTGCCGGAGTGCGCGTGCTCGAAAAGTCCCTGCTACGCGAATACGCTACCGACGAGGTGGTGGCCTGCTTCCCCGACGATCTGGATAAATTCATCGGGCCCAAGACTCGCGTTGTGGCCGTTTCCACTCACAACCCTCTGGGCGTCACGTTTGCCGCAGGCGTTTACACCTCGATTTACGGCTCCTCAAAGGAGCCCCTCAATTCGATTTACACCCGGGTAATGTTTGACAAGATTCGGTCCAGCCCGTACCGCAAGAATTTTCAGGTGGTGGTGGGCGGGTCAGGCGGCTGGCAGATCACGCAAACCAACACCTACGAGGAACTGGGCGTTGACTGCGTTGCGGAAGGTCGCAGCGAATCCGCAGACACTCTTCGGCTGTTCCAGAAGGCGATTGTGGGGGAAACGCTGCCGCGAAAAATCAATTTGGTACATCCGACCTCACGCGACGCTATCCTCTTCCCCGACAAGCGTACTACGTTCGGCGTGGTGGAGATGACGACCGGATGCGGTCGCCGGTGTCAGTTCTGCGTGCCGGACTTGAATCCCCAGATTGACATGCCCAAGGCCCGCATCTTGGACGCGGTGCGTGCCAACGTGCGACAAGGCAACAAAGTGATCTCCCTGGCCACCGAGGACATGTTTATCTGGGGCCAGGTCCACACGGACACTCCATTCTTCTTTCCTAACCGCGAAGCGCTGGTGGATCTCTACACCGAAATCGTCAATACGCCGGGCGTAGAACATCATTTGCTCAGCCACTGCACCATGGCCCCTTTCGTCGTGGATCCGGAATTGATCCGCCAACTCTCGGAAGTTCTCCTCCCGAAGAGTCCCATGCATCTGCCGCTACTCAGTTCTCATCCGCAAAAGAAGGCCTTGATCCCCTTGATCGGGCTTGAAACAGGCTCCGTACGCATGGCCCGGCAGATCATGCCCAGTAAGGGCGTTCCATTTTCCATTGACGACTGGCCCAGCGTCGTTCTGGAAGGCTTGCGCGTGGCCAACCAGAACAACTGGTTCCCCATGATGACGCTGATGGTCGGAAATCCGGGCGAAACCGATCAGGACGTTCAGGAAACGCTCGATCTCGTCTATGAGATGGAGCGCTGTGGCCTATTTGCATTTCTGATCCCTTCGATTTTCACTCCGCTGCACGACACGCGCATGGAGCACCAAACAGGCGTCACTCACACCCGCCAGCTTAGTCCCCTCCAATGGCAGCTCCTGATGAAGTGTTGGAAGCACAACTTGCGTCCTGGCCAGTACAGTTGGTGGGGTCCGATCGCTTGGAGGGTAGGATCCTTGTTCATGTGGCTCTACCGTCTCCGCAAATTGAACGGGCCCAATTTCACTTGGCCTCTGATGATGTTCGCAGGTTTGGTGCCGGAAAGAATCCTTCAGGGCATGGGCAAGATTCATGCCGGTAAGCCGGTGGTGTCCAAGAGCCGTCGGGAACTGATTGCTTCACTGAGGCGGAACTATCTAAAGCACCTGCGGGCAGATAACGGCGACCTGCCAGAGAGTTCCGACCGAAGTGAGGAAGGCCACCCCGATCAGAGCCGGTTGAACTTCGAGGCAGAGACACGAACTTTAAGAGTCCTCTCTTAGCACAGCCAGTTACTAACTGGCCGCGAGGACACGAAGCGGGAAGAATCTTCGCTGGAGTCGTGCGAGGATTCAGAATATTGCCCTTGATTGCGGCGATTTTCGGTGACTCGGTTTTCCAAAGCGGGATTCACAACGATCCGGTTTTCGGACGAGCCCGTGGTCATTCAGATCTGGGCAGCGGGAGATCGCTTATGCCGTCGCCACAATTGAACCAGCCCTATACCGTTGTGACTGTTTCCTGTGGTCGCTGCAAACAGGAGCAGGTCGTCCGGATTCTCGCTCGCACCGGATTTTGGTTGAGAGCACGTCAATCGGTGAAATGTTTGAAGTGCAGTCGTGAGTTTGAGGTGATGCTTGCTGACGCAATTATCGGTGGTCCATTTCTACCGCGTGACATCTCCTCGTCATAATAAGCCCCCTTATGGTTCAGAAAGCAGCTGTGTGATGAAATTATGAGACCGGAAACCAAACCTTTTCAATACGTTTGAGATTTTTGACCACACGGGAATTCGATCGGTAGATCGCGTTCGTCAATGAGAGTGGTGACGCTTCCACCCTTGAGCGCACCTATG
>WNGN01007893.1_pt1 | contig 10750 bp, 8 predicted proteins | sample 5400561 | NCBI WGS metagenome assembly WNGN01 (sample SAMN13153379, study PRJNA577476) | soil metagenome | isolation source: 115 cm soil or saprolite under Garry oak tree replicate 2 | place: USA:California | collected 2016-06-15 | reverse complement strand
CCCCGCTCCGTCCGCGCCGTCAGATTTGGGCCGTTCGAGGTGGATCTCCGCGCGGGCGAACTCCGCAAACAGGACCGAAGAATCCGGTTACCAGATCAGCCGCTGCACATCCTCACCGTGCTGTTGGAGCATCCCGGAGAGATGGTGACCAGGGAGGAGCTTCGGCAGAGGCTGTGGCCGGCGGATACCTTTGTTGACTTCGATCACGGCCTGAACAATGCCATCAACCGACTTCGCGAGGCACTAGGGGACTCCGTCGAGAAGCCCACCTACATCGAAACGATTCCGCGCCGCGGCTACCGCTTTATCGCCGCGGTGGAGGACACCGGTCCAGCGGCCGTGCAGGAATCCCAGAAGCAGGTGCGGGCGGGATTGGATGCTCTTACCGACCCCGCCTCACTCACGTTAAGGGAGGACATTCCGGGGCAGGTTACAGCCTCGTGGCGGCGTCTTGCGCGCTCCGTGGGCGCCGCCGCGAGCGTGCTGGCCCTAGCTCTAGCAGCTGTGGTCATCGCCGGAGGTGGATGGGAGCAGGTGCTACGTCGAGCAAGCGTGGTCTTTCGGAACCAGCGTGCCCCCTCACCGAATCAATCGGTGAATCGGGATGCGCTAGAGTATTACCTGCGTGCGCAGCCCTACTTCGGTTTGGCGAAACGAGATGACAATGAAGCAGCGATCGGGCTACTGGAGAGTGCCGTCACTCTTGACCCCAATTTTGCGGCTGCCCAGGTCGCCTTGGCGGACGCGTACCGACTTCGCGGCGGCTTCGAACCACACAGGAGGGAATGGAAGGAGAAAGCCTTCGCGTCGGTGCAGAAGGCTCTTCAGCTCGATGAGAGTCTCGCCGAGGCCTACGTGGTCCGGAGCCATCTTTTTTGGTCCCCGGCTAATCACTGGGCATACGAGCGCGCGGTACAGGAAGCGCGTCACGCACTGGCCCTGAACCCAAACCTAGCCGAGGCGCACCAGCAACTGGCGAACCTCTACAATCATGTCGGCTTGCTTGACGAGGCCGCGGAAGAAATCCAAAAAGCCGTCGCGCTCGACCCGTTCAACACTGCCGCCCAATTTCGGGTGGGCGTCAATCTTGTGTACCGGGGCCGCTACGAAGAATCTCTGACGGCCATGCGCAGTGCTCAGCGATTCAACCCGTCGGTGTGGACGTTCCAAACCTCCTTCGTTTTGTTCCAGCTCGGTCGTCGACAGGAGGCGAAGGAGAAGGTAGAGGAGTTCCTAAGGAAGGAGCCGAACGACCAAGGTGGACTCCTCGCCAGTCTGCAGGCATTGTTTGCGGCCGCCGAGGAAAATTCGCGCGGGGCTGAGCAATGGATCAAACAGGCACTCAAGAAAGACGAAGGTTATACGGAGTTTCATCACACCCAGTACATCGTCGCAGCGGCGTACGCGAGGATGAACAAGCCTCGGCTGGCGCTTCAATACTTGCGCCAGGCCGCGGACAACGGCTTTCCGTGCTACACGTTCTTCGAAAAGGACACTAATCTCGATACCCTTCGGGGCGACCCTCGATTCAGAGATTTCATGACCCAGCAAAAGAAGCAGTGGGAGCATTTCAGGGCCACGATGTAGTGAAGGCGATGACGCGGAGTCGCTCTGGGATGGAGTGGCCGCTTTGGGTCCAGGCTGTGTGGAAACTGGCGACACGGTCCGTGGCAAAGGGTTTCTGCCGATTTTGGCGTTTTCGGTGTAGCCACCCCATCAAGGGCGCATCAGTCGATATGCGGCTTGTTGCAGTCCGATTGGGCCAATTGAGGCGTAAAAATAGGGCCGAGGCCCTCAAGCCCTCATAGCTGCAAGCGCGGGGCGGATGCCAAGGATGCTAATCAATCGCTTCAGGTTATAGGCGAGCACATGAAGGCTCATCTCGGTACTCACACGTGCGAGCGTTCTGGTCAGGAAGTGCGTCGAACCCATCCAGTGCTTGATCGTTCCGAACGGGTGCTCCGCGGTCTGGCGACGCACGCGCATCTTCTCGGGTTCACGGTCGAGTCGCCTCTGCATCGCCTCGATCACATCTTCGTGCTCCCAGCGCCGCACACGCCTGAAGCTCAGCTTGGTGCATTGCGTCTTGATCGAGCATTGCTGGCAGTGTGAACTCCAGTAGGCATGGGTCGTCAGACCCGCCTCGAGATTCGTGTAGCGGTATATCAAACTCTGCCCTGCAGGACAGCGGTACTCGTTCTTCTCGGCAACGTAGACGAAATCCTGTTTGCCGAAGCGACCCTCGGCTTTGCTGTTGGAGGTCAGCGGCTTGGGCACATAGGTCGTGATGCCGGCTTGCTCGCACGCCAGGATTTCTTCGCCGCTGAAGTAGCCACGGTCTGCCACGACGTCCAGATCCTCGATCCCGGTTGCAGCCCGAGCCTGCTCAGCCATCGTGGCCAGCGCGGCGCGGTCGTGGCCAACGTTGGTAACCTCATGTGCGACGATCAGGTGATGCTTGTCGTCAACGGCGGTCTGCACGTTGTAGCCGACGACACCTGTGCCTCGCCCACTGGTAGCCATGGAGCGTGCGTCCGGATCGGTCAGGGAGACTTGTCCGTCCGGCGCCTCCCGCAGCCGCTCCTCCATCGACTTGAGATCCTGCATCTGCTGCTTGAGCTTCGCGATCTTGTCCTTGAGCTGGCTCGTCTTGGCTTCAGCAACGTCGGGCTGGGCTCGATCGGCGGTGTCCATGGCCGCCAGATAGCGGTCAATACTCTGCTCGATCTGCTCCATGCGCGCGCGCACCTTGCCACTGGTGAAGTTGCGGTCGCGGTTGTTGACCGCCTTGAACTTGGCTCCGTCGATGGCGACGATCGACTGCGAGAACAGGTCGAGCCTGCGGCACAGCTCGATAAACTGGCGGCACACGTTGCGGATCGCTTTGCCGTTGTCGCGGCGGAAGTCGGCGATTGTCTTGAAATCCGGGGTCAGGCGGCCGCTGAGCCACATCAACTCCACGTTGCGCTGGGTCTCCCGCTCCAGGCGGCGGCTGGACTGGACGCGGTTGAGGTAACCGTAGATGTAGATCTTCAGCAGCACCGACGGGTGGTACGACGGTCGCCCTGTCGTCGCAGGCTCTGCCCCCTCAAAGCCGAGCGGCCGTAGCTCCAGCTGATCGACGAAGACCTCAACCACACGAACCGGGTTGTCTTCGGCTATGTAATCGTCCAGGCACTCGGGCAGCAACGTGATCTGCGCTCGATCCTCGCCTTCGATAAATCGCTTCATCTGCCCACCTCAACCAGTGCCTTGATACGAGCAGTAACGCAACGCGCCTCATCCTTGTTTACACAACCCGATACGTTTTCACACAGCCTGGGTCGGTCGCTGACCCTCGGGTGACGCGAGCCCCCAGGCCATTGGGAGTCAGGCTGGTTCAAAGTTTGTGACTCCCGATCATCAGCCGTTTGAACACCAAATAGTGCTCTTTGACGCCGCTTCACCGTGATCCAGACCTCGGGGCTGAAACTTTCGCACAAGTCGGCGGTGTACTGGGCCTCATCTTCTGCTACGGCGCGCGCCGCGTCTTCAGTAGGAGCGCCGAGGTTGTCTACGAAACAACGCGCCAGGTGCTCGATTATTCGCTGATACTCCTTCTCATCAATCTCCACGACTTCGGCTATCGTGCAGCGCCCATGGCTTTCCACGCCGACGAAAGAAGTGAGGCAATGGCAATTGGGCGTGCGGTGGGTGACACCAGTGGGATCGCACACTGCGTAACCACCGGACACCAGCCATTCGCCATCCCGCGCGACGCCCTCCTGGGAATACACCAGGCTGTCGGAGGTGTCCAAGCGCACAGCTTTGAGGAATTTCACAGGTTTGCGCAAGCGCTCGGTGCGCTCAGGCTTCCTCGTCATCACGGTCGACCAGCTCGGTGGCCCAATAATCGCCGGCGTCCTCGCCGAAGCGACCTGCGACCACCGGGCGGGCTCTACCTTGTTGGCACCGCTCGCCGAGCTGGGCTCGCTTCTTCCTGCTCGCGAGGCGCCCGGCGCAGCCTAGAGCTTTCTCAGCACACTGGCCGCCCGCACCGCATCCTCGGCCGAGTCAAGCGCAAAAAAGCCTGCAAACTTCCGCCCGACCGCGGTCGCCGAGAACGCCCGGAAACTGATCCCAGCGTTCGCCAGCGCCCGCACGATCGCCGCCGAAGCTCCGGGCTTGTCCGCGCCCTCCACTCTCACAGTGTGGATGCCCTCGGCCTTGGTAAGGCCCACAGCTTGGGCCGCTTGAAGCACCTTCGCCCCTTTGACAGGCAGGACGAACAGCAGCCCTTTGCCGGGCAGCTCGGGCGCCCGACGCGCGAACGCGAACTCGAAATTCGCCCCGGCCTTCGCGACGGGGTCCAGCACGCGCGCGGCTCCGCCCGGTTGGTCTTCGATTGTTGCCGACCACATGTCGGCGCGGCTCACCTTGAATTTCATCGTCATGATGCACCTCCTGATGGCACGCCCAGTATAGGCCGGGCGGGCGCCGTTGAATGTCCACTTTGGTCGATACCAGCCGCAAGACGCTCGGCCACGGCGAAGCGGATCATGGACTCATGGCGAGCAGGTGAATCCTTCTAAGCAATTCCCGGGAAACCGCGCCGATTCTAGGGATGTTCCGGGATACTTCGCTTAGAAGAAAACGGGTAAGCTACTGTTTTTTGGGGAAACCACGTGCGCATGGAGTGCAGGTGGTCGCGAGTTCGAATCTCGCCGCCCCGACCATCTCGAACCTTCCACTCTCTCCCGTGAAACGACTCCATAGCGTCTTGCAATGCCTATGCGCCGCCGGGGTTGCGGCCGCGTCCGGAGCTTTGGCGCAGGGCTATCCGGCGCACCCTGTTAAGATCGTTGTGCCGTTTGCGGCGGGTGGAGTGGCCGACATCACGGCCCGTGTCCTTTCGCAGAAAATGGCCGAGTCGATGGGGCAGCAAGTGATCGTCGAGAACCGCCCTAGCGCTGGGGGAATTGTCGCGTCCGAGGCCGTTGCCAAAGCCGAGCCGGATGGTTATACCCTTCTCTTCATTACCAACGGCAACGCGGTGAGCGCGTCTCTGTTCAAGTCTCTGCCCTACGATACCGTCAAAGATTTTGCGCCGGTCTCGACAGTGGGGTTTTTCGACCTGGTGCTGGTTGTTGACTCGGCTTCAAAGATCGGCTCGGTGCGCGAGTTGATCGCGTATGCTGGATCAAATCCAAACAAAATCAATATCGGCACCATCAATATCGGAAGTACCCAGAATCTCGCGGCGGAGCTTTTCAAGTCATTGTCGGGAATCGACGCACAGGTGGTTCCGTTCAAGACGACGCCGGCAGTGATCACCGCGCTGAAGGGTGGCGATATCCAGGCCGCGTTCGAGATCCTTGCCCCAGTGATGGCGCAGATCAAGGGAGGGGGACTGAAGCCGCTGGCCGTGACCTCCGAGAAGCGCTTTCCCGGCCTGCCGGACGTGCCTACCGTCGCCGAGAGCGGGGTGCGCGGCTACCAGGCAGCCTCCTGGAACGGTGTTGCAGCGCCTGCGAGAACGCCGAAAGCGCTGATCGACCGCCTCAATCGCGAAGTTAACGCCGCCACGGGTTCGCCCGAAGTTCGCAAGCGCCTCCAGGACTTGGGTGTCGAGGCGCGTGGCGGGACGCCGGAGGCATTGCGCGATCTGCTAGTCTCCGAAATTGCGAAGTGGAAGACCGTAATCGAGCGAGCAAACATCGAGAAACAGTAGGACGGCCGATGACGAAGCCGATCAGCGGCCCGGATCCGAATCCGATCAAGCCGGAGTACGCCCCGCCCCCAGGTGCGTGCGACGCGCACTGTCACATCTTCGGCCCGGTCGCGAAGTTTCCCTACGCACCCGAGCGGCGCTACACGCCGCCCGACTCCCCGAGGGAGAAGCTGCGCGCGTTGCACGAGCATCTCGGCCTTTCGCGAGCGGTGCTCGTGCAGGCGAGCTGCCACGGCGCGGACAACCGCGCGATGCTCGATGCGATCGCCTGGTCGCGGAATTTCGAACCGGGCGGCGCTTGGCGCGGCGTGGCGATGGTCGGGGACGAAGCGACCGAGCGCGGGCTCGAGGCGCTGCACGCGGGCGGCGTGCGCGGTGTGCGCTTCAATTTCGTGCGGCACCTGGGCGGCGCGCCGGATTTGCGCGTGTTCGAGCGTACGCTCGCGATGATCGAGCCGCTCGCCTGGCACGTGGTGCTCCATTTCGACGCCGAAGACATCGAGGCTCATTCAGAGATATTCAGCCGCTTGCGCGTGCCGTTCGTCATCGACCACATGGGGCGCGTTAACGCGCAGCGCGGGATCGATCAGAAGCCTTTTCGCATGCTGCTCGACTTGATGAAAAACGAGCTTGCCTGGGTAAAATTGAGCGGTCCGGAGCGCGTGTCGGCGTCCGGAAAGCCGTTTCACGACGCGATGCCTTTCGCGGCGGCGCTGGTCGAGTCGGCCCCGGAGCGCGTGCTGTGGGGAACCGACTTTCCTCATCCCAACGTGAAGACCATGCCGAACGACGGCGAGCTGGTCGACTTCTTCGCGAAAGTCGTCCCGGACGAGAAGCTCAGAAAACGGATCCTGGTGGACAACCCGGCGCGGCTCTATTGGGCGGGCACATCGGGGCGCGCTAACCCCTGAGCTACAAACCCGCAGCGATCAGCTTGAGCGAGAAGGCCTTCGTGACGGCGTGGCGGGAGTTGGCGGCGCCGAGCTTGCGCCTCACGTTTGAGAGGTGGAACGCGACGGTGCGCTCGGAAATCTGCAACGCCTGGCCGATTTCAGAAGTCGTCTTACCGCCTGCCGAGAGGATCAAACATTGGCTCTCGCGGTCGCTGAGAAGCCTGCTAGGAGCGCCGTCGAGCCGGCGCAGCGGCCCAAGCCTGTCGGCACCGCGCCGGGCAATGCGCGCCGCGGCGTAGTGAATGGCGCACGCGACGAGCTGGCAATCCGGCAGGGTCGCGAGGATGCGGCGCTCCGCTGCGGAACCGCCGCGGGCCAACGCAAAGCTGGTGAGGCTCCATTGCCCGCGAGGCCCGTGAACGGAGCAAGAAACCCCCGTCGCGAGTCCGAATTCGCTTGCCTTGGCGAGGGCCCTGCTGTGCCGCGCCGCGATTTTTTTCCAGGGCAAAGGGGTGACCTCCTGCAAGGCGAGACGGCGCAGCGGGTCGGGCAGGATATCCCTGCCCCGATCGGCGCAGTATCGGTGCCAGTGAACTGGAAAATTATCGAACCGGAGTTCATGCGTCGCGCCGCGCGGCTGGGAGAAACGGCCGCAGAACATGAAGTACCGGAAACCGAGCTGTTCGGTGATGAGGAGCACCGCTTCCTCGAGGGCCGTCTTCGAGCGGTTGGCAAGAATCTGCGCAAGGCGCACGGTCCCCTTGTGGCCCATGTAGTCCCCTCTCCAGTGGGGTCAGTCCCCTTATTCTGGTTGATACTTTACGCTTTCGCCTGGGCGGCGTATCAGCAGAGATTCGGCATCGACAGCTCCTGTTTCCCGTCCTCCCTTTTCCACGCGGCTGGGTGCCAGTGCTGATTTCGGAGTCTGGACAGGCAGTTAGCTCACTATCGTCGTACTTCCTTGACTTCGCCCATTGTGCGGTGCAATATCCCGTCGCCTTCTCAAATATTTCAGGGTTTTAGCTGCGTGGCGGTCCCCATTCCTTCTCCTGAGCAATTCACGCTCGCCGCCCAGGCGATCCTGCGGAATTTCGTCGGTTCGCTGGGTTTCCCGCCCGATTCCGAATTCGCCCGCTCGCTGCAGTCAGTAGGCGTTGACTCCGCCAAGTTCGCAGCCCTTCAAGGGCGTTACTTCCAGCTGCACGCGGCACTGTGGCAGTCGGTGTTTGCCCGCGAGGCCGGGCGCGATACTGCGCCCATCGCAGCGCCCGATCGCGGCGACCGGCGCTTTTCCTCCGCGGAATGGCAGCGGATTCCCTGGTTCGATTACCTGCGCCAGAGCTACCTCATCAATTCGCGCTTTCTATCGGATTGGATCGAAGCGCTCGAAGTCGACCCGCGCGAAAAAGAGCGCCTGCGCTTTATCGCGCGCCAGTTTTCAAACGCAATGAGCCCGGCGAATTTCGCCGCGACCAATCCGGAGGCGCTCAAGCTTGCGCTCGAGACTAAGGGCGAGAGCCTCACCCAGGGAATTCGCCAGCTCATCGAGGACGTGCACAAGGGGCGCATTTCGACCACGGACGAGTCCGTGTTCGAGGTCGGCAAGAATCTCGCGGTCAGCGAGGGCGCGGTGGTTTTCGAGAATGAGCTGATCCAACTCATTCAGTACAAGCCGGTCACGCCGACTGTATTCAAGCGGCCGCTCGTGATGTTCCCGCCCTGCATCAACAAGTATTACATCCTGGATCTTCAGCCGGAAAATTCCCTGGTGCGCTATGCGGTGGAGCAGGGGCACCCCGTGTTCATGGTGTCCTGGCGCAACATCACCGAGGAGCTCGGCCATCTCACCTGGGACGATTACGTTGAAATAGGCGTACTCAAAGCGCTCGAAGTGGCACGCGTGATCTGCGCGGCCGAGAAGGTCAACGCGCTCGGCTTTTGCGTCGGCGGGACGATGCTCGGCGCCGGGCTCGCGGTCATGGCCGCGAGGGGCGACAATCGCGTAGAGAGCGCGACTTTCCTCGCCTCGATGCTCGATTTCGCCGACACGGGCGACATCGGGCTTTTCATCGACGAGTCGAGCGTGGCCGTGCGCGAGGCGGCGATCGGCAAGGGCGGCATCATGCCCGGCCGCGATCTCGCGCTCGTGTTCTCGGCGCTTCGCGCGAACGACCTCGTTTGGTCATACGTGGTCAACAACTATCTGAAGGGTAAATCACCCGAAGCCTACGACCTACTCTACTGGAACGCGGATTCAACCAACCTTCCCGGGCCGATGTACTGCTGGTACGTCCGCAACACTTACCTCGAGAACCAGCTGCGCGTTCCCGGGAAGCTCCAGGTGCTCGGCGTGCCGGTGGATCTCGGCAAGATCGCGGTTCCGGCCTACGTTCTCGCTACCCGCGAAGACCACATCGTCCCTTGGCGCACGGGCTATCGCACGACCCAGCTGCTGGGGGGCGACACGCGTTTCGTGCTCGGTGCGAGCGGCCACATCGCTGGGATCGTCAACCCCGCCTCCAAGAATAAGCGGAGCTACTGGTCCAGCGGGAAGCTCCCCGAGGACGCGGACGCGTGGCTCGCCGAAGCAACGGAGAAACCCGGAAGCTGGTGGCCGGACTGGAGCGCCTGGCTCGAGAGTCTCGGCGGCGAGCGCATAAAAGCACGCACGCGGCTGGGCAATACGAAGTTCAAACCCATAGAGCCCGCGCCCGGGCGCTATGTCAAGCACCGGATCGTATGAGCGGGGCGAAAGGACACGATTTTTCAGGGAGGGATCGAACTATGACGACGGCGGCAGCAGTAAGACGCACAGGCACAAGCTCCGGCACGGAGCCCGTGCAGGAAGCCGTGCCCCCCCTCAAGCAGCGTATCGCGTTCGTGAGCGGCGGCATGGGGGGGATCGGCTCCGCGGTGTGCCGGCGCCTGGCGCGAAGCGGCGCGAGAGTCGTGGCGGGTTGTCTGCCCGGCTACGAAAAGAAGGACGAGTGGCTCGCGAAGATACGCAGTGAAGGCCTGCAGGTCTACGCCGCCGAAGGCGACGTCGACGACTACGAATCCTGCGCCGACATGTTCTACCAGATCGGCTCGGTCATCGGCTCGGTGGACATCCTCGTCAACAATGCCGGCATCACGCGCGACGGCGTTTTCAAGCGTATGTCGCCCACCGACTGGTACGCGGTGATCAATACCAATCTCAACAGCGTCTTCAACGTCACGCGTCAGGTGATCGAGGGCATGATGGAACGCGGCTGGGGTCGCATCGTCAACATTTCATCGGTGAACGCGCTCAAGGGCCAGTTCGGCCAGACCAACTATTCGGCCGCGAAGGCAGGCATGCACGGATTCTCCAAGGCGCTCGCGCAAGAGGTGGTGAAAAAAGGTGTCACCGTGAACACGGTGTCGCCCGGCTACGTCGAGACCGACATGGTGCGGGCGATGAAACCGGAGATCCTCCAATCGATTGTCGAGCAGATACCCATGGGGCGGCTCGCGCAGCCGGAGGAGGTAGCGGGCCTTGTCGCGTATCTTGCCTCAGAGGAGGCGGGTTACATTACCGGCGCGAACATCTCGATCAACGGCGGCCTGCACATGGTTTGACCTCGATCCGAACGGTGCAATAATCTCGAAGCGTAGTCGGGACGGCACCGAATCGAGGACGCAAGGAGGAGTCATGGCGACGCGGCTGGCGCTGATCACGGGAGGCATGGGCGGGCTGGGGGAGACGATCAGCACGAAGATGGCGGATGCCGGATACCGTGTAGCCGTGACCTATTCTCCCTCGAACAAGACGGTCAGCCACTGGGCCGCGGAGATGAAGTCGCGCGGTTACGATTTCCGCCCCTATGCCTGCAACGTCGCCGAATTCGAATCGTGCAGGGCGTGCGTCGAGAGCGTCACCCAGGACCTCGGCCACGTCGACATCCTCGTCAACAACGCCGGAATTACGCGCGACATGACCTTCAGGAAGATGACCAAAGGCGACTGGGACGCGGTCCTGCACACCAACCTCGATTCCGTCTTCAACATGACCAAGCAGGTCTGCGACGGAATGGTGGACCGCGGCTGGGGCCGCGTCATCAACGTGTCCTCGGTGAATGGCTCGAAGGGCGCCTTCGGCCAGACCAACTACGCTGCGGCGAAGGCC
>WNGN01009565.1_pt1 | contig 10751 bp, 7 predicted proteins | sample 5400561 | NCBI WGS metagenome assembly WNGN01 (sample SAMN13153379, study PRJNA577476) | soil metagenome | isolation source: 115 cm soil or saprolite under Garry oak tree replicate 2 | place: USA:California | collected 2016-06-15 | reverse complement strand
AGAGAAGTGTCGGGTTGGCGTGAATAACGGTTAGGTCGGATCGAATCGGGTTCCAATGCCCGGCTTGCTCTGCCCGAGTCCCGGAAGCTCCCAAACGCCGGCGCCGCTGGGATTGATATCGGCGGCGATATCGACATCGATCAGATACGGTTTGTTGGCGGCGATGCCCTTGCGAATGGCTTCGCCGAGATCGCCGGCGCGATCGACCCGCACGCCTTCGACGCCGCAGGAGCGTGCCATGGCGGCGAAGTCCGGATTGTAACGCGCGCCGGTGGTCGGATCATGGAAGTCGGTGGCGAGTTCGCGGCCCCCGAGGTAGCCGCGCTGCAGCCCGCGGATCGAGGCGTAGGCGTAGTTGTTCCAGACCACCCAAACCACGGGCAGGTTATATTCGACCGCCGTTCCCAGCACGTTGGCGTGCATGAAGAACGCGCCGTCGCCGCATACCGATACGCAGGGACGGTCGGGTGCGGCAAACTTCGCGCCCATCACGCCGGCAACGCCAAAGCCCATCGGGCCGAAGCCCATCGAGCCGATCAGCGAGTCCGGCCGCTTCGGCTTGCAGAAACTCAAAAGCCAATTGTGGTGCACGCCGATGTCGCTGACCAGGATCGCATTCTCCGGCAGCGCCTTGTCGATTTCGAGTGCTGCGCGCTGCGGATTGATCGGCGTGGTGTCGTCGGAAAAACCGGGGGCGACGAACTTGTCCCATTCCTTGCGGTAGGTGTCGATCTGCGCCAGCCATTTCTTGCGGGCATCGGCCTGCCTGGTGAGGTCGGCGCGGCGATCGAGTTCGGCATGAATCTGCCGCAGGAAGGTGCGCACATCGGCCATCAGGCCGAGCGCGACCGGATAATTGCGGCCGATTTCCTCCGGATCGATGTCGACATGAATGAGCCGGGTCGGCGGAATCGTGAAGGAATAACCCGGGATCCATGAGCTCGAGGTCCGATCGTCAAACCGCATGCCCATCGCCAGCAGCACGTCGGCCTGACGCGTCGCATGATTGGCCTGGTAGTGGCCGGCGCGCGCGACCAGACCGAGCGCGAGCGGATGGTTGCAGTCGATGGCGCCAAGGCCGCTGGCGGAAGCCGCCACCGGAATTTGCAGCCGCTCGGCGAGCTTCAGCAATTCGTCGGCGGCGCCGCCATAGCGCACGCCCTGGCCCACGATCATCACCGGCCGCTCGGCACCGAGCAGCATATCGACCGCCTTGACGACGCCCTCCGGATCGGCGCCGCAGCGGCTCGAGATATTGCCGTTCCACGCTTGCGCGTTCGGGGCTTCCTCGGCGGCCGATTCCAGAAACACGTCGAAGGGAACGTCGAGCACGACCGGACCCGGACGGCCGGTGGTCATCGTTTTCCAGGCTTGCCGGACCGCGAGCGGCACCATCTCGCCGCGCGTCGGCTGGAATACCTTCTTGCAGTAGGACCGCACCGTGGAGGGAAAGTCCGCCTGATAATGCCGGTACAATTCCTGGAACGCGCCGCGATTGAACTGACTGGTCGGCACGTTGCCGGTCACCGCCAGGAACGGCACCGAGTCGAGAAACGCATTGCCGAGCGAGATCGGCAGGTTCGCCGAGCCCGGTCCGCACGATGTGAAGGTCGCGGTTGGCCGCCCCGAAACGCGGTAATAGACGTCCGCCATGAAGCCGGCGACGCTCTCATGATGCACCGAAATCGTCTTGAGTTCGTCGGAACGCTCATACAGCGCGTCGATGAACTGGATATTGCCGTGACCGCACAGGCCGAACACCTGCGGCACCTTCTCCTGGATCAGGTAGTCGACAATAACCTGAGCCCCATTGAGCGCATTGCGCGGCGACATCGGATCTCTCCCTACCAGTTTGACGATTCAAGGAGATCGCGCAGCCACCTTCGCTGCCGACACTGCCTACGCGCGCGGCACCCTATTTCCCATAATACTGTACGTCAATTTATATTGTGGTAGACTGCCGCCCGAGAGAGGTCGGTGAGCCGGCGGCGCCGCTCGTTCGCGGCGTTACGCAACGCATCGCCTTGTTTAGTTGTCGGGAAGGCCTGATAGAGTCCGGGCTCGTCCCGTGGAGACTTGATCCTGTGAGATCGCGTACCAAGCAAAAGACCAGTGAGAAACCGGCAGGCCCGCGCAAGGCCGCCGTCGCCAAGCTGGTGCCGCCGCCGCAAGGCGATATCGACGACGACGCCGATGATCGGCAGCGGGTCGGCGTCCAGTCGCTCGGCCGCGCCTTTGCAATCCTCGAAGAGGTCGCGCGGCACCGCGAAGGTATCGGGTTGGCGGACCTGAGCAAGCTGGTCGACTTGCATAATTCCACCACGTTCCATCTGGCGAAGACCATGGTGTCGCTGGGCTATCTGCGTCAGGAGAAGGATTCCAAACGCTACCGCGTCGGCCGGCCGCTGTTTGCGCTCGCCGCCAGCGCGCTCGACGAAATCGAGATGGTGAATGTCGCGACACCGGTGCTTGAGGAGTTGTCGCGAGAAACCGGCGAAAGCAGCCATTTCGCGGTGCGTATGGGCGATGCCGTCGTCGTGATCGCGCGCACCAGCGGCCCCGGCGCATTTCAGCTCACCGACCGCGTCGGCGTGGTGCGGCCGGCCCATTGTACCGCGCTCGGCAAGATCATCCTCGCCTCGCTGCGCCCGGATCAACTGAAGCGGTTCCTCGAACGCGCCGAGCTGAAACCATCGACCTCGAAGTCGATCACCGACGTTTCGGTGCTGCTGCGCGAAATTGCCGAGATCAAGCGCAGCGGCATTGCCTTTGACGACGGCGAATTCAATCCGGAAGTGCGTTGCGTCGCTGTGCCGGTAACAGATTTTACCGGGCAGATTATCGGCGCGCTCGGTATTTCCGGTCCGATCTGGCGCCTTTCCAACCAGGCGTTACACAGCAGCGCTCAAATCGTTCAGGCGGCGGCCAATCGCCTGTCCGCTGAATTTGGCGCCAAACGCACAACCAAATCTTCTTGAACCAGGCCCGGACGGCGCTTTTGGCGTTGACAGCGGGCCTCGCCTCCGAAAATATCATCCAACAATAAAAAAACGCCTCTCACATTCTCGCATAGGCCGGAATTGACGGAGGACATCGCGTGCGCACCCGGTGTGCGCCTTGGGAGGAGACCGACGATGACCAACTACAACCGACGAACGCTGTTGAAAGCGAGCGCCGCATTTGCCGGCGCATCCGCGATCGGATTTCCGGCGATCAGCTATGGCCAGACTGAAAAGATCAGAATAGGCCATCTCACACCGCTGACCGGCTTTCTCGGCGCGCTCGGCGCCTATGCGACCCTCGGCATGAGAATGGCGGAGGAAGAAATCAACAAGGCTGGCGGCGTGATGGGACGCCCGATTGAGGTGATGTCGGAAGACTCGGTCAATCCCGCCACCGCCGCGACCAAGGCGCAACGCATGCTCGAGCAGGACGGCGCGACCGTTTTGATGGGTGAGATCAGCTCGGCGTCCGCGATAACCATCATGCAGGTGGCGGCGCGCAACAAGCGGCTGTTCATGCAGATCGGCGCGCGGTCGGACACGTTGCGCGGCAAGAACTGCAACAAGTACACGTTCCATGTCGACATTCCCAACACCGTCATGGTCAACGCGGTCGGCAAGGCGCTGTTGCGCGACAACCTGGTCAAGGACAAGAAGTTCTTCACGCTCACGGCCGACTATGTGTTCGGGCACGATCTGCTCGGCGCCGCCAAACGTTTTTTCGCGGCCAACCAGGGCAACCTGATCGGCGACGAGCTGATCGCGACCGACGTGACCGACTTCAGCCCCTATCTGCTGAAGCTGCGGCAAGCCAAGCCCGACGTAGTCTGTTGCAACCTTGCCGGCAATCAGGTCACGAACCTGATCAAGCAATATGCCGAATTCGGGCTGCCCTATCCGATCGTCGGCTTCAATCTCAACACCGCGGACGCCTGGGCGGCCGGCGACGGCAATCTGAGCGGCACCTGGCCAACGGTCTGGCACCACGACCTCGACACGGCGGCCTCCAAGGCCTTTGTCGCGGCCTTCACCAAGAAGCACGAAAAGCCGCCGGAGAACCATGCCTGGATCGAATACGTCTCGTTCAAGATCATGGCGCAGGCCATGAACGCAACCAAATCGACCGACACGGAAAAGCTGATCGAATATTTCGAGAAAGAGACGCAGTTCGACATCCTGAAGAGCCGCAAGGGCTATTTCCGCGCGTGGGACCATCAACTGGTGCAGGAAGCCTATCCGTTCACGGTCAAAGCCAAGGGTAAGGCCAAGGACAAGTGGGACTTCCTCGCGCTCGGGCCGGCGATCCCCGCAGCGAACGAGCCGCTTGACGTTATCAACCCGACCAAGGAGCAGAATCCCTGCACGTTGACATAGCAGAGGGACGCGGGGCGCGCCGCACTGGCGCCGGCGTCCGTCGATCATGCGGCGGCGGCAGGCGCGACATCGCCGACATCTTTTCCGCGTCCAGTTCTTCCGCGTCCAGTTCGTTCGTACCCTACTCCTGAGAACTTCGTTTCATGTTCTTGCTCGAACAGGTGGTCAACGGCCTTGTGCTCGGAGGTTACTACCTGCTGATCGCGCTCGGCCTGTCGCTGATCTTCAGCGTCGGCGGCGTCGTCAATCTGGCGCACGGCGCATTCTACGCCTTGGGCGCCTATGTATCGGTCGAAATCACAAAATATCTCGGCTTCGGCGCGGCGGTCGTGCTCTCGCCGATCGCTGTCGGCCTGCTCGGCATCCTGTTCGAGAAATTCATCCTGCGCCGGTTCTACACCGCAGATCCGATCCTGAGCCTGCTGGTCACCTTCGGCCTTGCCATGGTCGCCGAGCAGTTGATCCGCATCGTCTGGGGCTCCGCGCCGCTTTCCCAGACCATGCCGCCTAGCCTGAAGGGTGCCGTGATCGTCGGCGATTTCCTGTTCTCGCGTTATCGGCTGATGCTGCTGGTGGTGGTCGCCGCGGTTCTGCTGGGCGTCTGGCTGCTGTTGCACAAGACCTCGTTCGGCCGCGTGGTGCGCGCCGGCATCCAGCGGCCGGATATGGTTGCCGCACTGGGCATCCGGCTGCAACCCTACATGACCGCCATTGTGATGCTGGGCGTCGGTATGGCCGCGATGGGCGGCGCGTTCTTTGCTCCGATCACCATCGTGCATCCGGCGATGGGCGCGGAGATCATCACGGTCGCTTTTGTCGTGGTGGTGATCGGCGGATTGGGCAGCTTCTGGGGCGTGGTGCTGGCGGCGCTGCTGGTCGGCGTGGTGCGTGGCATCACCATTCATTTTCTCCCGGCCGCCGGTGAAGCGTCGATTTACGTCCTGATGTTCCTGGTGCTGCTGTTCCGGCCGCGCGGCCTGCTCGGCGAGCGCATCGAGAAATTCGAATGAAGAGGATCGGGCTTTATTCGAAGTTGCAACCGCTACTGATCGCGGCGCTGGCGCTCATTGCGCTGCCGTTCGTGATGCGGCTATTCGGCCTGACCGTGAATACCGCTTCCATGGTGGTGATCCTGACGATCGCGACCATGGGGCTCAATCTGTGTGTGGGCTACACCGGGCTGGTGTCGTTCGGGCATGGCGCCTGGTTCGGTATCGGCGCTTATGCCGCCGGGATCATCCAGAAACACTGGTTGCACGACGCGATCGTGATTCCCCTGCTGTTGTCGATGCTGGTGGTCGCCGTGCTGTCGACCTTCGTGGGCATCGTCATCCTGCGCCGGCGTGGGGTCTATTTCTCGTTGCTGACGCTGGCGCTGGCGGCGCTGACCTACACCGTCGCGTTCCGCTGGACCGAAGTGACCGGCGGCGAGGACGGACTGAGTGGCCTGACGCGCGGCGGCAATATCGGACCGTTCAACCTCGACAACGGGCTTACCTTCTACGTCGCAGTGGCGCTGATTGGGCTCGTTGTGCTCTATGTGCTGCTGCGCGTCGTGCGCTCGCCATTCGGCCACGTGCTGGTGGCGATCCGCGAGAACCAGTTGCGCGCCACGTTTCAAGGCTATTCGGTCGAACGCTACAAACTTGGCGTGTTCGTCATTTCAGCCGTGGTGACGGGACTGGCCGGCGCGCTGCTCGGCTTCCAGACCTACCTGGTGTCGGCGGAAGCGGTCTCGGTGCCGTTTTCCGGCGAGCTGCTGGCGATGGTCGTGATCGGCGGCATGCACAACATGTTGGGCCCGGCGCTCGGCGCGCTGTTCTTCGTCCTGTTCCGCGAATTGTTTTCGATCTGGAGTTCGAACTGGCTGCTTTATTTCGGCATGATCTTCGTCGCCTTCGTACTGTATTCGCCTGGGGGACTGGTCGGCATTTGGGAGAGGTTTACCCGGCGCTGGCGTCCGCTGCCGGAAGAAGCCGCCGCGATGAGCAAGCGCAGGATCTACCAAGGCTTGCCCCTGCCCGGCTTCCTGCTGCCGGAGAGCCTGAAGGGAACGGTGCTGCGGGTCGAGAACGTCGCGAAACAGTTCGGCGGAATTCGCGCGGTCGCCGGCGCCGGCCTGACGATCGAAGCCGGTGAAATTCATGCCCTGATCGGACCGAACGGCGCCGGCAAGACGACCTTGTTCAACCTGGTGTCCGGCCTGTACACCCCGGACACCGGCATCGTGCATGTCATCGCGGCCTTGCGCGCTCGTTCCAGATCACCAACCTGTTCGGCGGACTGTCGATCTACGAGAACTTGCGGCTTTCGCTGCAGGCGCGGCACGCGATGCGCTTCAACATCTGGCGCGACATCGACAGCTATCCGCAAGTACACGCCGAAACCGCCGAACTGATAAAATTCCTCGGTCTCGAAGGCATCGAAGAAATCGAAGGCGGCGAACTGTCCTATGGCGGGCAACGTCTGGTGGACCTGGGGATCGCGCTCGGCTCCAAACCACAGGTGCTGCTGCTCGATGAGCCGCTGGCTGGCCTCGCCGCTGCCGAGCGCGAGCGCGTGTCGAACCTGATCAAGAACGTGGCCGCCAACATTCCGGTGCTGATCGTCGAGCACGACATCGATCGCGTGCTCGGTTTTTCGCAAACGGTCACCGTGATGAACCAGGGCCAGGTGCTGATGACGGGCACGCCCGACGCGGTGCGTGCCGACCGGCGTGTGCAGGAAATCTATACCGGCACCGGCATCCCCGAGGTCGAGCACAGCCGCACCGACGAGGCCCGGCAAGACGCCGCGCAGGTCCTGCGCTTTGAAGGCGTCAACACATTCTACGGCAAGAGCCACATTCTTCATGATGCGACGCTGGATGTGCGGGAGGGCGAGATCGTGGCACTGCTCGGCCGCAACGGCGCCGGCAAGTCGACGCTCCTGAAAACACTGGCCGGGCTGGTGCCGCTGAGGTCCGGCACCATCGAGTATGACGGCCGCAATATCGCAGGCCTGCCGGCACCCGATATCTCGCGCATGGGCATCGGCTACGTGCCTCAGGGTCGCGGTCTGTTCGCCGGCATGACGGTGCGGGAAAATCTCTCGCTCGGCCGCCTGGCGCGCAAGACCGACGGCAGTAACGGCGTGGTGTGGAGCGAGGAGCGGATCCTCGAATATTTTCCGCGCCTGAAACAGCGCATGGACGTGGCGGCGGACTACCTGTCCGGCGGCGAGCAGCAGATGGTGGCGGTGGCGCGCGCCATGTCGGGCAACGTAAAACTGCTGCTGCTGGACGAGCCGTTCGAGGGGCTCGCGCCGACCGTGATCCTCGAACTGTTTGGAGTGTTCGACCTCTTGCGGCGGCACACCTCCATCGTGATCGTCGAGCACAACCTCGACCTGGTGCTGGCGCTGGCCGACCGCGTCTTCGCGCTGGAACGCGGCGCCGTGTTCCACCAGGGGCCCGCGGCGCCATTGTTGACCGACCTCGAATACCGCAAACGGATCCTGTGGCTGTGATTTAAATCGTCATTGCGAGCGCAAGCGAAGCAATCCATGGAGCGGCAAAGAAAAGATGGATTGCTTCGTCGCTTCGCTCCTCGCAATGACGGAAAGTCGGACTCAACTACAAGGCCTGGCTTGTCCCGGTGAACCAGCGTAGCTGTCCGGAATGAACCAATGTGGTCAGGTGAGGTGATTTACCTTCGCACCCGCCATACAGAAATTTTGTGCGTGGGGTCAAGGTCGAGCCGCTCAAGGAAGTCAGGCGTTTCGCCACGGCCGAGCCGCGCCGCTAATCCGTCTGGAGCGAATTTGACAAGATCCTGCTCGGGAGCTGTCGAACAAATGACCACGTAGTCGACGCGACGATCCGACAGTATTTGGTGCGCAGCCGGTACTGGCGCCAACATCAGCTTCAGCATCGCGAGGTTACCGTCGTTGTTGCGATGGTATGGTGCCGCAAATACCGCGTGATCGGTGTCGGCAAGAATCAGCGGTCCGAGATCGATCGGTGCCATCACACGTCCCTTCGGAAGGTGTGTCATGGAAGCGACATCGGACACGGTCTGGCACGTTGACGCATCTCGTTCGGCTATTGTCATCTGCGGCTTGAAGATCAAGTCGATCAGCGGCTTCGCCGAAAGGCCCACAGCTGCGAAGCTCGCCGGTGACAGGGCGAGCGCCAATAGGACCAGGTTTCGTCCAGCGGCAAGCGTCGGCCACAGAATAGCCAGGCTCGCGGCAAAAATCGGAGCCGCCACCATCGCTGCCGCCGCAGCGACCCGCATTTCCCAAACACTAAGCCCGATCAGCGCGGCCAGCGTCATGATGCCAAGGATCCAGCGGAACCGTTCAAGCGGATTGGACCGCATCAGCGCCGCCGAAGCAAAACCCATCGTCATCACTGGAAACCCGTAGAAGCCGAGAACTTTTTGCGGCATGAGCTGCAGCATCGTCGCGAGTGACATCGATTCGACGACCTTGTCGTTCCAAAATGACGTCACAAGCGGATCGAGCTGTGCGTAAGGCGACGCAATGCATCCCGCAAACAGTGAAAGGAACGCGCTGACCAGGACGATGGCCGACGCCGCTCCCGTCGCGAGGCGCAGGCGCAGCGTAGAGTGGTAGCGATCAATTCCGACCATGATCATCAGACTGATGCCGCCGCCGGCGGCCAACAGCAGCACCGGCCCACCGAAGGCGTCGCAGACTGGCGACGCCAACGAAGGCAGCGGAAGCAATGCCGGTGCAAGCAGCAGCGACGATGCCGCCAGCCCCGCTCCAAAGGCGCCGACCTGTCGCGAGACGGATGCACCGCGCCAGATAAGAAGGCCAGCTACGGCGAGACCTATCGCTGCGATGGCGGGCAGCATTTCAATGCCGATCGCCAGCGATAGCGATGCCGCCAGGCCGCCCAGCGCGGCCTTCACCGCACTCTGCTCGATCTGTGACGTCAGCAAGACCATGGCGAGCAACAAAACGATCTGCGCGTTGTGGTGATCAATCGCACCTGGCCGGAAATGGATCAGCGCCGGCGCGGCCAGCACTGCCAGCACCACTGCCGCCATCTGCGCGTTAGCGACGCTGTTACTCATTTGCCTGGCAATCGCCGCGACCAGCACAAGCGCGGCTGCAAGCATTAGCGCGGGCCAAACAACTAGCGTCACGGTTTCTGCGCCGTGCGTTCCAATCAGCGGCCTCAGCAACAGGATTAACGCGGCCAGGGGCACATCGACGACGCGCGACCAGTGCATCGACGTGCCAGGCGGATCCAATCGATACTGGAACAGGTCGAACCAGCCTTGCCCACCGATCCAGTCGCGAACCTGGACCAGCCGCATGGCGTCATCCGTAGACATGGCATCGAAGACGCCGCCGCGGATCGAGGGCAGCCCGATTGCGACCGCAGCCGCCAGCCACAGCACCGGCAGCACGACGCTTGGATTGGCGCCGGGTCGCTGTTTCAGCGCGGCCTGGCCCGAGGTCGAACTGAGGTCGGACATGGCTTCCTCATGAGCGGCGACAACAAAAAGAAAAAAGCACACGGCGCAACCGCGCCAGCCAGTATTGGCCGAGGCTGCGCGTTCCTGACCGCGTGAACGCGCTTTTAAATTCGGCGCAAACGTTGTGCCAGTGTGCACGGCACCCGTTAAGCAATCCCTATGCGATCAATGCCGCTCCTCTCTGGCGCACCGGGGAGACCGGCGCCGGGACGCCAAATGCGGTCCAAATTTGCGTAAACTGGAGCAGAAAGTGGAAACGATTCGGGCCCATAATCCACTCAAACCAAGCCACCAGACGGCCCCGAAATCGGGTACGACTTCCATCCGGGGGCATTGCTGGAGCGAGATATGGCGCGCATAGGTACTCGAGCGGGGGTCTGGTTTTCCAACGTGGTCGCTTCTTTTGCGCGCTACGTCGCGGAAAGAACGCTACCCGAATCCGTTCCAATGCTGATGCGCCACGATGCCGTCGTGGACTCCTTCAATTACGCCAAAGAAAATATGAAAGGTGCGTACTCGTTTCTGGATCGGTTTGACGGTCTGGCTCTTTCGATCAAGGAGGCAAAGCGAAGATTTCCTTCCCGCAAACTCGTACTGGAGTTTGGGGTATACAAAGGTGGAATGATTAACTACCAGGCCGGGAAATTTCCCGAGCTGGATTTTGTCGGATTTGATAGTTTCGAAGGTTTGCAGGAACAATGGAGCGGTATGGCTCCGCAAAAAACGTTTGATCTCGGCGGCAGGCTGCCAAGGGTTCGGCGCAATGTCGGATTGGTGAAGGGATGGTTCGCGGAATCCGGACCGCGCTGGAAAACGGAAAATCCCGCCTCCGGCCTCCCGCTGCTGGTACACGTTGACTGCGACACTTACGCCGCAACGGTCG
>WNGN01003924.1_pt1 | contig 10751 bp, 10 predicted proteins | sample 5400561 | NCBI WGS metagenome assembly WNGN01 (sample SAMN13153379, study PRJNA577476) | soil metagenome | isolation source: 115 cm soil or saprolite under Garry oak tree replicate 2 | place: USA:California | collected 2016-06-15 | reverse complement strand
CGTACTTTGCCACCACTCAACCGTCCGTATACAAGAGCGGTGCCTTCAGCAACGGGGTGCCGGCCGGGTATAATCAGACCGTAGGTGTAACCATGAACGCAGCGATAGACAATACCAATGGCACCTTCGTACTAACAGCAACGCATGCTAACTGCGCCGGCGTCAATTGGACCTATGCCAGCGTGGGCGGTGCAATCGCCGGTGCGAGTGGCGGGTGTCCGTAAGCAAAGTAAGAACCGCAGCATCCGAGTCCTATCTTAAGAAAGGGGTGGGTCCAAACGGCCACCCCTTTCTCGTATTTTCGTATCTGCTCCTCTCCATTCGATAGTTCAGCCCGCGCTCCTGGTAAGAGCGTCAGCGAATCTGCCTCATGAGTGAGTACAAAACTGACGTTAGGAATGCATCTGACTGCCTCGCTTTGGCAGTCCTGATCTTGTTAATTTGTTGGTTCTGCCAGGATATTATTTTCAGCGCGCAAGTCCTTTTCTTCCGTGACCTCAGCACCTACTTCTATCCGATGCGGTATAGCTTGTTTGACAGCTATCGAGCCGGAAACCTGCCGCTTTGGGATCGCCACACTGCCATGGGGTTTCCGCTGCTGGCAGACTTCCAATCGGAGTCGGCGCTTACTGCCTTTGCCGCAGTTGGAAGTACCCACCTTACTTGTCGATCGTTGGCGCCTTGCTCTTCGCTCTCGGCGGTACAATCGTATCTCTCGCTAACTTGCTCAATCACTTTCAAACCGCAGTATGGTTACCATGGATTATTCTTTCATGGGAAAAGGTTCTTCGTAATGCCTCCTGGAAACATTTTTTGGCCTTCACGCTCATCTTAGCCATTCAATTTCTGGCTGGCTCTCCTGAACTGTTCGCCTTGACGATGGCGTTGGTAATGATCGATGGGATACGAGTCAAACTATCGTATCCAAACGTCTCTTACCGCAAAGTGATCGCGATCTTTTTTGCCGCTAACTTGTTGGTCTTGATGCTTGTGATGATCCAACTGCTGCCGACGGTCGAGCTCTTCTCGGAGTCGCGCAGGCAACAACCGATTCCTCCTCAAGAAGTCCTCCATTGGTCGCTTAAACCCATGAGTCTCTTGAACCTTGTGTTTCTTGATAAGGAAGTCGATTTGACAGAACCCGCGAGTATGCGTCTGTTTTTTGCTCGTGAGGCGCCGTTTTTCGTAAGCTATTACTTGGGGGCGATTTGCATTTTTGGCGTGAGTCTGTGGGTTTGCTTTAGTTCTAGTCGCGAAAAAATTATTCTGCTGAGTTTGGTCACTCTTTCATTGACGTTCGCTTTGGGCGTCTATACGCCCGTTTATCCTTTTTTGTTGCAGCGTATACCCTTTCTTGCCGCGTTCCGTTTCCCGGAGAAATTTTTTTTCCCCGTCTACGCGGTTGTCCTTTATATGACTCTCCAGGGACTTGACAGTCTGCTAAAAGAAGAGAAAACCGTCAAAAAACCTTTCATCGCTCTGGCTGTGATCGGTGCGGTGTGGGTGGGACTATATTTTTTACTCAGATTCCATGTGGATGTCATCGCACGATTTGTCACTGCGCAAACGGGCAAGCCGCTGTTGTCTCCAGCACATGCCGAAATAGTTGCAGCCGTATTGTCAAATCTGGAAAGGCAAGTTGTGTTGTCTTTGGGGTTCCTGCTACTGATGGTCCTGGGACGCGCAAAGGCGATCCGACTATCTCTCTTCGGCGTTCTCATGATCTCGGCTGTTTTTATTGATCTTGCGTGGGCACACCAAGGTTTTCTTTTCCCAGTATCGGCTCAGATTGCCACAAACGGACAGCGCATTATACGCACACCTGATGTTGATCCCGCACGACTATTTTACTATCCGTCAAGCCGAAATTTGCACCCGAGCTCCTTGATGGCCCAGGGCCAACCGTCATTCAAGCAGGCGACCGCTTTATCGTTTCAGGACCTTCTCCCGAACTCGGGTATCATCTATGGTTTCGACTACATGCAGGAGATCGATGCACTGGCTCGAAGGCCATATGCTGAATTTCTCGGTTTTGCCAACCAGCTTGAACCGGCGCAACAGATTCAGTTGTTACGGACCTTCAACGTGGGCTATTTGGTCACCTTCCAGTCGATGTCGGTTAAGGGAGTTACATTCGTGGCGCGTTTCCCCCAATTTTTCTCCTGGCTCTATAAAATCGACAAGCCCCTGCCGCGAACCTATGTCGTTAATAGAATTTCGGTGGAACAGGGCTCAGAGAGGGTTTTCCGCCGGCTCTTGGAACCGGGATTCAATCCAGTAGAGGAGGTTGTATTGGATCAGGAAGTTCCGACTACGCCGAAGCACCCGTTGGAGGCTACAGCAAGGCTTGTGCGCTATGAAAACCAGCGCGTAGTGATCGACGCATCTCTGAACGATGCAGGCATTTTGGTTCTTGCCGACTCTTACTATCCGGGTTGGAAAGCGTATGTAGATGGGAAAGAAGAAAAGATTCTCCGGGCCAATTTATTTTTTCGCGCGGTTTCTTTGTCAGCCGGGAGACACACGGTGGAGTTTCGCTACGAACCCCGCTCGTTTGCGATCGGGCTCGCGATCTCCGTTGGGACTGTCATTGTGCTCATTATTACCTCGGTTATTTTCTATCTGCGTGGGCGTAAGAGGACGGTCGTTGTCCCGGCCTATTGATTTCGAAGACAGCGACTAAAGGTACGCCAGCGATACCCACAGAAAGATAGGGTTGAGTCGTGCCGTTTAATAGAAGCTGTTGGCGCGCTGATAGAATACTCCGACGATTGAGCAAGATGTAGTAGTTGAAGGGTCCCGTATCTGTCATCTTGATATCCGGGCGAAGGCGGCCTTCTTTTTGGTAGTAGGCGAACATGAAATTGGCAGTTGAGGCGTTGATCACGGAGTTGGGTGGCAGCTTTGCATTCAAGGACCTTAGAAAGCCCGGTGTGAGCGCTTCCATGAAATAGGTGACTTCGAGTCCTCGCGCGTAGGCGCCGCGGATTCCTCCAACGAGGTGGTTGTAGTAGCTGAGCTCGAACGGGTGGCAAAGCCAGACATCGAGCAGAGGAGGGAACAGAAGGAAGATCAAGGTTGCCGCGGCAACTTTGGCTTTTATGTGTTGAACGCCCCGAAGGGCGCTAGCGCGCTGACACGCGCTGACAAGCCAATTGAAGAGAAGATAAAAACCCCCGCCCGCTAACCCGGCCAGGAATGGAAGCGCCGAGAGCAACTGACGAACTCCGTCGTGAAGCACGGCGCCCGGCGCCAGTGCCAGGCAAACAAGAAAAAGGGCGTTGATTAAAAATAGCAACATCGTCCCCCGCTGCGCCTTGAGCCACGGAATCAGCAGGGCGCCCAAGAGCGCGAGAGCGAGAATCACTTCTGGCGTAGTGATGCCGACTATGAAAAATGGGTAATACCAGGGGAGCGTGGCGGTGTAATAGATCTTGTTCAGGAAAAAAATGGAAAAATTGGTTTCGGGGCGATAACCGCGGCTGATACCTTCGTAAAGAAATTCGAGAAACCTAAGGCCCGGCTGGTGCCACATGTATGGCTGCGATGCGACCGCGACCAGAGGGCCTAAGAATATCATCGAGAACAAGTTGTTTCTGTAGTCCGCTCGTAAGTACAGATGAGCCCACAGAAGCAGCGGGACAGGAAGCATCAGCGCCGGGAACTTTGTAGCTAACGCGAGTCCCCATACGAGCCCGAGCACAATGCTCCATCTCCAGTTGTCCAATCCCCTTGAGAAACAATACACGGTGAAGAACCACATCGCAGCAAGGGCTATGTCGGTCACCGCGATGTGAGCGAAGCCGAACAGATTGGGGATAACGAGGAGGGCCAGAGCCGAAAACAAACCTGTTGCTTCGTCAAAGAGATCCCTCATCCAGACGTAGATGCAGGTTACCAACAAGGCAAAGAACAATGCAGGCCCAAGCCGGTACGCGACAAACTTATCAACATAAGGGGCGAATGTCGCTTTAGTGATACCCGATACGATTCTCGAGAAGGGTGGGTGGGGTACGTGGTAGGGATCCCAGTGCCACGCTTTTTTGATATTTTCATCTTGCAGCGATTTTCCGAGATCGAACCGGAGGAGGTTCTCCCCGAATTCAACTAGCCATTGATTTTGCAGATCCGAGGCGTGGAAATACGCCGGCTCATCCCAGGTTATGCCGTAGTCTTTGAGCGTCGCGGCTACGAGAAGCAGTGAGCCGAGAAATAGGCCGATGGGAATCGACCAACGCCCTGTGGAAGACTCGACGCGTGAACTATCGAACATGATTAATGACTTAGAAAAAGATGGTTAAATAGCTTGATCCGGAAGAGGGCCGCTCATCGACTTAACGTGGTCTCGGTGAATCATTTCAATTCTCGTTTTTCCCACACCGCTAATATGGACTTGCCGCAATTTCCCAACAACACGCGGTCAACGATTCGGGAAAGGGGCACGCAGAGTCGATCCCATAAGGAGAGTTGCAATCGCGACGGCAAAGCCTGCCGGAGCGCGAGGGCATTTGCAAGGGATAATAGAACGCCGACGGAATCGAGGTACGCCAGTTTTTTCTCGGTCCATCCCGAAGGCATGAGCGACCGTAAATTCCTTTTGTCGTAGCGGCGGACATGCCCGATGCTCTTATCGAATTCACTGAAGAGCCACTGGTGAGCCGGAGACAAGACCACGATGTGCCCGCCGGGCCGAACCAGACGTGCAGCATCTTCGATTTGACGCCGGTCGTTTTGAATGTGCTCGAGAACGTCCAGGTACAGCACGCAATCGAAAGACGGCCGGTCCGCGAGCGCGCGCAATGATCCAACGATCACACCAGGCGCGCAAAACCCCCAGCTTTTGGTTACCGCCGCCCGCAGCCGCTTCGCCTGGTTGGCATCCGGTTCAAGGCATATCCATCGGCGGGCCGTGCCGTCATGGAGTGCCAGCGTTGTGCTGCCGATGCCAGCGCCGATCTCGAGAACATCGCCGATCAAATATTCTCCGATCTCCGCCTTTACGTAGCGTTTCCAATTGATCGCTGAAGCGAACAGTTCAAGTTCCCGACCCACGTAGGGAGATTCATCGGCCGTTGCCATACACGCGTTGTACTCCGTCGGTGAGGTAGACGTAGTCGCGGCCGGGAATGAAACTGGCAGTATCGCGCGCCGCCAAAATCACGAAGGCAAACACGAGAATTACCAGCAGCATCTGGACCAACATCACCAGGAGTATTCCCGAAACATAAGTGGCCCAACCGGGGATAGCGAGAGTTGTTAACAGGCGAATGCCAACAACGCCAATGAGCGCTCCACCCGCTAAAACCATCCCGAGCGATACGACGATCAAAAGCCGTACGCCGATGCGGTCGCCGAAAACGGCCATGGCACTTAGCCCGTGTACGACGAGAGCAACAAGGTTCATGTGGGACGGGCCCTTTAAGCGCTTCCCTCGCTGGGTTGGAACCAGCGCCATCGGTAATCTCGCTTTGTGAGCGGCCGCCGCATAATGGTTCCATAACTCGGAAACCGCCACTAAACGCTTCAGGACGGGCCAAGGTATCACGCTAAAGTTGCCGACCCTAACTTTCACGCCGGTCAATAAAAAATGTATCAGCCGATAGAGGCGGTAGAAAAATCTGAACGCCAAGGTTTCCGCGCGTCGAGTGCGGGCCGCGAAGATGATTTTTTGGCCTTCGTTGGCGAGGCATTCCCTGATCAGGCGAGGTACATCGCGCGGATCGTCCTCGCCGTCGCAGTCCATGACGACAACGGCATGACAGGGGCGATTCGCTTCTATGTAGGACAACCCCACGGCGATAGCGCGCTGGTGACCGAGGTTGCGGCGAAGTGTAAGAATATCGACGCTTTTGATGGCTGTAAAAGAGTTTTGGCCGAGATTTGGAGGCGCAGTTATCGTGGACCCATCGTCCACCATCAAGACTTCCGCTTTCAATCCCTCTACGTTCAATTCCCGGTCCAGACTGGGGAGCAGGATCGAAAGCGCTCCCCAGTCATTATATACGGGCATTAGAATCATTAGCTTGTGGTTTCGAGTTTCTGGATCCGTCATTACAATTGCTTCCCTATTTTCAGGCATTACTCTTAGTTGTTTCACGAATCGGCTGATCTCAAATCTGAAGCCTGTCGTTCCTGAAGGCGGGATTCACCGTTTGGCTCTATTTAGAACGCGACCGTAGATTACCACAAAATTCATGGTTTTTGTTTTAATTCAGCGAGTCTTCCCGATTTTAGAGAGAAAGCACGCGAGAGTCGGGTCGCGCGGGACGCAACGCTCACAGCGCGCTCTTAAGGCCAAGAGTAATATCAAAGTTTCCCTCGGCTCGTTCATGCTCGTTGTTACGAGCGCTCTAACATTGTATCCTTTGGAGGATTCTGAGCTGTTATGAAAGGACCGTCGCTATGAAGCTTACGAAACCATTATCCTTTGGATTTTTTTTCGCCTTTTTGATACCGACAGTGGCTAGGGCGCAGGCATTCGGTGAGTACGGAAGAAGCCTCGGCGGTGTTACCCAGAGGCACGGCAGTGCGGCCCCCAACCCGTTCGGCGGACAGCAGAATGGACAAGCCAAAGGCGGTTCTTCGGGGATAGATAACGTGGGGGGGCGGTCTCTCCCGTTGCGATTGGTCGTTGCCTCGAAGGAAGCTTCCCTTTATCCGCGTCAAGATGATGAATCAGAAAAAATAGACCGGCTTTCCCAAGGTGAGACGCTCATCCCTATGGTTCAAACCGCCGGTGGCAATGAGTGGTACATGGTTAAGACCCAGAAGGGTCTCATCGGCTGGGTGAAGTCCTCGGATGTTCGTCCAGACGCTAATAAGACGCAATAGCTAGAAACGCGGATTAATCATGCGCCTCCGCTTGCGCGCGCTCTGGTTTCGTTCCCAGCCGTTCCTTGATTGCCCCTCGAAAATGACTGAGATCTTGTCTCTTTAGCTCCTCGCTGGAGCTGCCGATGTTGATGTTTTAGACAAAAGTGTCATATTGACAGCTTCCTGTCAGAATCAGGCCGTCTCACCACGCCACTGCTGAATAATTTTCTGCGTCCTTGGGCGAAAAACTTTCGAGAAACGGTCGATTCTTCTTTACCGCGAGAATTGCTTAAATCTGGCATAGAAGATGCGTTATTGCTTCCGCAATGTCGCGCGTTTTCAAATCCAGAAAGATACTGATACCTGACGTTCCGCCACCAAGGACGCAGGACACGCGACGAGAGCTTTTCATCGCTGGCATCGGTCTTCTTTGCGCGACCATTGCCGGGATGGCGGTGATTTTCGTCTTCCTCGGCAGTAGATAAGAGTCGCAACAGGACTTGCTTGCATGGATTCGGTAATTTCACAGACTGAACGCTATTGACGGTTTGAGATCGGCTGCTCTTGCCAACAAGCGAGGGGACTTTGACCGTAATTTACACGACTTTGAGTCGTTTCAGCACCGAGTCGTTACCGATGACATGGTACTCCATATAGTCAATCAACCTGCGCGCAACCGAGAAGTAGCGTTGCACTTGTTCTGGAGATGAGAAAGTAGCGACGGATCCGTCGGGCTGGCGTGCATAGGTCAATCGGTAAGTTTCCACTTCTTGAACCAAATTTTTAAGCGCTGGTGGAAGGATATCCCAGACGCCCGTGGTCTCGCAGAGAGCGACGAGCTTTTTATGATTATGCTGCTGCGGGATGCTGCCATGGTTCTCGATCAGCGCCGCCTTGATCGCTTTTTCCACCGCCTCCGCCAGCCTGTCAAATTCTGGTGAGCTTAAACCGCTCGTCGCCGAGGCCTGACCGGGACCAGAACTCACACTGTTACGAGCTTCGCGCAACCACGGGTCCGCATAGAAACTCATCAAATCCTCCAATAAATTATCCCTATGATAAAAGTACCGAAGTTGTTTATCAAGAAAGATAGCATGGGCGTCGACGGCGCGCCTGTGCTAAAAAAAAGAACCCCCGGGTTTGCCGGGGGTTCTTTGCACTCTTCCGTTCCTGACGAACGGACTATGCTGCCGACTTAGCTCTTAGCGCTTCAACCAGGGGACGATACTTGGCGTTGAGTTTCATCCAGTGCTCCGCGCGCCGCTTAGCCTTAGCTAGTTCGGCCTCGGGGAAGGTTACGAAAGGCACGCGGGTTGGACCAACCTTGCAATAATCGGCGAATTCCGCCGGTCGTTTATTCCCAGCGCCAGGTACAGGCTTGCCGCCGCTGCCATCTCCGATAAGATCATCGATCACTTCAATCGCCTTTTGATCTTCGCCTCGTCGCATCATTTCTAACAGATATAGCACCGGCCATGGTCCCATCCAGACTTCCGTAGACCAGCAACCTGCCGCGCCCATCTTATAATAGGGGTATAGCTGAGTCTGGTTTACGAAGACGCTAAGCTTTCCGCGAACGATCTTCTGCAAGTTCATGAATGCCTGAGTCGTCCGATGGCTGTCCTTCATCCCGATGATATTGGATTTTTTCACCAGTTCCTTAAAGGCCGATACCGGAATCGTGAATTTGTGATTGTCGGGATTGTGATAGATGACGATGTTTAGATTCGGAAACAGATCGGCGATGTCGTGGTAAAATTTGATGGCATCCTGAACGTGAAGCGTCTCATAGTAAGGCACCCCCAACAACACCCCGTCAGCGCCGAGATCTTTGACAAAGTTCATCTTCTGTACGACCTCGCGTGGATTGGAGCTCGTGCAACCGATAAACAGCGGCACACGTTTTTTAACCGCTTCCACTGTGGCTACGGCGAGGGTTTTAAATTCATCAAAAAGCAAGTTGTAGCATTCGCCATAGGTACCTGTTGTGGCGATGTTGTTGACGCCATCCTTGATGATCTTATCGACGCCTTCCTTGAGATTGTCCACCGCGATGGTCTGGGTCGCGCGAATATCGACCGCCTCAGGGGTGGCAAAGGCGGGCATCATTCCAAGAACGCCATTGAGTTCACTGGCAGTTATCATTGGACACCTCCATGATAGTATTTAGTCACTGCTTGTGACTGAACTGTCGGCGCTTTATTGGCACCTTGCTTTGTTAACAGGTCTACAAAGGGATTGTCAAACGGCAAATCCCTGTGAGCTGACCGCGCATCGACGATCCGCCGATCAAACTTCCAGTAAAATCCGCGCCGGATCCTCGACTAGGTTTTTGATGTGTTTCAGAAACGTTACAGCTTCGCGACCATCGATAACGCGATGATCGTAAGTGAGCGCAGCATACATCATCGGACGGATTACAACCGTTCCCTGGCGTACGACCGGACGATCTTGAATTGCATGGAGTCCAAGAATTCCACTCTGGGGCGGGTTAATGATCGGGGTGGATAAGAGCGAGCCATAAATACCGCCGTTGCTGATAGTAAATGTTCCGCCCTGCAGTTCTTCGGGTTTGAGCTTGCCGTCTTCAGCCCGCAGGGCGAAATCGTGAATGGCTCGCTCGATCTCGGCAAAACTCAGTCGCTCGGCATTGCGCAGTACTGGGACAACCAAGCCTTTACCGCCACCCACGGCGATGCCAATGTCAAAATAACTGCGGTAGACAATACTCTCGCCACGAATTTCGGCATTGACTTCGGGAATGAACTTCAGAGCTTCGATGGCGGCTTTGACGAAGAAGGACATAAAACCCAGCTTGATCTGGTATTTTTTGCTGAAAGCTTCACGGTGTTTCTCTCGCAACTCAATGACCGCCGACATGTCGATCTCGTTGAACGTAGTCAATAGGGCGGCGGTTTGCTGCGCCTGAACCAATCGTTCCGCAATTCTGCGGCGCAGACGGGTCATGGGTACAGCTTTCTCGGCACGGTCTTCCGGTGGCTCCCGAAATTCTCTCTGACTACTGGGCTCCGTCCTTTCGCGATTGGGAGTAACGTCTGATGTGGCGCGTTGTATAGCCCGATCTACTTGGTGAAGCCGCAAACGTTTTTGAGTCTCTTCCGTTTGACTCTGTTCCGGCGCTCGGGATTCGACGGATATCGGTCTGCTGTCTCGCTCTTCTTTTTCTTTTGATTGTTTTTCTACTGCAGGATTGTTTTCCAGAGTTTTGGGTGACTCCTTTTCTTCTGCTTTTTCCCATTCCGCTTCCCCGCCTGCTTGGTTTTTTTCGCCCGCTCGTGTTTCTGTCGGTTTCTTGTATGACTCCTTTGCATCAGCTGTCTCTTCTTGCGAGGTTTTCTTGCTGCCTTCTTGTTCTGGGTCTTCTCGGCTCGGTTGACCGGGAGTCCTGGCGGAGCGCTTTTTTGAGAGTTCTTCCGAATCGCTGGCGTCGGTGTCAAGATACCCGATGACTTCATTGACCGATGCCGTATCCCCGGTTTTCTTGAGAATTTTTGTGATTTTGCCAGATCCCGGGGCGGGGAGTTCTACCGTGGCTTTATCGGTTTCAATGACGACGAGTTCTTCATTCCGCTCGACGTAATCACCCTCGTTTTTGAACCATTCACCGATTTGCACTTCTGAAATCGATTCGCCGACTTCTGGTACCGTCAGTTCTATGGGCATGGTCAAACTCCTGAGCTAGCCCCGCAAGCGCTGGTTATCTGTCAGAGTTTCACAGGGTGTCGAAGGCCGCGGCTAGTAAACGTTCTTGCTGTTCTTTGTGTCGCGTCGCCGAACCGGTCGCCGGACTGGCCGAGGCCTTACGCGATACAACCGACACAGCCCGATTCTTGAACAGTGTGCGTCTAAATTTAAGATTCAAATACCACCAGGCTCCCATGTTCTCGGGTTCTTCCTGCACCCAAACAAGTGGGACA
>WNGN01007796.1_pt1 | contig 10753 bp, 15 predicted proteins | sample 5400561 | NCBI WGS metagenome assembly WNGN01 (sample SAMN13153379, study PRJNA577476) | soil metagenome | isolation source: 115 cm soil or saprolite under Garry oak tree replicate 2 | place: USA:California | collected 2016-06-15 | reverse complement strand
GGCCGCGATACGGATTTCGTTTATGCCGATAAGGTGCTCCAACTGTCGCGGAGGCTCTCGCGAGGCTTCGGCTGTAAAACCCTTCGCGGCCAGCGCGACCTTGCCCTTTGGTCCGAGCCCATGGATCGCCTCCGCCATGGAATGCTCCCTGTGCGCGACGAGATACCCGTTTTCGACAAGCCTCCGCAGCGACTTGCGCGCGGCATCCGTGCTGACCTCGCGGAAGCAAAGCCGCTGTAATTGGCCCGTCGTGAGCCAGCGTGCAACGGCGCATTTCACCATGACCCTCCGGTCCCGTTCCGAAATCCGGATGCTCACCACGGATCGGCCAGCCTCGTCGTGACCCCGCACCCGTAGCAGCGAACCACCTTCGGTACGGCTTCACACACGGGGCAGACCGTGACCAAGTGCCCTCGGTAGGTGAAACCGCAGGGGCACTTCCATAAGCCTACGAGCGACATTTCCTCTCCGCATTCGCAGAAAAGAGATGCGCTGGACGCGAGCGCAAAGAAGCGGACGTTCTTCCCGCCGCGCCGGAGCACCTGCAGCAGAAGGATGGGGCTTGCCATAAGAAACAGCAGGAGATCGAGCAGCAGGCGCTTCAGCTTCGGCATGCCGCCTCCTGAAGCTGGTATTGCTCTTCCCAGCGCCTCTCGATCGGGACGGCTTCTTCAGTGGTCCCAAACCACTCCCGGTCACGCGCTGCAATCGCGGACAAGTATTCCGCGCGAGAAGTCCTGCCGCCGATCTCGGCATCGCGACGCAGCGATTCCACAGTCTCTCGGAACGCCCCGCCTTCGGGCAGCGGAGCTTTGGCTGTGCGGAGCCTGATCGCCTGCGGCGAGCGGGCCTTGAGCCAGAGATACCCGGCGCGATCCGGCAGGTGGGCAATGCCGTCGAGAAGAAGCGAGCGCTCCTCCTCCAGTGAATACAGAGACTTTTCCCGGAACGGCTGCGAGTCGGGCTTTTCAAGTCGCCCGGAGACAGGCAGCGCGGATCGCAAGAACTGTGCGTCGCGCGGCGAGCCGCGGAGCGTCAGCGACCAGCGGATGTTCGTATGCAACTGTTCGAAAATGCGGGCGTCGGGAATCGCGGTCGACAGGTTTTGGCAGAGGAAATAGAAGAAAGAGCCGAAGGAACGCGCCATCGTCAGGACATCTGCCATATCCTCCTGCTGCTGTTTGGTCAGAAAGAAATTTTGCGCTTCGTCCGCGCACCAGAGGTATGTCACCGGCGGATTATTTGGCCGCGCAAAGATGGACTGGCGGATATCTGATAGGACGAGTCCTTGCAAGAGCAGTCGCACCCCGCGAGCAATCGTTGGCCCGGCGCAATTAACTAGGACGATCTTGCCTTCGTTCTGCAGCTGCTTGAAATCCGGCGCGACGGAGCCGGAAAGGGCAAGGCGCACGCTCTCAGAGCCAACCAGCGATTCCATGCGCGCCCGCAGTGCCGCGATCGTCTGCTTGCCCTCCATGACGTAGTGCTTCTGGAAATACAAACGAACAGCGGGATTTTTCGAACGCGACAGGAGTTTTTGACGGAAGAGATCATCGCCGATCACCGAGTCGAGATACGTGACCGGAAGGCCGAACTCCGCAAGCAGCGTCAACACGTTCTTAAGAACCGTGCCACCACGCAAAGAGAGTTTTTCGCCGGCAGGCAGGAGTTCCCGCAGCGTCTCCGAGCGGCTTGTCACGAAAAAATCCGGATCCGTGTACGGCCAGCGCGCGAGGATGTTGTAGGAGCTCACAGCCTCTCGCGAGGAAAAGTCGATCACTACAATGCGCTCTCGCAGTTCCTCCTGCTCCTGGCCTTTTAACTGAGATAGGCGTTCGCCTAATAGATACAACGCTCGTTCGAACAGTTCGCCTTTGGCATCGAGCACGCCGAAGCTCATGTTCTTGAGGCCTGGCAGCCGCCGGACAATTTCCGCGATCGGCAGCATGGCGAACATGGTCTTACCTGAGCCCATGCCGCCGGTCGTGAGTCCGCAGGCCTTCACGAGTTCGAGAAGCGGGACGTTGACAGGCTCGCCCAACGGTGTCTCACCCAACTGCACGTGAGGTCCGGTTTCAGCGGCGAGCTTCCGCAAGAGCGCCGTTGTTGCGCTCTGTGCCGCAATGAGGGGCTCTTGGCCCAGACGCTCCAAATATTCCCGAGTCCTACGGTTGAGCCGCTTGCCGTTGATGCGATCTCGCGCCCAGAGCGTGATCATCTACGGCCTCCGTTCCTCGGCATCAAGGGAGTGCGTTCCGAACCGTGCCGCGCCAAAATCCTTGCCGGACGGGGGTGCCGATACCTATGGATGTAGTAAGCGATGACGCTCGCGATCGCGAACACAAGCCACAGTTCGAACTTGTCTTCGAGCGTAAGCCGAATGCTGCAAATCCAAGACATGAGCATCTGCAGCAGTGCGCAAGACACGAGAGGGTGAGATACACCTTCAAGAAGAGCCTCACGCCTCGTCCAATTCGTTCCGCAATGTCCATCTAATCTCCTTTGGGGATCTTTTCGATCCCGCTAAAGAGAGAGACGCCACGAGAGGGGACTTATTGATATTCCGTTTGGAGAGAATGAAAAGGAGTCGATGTGGGAAGTTTTGTAATCAGCCGCAGGAACACGACGATTCCTGCGGCTGTTGGGAATGCGATGCCTAGTAAAGTGTCGAAGTGCCCGGCTTGGGGCAATAGGGCTCAAACGTCACACGCTCGGCATTCACGAAAAGAGATCGCCATACATTCTGCATCCGGTCTTCGCGCGCCGGGTTACGCGCTCCGAATCTGCGTATTTCATTGCCCGTCGGATCAAGGACCCGTCCGGCGGTCGAAGCGTACCCGCAGAACGTGACGCCAATGCCCTCGTTGTCGAGAGGGGCTGGCAGCGAGCCGTGTCGGCCTGCGCGGCTGAGGCGGCTCCTTATGTTCGGCTCCACGTTCTCTTCTAGGTCGGAGTTGACCCACAGTTTGCAACCCGAGCCCTTGGCGCACCCCGCGGCTTTCAAATCGGCGAGAGCTTGTCTTACGCCGAGGAAGATCGGGGATATGGCGGTAGGCCGGACTGACCGGCAGGCTCTGGAGATTTTTTCGAGGAGAGCGGCCTCATGCCGTTCTTTGGTCTTCCCACCCTCGATGACTTTGCGGCTGATGGGCAGGTCGTACTTACCGAGCTCCCGCGGTTCGTTCGCGGTTAGGCTATCGCCAAGAGCGAGGAAGATGAGTTTCGAGCGCGGAGATGCGCCAGGGGAACGGAGGACTTCCTCGGCGGAGCCGATCGCTGCCTCGCACTCGCCGGTGTACGAGGTTGACGGGTCTTCCAAGATCGCGAAGTGGTTGACGGTCGCACCACTCATCGCGTGAACGCGCCAGCCGACAAATGCGGCCGCGCTTACGCACGCCAGGAGGACGAGAACGCTTGCTTTACTCATTGCGTTCTCCTGACCCCAAGAATCCGGCCCACGTTCTCAGCGATCCCGGCGTTGTACCCGTCGAGCGCTGCCTTTACCGCAACGGACTCCAGTTCCGAGACCTGCAAGTTGCGCGTCGAGCGATCTTCCACGTACGCGAGATGATCCCGGACGGCCTTGTTGATTTCCTCCAGTCGCGACGTCCAGCGCCCCAGATCTGCTCTAGCCGCTTCGTGGAGCTGGACCGCCTGGTCTTCAATCTTTTTCGTCTCGTCCCACTTGTTCTCCGTTTCACTCAAGCTCCGAGCAACCCATTCGAGCAGGAGCACCGCGGCGATCTCGAAAACGGTGAGGCCTGCCGCAAACAACGCTTCGGAGAGATTCTCCGCGGTGGAGAGCCTGATGGCGGCCAGCGCGATTCCGATGCCGATGCCCGCGAACAGGCCAACTCTCCGCATGAGCCCATGGCGTCCGGCAAGGATCGCGAGCGTCAGCAACGCCGCGACGAAGCCCGCGGGCTGGAGATCGGGAGCGAGGTTTATAAGAAGTACGACAATCGAGCGCGTCCAAATGTTAGATGACATATTTTATGCATGCTAGCATGCTTACTAGCAACAAAAATATTCCATGACGGGCAAAATTGATTGGAAAGCGGTCGGGAGGCGTCTGCGGGAACTCCGCGGTTTCGATACGAACCAAGAGAAGTTCGCCCGCGAGCATGGGATCAGCCAAGGCCAGCTCTCCCGGTATGAGAAGGGGAAGAGCGATATCAGCGCGGAAATCTTGCTCCGAATCTCGCAGCGATGCGGGCGGAGCATGGAGTGGATCCTGACCGGGCGTGAACGAGCGACATAAATCAGGAGATTTTGGAGTCATTCTGTAGTAGCCCTGTTTTCTTACCTTCTTGGGGTGCTCGAACCATTACTGTTCTGCTGATTAGATATTGACATAACTCTTGCATTATGTTATATATACAAGTAGTTAGCCTGCTAGTTTTCCACGACTTTTTTCCAGATACTTCTTTGAGTTTAGGAGAGTAATAGCGACTCGATTCGCACAAACTCTCCTGACCTTAAATATTGGGTCGGGAGAAAGGTCACGTGTGGCTCATTCACAACTTATTGCAAGAATCGAAGATCAGAAGATAGACGCGGAGCGTCTCGCCAAGACGAGTCCCTTTAACAACAAACCTCTTGTGGAGGTCCTCGACCTCAGTTCGGGCTGGGACAGTATGGCGAAGTTCGATGTCGTTATCAACCGTCTGAAGCGGTTAAAACTGTACAGCAAGAATCTCGTTTTCTGTCCGGCCAGGTGGAGAGAGATCGACCAGCTCGGATTCACCATGAAAGATCTTGAAGGCGAGCGGAATATCCAAGGCGCAACGGAAGCTTACATCCGGGGTTTCGATCCCGACCGGAATTTTCCGAGTAAGATGTGTCTAATTTCGGATTTTCCGACGCTCATTGTTTTCAAAGCGGACGTGCTACGGGGACATGATTCCAGATACTATCCGCTCGGTGATCTTCGTGATGCGGCAGTAATCATCTTCTTGCTCACATCCGACGATTTTTAACTCTTGTCGGTGGTAACAGCGAGGATCCGATCTCGGGTCCTCTTTTTTATTCTTAATAGTTACCCCATATGGACTATGTCTAGGCACTCCAATGGCTCGCGAAAAGATACGCCATATCCTTTGCCTACGATGTTCCATGACTCACCGACAAATAGCCTAGCCGATTTCATTTCAGCTAAGCCTGTTTACCCGACGGTACGAACTAGATGATTTTTAGAGCGCCTCGAATGCCTTCCTTCTCAAAATTGCCGCGAGCTTTCCGCAGCGGTACATCACGTACATTTCACCGCACTTCCAGTAAGAGTCGAATGGGGGAAAGCCATTGCCAAGCTCTACCATTGACCACCTCCATATTGTTAGACGACACGCATAAGCTTTTTTTGATATTTCCGACTGAGCTCATATCTCAAGTTTTGAGAAATCTTCCGCACAGATCGTGCAGCACGGTTTCTGACTGTAAGTCTCGAACTTGAAAGGATTGCGGAGAGACCACAAGACCAGCGGATTTCTTCGCGCCCGGCATGGCCGGCTCTCGCTCAGCTCGACGGACTTCCGCAGAGACTCGTTTTTGTCCATGGGTCGATAAGATTCAGATGTGGTCGCCAAGCCATAAGCCATGGGGAATTAATCTACGAGCCGGCGGGTGTGCGACTACAGGCTAGGACCGTCGGGAAGCTACTCTTTTTGACGAAAAAAGATGGAAAAGGAAAAGCCCTTCGTTGAGAAGGGTTTGGAGAGAAGTTGGGTTAAATTGATTCAGGTGGAACGCAAGTTCAGGGCACCGCATCTAGGTTTGATATCAAGTCGCAGCGACTATCGCCCGGGTCCGCGCCGCAACAGCAGGTCCAACGCCGATCTGGATTGCGAGCAGATGAAGCCTTCGTCGTCCTCCATATCCATGTCCGTGCCTATTAACCCGATCTTTCTGAAATGTACGGGGTAGAGGGCGACATCGTCGGCGAAAGAGACCGAAATACCGCTGACCAGTTCCATATGGCTACCGAGAAGCTTATGAATTCTTCTGAACTCTCCGCAGGTTAGCCAATACTTGCCAGGAGGGTGGACAAAAAGGACACCCAGGAAGTGATTCTTGGAGTTGCGCGAAGATTTGCCGTGTCCAATACGGCGGCCGCGAGCAATCACTCGACCGGCAGTACGTATCCCCCGTGCGCCTGCGGCCCACAAAACGCGGTATCTACCGTTAACCCTGGTGCCAAACAGGCAAATTTGCTTTCGCTTCCGCCGCGCGAGAACTCGAAAAATTTCATCCCACCGTTTTTTGGAAATCAATAACCTCATTCTGCTAACCAGGAGAATAGCTTCAACAAGTAGTCAATGCGTAAAGTCTGGCAAACTGTCGCAGACAGGAATTGTTTGATCGGCACGGCAACAGCCGCGAGGCCGCATCATTTCTACAAGGAACCGACAACCCAAAAGAGCATTGACTGGACTGTGAGCGGCGAGCCTTAAAGCGAGCGCGGAAAAATCGAAAGGGCCAATACCTCGCAGAAACTTCGTCACGTTTAGACATTCTTTACTCCTCCTTCCACCACCTTCTAAATCTAGGACTCAATTTACACAACTGCTCTAGGGTTTGGTGGAAAAACAAAATCGAAATAAATGCAGAAAGAATAGCCGCTATAAGTTTATGCATAGCCCTTTTCCTGAACCTGTAAAGACACAGCCATGAGATTGTAACTCTTACGGATTTCGCATCAGCTTATTCACCGCGCCTGTGGATGACTGCCAAGCAGCTCCGGCAGGTTGTGCGCAAAATACGGCGCAACCGTGATCCAGGGCGCCGTCTCCCGGAGCTGGCGGGTGCGGATATCGAACTGGTCCGGGCCAGAAAGCGGTTTGCCTAGCGTAAGTGCAGCATCTTTCGGCTGGGCAGGTACCAGAAGTTCGAGCACTCGGCCTATGCTCTGGGACGGTGCCATCTTCGTCCATGGAACGATGAGTTTCATGGACCATTGTGGGGAAAATCCTGCGAGCATACCCATCCCCACTTTCCAAACTACATCCTCCGGGTAGCTCCTGTTGATTCTCATCCGCCAGGGCGTATCATGGCGTGATCTGATCAGGACCATGTCCGCCCCGTTGTCGCGAATCCTCACTACACAAGAGATCGGCTCTTAATCGTCAATGTGCAACGAGTACAAGACGCGAGGGAACGGTTGCGGCACTTGGCTGGTGGAAGGCACCTCTCGGGCATTTACGAAGAAGACTGCCAAAGTTCAAAAAATGGGCATCTTCACATCACCCCAGAAACTGCGCCGCGGCGGATCAATAGTCTCGCTGAGATGGCCGGAGGCCGAATTCACATCGGCAACATATACCGGCGTCATCTTAGCGCTTAGGTCAAAAATGCGTGCGGGAGGCACAGGGCTTCCGCCCGGTCCATCGACACGGGAAAAAACAAATCATGCCGTAGTTGTGGGGGAGAATGTGGACGACGAAAGTTGCGTATGGCTCGCGGTGCAACGCCTCCTCCACGCGGGAATCGGCGAGCGCCAGCGCAACTACATGCTGCATCGCTTCAGGGGTCATCGGGTATACCGAGATGACTTCCATGTTCGCCGCATCGGTCGAGCGCGAGATATGCCCCAGCGTATACGCACGCAGCCCAATGCCTGTCAGAAGGAGCACCAACGCCAAGCTTCCAATCGCCAGTCGATGGGCGAGCGACCGATTGCGCATGCCTCCAAATAGCAACGCGTAGACGCGCCCGCCGGGATTGCCCGGCAGGAACATGCCCGTGCGAAGCATGTATTCGGCATATCCAGGATGAAGAATTAGCATTCGCCCCTCTTCCACCCGAGCAAGGAAGTAATAGGCAAAGAGCATGCCCACAAACAATAGGAATATGATCACCCGCGGCCACATGGTAAAGAGTCCAAACGCCGAGATATTCAGACAAAGGTACTGGGGATGGCGGATATAGCGGTAAACCCCGGACGTCACCACTTTTCGCCGGAACAGCCGCGAGCCGTAGATCTGGACAGCGAAAAAGAAGAAGCCCACGAGGCCTAAGCCGAACGCGTAACGGCCCAAGTCCCAACGCAGAAACTCCAGAAACGGACTCGTCGTAAACACCGCGTGCGGAAGCACAAATCCGGTCAACCACGCAGTGGCTCTCGAGTGGTTAAGCCACTTCAGCGTAGGCCCATAGGCGGCGTAGAAGTAGAAGGCGAACGGACTGATCATGATGATGACTTCGAACATGACGAGACCGTAAAGGATGGCAACCGTGCGTGAGAGCCACCGACGCGCCGCACCCCTTGGCGCCGTGGACAGGATACCCTGGGGAGATGGAGCGGCCGACATAGATCCTCCTCGAGCACCTGCGATTGTATTCGAAACGTCCCGCACATTTTCAGCATCGCTCCCGCAGTTCCAAACCCTGTCCCGTACAGTTTCGTTAGCCCAGTAATCTCGGCTGGTATTTCACCCCTCGCAGTACATTGGCTGGATTCCTGCGATGATTCTGCCTGGTCGGGCAGCTCACTATCAGGCGCAAAACACAGTTTCGGGGGCGAATCTGCTCTTCTCAAGACGCCTGCAGGGATGGGAACGCCATGATTCAGCGACGCTTCCACCCGTGTTCTTGGATTGTTACCTGACCGACTCAGGGGGATACGATTCCCTAGCTAGGCTTCCCTGTGGCAAGATTGCGAGAGGCGAACAGCATGGTAGTTTGCAGGTTAAAAGCTGGATCAGGTGCTGCTGATGATTAAGGAATTGCTTGCCCCAGTGAGTCCAGTGCAAACATAGTAGAGCCGGAATGCCAAACTCCTCGCGTCTAACATTAAAAATAGGCCAAGTTTGACTACCGCTGCTTTTTCGTGGTAAAGCTCATGATCACCGATCTGAAGAAAATTCTGAGCGAGATGGAGCTGCAAAAATATTCACAAAAGAAGCAGGGTTCTCGCATTCTGAAGGCAGTTCGCCCTGCCCAATGAAAACTGCCAAGCACTGCCAAGTGTGCGGTAAAGAGCTTCCCACAAGAAGGGGGAAAGTCTGCGGTAGAGTGCAAGGTAAGGCCAGTCACTGCCAGCGAACCTTGCAATCCATCAAGAGCCGGAAGTATTGGTCTGCCGCGCATGAATGTCGATCAAGCCGCGCTGTTTCTGCAGGCATTGAACTGCAAGCAAATCAGGAGAAAAAGTAACAACTGGGTGTCCGCTCATCTCGCCTCGTGCGGCAAGCGTGGCGCTCTCGCTGGCGACTTAGTCGTTACTCGCGGTCAACAGGAAGGCGTGAACTTCGCCGGTACTTGTCTGCGCCGGGTCTTCGCCGCGCACCTGGCTTGGCCGAGAAAATTCTGCCGCTGGATCAGATTCTGCCCGGAGATCATTCGGCGCGTGGCCGGCCAGGCGATGCAGGTACATGCCACGTGAACGCGGCCGATCTTGATTCGAAACAAAAGGGCGAGGATTGCTCCTCGCCCTGACAAGAAAGCTAGTTATTTCAGACCAAAGTCGAAGTCGATGTTAGTACCGTCATTCAGGAAGACCCTGAAGAAGTAGGTACCGCCTGCGTTGTAGTTCTTAGTACTGATGTTGTAAATCCACTGGCCGCCGCTCGGATCAAAGCGGAAAGCCGAGTCAGGAGTGGTGGAGTCTACCAACTCATTGGTTGGGTTCAACACAGTGCCAGCCACTATTTGGGTAATCCTGAAATCGTTCACTACACCCGCTGACCCAATCGAGTTGCCATTGACATCGCACACCCGGAATTTCGCCGGAACCGTGCTTCCCTGCTTCTTCGGGAAGACGCTGTCGCCGGTGTAGTTGATGGGTTGCAGGATAGTGTGGCCCGCGGAACCCAGGCATGCGCCGGTGGAGTACAGCACGCTGTAGCTAACCGACTGGGTAGCTGGGTTGCCGGCTGCGTCCGTCGCGTTAACGGTAAAGGTGTGAAGGTTAACCGGATTCGTGCTGAAGTTCGCTCCGTTAGCAACTGACCCCGTACAATTAAGAACCCCAGATGTGGTGTCATTGCACGAGTAGTTCGCGGCAACGGCTGCGTTTAGCACGTAGTTGCCGAGGTTGCCAGGGCTGTTGATCGTAATAGTTGGCGCAACACTATCGATCTTATACGGTCCAGCGTTGATGCCTGGATTGACGTTTCCGGCCGCGTCCATCACCGCGCCAGACGCGATCGTAATCGCTGTGCCATTTGTAGCCTGAGCCGGATAGGCGAGCCCAGAGGTCGCATCATTGGCCGTGAAGGCTGCGGTCTGCGTGCCACGGCACCACGGTGGATTACCTGGCAACGAGCAACTATCCCCCACCGCATTCCAGGTAATGACCGGCGCCACGTTGTCCAGCATCAGGTCACGACTTACCGCAACGCTGAGGTTGCCGGCCTCATCCCGAACTTGATCGGCAAAATGCGTCGTACCGTTGGCTGTTACCGTGCCACTCAGCGGGGTGGGGCATCCTCCGTTGTAAGTCGTGTCCACCCCCGAAGTCGCATCCGTGCAGGTCCAATTAAACGGTACTCCAGCCGGAGTCTTCCACCAGCCGTTGTTGCCATCGGGAGAATTGGGCGTAAAGGTTAATGTCAGCACCGGCGGCGTAGCGTCACGCTTGATGGTGACATGACTATCAACCGAGGTCAGCCCAGCGTCGTTGGTGCAGGACCCATCAAGCGTACGGCTGGCTGTGTCGGTCGTCTGGAATTGGTCGACGGTGCAGCTGATCGGGTTGCTAATCGTCTCAGTTCCAGAGGTCTGAATGGTCACATCGCTTGTATACCAATTGTTCAAA
>WNGN01017412.1_pt1 | contig 10754 bp, 11 predicted proteins | sample 5400561 | NCBI WGS metagenome assembly WNGN01 (sample SAMN13153379, study PRJNA577476) | soil metagenome | isolation source: 115 cm soil or saprolite under Garry oak tree replicate 2 | place: USA:California | collected 2016-06-15 | reverse complement strand
AGACCCCAGCCGAGACCCCTGGCCTCTGCCTGGGTGGTGGTGGATGCGACGGTGCCGGTGACGGCGAGGGTCGTGAGTGCAAGTGCTGCAATTTTGGTCTTGATCGACATGACAAATTCCATCCGATTGAGAGCGGCCCGTTGTGGTCCGCATATCCAATTGGACGGCGCGTCTCCGGATCCGGTTCGAATCGCGGCTCGAAATTCGCCGTGTAGTTATTCTATAGTTATTACAGATGGTTAACCGAAAGTATGTCAGTCGGTATATTAGCCCGTCGGGCCGTTCGAAAACGTGCCCGGATCGAATTTGTCGACGTCGGCGAGCAGTTCGCAGAACGCGCGTGCGCCTTGATCGAGCAGGCGTTGGCCTTTTTCGGCCGATGCCTGCGTCGCATCGCCGGCGGCGCCGCTGGCATGAAGGTCCTGGGCCTGCCACGCGAACGGCGCCGGCCGGTGCGCCGCAAGCCGGCGATTATCCTTTTCCATTGCAATGCTGTTGGGGTGAAAATCGGCGATCTTGTCGTTGCGCACATGATGCGGGTATCGCGCCAGCATGATCGACGTTTCGACCGCACCGCCATGGACGCCATGACGCAGTTCTTCCGCTGAAAATAATCCCTCCGGCGCACTGAGGCGGGACCATCCCGTGGTGACGGCGAGAAGCCCGCAAGCAGCACGCAGATCCTGCGCGACAAGGGTCATGGCCGCGCTGTTGCCGCCGTGACTGGTGACCATCACGAGCTTCCTGATACCCGCGCGCGCAACGCTCATCCCGAGGGCCATCCATGTCTTCAGCGCAACATCTGTCGGCAGCGTCAGCGTGCCGGGATAGCCAGTATGTTCGGTGGAAATCCCGACCGGCTGTATCGGCAGAAACGTCGCTGGCAGCTTGTCAGGCAGAAGCTCGCGCACCCGCGCAAGATAGGCCTGCGCAATCATGACGTCGGTGCCGACCGGCAAGTGCGGACCGTGCTGTTCGGTGGCCGCCACCGGCAGGACGGCAATCCATCGCGCCGGGCTGCCTTCGGCGAAGTCAGGCCAATGGATGTCGGTCCAGTCGCGGGGCGGAATAGTTAAAGTCATCGAGCGAGGCATTTCTTTCAGCAAATTTGTCTTTCAGCAAATTTGCAGGGTAGTTTGCTTGCCGGCGAAGACGTACCAACGTCCAGCGCCTCCCATCATGGGGCAAAACGATCAACGGAGTCCAATCATGAACCCGGCTCTTTTGCTGCGAGCGTTAACCGCTGGCCTGGTGGCCGTTCTTGTGGCCATTTTGCCGGCGGGCGCCCAAACCGCGCTGGACAAGGTCTCGTTTGGAACCAACTGGGTCGCCGAGGCCGAGCACGGCGGATTTTTCCAGGCCCTGGCCGACGGCACCTACAAGAATTACGGGCTCGACGTCACCATCGTGCCGGGCGGCCCCAACGACAATAATCGCATTCTGCTGATCGCCGGAAAGCTCGACTTCTTCATGGCCGCGAACACGTTGATGTCGTTCGATGCGGTCACCAACAACGTGCCGGTGGTGACGGTCGCCGCCATATTCCAGAAGGATCCGCAGGTTTTCCTGACCCATCCGGAATCCAAGGTCGCCAAGCTGGAAGAGCTCAAGCCGCTGACACTGTTCGTGTCCAAGGAAGGGATCGCAAGCTATTTTCAATGGCTGAAGTACGAATACGGATTCAGCGAGGAAAAGGTCAAGCCCTACACATTCAACTCACAACCGTTTCTCGCCGACAAGCTGAGCGCGATGCAGGGCTACGTCACCTCGGAGCCGTTCGCGGTCGAGAAAGCGGCCAAATTCAAGCCGGGGATCATTTTGCTGGCGGATTATGGCTTCAACACCTACTCCACCTTGATCGAGACCCGCAGCGAGCTTACCGACAAGAAGCCGGACCTGGTTCAGCGCTTCGTCGACGCCTCGATCGTCGGTTGGTACCATTACCTGTACGGGGACAACGCGGCCGGCAACGCGATGATCAAGAAGCTCAATCCGGAAATGACCGACGAGTTGCTTGCCTACTCCGTGGCCAAGATGAAGGACTATGGAATTGTCGATTCCGGCGACACGCTGCGCGACGGTATCGGCGCCATGAGCGATGCACGGGTCGCAAGCTTCTTCGACAAGATGGTGCGGGCCGGCGTGGTGCGCCGCGACATCGACTTCCGCAAGGCCTATACGCTTCGCTTCACCAACAAGGGCGTCGGGTTAGATCTGCGGCCAAAGAACTAGGGCCGCGATGGCCGAGCCCGCAGCCTTGTCCGCAGTCGACACACGCACGGCCGGCCTCGCGGTCAGCCTGCGCGGCGTCACCAAGGTCTATGACAGCGGCGTGATGGCATTGGGGCCGCTGGACCTCGACGTGCGCAAGGGCGAGTTCGTGTCGCTGCTGGGACCGTCGGGCTGCGGAAAGTCGACGGCCTTGAGGCTGATCGCAGGCCTTAACGCGCCGACGTCCGGCAGCGTCGGCATTTCCAGACCGGCCGGTCGGGCGCGCCCGGGACATTCCATCGGCTTCGTATTTCAGGAGCCGACGCTGATGCCGTGGACCAGCGTGTGGGAGAATGTGCGGTTGCCGTTGAAACTGGCGCAGGCGCCGGCAATCGAGGCGAGCGCGCGCATCGCCGAGGCGTTGATGCAGGTGGGGTTGACCGAATTTGCCGACGCTTTCCCACGCGAATTATCCGGCGGCATGAAGATGCGGGTCTCGCTGGCGCGCGCATTGGTCACCGATCCGGATATCCTCTTGATGGATGAGCCGTTCGCCGCCCTCGACGAGATCACCCGTTTCCGGCTGAACAATGATCTGCTCGCGCTGTGGCGCAATTTGCGCAAGACCGTCATCTTCGTCACGCATTCGGTATTCGAGTCGGTGTATCTGTCGCAGCGGGTGATCGTGATGACATCGCGGCCCGGACGCATCAGCGCCGAGTTTCGCATCGACACCGCTGAGCCGCGGGGAGAGGATTTTCGCACCTCCGCCGATTATGCGGGTTATTGCCGCAAGGTCTCTAACGCGCTGGCGCCGTCGTATCCCGGCAAGCCGGGATGAGCTCTTTGCAAACACCGCCATTGTCTGCCGGGCAGGGTGCGCCGGAGAGTAGCGCCGTTCGTCTTGTCCGGATCCTGCTTCCCGTCATCGTGCTTGCAGCGGGTGTCGCGATATGGGAGCTCGTGGTACGCGTCAATGAGATTCCGCCGTACGTGCTGCCCGGCCCGGGCGCGGTTTTCGAAACGCTTGTCAATGACTGGCCGGTGCTGTCGCAATCGCTGCTGGTCACGTTGCTGACCACGCTCGAAGGATTCGTCGCCGCGGCCTTCGGCGGCGTCGCATTGGCGCTGCTGTTCAATCAGTCGAAGTGGCTGGAATACTCGCTGTTTCCCTATGCGGTGATCCTGCAGGTCACACCGGTCATTGCGATCGCGCCGCTGCTATTGATCTATCTTCCGCAGCAGACCGCCGTGATCGTCTGCGCCTGGATCGTCGGCTTCTTTCCGGTGCTGTCCAACACGACGCTCGGGCTGAATTCCGTGGATCGCAATCTGGCCGGCCTGTTTCGGCTTTACGGCGCCTCGCGGATGCAGACGCTGCGGTATCTCAAATTGCCTTCCGCGTTGCCGTTCATCCTTGGCGGATTGCGGATAGCGGGCGGCCTGTCGTTGATCGGCGCCGTGGTCGCCGAAATTGCGGCGGGATCCGCCGGGGCGGGCTCCGGATTGGCCTACCGAATCGCGGAATCCGGCTACCGTCTCAACATTGCCAGAATGTTCGCCGCGTTACTGTTGCTCTCCGCCGCCGGGATTGTCATTTATGTGCTGCTGGCGCTAACCTCGCACCTGGTGCTGCGGCGCTGGCATGAGAGCGCGCTTGGAAAGGAAAACTGATGGTTGCCGGGAATATTTCGTCCGAGAAGATCGATTTGCTGATCTACGGGCCGAGCAGGCCGATCCTGGAGAACGGTTTTTCCGATCAGTTCGTGCTTCATCCCTTTGAAACCAAACACGACCTCGAGCGGCTGAATCCGGCCGTTGCCGCGAAGATCCGCGGCGCTGCGGTGACCTATCACACCGTGCACGCCGACAAGACGTCGTTGTCGTTGTTTCCCAAACTCGAGATCGTCGCGAGCTTCGGCGTCGGCTACGATCACGTCGATTCCGCTTACGCCCGCGAACACAACATCGTCGTCACCAACACCCCGGATGTGCTGACCGAAGAGGTCGCCGACGTCGCGATGGGACTGCTGATCGCGACCCTGCGCGAATTCGTCAAGGCCGATCGCTATCTGCGCTCCGGCCTCTGGTTGACACAGAATTATCCCTTGAGTGTCGGCTCGCTCAGGGATCGCAAGGTCGGGATCGTCGGCATGGGGAGGATCGGCCAGGCGATCGGACGCAGGCTGGACGCCTCGCGCGTTCCCGTGGTCTATCATTCGCGCAAGCCCGCGGCGGATGTTTCCTACACCCATTATCCCGACCTGATCGAGATGGCGAAGGCGGTCGATACGCTGATCGCGATTGTCCCCGGCGGTGCTTCGACGGCGAAGATGATCAACGCCGATGTCATGAAGGCACTCGGTCCCCGCGGCGTGATCATCAACGTGGCGCGCGGCTCGGTCGTCGACGAGCAGGCCCTGATCGCCGCGCTGAAGTCAGGCACCATTCTGGCCGCCGGGCTCGATGTGTTCGCCAGCGAGCCGACAGTGCCGGACGAATTACGCGCCATGCAGAATGTGGTGCTGTTGCCACATATCGGCTCGGCTTCGGTGGTAACGCGCAACGCCATGGATCAATTGGTGGTCGACAATCTGCAAAACTGGTTTGCGGGAAAACCGCCGCTGACGCCGGTACCGGAACTTGAAAAAGGATATGGTCGGTCAGTGGGAGCTTTCGACCACCGAACGCAGCAAGACCTGCGTCGTTACGCTGAAAAGCGATGCGACGCCGCAAGGCCTGAAACTTGAACTCGAGCCCGGTTGCGCGGCGGCGTTGCCGTTCACCAAGGATATCACGGCCTGGAATATCAGGGGACTGGATATCGTGCGGCTGCAGGACGCCGCCGGACAATCGGTAATCGACTTTACCGAGGTCGAGAGCGGGATTTTCGAAGGCCTGCGAACCAACGAGGGCATCTATATTTTACAGAACCTCGCCGCCGCGCGCTCGCTCGCCAAATCGATGGATCAGATGATCGGCGACTGGTCGATGGTCCGCGGCAATGGCCGCCCGGTCTGCGGCCTGACCTTGACCAACACCGAGGCGACGCCGGACAATTTCGCGGTGTTCCTCAAGCCGCGCTGCGATCCCGCGGTTACGGCGTTTGCGCCGACGGTGTGGCGGCTGGAGCGCGGCGAGTTGTTGCTGATGTCGCAAAACGGCGAGACCTGGCGCTTCGAAGCCGACGACAACGCGCAGTGGCGGCGGGTGCCCGACAGCGCCGATCCGCTGATCATGCTGCGGCAGTAAATCCCGGACGGCCAGCCGACCAGCGTCACTTGCCCGTCGACATCATCCAGTTGGCGATCCGCATCGACACGAAGGTCGGCGACATCCGGCTTGAGGTCGCCATGATCTTGTTGACGAGACCGGTGATCACCACGCCGCGGCCGGCCTTGAGACCCTGATAGCCGATCCGCGCGACGTCGCGGGCGTCCATCAGCGGGAACAGGCCGCCCTTGAACAGCGCCGAACTCCCGACATCGGCGGTTCGAGCGAACTCGGTGTCAGTGGCGCCGGGGCACAGCGTGGTGACGGTAACGCCGCTGCCCTTGAGTTCGTAGGCGATAGCCTCGCCAAGATTGAGCACATAGGCCTTGCTCGCACAATATACCGCCATGTGCGGGCCCGGTTGAAACCCGGCAGTGGAGGCCACCAGCATGACCTTGCCCTTGCCTCTGGACACCATGGCGGGAAGCAGCGTCCGGGTCAGTTCGGTCAGAGCCACGACGTCAACCTGCAGCATCTCGGTGATCCTGAGCGGATCCGATCGGTCGAACCGGCCGCTGGCGCCAAGACCGGCGGCGTTGATCAGCACGTCGACCTCCAAACCCTGCGTTTCGATCTCGCGAATCAGCGCGGCGGCGGCGCCACTCTTGCTGAGATCAGCGGCAATGACCGTGCAATTGGAACCGAGCGATTTGAGTTCTTCGGCCAGAGCGCGCATCGGCTCGAGACGCCGTGCACAAAGAACGAGATCATGACCGTCTTTGGCCAATTCACGCGCGAGATGGGCGCCGATGCCGCTGGAGGCGCCGGTAACGAGAGCGAGGGGACGAGGGCTGCTTTTCATGAACGGCTCCGAATTGATCAAACCGGAGGAAGGCGATGGGAATCCCGAATTCGCCACGCGCGCCCTTTTACACCGACGGCGAGCGGCGCGCCACGCGTGAAACGGTTTACACCGACGGCGAGCGGCGCGCCACGCGTGAAACGGCCTTACTTCACTGCACCACCTAGACGATTTTTTTCAAAAAGCATGTCGATCCGCCGGGGGCTGGTTCGTCGTCTCAATTAGCGAGACAATTCCGCAGGGCAGGGTGCCCGCGGCTCGCCTCAAAAGGAGCTTCTGCATGCGCTTCATGTCGATCGTCACCTCGCCCCAGCCTCCCGGACCTCCGCGCCCGGAGATGATGGAGGCGATGGGCAAGCTCGCCGACCGGGAAATCAAGGCCGGTCGCATGGTCGACACCGGCGGGCTGATGCCGCTCGCCACGGGCGCGCAGGTGCGCATCGCCGACGGACAGCTCAGTGTCGTCGACGGCCCGTTCGTCGAGGCCAAGGAGGTGATCGGCGGTTACGCGATCTTCGAGCTGCGGAACAAGGAAGAGGCCGTGGCGCTGGCGGTTGAATTCATGCAGCTCCACAAGGACCTCATGCCGGGTTGGGAAGGGACCTGCGAGGTTCGCCCATTTTTTACCGACGCTCCGGGCGAGTGCTCTTAACACAGGCCGGTGGTCATGACGGCTGCCGGCATCGACGGCGATGGCGGCGGCTTGCCCCAATCAAGGAGTTCTCAAGATGCGCTTTATGTACATCGTCACGCCTGCCCACCCCGTGCCTGCGACGACCGAACTCATCGAGGCCGTGCACAAGCTTGCGGAGCGCGAGATCAAGGCCGGCCACATGCTCGATAGCGGCGCGCTGATGCCGCGCACATTGGGTGCGCAGGTGCGTATCACCGACGGCCGGCTCAGCGTGATCGACGGTCCGTTCGTGGAGGCCAAGGAGGTGATCGGCGGCTACGCGATCTTCGAGCTGCGGGACAAGGATGAGGCCGTCGCGATGGCGGTCGAGTTCATGCAGGTTCACAGGGATCACATGCCGGGCTGGGAAGGGACGTGCGAGGTTCGCGCGTTTGCCGGGCCTTGAGGCAAGGGCCCGTCAAACGCGATCGGTGGCCATGACGGCCTCCGACATCGATCGCACCATCCTGGCGGTCTGGCGGATCGAGCAGCCCCGGCTGATCACGAGCCTTTCAAGGATGCTGCGCGACGTGCCGCTGGCGGAGGATCTGACGCAGGAAGCGCTGCTGGCGGCGGTCGAGCACTGGCCCGTCACGGGCGTTCCGGAGAAACCCGGCGCATGGCTGATGGCGACCGCCAAGCGCCGGGCGCTGGATCAGTTGCGCCGCCGCCGAATGCTCGCACGCAAGCACGAGATCATTGCCCGGGACATGGAGCAGGATCAGCAGGCCATGCCCGATTGGGACGCCGCACTCGACGACGACATCGGCGACGAGCTGTTGCGGCTGATCTTCACCGCCTGTCATCCGCTGTTGTCGCGCGAGGCCCGCGCGGCGCTGGCGCTGCGGATGATCTGCGGCCTGACCACCGGGGAGATCGCGCGGGCCTTCCTGCTGCCGGACGCGACGATCGGCCAGCGCATCGTGCGCGCCAAGCGGACGCTCTCGGAATCGGGGCTGGCCTACGAGACCCCGTGCCGCGGCGAACTCTCGGAGCGGCTCTCCTCGGTGCTGGAGGTCGTTTATCTCATTTTCAACGAGGGCTACACCGCGGCGCGCGGCGAACACTGGCTGCGTCCCCAGCTCTGCCATGAAGCGCTTCGGATCGGCCGCGTGCTTACCTCGATCGCGCCGCATGAGCCGGAAGCCCACGGATTGCTCGCCCTGATGGAGCTGAACGCCTCGCGCACGGCGGCGCGTACCGACGCCTCCGGCGAGCCGATCCTCCTGCTGGAGCAGGACCGCGCGCTGTGGGACCAGTTCCAGATCCGGCGCGGCATGCAGGCGCTCGGGCGCGCGCATGAACTGGAGGGAGGAGGCGGGTTCTACGCCCTGCAAGCGGCCATCATCGCCTGCCACGCCCAGGCGTCGACAGCGGATGAAACCGACTGGCCGCGCATATCAGGACTTTATGCCGAGCTGGCGGCGCTGGTGCGCTCGCCGATCATCGAACTCAACCGCGCGGTTGCCGTCGGCATGGCCGAGGGCCCGGAAGCGGCGCTTGTCATCGTGGACAGCCTTGCGCATGAGCCCGCGCTCAAGACGTATCATCTGTTGGGAAGCGTTCGCGGCGATCTGCTGCACAAGCTCGGCCGCCACGCGGAAGCCCGCGCCGCGTTCGAAGCGGCGGCAGCACTTGCGGGCAACAAGCGTGAGCAGGACTTGCTGCGACGCCGCGCCGCCGAACCTCCGACCTGAGAGCGAGCGGTCAGCAGTTAAGAGCGGTTACGCCCCTCGCTTCACGAAGCTAGGCAAATCGTGCGCGGTCACGGCTGGCGCTAGGCCTTCCAGGCGCTCGATCTCGACCAGGCAGGTCTGGGCGATGCAACCCTGGCTCAACTTGCTGGCGCCGATATCAAGGGTGAGCGCATTGGGATTGCCGTGCTTCTCCAGCGGCCGGTTGGCGCCTGAGTCGGCCGGGTCGAACCAGGCGCCGGTGCTGAGCCGTACGACGCCGCGGCGGATGCGGTCGCTCAAGCGCGCGGCGGCGAGGCAGGCGCCGCGGTCGTTGAAAACGCGCACCAGGTCGCCCTCGGTGACGCCGCGGGCTACGGCGTCCTCGGGATGCAGCGTGATCGGCTGACGGCCTTTGACCTTGGTCGCGCGGGAATGTGGGCCGTGATCGAGCTGACTGTGCAATTTGTCGGCCGGCTGGTCCGACAGCATGTGCAGCGGATAGCGCTCGGCAGTCTTGCCGCCCAGCCACTCGATCGGTTCCAGCCAGACAGCGTGCGGTGGGCAGTCGTCGTAACCGAACGAGGCGATGCGCTCGGAATAGATCTCGATCTTGCCCGACGGCGTCCGCAGTGGGTTCGCTTCAGGATCGGCGCGGAACGGCGCAAGCATCACCGGCGGCTCCTGCGTGCCGATCGCCTCGGCGATGCCAGCCTCCCAGAATTCCTCGAATGCCGGCAGGCACACGCCAGCCTTGGCCGATCGCGCGCGCGCCTCCTCATACATCAGGGAAAGCCACTCGCCGGTCTCGCGGCCGGCGGAGTAGGCCTCGCCTACGCCCATGCGCTGTGCGATCGCGCGGAAGATGGCGTAGTCGTCGCGCGCCTCGCACGTCGGCTCGCGTGCTTTCTTCATGGCGATCAGATAGGGTTCACGCGTAGCGCAGCCGATGTCGTCGCGCTCCAGACCAGTGGTCACCGGCAGCACGATGTCTGCGGTCTTCGCAGCCGCCGTCCAGAACTGCTCGTGGAAGATCAACGTCTCGGGCTTGCGCCAAGCGAGGCGCAGGCGGTTGAGATCCTGGTGGTGATGAAACGGATTGCCGCCCGCCCAATAGACCAGGCGGATGTCGGGATAGCGGTGCTCGCCTCCGTTGTAGATGAAGCGCTCGCCGGGATGCAGCAACATGTCGGCGATGCGTGCCACCGGAATGAATTCGTCAACCGGGTTGGTACCCTGCGGCAGGGTCGGGCCGAAGAAGCGCAGCGCACCGCTGCCCATCATGTTCGAGGGCCCGTAGCCGCACGCAAAGCCGCCGCCGGGCAGGCCGATCTGGCCCAGCATGGCGGCTAGCGTGACCAGCGCCCAGAACGGTTGCTCGCCGTGGTGCGCGCGCTGCAGCGACCAGCCGATGCTGATCATGGTGCGCCGCGCCGCCATCGCGCGCGCGAGCGCAACGGTGTAGTCGGCGGCAATGCCGGTGATCCGTTCCGCCCAGGCCGCGTCCTTGGGCTGGCTGTCCTGTTCGCCGCTGAGATAGCGGCGGAACTTCTCGAAGCCGACCGTATAGCGGTCGAGGAAGGCCTGATCGTAGAGGCCCTCGACCAACAGCGTGTGGCAGAGCGCGAGGATCATCGCGGCGTCGGTGTTGGGCCGGATCGCCAGCCATTCGACATCGCCGCCCGTGTCGAGATCGTCGGCCGTCGGCGTCACATTGACGAAGCGCACGCCGGCCTGCCGCAGGCTGAACAGGCCGCTCCTGATGCGATGGACGGCAGCGCCGCCGGCGTTGATCTGGCCGTTCTTGCGCGGCACGCCACCGAAGGAGACGAAAAGCTCGCAGTGCCTGGCGAGCACATCCCAGCTCGTGTGGCTCGCCAGCAGCTCCTCAAGCGGTCCCACGATATGAGGCATCAGCACGAGCGCAGCGCCGACGCTGTAATCATCCTTGTGGCGCACGAACCCGCCGATCGAATTGAGGAAGCGCCGTATCTGGCTCTGGGCGTGGTGGAAACGTCCGGCACTCGACCAGCCGTAGGAGCCGCCGAAAATGGCCTTGTTGCCGGATTCGCGTTTCACGCGGGCGAGCTCGCCGGCTACCAGATCAACCGCCTCGTCCCAT
>WNGN01020909.1_pt1 | contig 10759 bp, 18 predicted proteins | sample 5400561 | NCBI WGS metagenome assembly WNGN01 (sample SAMN13153379, study PRJNA577476) | soil metagenome | isolation source: 115 cm soil or saprolite under Garry oak tree replicate 2 | place: USA:California | collected 2016-06-15 | reverse complement strand
GTCTTTTTATGTTGCATGGTGGCTCCCTTCCATCGGTAGGGCACCAGGTACCTGCTCCCGATTGACTCTGAATCCCTACGGCGCATTTTCAGGCAGGGGGCGGAGCTGTTCCACCCCCTATTAGCGAATTGGCTTATCGATTTCAGGCCGCGACAGCAGCCGCGATCTTGTGGAACGTCGAGTTGGCGACATCATAGGTTTCAACTTGGGGTGCCCCCTCAACTACCGTGGCGAGAAACTTCGTCACTTCTGGGTACGTTCCGCGGTTGTAAACCTCAGCATTCTCCGCTGTGTCCCACAAACTGATTGCGAACGCTTCCCTGCCGCCCTGGCCGACAAACGTGATTTCGTCCTGGAATCCTTTCTGTTTTCGAAGCAGAGGAAGGATGTCTTTCTCCAACCTCTGGGTGAACTCCGCAACACTATTGGGCTTCAGATGCATATCAACTCTGCGTGCAAACATGACACTCTCCTTGCTCCTCAATGCCAAAGGGGTACTTCAGATAACCACTATTAGTTCAAATCGCCGTGAAGACTTCCTTGGTCTATTAACCATTATGAGTTAATTTACTTGACGTGTCAAGTAGAATCTGAGACTATTGTAACATTTAACTCGTGTTGTTAATCCACGTGGAGGGTCATTGTGGACGTTTGCCTGGTGATTAAACAACGTCTGGAAGAGTTGGGGCTTGAGCAGAAAGATCTAGCGGCTGCCGCCGAAGTCACCGACTCCTATATTTCACAGCTGTTATCTCGTAAGAAGCTGCCCCCGGCGCCGGACCGAACAGATATCTATCAGAAGATGGCAAAAGTGTTGAAGCTTCCGAGCGATAGACTTGCGAAGCTGGCTGAGCTCCAGCGTAGGGAAGAATTAAAGAGAGACTTGGCGGGCCCGCCCGCCCCAATGTTTGGGGAAATTCGGGAATTGATCCTCCGAAAGTGTGTGGCCGACAAAGAAAAACAGGTACGTGAGATTTTTGAGAAGCAGCCGTTCGGTGAACTCGAACGTCTCGTCACGCAAAAGCTTTTAGACGTGATCAAGAATGTCGCCAAAGAAGAATTGAACAGTGAAAACTGGCTTCATTTGGTGGCTCGACTCGCGGGGCGAAGCTACGAACAAACACGGGTTACCCTTCTTGAGTTCCTGGACACGGATGTTTTCAGTTTGTCGCCTGAAAACTGCGTCTCCTTCCTGGATCCATTGATTGAGTCCTGGGACGTTGATCTCACGACCTTTGCTATGGAGATTGTCCTAAATCGCAGGATAGCCTCGGGCGATCCCAGGAGATTTGAGTTTGTTGAAACCGGACCCCTTCAACCAGAGGTAGAGCCAGGATTCACAGAATTCATCAAAGACAGTTCCCTCAGTGGAAGCGCCAGCAAGGAAGAAATAGAGCTTCTAAAAAAGCTGAGGTTCAATGGAAAGCGGCCTACTCCACTTTATTACTACCGAGAATTGCAAAGCCTGAGAGACCCGCTCCATTTTCGCGTAGGAAAATCGACCGTCGATGCAAAATTCGGAACGAAATAACTGTTAACGGCACGTCAGCAGACTTTGGACTCCGATAATCCTGAGCCGACAGGCGGACTGTAGAAATGCGTTACGGAATCGATGATTTCACGATCGTTCTCCCTGAATTGACCGACATGGCCACCTGCGGATTGGAGATGCATGACGGACTCGATCGGTTATGGCGAATGATTGAGCGATACAAAATGCTAGCTCCCAGCGCAATTAGAGTCGTTGATAACCAGGCGAGATGCATCCGGCCGATTCGCGGCACCCGCCATCAAACCACCGGTTGGCAACTTGCAGACGAAACACCCGCAGGAACACCACTTCCAGAAGGTGAACTTGAGTTCCCGCTAAATATAAACTTGCAAGATGCCATGGGAAACATTTTGAAAATGAGACTTCACTTCGCAATCGACGGAGCAAGTAAGGGTCATTTGGACAGGACTTCGTTCCGGCTGCATGTCTTCCGTTTCGCTTGCTTGGTATCTACCGCTAGCTGATCGTCAATGATCTTGATTTCTAACGCTAGCCGAGTATCCATAGGATGCTTCAAATACCGCTCGAAAAGCAGATCTCTCTTGGCCTTCAATTCCTCGCGCTTCCTCTTCTCTTCGATTGCAGCCTCTAACACGCGGGTTAACCTCTGTAGGCAGTGTACGCCCCTTTTTAGCTGTTGATATGAAGGCTTCTCACTGGGTCCAATCCTATCCAGCAACTTCGCAGCTCCGATAGCTTCAGACAAGCCTTCGATTCTTTATCGGTCGCAAACGAGATCGCTATGACTTTTGGACCGTCGAGGGAAAACTATACTTCAATAGGCGAAGCTAGGTCTTTACCCAACTGTCCTTCGAGCTTTCGTTCCTCCTCTTTAGTGCGACCAGTATGTTCATTTAATTCCTCCCGAGAATTCGGCCCTAACATCGATGACTAGTACTCGCCGATTCGATTTTTATGATTGGGGCCCCTTGTCAACGTGGGTATGCGAGCGTAACTTGATGATTAGCTTGCGCCGCGAACTCTCAGCCGAAAGTGAGGATCAATGGCGAGATCGATTCGCGGATCGACTTCTACTCAGCCGGAATGGGCCAAGGCGATTGTCCGGTTACGCCATCGGCTAGGTTTGAATCAAGAGGTCTTCGGTGACAGCTTTCATTGCTCAGCTATGGCGGTATCGCGATGGGAGCGCGGGATTTCGGAGCCGCCGTCGCACACGTACATCGAATTAGGGAATACTGCCGGAGACCCGTTGTGCTGGTATTTCTGGGGACGAGCAGGCTTGAGCAGGGAAGACTTGCTGCGCGTGGTGCCGCGGCTGCAAGAGCGTCTGCGCCAAGCGCAGATGCCACATTTGGAAATCGTGAGCGCCGGTAGTGGAGCGAAGGCCAAGGCCGATGAAGGATTTCAGTTGGTCGCAATCCCTTTGCTGAAGACCGTGGCGGCTTCACACGGCGAAAAAGGCGACGACCATGTGTTGCTGCAAGACGCTCCCATCGAGAGCATGATTGCCGCTCCCAAAGATTGGTGCCCCAATCCGTCTACGACGAACTGCCTGCGAGTACATGGCAGTTCGATGTCACCTCTGATCAACGATGGTTATATTCTGGTCGTAGATTTCGCGCAATGTATCATCAGCGAACTGAACGGCAAGATCGTGATCGCGTGGCACGAAGATACGGGACTAACCGTTTCTCGTTTAAGGCACTATGACCATACGGTTGTTCTTCAATCGGAGAATACGAGCTACGAATCGATTACGCTCAGCGGCAAACAGAAGTGGAAGATCGTAGCCAAGGTGCTCTGGTGGATTGGAAAAGCGCCGTGAGCTTTCAAGAATGCTGCTCGGAATCTGGCTGCGTTAGGATCCGATAGATCGTTTCCGCGCGTTACATCATCTCCGCCGCGACCTCTAAGTTTGTGCCTCTTTGTTTCCTTCCTGGGTTCGCTGGGTTAGCTTGCTGTGGCTAGCAATATGGGTTCCGTCTTACGCAGTCTATTGGGGCTGGGCCAAATTTCCTCCATCTTTGCGATGTCGCGGTTTTCTTAACGTGCCTCGGCTTCGCGTACAACAATGCGCTGTTGCTTTCGAGCCAGACCGTCTCTTCACTGGCAGGCGATCTTTTGTGGTGTCTCGATGCGGGCTGGCGGTGGTTTGTCGGCAAGCACCTGACGGGTGGCACCGAATATATGTGGGACGCACGGTTCCCTCTCTGGGTGCGCCTACTCTCGCTGTTCCACGTTGTCCTCCCGGTGCTGCTACTCGCAGCACTGCGACGCGCGGGTTATGACCACCGCGCTTTGCGTCTTCAGTCTTGGATTGCGGCGGCTCTCCTGGTGGCGTCGCGCTTCTTGGGTCCAACTAAGAATCTGAACTACGCTTTTGCCGACCCGATCTTCCACCGTGCGTTCGGGCCAGCGCCCGTCCATCTGGCCCTAATCTTTGCCGCGCTAGCAGGAATCATCTACTGGCCGACCCACCTGCTTCTCGCTCGGGCTTTTCCTCCGCAGTAGCCTCGGAATCTCCAACGCAAAATCAACTCTTTCTCGAGCCCTATTCTTTGGTTCAAGCGGCAGCCAATCGTGCGCGGTCCCTCACCGGAAGGTCCTTGGCCCGGAATAGAGGCCGGCTTTCCTGGATATGTTGTGACCGGGCAGAACAGTCACATAGCGCACTCCCGGGAAACGTTTCGAGGTCTCCGAGGCCACGCGAATGATTTCCACGGAGTTAAATTCCGCCGACTCCGGCTTCACCAGGATTGCTGGACTGCCCTGCTGAGCGGGTCTCGCCGCCGCTCGTGTCTGGATGGATGTTCTCGGTCAAGATTTCCACGAGCCAACCGTAATAGGGCGACAGCCCCAAGTCCTGAATGTCAGCTGGTCGGCGAGCCGAACTCATTGTTTCATGAGTGCGGAACTTTTGAATGACACTGACCGTGCCGTCCAAGATGACAGGGTGCCGCCTACGGGAACGGGAAGTGGCACGGGTTCTTCTTCCGGCTTTTCTTCCGGCTGCTCTTCCGGCTTCTGTTCGACCTTGCGGGGATTCACATCTTCATGTTTTAGATGGAAGATCTCCTCATCAGTAGGCCGCGTGGAAAGGACTCTCAACACCAGCTCGATCTCTTGCTCGGGATTCATGTAAACCGGCGTGCAGGAATACGATGGATAGGCCGCGCTGCACGTTCTAAACTTAAACCTTTCCAGTCTTCCACTACAAATCCCTCAAAGGCGTCGTGAAGGAATCCGAACTCATTCCCAGGGAAGAACGTGAAACAGGTGGCGTTAGAGATTGCCGAACACATCGCTAGAATTGTCGATATGGGAAGTATCCCCACATGACTCCTTCCAAGGAACTGGCCGACTCCTGAAAGTTTCACCACCGCCGGCCAATTCTTGACAACTAATCAATGCAAACCTGCCGCAACAAGCGAAAATCGCTCAGCATCTTGCCCGTGCCGAGCACCACCGATGCTAACGGATCATCCGCGATGGATACCGGCAACCCCGTTTCCTCGCGGATCCGCTTGTCCAAGTTCTTGAGCAGCGCGCCGCCGCCTGTCAGCACGATTCCGCGATCGCTGATGTCCGCGGAAAGCTCCGGTGGGGTGCGCTCGACCGCCACGCGCACCGCATTCACGATCGTCGCCACGCACTCGCTCAAAGACTCGCGGATTTCGCTGTCATCGATGGTAACCGTGCGCGGCAAACCCTCGATCAGGTTGCGCCCCTTCACTTCCATGGTGAGCGGTTTTTCCAACGGATAGGCGGAACCGATCTCCATTTTGATCTGTTCTGCGGTGCGCTCGCCCACCAGTAGGTTGTATTTGCGCTTTAGGTATTGCATCACGGCTTCGTCCATCTCGTTTCCAGCTACGTGCACGGAGCGCGAGTAAACGATCCCGCTCATGGAAATCACCGCGATGTCCGTGGTGCCGCCACCGATGTCGACCACCATGTTTCCCAAAGGTTTTTCGATTGGCAGGCCCGCGCCGATCGCCGCCGCCATGGCCTGCTCCACGAGATACACTTCGCTGGCCCCTGCGCGGTACGCGGTGTCCTGCACCGCCCGCTTCTCCACCGGCGTGATTTCGCTCGGCACCCCGATGACGATGCGCGGACGCACCAGCACGTGCCGGCTGTGCGCCTTTTGGATGAAGTGCGTCAGCATCTTCTCCGTGACTTTGAAATCCGCTATCACACCGTCTTTCATCGGCTTGATGGCCACCACGTTCCCAGGCGTCCGCCCCAGCATCTCTTTTGCTTCCCGGCCCACGGCAACCACTTGGCCACTCACCTTGTTGATCGCCACGATCGACGGCTCGTTCACGACGATGCCTTTGCCATGTGAGAACACCAGCGTGTTTGAAGTGCCCAGATCGATGGCCAGGTCGGACGAAAACAAACTGAACACGGACCTCATGTTGTAACAGTTCTTATTCGGGACTTCCTTTCCTCTGCGCAGGAATGCCAGTTCGGATCCCCGAAGTGTGCTTGGCAGAACCAGCGGTTACACCGTTCGCAATACTTGGTGGCAGGAATCATGCACGGCTTATCCCAGAGAGAAATGCCTAGGCAGAATCCCATGGGGATGCCCTCCAGTGGCCTCTTTTCATCAAGGCCTCATGAGGGACATGTCGAACAAGTTCGGTGTGCGGGGATGCTCCCGAAGACGACCTAATCGAGGGCGATGTGGGTGCTTGTCCCTGCAACCCCTTCCGGCCTCTCGATCGTATCCATCACCAGTTTGTTGAGCTCCTGGGACTCTTCAATTTCAGCCACCGCGAATACGTCGCGGGAGCCGCAACACGCATCGGCCATCTTGACTCCAGGCAGACTCGCGATCTTGCGAGCGACATCGCGCGACTTGCCAGGTCCCATCGCAACGGCGATGTAGGCTCTCATGATCTTCCCTCCACAGCACCATTCGACTGCTTGCGCTCCTTGCGGGCGCGGCGGACGCCGCAAATTTCGTACGTGCCCAGCCTGATCCGACCCAATGCTTCCTCGATGGCCCTTAAGAGACGACCGCCGGTTCGATGTAAGCGAATCTGAAGCTCGGCTTCGGCATTGGCGTCATCCTTGAGATCGCCCTTGCAAGCCTCCCACTGCCGGCACCCGGGCTCGAGCGTCGTCCTGGGCGGACGACAACTCACGCGGCTTCTCCAACAAGAGTTTCTTATATCGCTGTAAATCGGCTGGACCCATGAGCGGTCCTCTGTGGCAGACGACCTTAGCCTATACTCTGGATTTTACACCCACACGAACCCTGTGTCCGCAACCCGCGCCGCTACGCCTACCGTAAGTTCCGAGCAGGTGGCCACACGTCTAGAACAGCCGGATCCGCTGCGCGGAAATAAACCCTTTTGGACACCGTGCGCAGTGCTCCCCATCTCAACTGCTTATCCAGTTGTATAAACTCCCAGATAAAATGCCGTGTATTCGCGGACCTTTCGTCGCGGACCCCGGTGATAGGAGCGCGACATGACACCCATACGCTACGGATTTTGCTCGCCATTCTGCTGGCGCGCGGCGCAGTCTATGCGCAGATTTACCGCCTGGCCGAGATGAACGCCGACCAGGTTCACGCGCTCGATCACGAGAAAACCGTGATTCTAATTCCCGGCGGAATCCTGCCCGGGCCATCCGCTCTCAAATCAATAGCAGGAAAGCCCAGTGGAAAAGCGCTTGAGAGCCTCCAACGTGGGGTACCGGCACAAATACAGGAAGTCCATTTTGACATGGTCGGGTGCTGAAAAGACTCGTTGGGGAGACTGCACTCCTCGCGGGTGGACCGCTAAACGCTTCTCAAAATTTTGAGCGAACTGTTTTTGGCCCTTTCACTGTCTGATTTTACGGCGCTTTTCCAATCCACCAGAGCACTTTGGCTACGATCTTCCATCTCTGTTTGCCGTTCAACGTTATCGATTCATAGCTTGCATTTTCGGATTGCAGAACAAACGTATGGTCATAGCGCTTTAAACGAGAAACGGTTAATCCTTTGTCTTTGTGCCATGCGATCACGACCTTGCCGTCCAGCTCGCGGATATGATTCTGTGCGAAATCGACTACGAGAAATATAGCCGTCAGAGATTAATGGCGACATCGAGCTGCCGCGAACACGAAGCAACTAGTCGTAGATGGATTGGGACACCAATCTTTGGGAGCAGCGATCATGCTCTCGACAGGCGCGTCTTGAAGAAGCACATGATTATCGCCCGTTTCACCGTGTGATGTTGCGACAGTCCTCAGGAGAGGGATCGGCACGAGTTGAAGCTTTTCCTCCTCAGGCTTCTTCGCGCTCCCGGTCTGTCGGAGCTTTCGGAATCGCAGCAACCGCTCCATCGACAGGAAGCGTTTGGACACGTAAGGTCGAACTCACTATATTCAGCACTTCCCTCGCTAGTACATCAGGCGAGGTCACGAATTCCGTGAGCTCCTGCACGGCAACCGCCAGAGCCGCGCCGAGCACAAGAAACAGAATGCCCCGCTGTACCAAATGGCACGAGCTGTTGGTAGGCGGTAGGATTAAGCACCCACATGCGATCTAGGACTGTGGCCCGCCAAAGCAAGGTCGTCCCAGCAAGAGAGGACATCACGGCTCCAAAGAATAAGAACAAGGATTCTCACCCGGGGGCACCCTGGCAATGGAGCGCGCGCCTACCTCGCATGGAACGACCCCATCCGCTGGGGTGCCCATCTCATTGATGCCGACTCGATTTGCAGTAAGCACCGGGGCAAGACGCACACATTCGGAGCAGTCGCTCAGGAAGAAATTCTCACCAATAAAGACGGATCACCACATACCGACCACTCGGCGACGCAGATAGCGCCTCAGATGAACACCCAGGATCGCCACGCACACAACCACTGCAACGCCAACCACGAGCCACTCCGGCAGGTCGGGGTAGACAATCGCATTGAGCACGTGCACGAGGAACGGTCCATGCGCGGGTTCGACGCCGGCTCGAACTTCGAGTTGGATTTCGGCCACCGTGAGCGGGCATGGCGGCCAGGGAAGCAGTTCGATGACGATAGCGTAGGCGAGCGAAGCAATGTGCAGCATCCGCAGGACGCGGCGACCGCTTGTTACAGTCCAACCCAGCAACACCCAGACGCACCAAAGCACATGGAGAAGCAGGACGGCTTCTGCTGCTACACGCGCTTGTCCCATAGTTCCTAGAATAGTCCCACGGCCACACCTGCGTGCCCCGCCTAGCGGCCCGTTTGCGCAAATACTCAGATCCGGCGAGTGTGTAGCTTGAACGATACTCTTTGAACGCGTCTGTTGGGTAGCGTCTGAGATTGTAGGGCAATGCGTCCACATGTGAACGCGACGAGAGATTTTAACCCGCCGCATTCACGTCGGTTTCCGCCAAGCCCAAACGGGCCACGGCACCTTGTGCGTAAGATGAACTTCACGCCAAGGGACCGGAAACCACGGTTTTATTTTTCATCACCACAGCGTGGACGAGGAAACCGCTTCGCAGAGCGTGTTGCCCATCGGCTGGGTTGGTTGGCCGAGAAGGACACACCATGAGGGATGTTGTTCTGAAATATCCGACTTGGCAGGAGCCTTACCGAGCGGCTGTAATAGAAACAAATCCAAAACTGCTCAAACTGAAAATTTCCGGCGCCGAGCAAGCCGCCATATTGCGATTCAAAGAACTAGAAAACAGCTCAGACCACCATGAGGAACGAGTCGCACTAACAGACGCGCTGACGGCATTAAAAATACTCGGAGAGTCAGACTGGGCTGGGTGAGACATTGGCGTCCGCTTGGCCATACTCGGCACGCCGATCTGACGACGAGAAGCAAGTGTTGTAAGTCGATTCAAGCTTCGCCTGCGTGCTCTTTGACCACGATTCTCGGTCTTTGTCCTCGCGCAGTTCGGTGAACTTCGAGATTCTTAGATGATCGCTTTCGGTCCACTCCAAGAATTCGATTTGCGCCGCGTTTTCTAATCCGCTGCCGCGTCGTCTTCGTTTGCTGCGCTAACTGATGGGGCGACATTCGCAACCGGCAGTTTCACTTCAACTATTGTACCCTTGCCGTTGCCATCAGAACTTATTTCCAAACTACCACCCAGTTGATGAATTCTTTCTCGCATACCTCTGATTCCCACACCGGGTGCTCCCTTTGCGGCCATCTCGGATAGCTTTTCTGGAGCTATGCCCTTGCCTTTATCCCGCACTTCCAGTTGAACATCATTAGCCGACCGACTGAGGCGAATCTTGGCGACCAGGCTCCCTGAATGCCGATGAACATTCGTGAGACATTCCTGCACAACGCGGAAAATCGCTGTTTCTAAATCCCGCGGGAGCCGGTCGAAATCGTCGGGCACTTCCAAATCAACCCGCATCTCGCTGCGTGTTGTAAGTCCTTCTACATACCACCGGAGAGCGGAAGCGAGTCCAGCTTCGTCCAGCAGCGGGGGATGAAGCAGATACGAAATCGTACGGATGTCTGTAGTCATGTCGTTGACCAAGGTTTCGCTGTCCGCCACGGCAGCAGCCGTTTTCGTGAGGCGCTGAATGTCGGCTCCCACAGCGGACAGATTCATAGAGAGAGCCGCCAAGGTTTGTCCAACGCTGTCGTGTAATTCGCGGGCGATTCGGCGCCGCTCCTCGTCTTGAAAATGAAGCAGGCGGGCAGTGAGATCGCGGAGACCTTGATTTGCCTTGTCGAGCTCTGCCGTGCGTTGTTCGACTCGCGTTTCCAACTCTTTTTGAGCCCCTCGGAGTACTTCATTGTTTCGGCGATTCATTTCTCCCATAGCTACGATGAGAGCGGACGCGAGCAGGAAAGCAAGGATGGCAACGGATTGGGGTGTATCAGGAACGCTGAATGAGTGCACAGGCTGGACGAACAGGAGCCTTGCTCCAAGTAGGGCCACAAAAACACTTAAGATCGAAGGTCCAATGCCGCAGAACCACGCAGCGAAAATCACCGCGGGAAACAACGTGATGAAAGGAACGTAATCGCCCACAAAAGGGCTGAGTGCCCCTCTGACAAGCAACGCAACCAGAATCGCTGCAAGCGCTGTCGCGTAACGCGCTAGAGTGCTCTCGAAGATTCTGGCCAAAAACGCAGGACTCGTAGTGCCCATAGTTTTGCCCTTCTTGCGAAGAAAGGTGGACTTTGCGGGGTGAACAAATTGTAGCGGGCACAAAATGGATCGTCAAGAAATGCTAGGTCTAGAGACAGTCTTTGCCAAAGGATGGGTTAAACCGCTAGGAGTGTCTTCA
>WNGN01003430.1_pt1 | contig 10761 bp, 12 predicted proteins | sample 5400561 | NCBI WGS metagenome assembly WNGN01 (sample SAMN13153379, study PRJNA577476) | soil metagenome | isolation source: 115 cm soil or saprolite under Garry oak tree replicate 2 | place: USA:California | collected 2016-06-15 | reverse complement strand
CTTCCGCCTCGACCTGAACGACAGCTCGGCTCGCAAGGCCCGGGAGGCGGGACTCCTCCTGGCGATCGACAACGACGCCCACTACCCGGCTGAATACGACTACGTTCGCTACGGGTGCGCCATCGGACGCCGGGCCGGCTTGACCCCCGATCGGGTCCTGAATACGCGGGACCCGGAGGGCGTGCTGGCGTTTTGCCGGGAAAAAGCAGCAAGAGCGGTCGGGAATTTACGTTGAACATGATAGCGCCGATATAATCAAGAGCAGAAGGAGACTTGGGCGAATGCTTCAGGAGCTCGTGATCAAGGTGCCGGCCCCTTTCCTGGGCCGAGCCGACATCGGCTTCTCCACCCGCTATCCCGCCCAGCCGGCTCAGGCCCCGCTCAAGGACGTCCCCTTCTTCATCGAAGGCCCGCCGGGTCCGATGCGCCGCCTGCAATCCCGACTCGAACTCTTCCGGCAGAAGCGGACCCTGATTCCTGACGCGCCAGGTGAAGCCTACAGCTGGACCGACCTGATCCCGCTCAACGACGAGCTGTTCATCCTCGCCTTCCGCGACGAGAGCCTGACGGATGCCCCGGATGACGTGGATTCGGAGTCCCGCTATATCGTCAACCTGGTACGGCCGCTTGTCTTCCCTTTCTTGAAGGATTGCGTGCGGATCGGCGAGCTTGCACTGCGCGACAACATCGTGCTGGCGGTCCTTGACAACAGCCGCGTCATGGCCGAGCTCGAATTGCACCGCCTGCAGATCGTGCCGCGCAACGGTTCGATCATGCTGGGCGACGCCGACCGCGACGCGTAGGCCTCAGTCGCTCCCTTTGACCTGGCCGTTGGCCGACACTGAGATGACAACCTTTCCTCGAGCATGGCCCGTTTCGAGATAGCGGATCGCGTCGGCTGATTCGCGCAGCGGATATGTCCGGTCGATGACCGGTGTGACCCTGCCGGCCTCGATCAGTTCACGGAGGAACTGCAGGTCGTCGCTACTTGACTTCGCGACAAACGGACGAAGCGTCTGGCCGACGAATGGCGATAACAGGAGGGCCTTAAAGATCCGACCGACCGGCCCGATGATGCGACCGGGGGAGTCACCGCTGCTGAGGACGAGCCGGCCCTTCGGTGTGAGGGCGCGTCGGCAGGCGGACGGTGAGGTGGTACCCGCGAGCTGAAAGATCAGGTCGTACTGTTGACCATTCCGGGTAAAGTCCTCTCGGGTGTAATCGATGACGCGGTCGGCGCCGATGGAGCGGACCATTTCCAGATTCTTGGTGCTGCACACACCGGTCACATCCGCGCCGTACCACTTCGCGATTTGCACCGCGAACGTCCCCACTCCTCCCGACGCTCCGACGATCAGCACCTTCTGCCCCGACTGGAGCTGTCCGGCATCACGAAGGCCTTGCAGCGCGGTCACCGCCGCGAGCGGGACCGTCGCCGCTTGCTCGAAGCTCAGGTTGTCGGGCTTCAACGCCAGAAGTTTTTCCGGGGCCGATACGAACTCCGCGAAGCCACCCGACCCGACAAACCCGAAGACGTCGTCGCCGGGCCGGAACCGTGTCACGGCGTCGCCGACCACCTCGACCTCGCCCGCCACGTCGCTGCCCAGAAGTGAGTATTTCGGCTTGCGCAGTCCCATTGACGTGCGGGCGATCAACGGTAAGCCCCTCATGAAGTGCCAGTCGTAGGGATTCGCGGACGCGGCGCGAACCCGAATAAGAACCCGGTCACCGTCGACGTCGGGTTTGGGAACGTCCTTGACCTCGAGAATATCGGCTGAGCCGTACGCCTCGTATGCGATCGCCTTCATTCGTTTCTCCTCCTCCTCAACGTGGGCGGCGCCATAATGTCTCCTGCCCGGTGTACACCGTACACCGTGATGCAGATTCTAGGTGTACGGCGTACACTTGTCAAGAGGACGTAGAGATTTGGCTCAGAAGGTCGAGGCTCCGCGACGGGCCCCTCTCAGCAGGGACCGCGTGCTACGTGCCGCCGTCGCCCGCGCCGACAAGGCCGGGATCGAGTCGCTCAGCATGCGGAGGCTCGCTGAGGAGCTGGGGGTCGTGCCCATGGCCCTCTACAAGCATGTGGCCAACAAGGAAGAGCTCCTGGACGGAATGATCGATGTGGTCGTCGGCGAGATCGATCCACCTGTCGCCGGAGCCGGCTGGAAAAGCGCGGTTCGCCAACGGATCCTCTCCGCGCGACGGGCGCTGTTACGTCACCCCTGGGCGTCGCAGGTGATGGAGTCGAAGCAGAACCCCACGCCGCTAGTGCTGGCGTACATGGACACGATGATCGGACTCTTCAGGGCCGGCGGCTTCTCCGTCAACCTCACCCATCATGTGATGCACACCATCGGCAGCCGTGTGTTGGGGTTCAGCCAGGAGCTCTTCAACGACTCATCAACGATCGATCCGGAGGTCGCGGCGGCCATGATGCGCGAGCTGGGACCGAAGTTTCCCAACGTCCTGGCGATCGCCACGGCGGCTTCCCACGAAGAAGCGTCGGTCGTCGGCCCGGGTTGCGACGATCAATACGAGTTCGAGTTCGCCCTGGATCTACTCCTAGACGGATTCGAGCGACTGCTACAGCGGGCCTAAGGCGAGGCAGACGCTTTCGGGCTGCCGCTGGCCGACGCTGACGGCGTGGCGGTCGGCGATGGGCAGGGAGTCGCCGAGGCGCTGGCGATCGCCGTCCCCGATGGGCTGGCCGATGCCGACGGTGTCGGCGTCGGGGTCGGGCTGGGCTTCGCGGTCGCCGAGCCGGACGGCGTCGGTGTCGCCGCCGCGACGCAGAAGCTGGGGGCGGGCGTGGGCGCTAGCAGCGTGAGGTTGGTGGGCGATGCCGCCCTGTTGCCGCCTTCGAGCAACAATGCGGCCGGCACCACGAACAAGCCAACGATAACCGTCACCACGAAGGCAAGCGCACCCCATTCACGGAGCCAGAAGGCCCTCGACGAGTTACGGATCAGGGCTCTTCGTCCGTCTCCGGTTGGGGTTTGTTGCGCGTGTTAAGGATGCGCACGAAGTCCTGCGCCCGCGCCAGCGCCTTCCACCGCTCGGGGAAAAAGTCCTGGGCCACGACCTGTTTCGAGGGTAGCTGAAAGACGGTGACGCACCACTTGTTCAATGTGTGCGACACCTCGACCTCGAAGTCGCCCTCGGTATTCAAATACCGAACGACCCGGTCCTCGTCGGATCTGCGTCTCCCTGAAACTGCCATCTCTGGACCCAAAACCGTAGCTAAAGCCTTTCAACAGACCCCTCATTATAGGCTCGCTCGCGCCGGTTCTCCTAGCACTAGGAGGGGGGTTTCAGGCCGTCCAGGGTCTCCAGGTAGCGCATCAGCTCGTCCCGCAGCCCGGGGCGCTCGAGGGCAAAGGCGATCGAGGTCTTCAGGAAGCCGCTGACCGTGCCGACGTCGTGGTAGGTGCCCTCGAATTCGAGCCCGAGCATCTTCTCCTGCTGGGCCATGGCGCGCAGCGCGTCGGTGAGCTGGATCTCGCCGCCGACGCCCTCGCGGGTGATCTCCAGGATGCCGAAGATGGACGGCTTGAGCACGTAGCGGCCCAGGATGGCGAGGTTCGAGGGTGCCTTGCCGGGCTCGGGCTTCTCCACCATGTCGACGACTTCGTGGATCCGGCCGTCGCTGCGCGCAACCTTGACCACGCCGTAGCGCGAGACCTGGTCGTCCGCGACCCGCTGCAACGCCAGCACCGAGACCTGGTGCTCGGCGTAGACGTCGATCATCTGTTTGATCGCCGGGGTCTGCGAGCGGATGATGTCGTCGGCGAGGAAGACGGCGAACGGCTCATTGCCGACGACGTCCTTCGCCATCAGCACCGCGTGGCCGAGGCCCAGCGGCTCTTTCTGGTGGATGTAGGTGATGTCGACCATGTCCGAGATTTTGCGGACCACCTGCAGCTCGCGGGTCTTGCCGCGGTCCTTCAAGTAGTGCTCGAGCTCGAAGGAGATGTCGAAGTGGTCGACGATGGCGCGCTTGTCCCGGCCAGTCACAACGATGATCTGGTCGATGCCGGCAGCGACCGCTTCCTCGACGCCGTACTGGATGATGGGCTTGTCGACGACCGGCAGCATCTCCTTCGGCTGCGCCTTGGTCGCCGGCAAGAAGCGCGTGCCGAGCCCGGCGGCAGGAAAGACGGCCTTGCGAATGGGCGTCACGGTCTTCTAACTCTACTGCTTGGGCTTCTTCGCCTTCTTGCTCGTCGAGCGATCGCGGAGGGCGAGCTGGATGCGCTTGACGCCGGCATTATCGACCACCATTTTCGGTGGACGGGCCTTCCGTTCCCGGGCGCGGAGACGGGCCGCTTCCTTGGGTGAGAGCTCGTCGTCTCGACTCACAGCGCGCGCAGCTTAGCGAAGGGAGGCGATTGCCGGCTTCACCGAACCGCGCTGGCGCCAGAACGCGAAGCCGACGACGCCCAGCAGCACCAGGGCGGCGCCGCCTACGACGGGCGTCCACCGGGGATCGAGATTCCCAATGCGCCGGTTCATCTCCGCCTCGAGCCGAAGCCAGCCGGGGGAGGCCGGGGTGCCGGGAACGCGCAGCGCTCGGATCAGCCGTCGTTGCAGCCGCTCGCGGCGGGCGGCGGCCACTGCGACGCGTGGGAAGCTGTCGTTGAGGTAGGAGATCAGGGCCAGCGACGCCGATTGGGTCTCGGGCCGTCGCGGACCACCCGTCTCGGCGAAGACGACCCGGTCGATCGCGCGGGCGAAGGCGTCGACGTCTTCCGGCCGCGGATTCATCGCCTCTTCTCCTGCTCGCTCAGGCGACGGCGGAGGCCGTGGACGGCGCGGAAGAGCAGCAGTTTCACGGCGCCCTCGCTGCGGCTCATGATCAAACCGATCTCCTTGTTCCGCAGCCGGCCTTCGAACTTGAGGAGCACGGCCTCGCGCTGGTCGAGGGGCAGCTTGCGGACCGCCTTGTGCAGCTCATCGCCCTGCTCCCGGCGCAGCCAGAGCCGCTCGGGATCGTTCTCGCCGCTCCCCGCGATCGGGTCGGGTAGCTCGATCCAGGGCGGCCGGCGGCGCCGTTTCGACATCAAGTTCGACGCGACTTTGTAGAGCCATGCTGAGTATGGGATTCCTCGCCATTCGAAATTGTCGAGGCCTTCCAGCGCTCGCTGGAACGTCTCGCTTGCCAGGTCCTCCGCCTCCTCACGCCGGCCGGAGTGGTAGTAGCAGTACGAGTAGATCTGATCGAAGTAGCGGTCGTAGAGGCTGGCAAACGCCTTGCGGTCCCGCTTGGCGGCTTCGATCAAGCGCGCCTCGTCTTGCAGCTCCGCTGCCGAACGTTCGGTCACGCGGCTGACCTATTCATATATGTACCTTGCGTGGTGAAGGTTACGCGATTACGCCAAGTTCCTTGCCGGCCGTGGCGAAGGCCTCCAACGCCCGGTCGAGCTGCTCTTCCGTGTGGACGCTGGTCACGATGGTACGGATCCGCGCCCGCCCCTCGGGGACGGTCGGAAAGCCCAAGCCCTGGGCAAAGACGCCCAGCTTGAAGAGGCGGTCGGAGAACTCCATGGCGACCGAGCCCTTGCCCACGATGACCGGCGTGATCGGCGTCTCGCTGGCGCCGGTTTCGAAGCCGATCCGTTTGAGACCGTCCTTGAAGCGAGCCGTGTTCTTCCACAGCCGCTCGATGCGCTCCGGCTCGGCGAGAAGGACCTCGATCGCGGCGATGCAGGCGGCCGCAACCCCCGGTGGATGCGAGGTGCTGAACAAGAACGGCCGAGCTCGATGGATCAGGAAGTCCCGAACGGCTTGCGGGGCGGCGACGTAACCGCCCAGCACCCCCATCGCCTTGGAGAGCGTCCCGATCTGGAGGTCGACCCGTCCGTCGAGGCCGAAGTGGTTGACGGAGCCGCGCCCATTCGCCCCCAGGACGCCGCTGGCGTGCGCGTCGTCGACCATCACCAGCGCCTGGAAGCGCTCGGCCCGCTCGACGATCGCGGCCAGTGGCGCGATGTCGCCGTCCATGCTGAAGACGCCGTCGGTCACCACCAGCTTGACCCGCTTGTCGCGGTGCTTCTCCAGATGCCGCTCGAGGTCATCCATGTCGCGATGCTTGAAGATCGACCGCTCGGCTTTGGACAGGCGGATGCCGTCGATGATCGAGGCGTGGTTCAGCTCGTCGCTGATGATGACGTCGCCTTCGCGGACGAGCGACTGGAGCACGCCGAGGTTGGCGGTGAAGCCCGATTGAAAGACGAGCGAGGCCTCGGTGTGCTTGAACTCGGCGAGGCGCCGCTCCAGGTCCTCGTGGACGGTCATGGTGCCGGCGATGGTGCGGACGGCACCCGAGCCGGCGCCCCACTGTTGCGTCGCCTGAATCATGGCCTCCTTCAACCGGGGGTGGGTCGTCAGTCCCAGGTAGTTGTTCGACGAGAGGTTGAGGACGTGCTTGCCATCGACGACGACCTCGGTGTCCTGCGCCGAGCCCAGCACCCGCAGGGGCCGGAAGAGCCCTTGCTGCCGCAACTGCTCCAGCTCGTCAACAAGGAACTGGGTTTTCTTTTCAGTGATCATCTGATCCTCCTAACCGCCGTTGGGCAGCAGCACGACTTTCCCGGATCGACCGCTCTTCATCTGGGCCATCGCCTCCTGGAAGTCGTCGAGCGGGAAGCGGTGGGTGATGAGCGGCGAGACGTCGACCTTGCCGGTGCTGAGATAGCTCGAGGTACGTTCCCATGTGTCCCAGATGCGCCGGCCGAAGATGCCGTAGATCGTGATCCCCTTGGTGACCACCAGGTCGTTGAGGTCGAGCGTCACCGGCCGGTCACCGATGCCGAGGAGGCTCATCCATCCTCCGCGGTGGAGCACCTGAAGCCCCTGCTCGATCGCCACCGGATGGCCCGACATTTCCAGGACAACATCCACGCCGACCCCACCGTTGAGCTTGCGAATGTCGTCGACGGTCGACGTCGAAGGCGCGAGGACGGCCGTGGCACCCATGCGCTCCGCCAGCTCCCTCCGGTAGGGGTTGGGCTCGACGCCGTAAACCGCCGCCGCACCCTCCGCGCGCGCGATGCCGACGGCGCAGAGACCGATGGGACCCAGCCCGAAGATCGCCACCGCGTTGTCTTTCAGCGCGCCGGCCGTGGCGGCATGGACCGCGTTGCCGAACGGCTCCTGCAGGGCGGCCACCTCCGGGCTGAGCCCCGGGGCGTTCCGCCAGCAGTTCTCCGCAGGCAGCAGCACGTAGCGAGCGAACGACCCGTCCCGATCGACGCCGAGCACCCGCGTGTTCTCGCAGAGGTGGTAGAGGCCACGCCGGCACTGGCGGCAGGTGTGGTCGACGACATGGGTCTCGGCGGCGACGAAGGTCCCGGGCGCGAGCCCTTTGACGTCTGGCCCGGTGGCCACGATCCTCCCGGACATCTCGTGACCGAACACCCGCGGCGGATGGATGTGGCGCTGGGCCCACTCGTTCCAGTCGAAGATGTGGACGTCGGTGCCGCAGATGGAGGAGGCCGCGACCTCGATCAAGACGTCCGCGCCCTTCGGCTCGGGGACGTCGACCTGGTCGATCTCGGCGCCCGGACCGGCAGCGGCTTTCACCACTGCCGTCATGGACGTCATGGCTTTCATCTTAGCGGCGGCCAAACCCGTATCCTGAGGTGGAAATTCGACCAGGAGGGTGTCATGCGGGCGTATGTGCTCATCAACGCGTCGGCGGGAAAGGCGATCGAGGTGGCCAGGTCTCTTCAGGGCGTCAAAGGCATCGAGCTGGCCGACGCCATCACCGGGGAATATGACGTGATCGCCGCGGTCGAGGCGCCCGACGTGGCCGGGATCGGATCGGTCATCGTCGAGAAGATCCAGAAGATCGACGGCGTCTTCAAGACCGTCACCTGCCTGGCGGTCCGCTAGCTAGCGAAGCGAGCCGTAGGCGCGCTCGACCGAGATCGCGAGCAGCAGGCGCTGGTCCGCGATCATGGCGGCGTCGTATTCGGCCCAGTCGGGGTGTTCGCCGCGGACCTTGCGGTAATAGTGGCGCAGCGCCTCTGCGAGCCCGTCGCCCTCGATCAGCTGCGCCGTCCCCTCCGCCACTAAGTACTCGTAGCGGTCGCGACCCTGGACGTGCAGGCTGGCCCTCGGGTCGCGCCGAAGGTTGTGCGTCTTGGCGCGGGTCTGGGTGACGGAGATCTTTACGCGGCCGTCGTCGTCCACGAAATAGAGGATGTTGGAGAGCTGGGGGCGACCATCACGCTTGATGGTGGCCAGGATGCCGTCATGCCGGACCTTCAGGAAATGACGGGCGCGCTCGAGATCGATCATCGCCCACAAATGCTACATGCGGGAATCCCGCAGCCCTAATGAAACAGCCGGCGCCCGAAGGCACCGGCTGTATTGAAGTCAGCTCTAAAAGCTAACCTACTTCTTCTTCGACGACTTCTTCGCGGCTTTCTTCTTTCCGCCTGCTTTCTTCTTTGCGGCCATCCGGGCTCACCTCCTTCTTAGCGAGATTCCCCCGGTCGGCCGCTTGGACGCCGCCGCCAAACGCGCGTGAGCGCCACGGGTACCGTGGACGCGCGGGCGCCGGCGAGGCCGGGTGCCGGAAGCAAAGTGGAGAGAGAAAAACGAGGGGAGCGACGGCGCGTCGCGATCGACCCTCGGGATCCGCGCAGCCACGCGTCGACGTTCATCGATGTGGTCCGCGGAGTTCTTTGACTGTTGCCCTTCTTCAGTCCCTCGCCCTGATCAGCGCGACGATCAGTGCGCGGCTGCGCGCTCATTAAGTGCGACCATAGCATGAATTGAGCCGCTTTGCATACTCTCGGCCCAATTTTTTCGCGAGCGGCGGTGCTGACGGGCCGCGCGCGGGTCAGTGAGCAGAATTTTTCAGAATTTTTCCGCGATCATGGACAGCGACCGCCGTCGCAGCAAGTTTCGTAATAGAGACCACATCCACGACAACGAAATTTCCGTCCATCCCAGTCCGTCGCACCTCCGCACGGACATTCGGGCCCCTCATGCGACCACGACGGATGCGATTGCATGGCCTCCAAGGGTCGAGAGGAAGAGACCACGCGGGTCTCTTCCTCGTTATTGCTTAGGAGCAGCCGCTCGTGCTGCCGCAGTTGAGGCACTTGTAGCAGGTTCCGTTGCGAATCATGATCGAGCCGCAGTCCGAGCACGCCGGCGCGTCCTCCTGGCCCACGAAACTGATCTTGATCGGGCTCGATTCGGCCGGTGCCGGCTTGACCGGCGTCGGCGCGGGGGTTGACGCCGCCGCAATCTCGACGATCGGCTCGCGCCGGATGATGCCGATGTCTTCCTGCTGAGTTCCGCTCAGGAACTTCGACGCCAGCCAGCGGAAGATGTAGTCGGTGATCGACTTCGCGATCGGGATTTCGGGGTTCTTGGTGAATCCCGAGGGCTCGAAGCGGGTGTGCGCGAACTTCTTCACCAGCACTTCCAGCGGCACGCCATACTGCAGCGCCAGCGAGATGCTGGTCGCGAAGGCATCCATCAGCCCGGAGATGGTGCTGCCCTCCTTGGACATCACCAGGAAGATCTCGCCCGGCGTGCCGTCCTCGTAGATCCCTACCGTGATGTAGCCCTCGTGGCCCTGGATGTCGAACTTGTGGGTGATCGCCCGGCGTTCGTCCGGCAGCTTGTGACGCATGGCGCGGGCTGGCTCGCTGGGGGCAGTCGAGGTCGCCACTGCGGTCGCCCGGACCTGCTTCTTGTCGTCCCGCGAGGTGTTCAGGGGCTGGGATCGCTTGGAGCCGTCGCGGTAGATGGCGATCGCCTTGAGACCCATGCGCCACCCCTCCAGGTAGACCTCCATGATGTCCTCGGGCGTCGCGTGCTCCGGCATGTTGACGGTTTTGGAGATCGCGCCGGAGATGAACGGCTGCGCCGCCGCCATCATCTTGACGTGGCCCATGTAGTGGATCGTGCGCGACCCCTTGGCCGGCTTGAAGGCGCAGTCGAAGACTGCCAGGTCGTCCGGCCGGAGGTGCGGGGCGCCCTCGATGGTGTCGTTTTCGTCGATGTACTGGAGGATCTCGGACACCTGAGCCTCGGGGTAGCCGATCCGGCGCAGGGCGATCGGCACCGTCTGGTTGACGATCTTGAGCATGCCGCCACCGACCAGCTTCTTGTACTTGACCAGCGCGATGTCGGGCTCGATGCCGGTGGTGTCGCAATCCATCATGAAGCCGATCGTGCCGGTGGGCGCGATCACGGTCGTCTGGGCGTTGCGGTAGCCATAGAGGTCGCCCAACTGGCAGGCCTTGTCCCAGGCATCGTGTGCCGCGCTCAGCAATGGCAACGGCACATGCGCCGGGTTGATGTGGTCGACCGAGCTGCGGTGCTGGTCCATGACGCGCAGCATCGGTTCGCGGTTAACGGCGAAGCCGTTGAAGGGACCTTTCTTCTGCGCGATGCGGGCCGACTGCGCATAGGCCTCGCCGGTCATCACCGCGGTGAGGGCAGCGGCCACGTCGCGACCGGCATCGCTGTCGTAGGGCAAGCCCGAGGCCATCAGCAGGGCGCCGAGGTTGGCGTAGCCGAGACCCAGCGGCCGGAAGTCACGGCTGTTCTGGGTGATCGCCTCGGTCGGATAACTGGCGTTGTCGACCAGGATCTCCTGGGCGGTGATCAGGATCCGGCAGGCTTCGCGATAGGCCTCGACGTCGAACTCACCGCGCTCGTCGAGGAACTTCATCAGGTTGATGGAGGCCAGGTTGCAGGAGGTGTCGTCGAGGAACATGTACTCGGAGCAGG
>WNGN01011114.1_pt1 | contig 10766 bp, 9 predicted proteins | sample 5400561 | NCBI WGS metagenome assembly WNGN01 (sample SAMN13153379, study PRJNA577476) | soil metagenome | isolation source: 115 cm soil or saprolite under Garry oak tree replicate 2 | place: USA:California | collected 2016-06-15 | reverse complement strand
AAAGTTGTAGCTCACGGGTGTGGTACAATTAAGTGTGTGAGCATTAGCATCACTAAGTATTACCGTATTATTATTAGCAAGTAATTGTAAGTTCCTTACACCGTCATCATACGGACAGTCAGAATTGGCATGGGTGAAAACCAGATTATTCATGCCCTGAATTATGAACGAGACCGGAATTGAAACCGTAAATGAAGTCCACATACCTCCGTTCTGTGGACTGAGAACTGATGGAATACTAGTGACAAAGTTCCCGTTGAGCGTAATTGTTTCCTCGTTAGCCCCATCAAAGTCATAGCCTTGGAAAGAAAGCACGTAATTGGTAGGTGGGGGTGTTGCATCAGCAGCCAGAGGCGTTGTTGATGCCATTCTGTACGGCGAAAACTCAGTTGCGGTTATGGTTGCGGCTAATAAAATAACCATAAGCAAGGCTGCGAGAGGTTTGCAAGCCCACTCTCGCGGAGCCCACGGGAACAACTTCACATTGCCCGTTTAGAGAAGCGAAGACTGGAATATTTCAACGGGGCGTGTACAAGCGACTACAATTGAACCCTGCGAAGCGCGCGTTATCGCCTCACCTTTATGTCTCAATTACTAGCTCCGTCATTCCGCATTGTCAGACGTATCATATCGGAAGGCGAAAGTGGAAGATTTTCCCGAGATCCTAGGTCTCATCAGAAGCTCGTTCGACGGTGTCCTCCGTGAGCACGGATTCTTCGACACCTCACCGTTTGCCTCCCCTAGATTGCCGGCTATTCCTCAGCAAGGTTTTCCCTGGTTCGAAATGGGCCTGAAAGAGGACGGCGAGGGATTCTGGGTAGCAGAAGTAGAAGGAGAGATTGCGGGAATAACGTTGAGCTGGGTTCGAGGATCATTATGGTATCTCGCACACCTGTTCGTCTCACCCGAGCATCAGGGTCTCAACATCGGACAGAACCTCATGGAGAGGGCGATGAAACACCACAAGGGTCGCGCCATCACCAACCGAGCGCTGGTGACCTTTGCCTACAACCCCGTTTCAATCTCACTCTACGCTCGTCACGGAATCTATCCCCGCGAACCACTCTGCTGGATGGAAGGTCCAAGCCAGCAGGTGAAGACTGAAGCCTCGACTACAAAACTGCGAGACGAGAAGATTGAAGACTTTGAGAAAGCCAGAGGCATTCTCAATCGCATCGACGAGCTAACTCTCGGCTATCCCCGCGAGAAAAACCACGAGTTTCTCTTCCGAACTCCAAGCGCTCGATGCCACCTCTTTTCCACGGGCAACGAACCTGTCGGGTACGCCTACGTCTGGCAGAGTGGAAGAGTCGGCCCACTAGCGACCGTATCACATGAAACATTTCGCGATGTCTTACGATCTGCTTTCAGGCTGGCCGCAGCAGAAGGACCCACGAATGTGGGTATTGCTGCAACAGGCTCGAACGAGCAGCTGATGCAGGTTGCACTGGAACAGAGAATGAGAATACTGGACACCTATCTTTTCATGTCCTCGAAACCTTTCCCTAACTTCTCGAACTACGTGTTGTACCCAACAGGCGCGATGCTCTAGCGCCAGAGAGACTGGATTCCCGGTTCACCTTGGACGATCTTCTCAACAACCTGGTCGGAACTATCTGGTCGAGTTTCAGCCCTCTTCCCTCTGGTATGAAACCTCGCTGACCATAGCAGCCCAGGCCTTGAGTTCTGGAGGAAGAACACAATACCATACCTTCATGCACATTCCCCTAGAGGTCCGACAAGGACTTCAGAACCTCGGCAGCGACCTGAAGAAGCTGGAACACGAAGACAAGTTCAGACTCATTGATAGCTACACTTCACTCACAGGTCTACCCATGCAACCAGAGCCGGCTGATCTAACAGGACGACGCCGGCTCTCAATCAATGACCCCTCATACTTAGAACACTACACCGAGAACATTGTAACAATACTCGAAAAAGGCGCACCCGAGACTGACAAGAGATGGTTGCACATAGACGATAACACATCGATTTTCAACAGGTACTTCAAGGAACAAGATGTTCTGAACATCTTTCACACCCGCGTCTTTCAACTGACTCGGATTCTCGAACTCTCCGCGTTCCACTCTGTTGTGGCGGGCGTCTGGTCTGAATCGTTCTACAAACAGTTCGAGGCGCAGTGTGACGGAGTAATCGATTTCAAAGCGGAAGAAGACGAAGGGCAACTCGAAAACTACGTCAGAGTCAGGTCAATACGCGGCAAATCCTGCGATTCACGCTGGAGACACCTTCGACTGGAAGCTAACGGCAAGGTCATGCTTGACAAGGCGGATGAAGGGAAGAAGAAGGAGATCGGGATCTCGGGCTGGCTAAAGGGTCCCAAGAAAAATAGAGGCCGATCGTGAGGTAGGCGGCCGCGTCTACGATGTTACTGTCTTAACCAGAAGCTAGTAATGTCAGACTTTTCAGCTACGACAGGCCATTCGATTTTGTCCTTGTCAAACTTACCCGCGATTGCGAACAGGGTCAAGCATATGACCATGGGACTAGGAGTTTTCTTGCTTATCTTTGCACTCTCTATGCCAATCTGGGTCGGCACCTATGCGCTCTCAATTCTGCTCGCGAGCATCTTCTTTTTGATGGGAATATTTGGTGTTGTGGCGGGTTCGCGGATAAAGCCAAGGGTAACTCCAACTGGTCCATTCGCTCAGAAGGTTCTCATCGAGGTCAAATGCAAATCCTGCAACGCGTTGAATCCTGAAACTAGTGAGTTCTGCGCGAGCTGCGGGGCACGCCTCTAGCTCCTGGCCAAAATTCGCTAGAAGAACCTAGAGATTCTAGCCAGTCATTTCAGCAGTCAGCGCATCCGGTCCTTAACGGTTCGAACACGGTTTCGCCGCAGTGTTCGCAGACAAGAAGCTTTCCGATGAACTCGTTGTCAGAACGATACATTGTTTCATGAGTCGTAGGTGTGCTGCACGTTCGACAGAACAGTTGAGGTTCGAGACCACGATCCATGAAACTTGGTTATCATTGCTCACGAGGTTAAACAAGAGAGTGCAGAAAATCTAATGTCCGGTTGGTCATGCTCGGGAGCATAACGGTTAGAGCGGGATTTCTGTTCCGTTGACGAAGAGCTTGTCGGTAACTTTCATGGCCTTCACGATAGTTGCATGCATGGGGCATCCCTTGTGAGTTCGCCTCGTCACCTCGACGACCTTCTCAACGGGGTCTTTCGTGGTTACCTTGGTCTCGATGGTCATGTCCTTGAACGATGGTTCCGCTCCGCCAATCCCGTATTGTCCTCTCCGGTCCCAGTGTCCCCTTACCAGGGTTTCCAGCGAGTCGAACTGGAGGTTGAGGAGTGTTGCGTGACGGGTGAACATCACGTTCTCACAGAACCCTATGGCCGCCGTGAAAAATTCGAGTGGTGTGGGGGCCTTATCCGTCCCGCCGACCGCGAGTGGTTCATCGCAGGCTAGGGTGAACTTGCCGACTTTCGCTTCTTGGTACTGTTGACCGATCAGTCTTACGTCGGCCCTCGTTGTCCCAAGTGTCTGGCCAGGCTCTGTTGCCTCTCCCAACTTGCGAATAATGTCTTCGACTATGCCGCGGAAATTCATGGTTTGCTCCATGTGAATTCTAGGGCCAGCTTGTAGTAATTAGTTGTTAAGCCTGTTCAGCCATGAACAGGGTAAGTTTGCATATTACTCGATCATGTCAACGAAACCTCTGAGAGTTCGGAGGCAAGAGAACGTAGGCTTGTGGTTTCTCGCTTCCGTTCGAAGCCCCAGAGAAAAACTAGTATTCCCAGGCCGATGAGCACGAATCCTATCTCCCAGTTTCCGGAGGCGAAGAATATCGCGGAAAAGGTTCCGAGGAAGACTCCTACCTGAGTGCCTCTCTCCCTCCAGCTTATGTTGATCACATCCTTCTCGATGTGTTTCCTGCCCTTGGACAGTAGTGTTGCGAGGATGATGAATGCGATCGCTGCGACAAAGAAGATCTCGGTGATATTGGAGGTGTAATCACCAAAGGTCAGAAGCAAACCCACCTCGTCCCCGATCAGCCCTGCTCCAAGACCGAAGACTATCGCCAGGTTGCGGCCCAGCCATGCGTCGCTTAGAGCAATTCCAATCCAGCCAGCAACAATCACCAAGGCCAGCCCATACCAGAAGTGATGGAAGTGAATTTCACCCTGAACAACTACGACCCTGGGATTCAGGGTCGCGAAAAGCCTGGCGCCAAGAAAGCCCGCGACGAAAGCCACCGTACCATAGAAGGCCAGCCCATGCCTGAAGATGGTTCTTTGGACTTCTTGCACCATACGTAGAATATGAAAGACTCTGAAAATAAAGGTCGCGGAATATGAGACAGGATTTCTAGCGGCCCTGTAGAATTCCACCCTGCTCCCTGAACCTTTGAGCCCCCGGGCCCGCGAAGACGTAGATTCCCAAACGCCTGTAATTCTTCCGTACCCAGCCATCTACAGACTCAAACCACCTCCTAAACTCTGCAGGCTTCAAATCTAGATCCTGCCGTTCGCTGTCAATGTAGTTCATGTCAGCTTGCATCCCGCCCGGCAGCATGATCTGTAGAATCAGCAGGTTGCCAAGAGACCTCACATAGTCCAAGAACTCGTCCTCGTCCTCCTTGGACATGTAGAAAACCAGAAGCTTAGGCAAGAATCAGGATCGCTCCTCGAAAGGCCTTCCCGCCTTTAGCTCTCTCCGGGCACTTGCGTTTGAAGGTAGGGTATTAACGAGCTCGTAGGGGCGAAGTCTCCTAGCGAGCCTCAGACTGCTGTGATTCCTTTTCCGTCGAAGCTAAAACCCTGATAGCTCGGGATCGAATGTTCTACCTGTGGACTGACGTGTGGACTTCTTTCGCGCTTGAAGCGACCTATGATTGTGTGTTCAAAACTCTTGATTCATATCCCATGGGAGCCTATAGGGTCGATGGGAAAAAGCATGAAAGCAAAAATCCTCGCTCTGCTAGCGATCACACTAGTCGCTGCAGCATCGCCAGCACTAATAGTACTAGCTTCAGGCGCAAGCCAAGGAGCCGCTCACGCCAACCATACACCTGGAACAGCGCAATGCACCTTCACCCATCCAACCTTACTTCCAAGCCAAGCATCAGACCAGGCCAGAGACGCACTTGCTGACCGGTCATCTCACTGTCCCCCAACACACCCTACACCGTAACCGTCAGCAAACAACCTTCCACGGCTTGACCGATCTCTTTCCCACACTTTTTCTTTTCGACCCTCCACTTAGATGGATAGGACCCTAGCTACTGTGCTCTCTGAGGCGGCCGCGGCGGATTTCCTCCTAGGGGCTTGCGGACGGAGGCTCTTCTTTCTTGTCGAATCTAACTCTTCTCAGTCGGTTGGGACCCCACCATGCTCTCTGGCCCAACACTGACATGATTGCCGGGACAAGATAGGTCCGTACAACCATCGCGTCCAGCACGACCGCCAGAGAGATCGCGAAGCCGAAGCCTTCTAGAAGACGATTAGACGACAACAATAGCGAGCCTAGTGCGCCAGCGAGGATTAGGGCTAGAGCCGTGATGATTCCACCGGTTCGGTCAACGGCATCGACCACGGCCTGGCGAGTCTCTTTGCCTTTCTGGGCTTCTTCCCTGATACGTGTTAGGATGAAGATGTTGTAGTCCATGCCGATTCCATAGAGGAGTAGAAAGAGTATGAGCGGGATGATGAAGAGGACCCCTGATTGCAGTACGTTGTTGAAGAAGAGGAGAGTGGCTGCATACGCCCAAGTTATGCTCAATCCAATCGAGAGAATCCCGGTTATCGCAAGGGGATACGACCCTAGTACAACCAGCAGCACCACGAATATGGCCGCGACAGTCAGCACTCGCATCGTGTTGAACTGGTTGACCGTATCATTGGCAAAATCCAGAGTGGACGCGGAAGCACCCCCGACCAGTATCGTATCCTGAGCGAGCGACGTGTCCGAGCTCTGAAGGCTCGTAACCAAGCTCCGGATCTGACTAACGGTGTTGAGAGAGTTTTGCGTGAACGGCTCGTCCCCGAATAGAACCGTCACCATAGCAGTCCGATTATCCTGTCCGATACTCCCGAGGATCGCCTGTCTCTGTTGAGGTGTCAGACCTGTCATGTTGGTCGCGTCCACAGTAACACCGTTCGGACGCGTAGGTCCCGTAACCTCCTTCACATTAGTGGGCACGCCGACAATGCTTAGGCTCAGTTTTTCCAGGTTCGCCTGTGCACCCTTCGTAAGGTTCCCGTTAGTGAGAATTGCTGCGGGAAACTGTACGAGCACCTGTGTAGGGCCTATCTGACCTGCGCCGAAGCTCTGTTCCAACACAGTGAGACCATGGACACTCTCAGCATTGGCGAGACCAGCCGCAAAATCGTAGGAGGTAGCTCCAGTGAGGGATATGTAGATCGCGGGGATGGATATGAGCACTGTCAGTGCCAAGACTAGGGCTGGTCGCCTGACGCTGAAGCCTGCAGCCCGTCGGAAATATCCCGGCCTCTCAGCCCTCTTCTTCCGTGCCTTGATCGCATAGCTCTCGAATCTTTTGCCAGATCTGGGCCAGAATATTCTGTCCCCAGCGATCAGGATAAACGATGGAATCAGAGTAAGACTGACCAGAAGGGCGATTAGGACGCCGAAGCCGAGGCCGACGCCAATAGACTGTAGCAGGGTGAAGCTGCTTATCGTCATAGCTCCGAAGGCGATGATTACCGTTGTCGCGCTCGTAGCAATGCTCTCTCCAGACCATGTAACCGATGTCTGGACCGCCCGGGCTTTATCGTGGCCCTCGACACGTTCTTCCCTGTAGCGGGCCATCAAGAAGATGGAATAATCAGTTCCCACCCCGAGCATAATTGTGAACAGGAACGTCGTGGTCGTGTCTTGGACGGGGAGGATGTATTTGCCGATGAGGTACAGCCCTCCCTCTGTGATCAACAGGGCCAGTCCGACGATGGTCAGAGGGACGAACGGCGTGGCTATTGCGAAGAAAAACAGTCCCGCCAGAATGAGGATGGCGCCTACAGTGACGGGTTCGATGAGACTCAGATCATTCTGGCTTCCTAGAGAAGAGTCGGCGGTGGTAGCTAGGTCGCCAGTAACGTATGTCTGCGAGGGTCCGCCGTCGCTGGATCTCAATTGAGAGATGATGCTCCGAATGATAACTACATTCTTCAATATTGGATCGGTGTCAGCAGAGGCGAACGAGCCAGGGGATTTCGAGAAGCTCACTAGAACGATCATGACGTTCTTGTTGGGGCTGATGAAGTTCTGGAGAATCGCTGGTGGGATCGGTATCGGATAGTTAGAGAGCGTATGGGACCATAAGGTCTGATTGGCCTGATATTGCGCGGCTGAATAGCTAGAGCCCAGTTGCAGGTAGTATGCCGTGAGAGCCGCTCTCTCTAGGCCGTAAACAGACGTGACGTTCTCAACGCTATTCAGAGTTCCGACCACTAGAAGCTGTTTTTCCAGGTCGAGAGTGAATCGCTTGGTCGCGTTGTCAGTAACATCATTTCCCTGGAGGAGAATTATGGCGCTGGTGTTGGCCTGCGGATGGGGAAACTCTTGAGCCATAAGGTTCTGAGCCTTCGCAGACTCAGAAGTGCCGGACTGGCCACCACTAGTGTTTGAGGTGACGACCTGCGAGAGTTGCTGAGAAAGGGGAAAACTTGCTACAAGGAGTAGAATCCAAAAGACGATGATTAGCTTGTACCTTCTACCTACGAAGGACCCGATTCTCGCGAACACTGGAACACGAGGACCAGAGGTCTTAACGACTCCAACCCTCTTCGAAACTAGGTAAGCAGCTCCAGAGGCGAATACGAGAAGGCCGACTGTAGTTACAACAGTCGCGCCAAGATTATTGGAGATGTACTGGCGGAGGTAAAAGTTGTTCTGATAATTCAGGATTAGAGCTGTGAGCTCGCCGAGCGATATTACAAGTAGGAATACGAGTATTCCCATCCAACGAGCTTGGGAAGAACCGGTCTTGCTCATCACGCGCACTCATTGCCGTAGAGATGCCAAGCTGAATTTCTGGACTATTTACGCGTGATCTACAAAATACCTATCCACCCACCAACAACGCAAGATGCTAGAATGTTGAAATGGTGAAGTCTCAAGAGGCTAGCTTGCAGCCTTGCCTCTCAAGAGAAACACTCGAGTCACCAATTCAGCTCACTCTGCAGTGGTCCACGCCGAACGTCAGAACTGGGCGGTCTACTCTGGACTTGTCTTTACTATGTTCATTTGGGGACTTGCATGGCCAGTTGGAAGACTCCTCGCAACTAATCTCCCACCAGTCTCCATCGCGGCGATTAGATATGCCATCGTCGTCCCCGTGCTATTCGCCATCCTCTGGTTCAGAGAAGGATCCTTCAAAATCGAACGATCATGGATACCAACACTAGTCGTAATGGGTATTCTTAACACAACACTCTACCAGATCTTCTTCCTCTACGGCGTCAAATATGCAGCGGCCAGCGACGACTCTCTCGTCATTGGAATAGGACCTGTGCTTATCGCCATTGTGGCCAGCTTCGTTCTCAAGGAGAGACTTACTGGGACCAAGCTTCTCGGATTCGCTTCCGGGCTAGCAGGAATCATCACGATCTCTATACTCTCTCCCAACACTCAAGTTCTCAACAGACCGCTAGGCGTGACTCTCGTCTTCGGCGGCGCAACCGCATACGCTCTATACACGGTCATCCTGAGAAGATTCATCGCAGCAAACCGCGCAGACAATCATAGACCTCAACAATCCTCGCTCTCAATCCTTTCATGGATCAGCCTCTTCGGCTGGTTCTTCCTAATCCCACTCTCGATCCTCGAAGCACCTTGGACCTACAGCTGGGACCCGGGTTCATGGCTCGGAATACTATACCTCGCCATCCTATCCACTGTAGTCGGGTACTTCCTCTACATAGAAGGTGTCTCGAAGATTGGAGCTGGCAGGTCAGGAATCTTCGGCAACCTCGTCCCCGTCTTCGGCGTCCTAACTTCCTTTCTCGTCCTCAACGAAAGCCTGAGCCCCTGGACCGCCGTCAGCTTCCTACTAATACTCGCGGGAGTACTCCTAGTAAACCGGCGATTGAAGAGCTCCGGTTCCTGAGCCCATTTCTAATACTCTTAACTTCAACAGAGTACGAGGAGTCGTTCCTCCATTGGGCCTAGACCTTTCGGTGTCGTCGCGGAATGCTGAGAAGCGACTCTGGATAGCTCTCATCGTATCCTCAGTGATTGTCATTGTAGAGTTCACGGGAGGCTTCCTCGGCCAGAGCCTCGCATTGATCAGCGATTCCGGCCATGTGCTAACTGATGTTCTTGCAGTGGGTGTGGGAATCCTCACTCTCCGATTAGGCCGGAAACGTCACACCGCAAAACGGACGTTTGGATACCATAGAGCCGAGATATTCGCCGCGCTAATCAACGGCTCGACCCTGATAGCCGTCGCCTTTCTAATAATCTACGAAGCCTACCTGAGACTCCAGCAACCGCCCACTGTCCAGGGCCCGCTAGTTCTAGCAATCGCATCGGTCGGTCTTCTCGGGAATCTCAGTATTGCAGGGTTGCTGTCCCAATCGGGAGGGACCAATCTCAATGTTCGAGGAGTGTTCCTCCATACCGTCGGAGATGCCCTATCGTCTGTAGCCGTGATCGTCAGCAGCCTCATCGTCATACTCACCGGCTACCAGGGAATTGACCCACTTGCAGCAGCCATAATCGGAGTTCTCGTCATGCTTAGCGCCTACCGCCTCGTCAGAGACTCGACAAACATCCTATTGGAAGCCACTCCCAGACAGATGGATCTAGAAACCATTGCAAAGACAATTAGCAGCGTTGACGGAGTAAAGGGAGTTCACGACCTCCATGTTTGGACGATCACTTCCGGCCTCTTCGCGCTGAGCGGACACGTCACTGTGGACGCAGACATGATCAGCGATGGATCAAAGATAGTGGGGAAAATAGCGTCTCGGTTGAAGGAGTCCTTCGGGATCGAACACGTTACACTTCAAGTCGAGAAAGAGACACTTGAGCATATTCAGGAACACGAAGCGTCTTCGATTTGATCGAATGTAGATTAGCCATCTAGCGATGCCCAGAGACATCGGCTCTTGGGATGGCCAGCGCGTTCAGCTCATCAAACGTTATCGCGCCCTCGGTCAGGTTCTCGTAGGTTCCCTTCTCAAGCACTTCCTTGGCCGCCCGTTTGAGTAGGCCCATCGCGGCATAAGATGGGCTGGGACCGAAGCTCACGCGAGCGACACCAAGCCTCTGCAGCTCACTAATTGGCGGCAGACCTTTTCTCACCATAACATTGATCGGAAAGTCCAAGGCCTTCACAAAGTTCGTGATGGAAGCCGCATCCACGAGACCCATCGGGTAGACGCAATCAGCCCCCGCATCCCTGTAGGCCCTGGCTCGACGAACTGCCTCCTTGAATCGCGCTCCTTCGTCACCCTCAGCAAATCTTAGCGCGTCAGTCCTTGCATTAATTACGAGAGGAATCCCTGTTGTCTCGCCTAGCTTTCTGATCGCCTTGACATTCTCGACCTGTCTCTCAATCGGGTAGAGTTTCTTCGTGGCGTGCGTGAAGTCTTCGACGTTTATTCCGACAGCCCCGGTCTTTAGAATCCCTCTGACTGTCACGAGCACATCTTTTGTGGTCTTTCCAAAGCCAGCGACAACATCGGCAGAAAGTGGCACGCTCAAAGCCCTGGCGATTCTTCCAACAGCCGAGACAAACTCGTCTCGACCGATCACCTCACCGTCAGG
>WNGN01003423.1_pt1 | contig 10769 bp, 9 predicted proteins | sample 5400561 | NCBI WGS metagenome assembly WNGN01 (sample SAMN13153379, study PRJNA577476) | soil metagenome | isolation source: 115 cm soil or saprolite under Garry oak tree replicate 2 | place: USA:California | collected 2016-06-15 | reverse complement strand
CGTATGTACGATCATGCCGATAAGCGCCGAGATTCCCACGATCGGATTCACGACCTCTTCATGGTGCGTCTCTACGCCGAAATGCAGATGGGAGGCAAACGTGTGTTCGAAAGTATGAACAATCAAATACCCAACCAGCAGCAGGACCGGAGCAGAGTTGGTCAGCGTCAAGCTTTGGGGGAGCATCTCCAGAAAGACGGTTCCCAGCATGAACCCCGATCCCAACGCGACAAAGTATCGCAGCGATCGGTACGCCCAATTTCCCGACGATACGATAACACCACCGAGGATATTGGCAAATGCGGCGGCAAGCGCGAACAGTAACGATTGAGCGAAAGTGTTCATCCACTGTGTCGAACGGTTATGATGTCGCCGTCTTTAACGCGATATTCTTTGCCTTCCAGCCGAAGTAATCCTTTTTCCTTGAGCGCTTGCATCGTTCCGTACTTCACGAAATCGTCGTAATGGCAAACCTCGGCTCGAATGAAATGATCTGCCAGATCCGTGTGAATGACGCCTGCAGCCTGTTGTGCGTTCATACCCCGCATGATCGTCCATGCCCGGCATTCTTCCTCGCCTACGGTGAAGAATGAGATGAGACCGAGCAGCCGATAGGTTGTCTGAATCAATCGCTCCGCGCCAGACTCCGACAAACCGTAATCCGACAGAAAACTTCTCAACTCTTCCGGGGGCAGTTCGGCCATCTCCGCCTCGAGTTTCCCACAGATGGTGGTCTGTGCCGTGCCGGCACGAAGCGGGACCTCTCCATGCGGACGCCTCAATCGATCGAGCTGATCTTCACCAATATTGTCGACGTAAAGCATCGGCTTCTCGGAAAGAAATGCGAAACCTTTTACGAGCTTCTTCTCCTCGTCACTGACTTCCATTTCTCGAAGAGGCTTTTCCGATTCCAGCCACTGCTTTGCCTGCTGCAAATACGCGAGCTCCTTCTCCAAGGCGGCGTTCTTGATTTTCTTCAGATCCTTTTCCAGCCGTTCCATGCGCTTCTCGATGGATGCGATATCCGCCAGCATCAGTTCGTAATCGAGATTGCGCTTGTCACGTTCCGGATCTACGGTTCCGTCCGAGTGCGGCACGGATTCATCCTGAAACCAACGGACGACGTGTACTAGCGCCTCAACAGTCCGCACGGGAGCAAGCGCTAAATCTTGACCTTTTGCCCCCACGAGTCCGTGAACGTCGACGAACTCAACGGTCGCGTACGTTGTTTTTTTCGGATTGAATTTCGAAGAGAGAAAATTCAGCCGAGGATCCGGCACTTTGACGACGCCGACATTGGGGTCCAGCTTCCGGCCCGCAGCAGGACCCGCCGCGGCTTTCCCACGCGTGAGCACATTGAATATGGTGGTCTTGCCTGCCGAAGGCAGCCCGATGATTCCCGCTTTCATCTTGCAAATCCACTGTCGGCGGTCATCAGGCCGCCGCTACGCTTAGACCCCGATTTTGTGTAACGCCCCTCTTAAGCATAACCGCTGGCGTGACCTGACGGCCGAAAACCTTCCGCGCAAACTCGCAAACTTTTCATTTGACAGCCTCAAGGCCCCCGAGTAGTCTGAAGTGGCCAAAAGTGGTTAAATTTGTATATTATTGGCTTTTCAAGGACCGATATCGATGTTGCGTGGGAATGCACCCGCTACCATTGACGAGAAGGGACGGCTCAAGATTCCGTCCAATTTCCGCGCGCACATCGACGAGTCCTGGGGCAGCGACTTCTACATCACGTCTCTCTCGGGTGAATCCGTGCTGATTTATCCCCTCCCAGTCTGGCAAGAAATTGAAGAACGACTCGCCAAGCTACCTTCCATGAACCCAACGAAGAAAAAGTTACTTGATCGAACGAATTATTACGGTCAGTTAACTACTGCTGATAAGTCAGGGCGGGTTCTGATTCCGCCGTTATTACGGGAATCAGCCCAGATGGTGGGAGAAGTCGCTGTCCTCGGTTATTTGGATCATTTGGATGTTTGGAATCATAAACGGTTCCTCAGCCGGATCAAGGAACACGAATTCAGCGAGGAAGACCAGGAAACTCTAAGCAAATTGGGAATCTGATGAAGTTGGATCTTCATGTTTGGACACACGCCAGTTTTAGCCGAACAGGTCATTCAGTTCTTGAATCCGAGGCCTGGCGGCTTTTTTATCGATGCCACGGTCGGAGCCGGCGGGCACAGCCGCGTCATTCTGGAGCTTACGGCGCCCGATGGGAAATTGCTGGCCATCGATCAAGACGAATCGGCGTTGACGCAAGCAGGCCAAGAATTGGCCGTGTTCGGCCCGCGCGTGGTATTCGTGCACGCGAACTTCAGGGAAGTCGCGCAGGTTGCGGCCGCGCATGGATTTTCGGGATGCGATGGCGTGTTGGCCGATATCGGAATTTCCTCGATGATGGTGGACGATCCCTCCCGGGGGTTCTCATTCATGCGTGAGGGACCGCTCGATATGCGGATGGATCGCACGCAGCCGCTTGCGGCTGCTGAGGTACTGAACACGTTCTCGGAAAAAGACATTGCCGGCATTCTCTTCCATTACGGCGAAGAACGCCGGTCGCGCCCGATCGCGCGATCGATCGTGCGAGGGCGCCCGCTCCGATCGACGGCAGACCTTGTGCGGGCGATTGAGCGTGTGACGGGCCGCCCTCGTTACGGCCGAATTCATCCAGCCACTCGGACGTTTCAAGCTTTGCGCATTTTTGTGAACGACGAATTGAAGAATCTCGAAATTTTTCTGGATTCGTCGATGGCCATCGCGGGATCGCGCGGGCGAATCGTTGTGATCACGTTTCACTCCCTCGAAGACCGAATCGTCAAACAAAAGTTTCGCGCGCCAGCTGTGGCGGGATCGGTTCTAACCAGGAAGGTTGTCGCCGCGAACGAAGAAGAACTGCAGCGTAATCCTCGCTCTCGAAGCGCGAAATTGCGCGCGTGGGAAAGAAGCTGATGGCCATTGAAATCCACCTCGAAAAACGGATCGTCAACAACAGCGTGATCCGCCAGATCGACGCGAAAAGCCATCGTGATTACATCGTCGTGACGGCATTGGCTGCGATTTTCTTGTTCGGCCTGTTTGCTTACGGCTGGCAGCACTACCAGTGGATCCAATACGGCTATCGCATCGAGGAAGCCCAAAAGAAGAAGGAGCAGTTGGCTGAGACCGGACGCCGGCTTCGGTTGGAACGCGCATCGCTGAGCAATCCGCAGCGAATTGATTCCATTGCGCGGAAACAGCTCGGGATGGTCGTTCCGGCTCCCGGCCAACTCGTCACGTTCAATACGGATGCGCCATTGACCATTCCGTCGCCGCAACGGCAGCAGCCCGCGCGACAGCCACAGCCGGCTGTCCTCGAACTGAACAGATGACCATATTAAAGATGCGATGATGAAATATCCGACAACGCGAGTTTACATTTTGATTGGTGTTATGGCAGTGTGGGCAGCGGCGATCGGAACGCGGCTCTATTTTCTTCATGTCGTTCATTCCGCCGATTACAGGCAGCGCGCCGAGCGTCAGCAGCAGCGCACGTTTGAGGTGACCCCGCCGCGAGGCATCATCTACGACCGCAACAAGAACGAACTGGCAGTCAGCGTCAAAGTTGATTCTGTCTTCGCGGTTCCCGATGAGATCGATGATCCGGTTCGAGCCGCCGGAATTCTTTCGACCCGGCTCGGCATCCCTCGAAATGAGATTTCCCAAAAACTTCAGATGCGGCGATCTTTCGTTTGGATCAAGCGGAAGGTGAGTGTGACAGAATCCGCGGCGCTCGCGAGAACGAAACTTCCGGGCATTTATTTCCAAAAGGAACACCACCGCTTCTATCCGAAGCGGGAGATGGCGGCCCATGTTCTAGGCTATGTGAATATTGATGAAGAAGGTATGGGGGGACTGGAATACCGGTACAACCGAAGCGTTCGCGGTGAGACCGGCCGGGCGGTTATTTTGACTGATGCCCGCGGCCGAAGTTTCAACAGCCTCGAACAGCCGCCGGCGCCCGGAGCGAATCTCGTCACGACAATCGACGAAAATATTCAGTACATTCTCGAAAAAGAGGTTATGGCTGCCGCAGTCAAGACGCGGCCAAAAGGAATCTCGGTCATCGCGATGTCTCCTTCCACGGGCGAGATCCTCGGGATGGCGAATTATCCTACCTTCAATCCGAATGAGTACGCGCGCTACTCCTCCCAAACCTGGAGTAATCGTGCCGTCAGTCAGACCTACGAGCCGGGTTCGACATTCAAGATTGTAACCGTGACATCGGCTATTGAAGAAGGTGTGGCAACTTCCACAGACGTCATCGATTGCCAGATGGGTTCTATTGTCGTATTTGGCCGGACGATTCACGACCACAAGCCATTCGGCCTTCTGACGGTCAAACAGATCATGGAGAAGTCGTCGGATGTCGGCGCCATTAAGCTTGGGTTGCGACTTGGCGACGAACGATTTGCAAGTTACATCGACCGCATGGGTTTTGGAAAACCCACGAATATCGATTTGCCCGGTGAGGAACGAGGGCTGACGAAACCCGCGTCGCACTGGACAAAGAGTTCAATCGGATCGATAGCGATGGGCCAAGAGATCGGCGTGACGCCGCTTCAGATTATTCGAATGGTGTCCATCGTAGCCAGCGGCGGGATTCTCTACGAACCGTATATCGTCAAGAGAGTCGAGCACCCGCAAAACGGGATTCTTAGTGAGACGATACCCCATGGTGAGCGCGTCATTTCTGCCGATACCGCGGCGAAACTGCAAGACATGCTGGAAGTCGTGGTTACGCATGGCACAGCGACGGCAGGAAAGCTCGATGGCTACACCGCTGCGGGAAAAACCGGCACGGCCCAAAAAATCGATGAAACCGGTCACTATTCCAAAACCAAGTTCGTCGCCTCTTTTACAGGATTTGCTCCAGCTTCGAATCCCGTGGTCGCGATCATTGTTGTTATCGACGAACCGGTTGGGCAACACATGGGCGGGGAGGTCGCGGCGCCTCTATTCAAGAAAGTAGCCGAGCCGATCTTGCGATACATGTCCGTCCCGCCCGATGTTCCTACCTATGCGCCGCAGTACACGGTGAAGGAGGCTTTGCCCGTAAAATCCAGAAGCTTTATCAAGCGCGCGACTTATTCTCCCTCTCGTAAGGGCGAGACCGCGAGCGAAGCGAGCGGAGGGGGTCGATTCCGGACTTTGTGGGCAAAGCAGCCCGTCTCCGCCAGGGTCATAGATCGGGTGTATGGTTCCGAATCCAGTGACTTCGGCGACGTTACCATTCCCGATTTTCACGGAAAGTCTCTTCGGCAGGTCACTGAAGAGTGTTTGAAAGCGGGTTTGCGATTGCAATCCACCGGTTCGGGGGCCGCGATCGAGCAGATCCCTCCGCCCGGTACCAGCGTGCGCGCGGGCGCACGCGTACAAGTACGGTTTTCAACTCGCATGTCGCAGCGGTAGCATTTAGAAAATGAAGCTTGAGGAGCTGCTGAAAGGTTGCAGCCTACGCGCCGCGGCTGGTGATCTGGGCGTCGAGATTCTCGGTCTCGCCTATGATTCACGCCGGGTGCGCCCCGGCGACGCCTTCTTTGCCATCCGTGGAACTCGCATGGATGGAAACCGGTTCGTCCCGAACGCGATCGAGAAGGGAGCTGCCGCCATTGTGTCGGCTTTACCCGCTACGCCTCCAGTTTCTGTGCCTTGGATTGAAGTCGGCGACGAGCGCCTTGCGCTTGCTCGAATGGCCGGTAACTTCTACGGTCATCCGACCGCCCAACTGCACCTCATTGGAATCACGGGCACCAATGGAAAGACGACGACAACGTATCTGGTCGAGTCCATTTTGAAAGCAGCGAATATGCCCGCCGCCGCATTTGGCACGATCGAATATCGGGGCGCAGGATTCGCTTTCCCAGCGGAACGGACAACAGCGGAGGCGCCCGAACTGGAAAAACTCTTCAGACAAGTGGTCGATGCGGGATGGAAATACGCCGTAATGGAAGTCTCGTCTCACGCAATCGCCATGAAACGCGTCCAGGCACTGCAGTTCGAGATTGCGGTGTTCACGAACCTCAGCCGTGACCATCTAGATTTTCATGGCGACATGGATTCGTATTTTCGGACGAAGAGACAGTTGTTTGAAGGGTTAAATGGAGTACGGCCGAGAATCATGGTCTTGAACAGCGACGATCCCCGATACGAGGATCTACGGTCGATTGACCCCTCGCGCGTGCTGACCTATGGAATGCAAGCTGCAGCTGATGTCTGTCCTGTGCGCCATCAATTTGGGTGGGAAAATACCGAGGCCTTCTATAAGACGCCGCTGGGCGAGCTGGAGGTGCGCACGTCTTTGATGGGCAAGCCGAACCTGTTGAATATCGGCGCAGCCATCTCGGTCGGCATCGCTCTTGGTCTACGGCTCGAGGCCATCGCCAGTGGTATCGAGCGGCTTGGTAGCGTTTCGGGGCGGTTCGAGCCCGTCAGTGAAGGGCAACCCTTCCGTGTTATCGTTGATTATGCCCATACGGACGACGCTCTGGAAAAACTTCTACGGTCCGCCCGCGAAATCACCCCCAGAAGATTGATCCTGGTTTTTGGCTGCGGTGGCGAGCGCGATCGTACGAAGCGTCCAGCGATGGGAAAGGTGGCGGCGCTCGAGAGCGATTATGCGATCCTGACCTCTGATAATCCGCGCGGCGAAGATCCCATAGAAATTATCCGTGAAATCGAACATGGAATGCGCGATGCCCGGCACAGCGTTATTGTGGATAGGCGCGAAGCCATCCGCCGAGCATTGCTGGAAGCGAAGGAAGGCGACACCGTCGTGATCGCGGGAAAGGGCCATGAGACTTATCAAACGATCGGTGCTACGTCATATGCATTTGATGATCGCGTGGTAGCACGCGAATTGCTCCATGAACTTATCGTTGGAAGAAATTAGCCAGGCTGTCGACGGGGTTCTCGAAGGACCGGGCCATGTCAACGTTCGAGGCTACTCGATCGATTCCAGAACGATCAATGCTGGGGAATTGTTTTTTGCGATAAAGGGCCCCCGCTTTGACGGACATGAGTTCGTCGCGCAGGCCCTTCAAAAGGGAGCGGCGGCCGCGGTCGTTGAGGAAGAACTGAGACCCTCACCCGGCCCGCCTGCGGCGGCTTCACCCTCTCCCTCTGGGAGAGGGCAGGGTGAGGGTTCCATCATTCGAGTCACCTCTACACTCGAGGCGCTTCAAACTCTTGCTCTCACGGTTCGGCGGCGCTTGGGAATGACAATCATCGGCGTAACCGGGAGCGCCGGCAAAACGACAACTAAGGAGATGACTGCGGCGGTTTTAGGGAAAAAGTTCACGGTTTTGCGTTCCGCAGGCAATCTGAACAATGAATTCGGGATGCCGCTCTGCCTTCTGCGCGCGGAGCGCTACCAGAACATTGGCGTTCTGGAAATGGGCATGTCCGCCAAAGGCGAGATCCGCAGGCTGGCTTTGATTGCTGAGCCCAACGAAGGCGTTGTGACGAATGTCAATCCCGTGCATCTGGAATTTTTCAAGTCCATCGACGAGATCGCGGAGGCCAAGGCCGAGCTCATCGAGGGCCTGCATGAACCCAAGGTTGCCTACCTGAACAACGACGATCCGCGCGTCCGCGCGATGGCGCGCAACTTCGCCGGGAAAGTTATTACCTACGGCGTGAAGTCCGTCGCTCGATTCAAAGTCCAACAAATACAGGATCTGGGTATCGAAGGAACCGCTTTCACCGTGCAGCATCATGGCCAGGGCGATGCACATTTCGTTTTACCTTTGCTCGGCCAGCACAATGTCGCCAATGCGATCGCCGCCATCGCCGTGGGCGTTACACACGAAGTCCCTTGGGAACAAATTCGGGAAGCCATTAGCCAGATTAAGCCCGAAAAAATGCGCGGTGAGGTCGTCAAGTTTCGCGAAGGATTTGTGGCGATCGATGACTCTTACAATTCGAATCCTCGCGCTCTCTCCGAAATGATTCGCTTCCTCGGTAGGCTTCAGGGATACCAGCGTAAGATCTTGGTGGCAGGCGAAATGTTGGAGCTTGGACCGGAAGGACCGGAACTTCATCGAAATTGCGGCCATGAAGCGGCTCGGGCAGGATTGGAAATGATCATTGGTGTGCAAGGCCAGGCCAAAGAAATTTTGGAAGGTGCGCTGGACAGCGGAATGGACCGTTCTCGATTGAAATTCGTCGGCGATGCTCTTCAAGCAGGCGATCTACTGGCGCGCACTGTAAAAGAAGGTGATGTGGTTTTGATCAAGGCGTCGCGGGGAGTGAAACTCGAGCAGACTCTCAACACCCTTCGAGCCGCTTTCGCCAGCATGGAACCCTAAATTGATTTAATGCTCTACCACATTCTTTACGAATTCTTATATCCGTTGAACCACCTCTGGGCGCCGCTCAGAGTCTTGAACGTTTTTCAGTACATTACGTTCCGGACAGCGTATGCCAGTTTGACGGCACTGTTGATCAGCCTGCTGCTGGGTCCTTGGTTGATTACGAGATTGCGGGAATTTCAGATTGGCCAGCAGATTCGTGAAGAGGGCCCAAAATCTCACCAGAAGAAGGCGGGCACGCCGACGATGGGCGGAGTTCTGATCGTTGTCTCGATCATCGTCCCGACATTGTTGTGGGCAAACCTTCGGACGCGATATGTCTGGCTTGCTGTTGTCGCAACGCTCGCCTTCGGCGCCATCGGTTTTGCCGATGATTACATCAAGATCGTCCGCCGCCGGTCACTCGGTCTCACGCCGCGTGAAAAGATTGGGCTCCAGACGCTGTTCAGTATCTGCATCGGAATCTACCTTCTGTACCTGACGAATACTCATCAGTACGAGACGAAGCTGACGGTTCCCTTCTTCAAAACCTTCGCCCCCGATCTCCTCGTCGACAGCCTATTCACAAGTCCGTTTTGGTTTTTTGGTTATCTGCCGTTTCTATTTGTCATCTGGATGGTGATCGTTGGGTGTTCCAACACGGTCAACTTGACCGATGGCCTGGATGGCTTGGCCATCGGCTGCACGCTGATCGCTTCGGCGGCCCTAACCGCGCTGACCTACGTCACCAGCAATGCGATCCTTTCAGACTACCTCGACCTCCAGTACATCCGGCAGGCCGGCGAGTTGACGATCTTCTGCGGATCGATGGTTGGAGCAAGCCTCGGTTTCCTTTGGTACAACGCGCATCCCGCTGAAGTGTTCATGGGCGATGTGGGATCGCTCGCGCTGGGTGGCGCCATCGGCACAGTGGCCGTCATTATCAAGCAGGAACTTCTTCTGATCTTCATCGGTGGTGTTTTCGTGGCCGAAGGATTGTCGGTAATTATCCAGGTCGCTTCGTTCAAGCTTCGGGGTAAGCGCGTTTTTAAGATGGCTCCGTTGCATCACCATTTCGAACTGCAGGGCTGGAGCGAATCGAAAGTCATTATTCGCTTTTGGATCGCGTCGCTCATCCTGTCGTTATTCAGTTTGTCAACACTGAAATTGAGATAACGTGGCGAAAACACTAAAACCCGATCGGATACTATTCCTCGTAACTCTGGTTCTGGTCGGATTTGGAATCGCGATGGTATTCAGTTCCTCCGCTATCATGGCGAAGGAAAGATTCGGAGATCCGAACTATTTCTCATTCAAGCAGATCATTTCGGGAACGTTCGGGCTGGCGATCATGTTTATCGTGATGAAGGTGGACTATCACACATATCGCCATCCGGTGATCGTTTTTTCCACGCTGGCGATTGTCGTTGCGATGCTTGTCGTCGTCTTTTTCCTGGCCGCATCGGCGAAGACTCACCGCTGGATACAGTTCTCCGGTTTCTCGATGCAGCCGTCCGAGATGGCGAAACTCGCCCTCATATTTTTCCTCGCGTACTTTTTGGAAAAGCGAAAAGGCAAGTTGAACGATCTACCGTTCACGCTGGTTCCGATTGCAATTATTGTGGCGCTGCTGGCCGGGCTGATTCTGCTGCAGCCCGATTTAGGTACAGCCGTTGCGCTACTTGCGATCAGCGGAGTCTTACTCTTCGTTGCCGGACTCGATCTGCGCTGGATTGCAGGATCCATCATTTTCACTGCGCCGGTTTTTTATCTGCTGATTTTCCGAGTCAGGTACCGCCGCGAGCGCATCCTGGCCTTTTTAAATCCGTGGGAAGAGCCGTTGGGCCGCGGCTTTCAGATGATCCAATCATTGCTGTCGGTCGCTTCCGGGGGGATCACCGGGCTCGGCTTCATGGAAGGAAAACAGAAGCTGTTCTACTTGCCTGAGCCTCATACCGATTTCATTTTCGCTGTCGTCGGCGAAGAGCTGGGCCTCATTGGAACATGCATGCTGCTCGCGCTATTTGTGGTGTTTCTCTGGCGTGGTGTCCGGGCATCGGTGCGCGCGCCGGACCTGTTCGGTTTTTATCTCGGATTGGGCATCACGATGATGGTATGCGTCCAGGCCTTCATCAATATGAGTGTTGTCCTGGGCCTGTTACCGACCAAAGGGATTCCACTGCCTTTTTTGAGTTACGGAGGCAGTTCCTTTGTCGTGATGCTTGTTGCGGTGGGTATCCTGCTAAATGTGTCGCAACAATCGAGTTAATTTGGTCCTGATTTGGGACTCATGAAGGTGATCATAGCGGGCGGCGGGACCGGAGGGCATCTGTTCCCTGGCATTGCCGTGGCCCGGGAAATCGAACGGCGCGATCCCGCCTCTTCGATATTGTTTGTAGGAGCCGAGCAGGGAATTGAAGCAAGGATCGTCCC
>WNGN01012058.1_pt1 | contig 10771 bp, 9 predicted proteins | sample 5400561 | NCBI WGS metagenome assembly WNGN01 (sample SAMN13153379, study PRJNA577476) | soil metagenome | isolation source: 115 cm soil or saprolite under Garry oak tree replicate 2 | place: USA:California | collected 2016-06-15 | reverse complement strand
TGCGCTCGAACCTGCGCACATTCGGCCCCCTGCTCGATCCCGAATGGACCGAGCCGCTGCGAACCGAGCTCGGCTGGCTCGGTCTCGCGCTCGGCGCCGTGCGCGACCGCGAGGTGCTGCTGGACCGGCTGCGCGCGCGGGCGACGTCACTGCCGCATGGCGATCAGCGTGCCGCGGCGTCGCTCCTGTCCATCCTCGACAAGGAGATCGAGGAGCTGCGCCGCAAGCTCATCGTCGACCTCGACTCCGCCCGCTACGTGGACCTCATCGAGCGTCTCGTTGCCGCGGCGCTGGCTCCGGTGACGATGCCTGACGCCGACCAGCCGGCGAAGGACGTGCTGCCGAAGCTTGCAGGCGGTCCGTGGCGCCGACTTCGCTCGGCGGTGCGCCAGCTGCCGGAAAACCCGACCGATCCCGAGCTGCACCGCATCCGCATCCTGGCCAAGCGAGCGCGCTACGCCGCGGAGGCCGTGCAGGCGGTCGCGGGACCAGTTGCGACCAGCTTCGCCCGCGCGGCGGCGAAACTGCAGACGGTGCTCGGCGAGCACCAGGACAGCGTCACCGCGCAGGCCTGGCTGCGCAGCGTTCGCGCCACGGGCCGGCGCGCCTTCGCGGCCGGCGAGCTGATCGCGATGGAGCACGTCGCCGCCAACGAGGCGAGAGCGAAATGGCCGAAGGTGTGGAAGGCGCTCGACAGCAAGCGTCTCCGCACCTGGATCGGCACCTGAGCACTTTCTATTTTGTGCGGCATGCCAAGGCCGGCAGCCGCGGCCATTGGACCGGCGACGACCGCAAGCGTCCCCTCAGCAAGAAGGGCGTAAAGCAGGCCGAAGAGCTAGTCACCACATTCGCCACCTACGACATCACGGCGGTGCACAGCAGCCCGTACGTGCGGTGCATGCAGACGGTCGAGCCCCTTGCGCACGCCCACAAGTTGAAGGTCCAGGCCGAGCCCGGCCTGGCCGAAGGCCGAGGGCTCGAGGCAGCGTATCGATTCTTCAACGACCCCAAGCTCGACGAGGTCGTGCTGTGCACGCACGGCGACATCGTTTGGGAGCTGGTCGAGGACCTCACCAGGCGACGAGTGCTTCCGGCGTTTCGCGAGGACTTCGACAAGGGATCGACATGGGTGGTCCAGGTGAAGGGCGGGTTTCCCGTGAAAGCGCGCTACATCCCGGCCCCCTGAAAATGTGCCGGCGGGTATGCGCTAGATTTCCGGGGTAGTGACGGTCACCCTGCGCGGCGGAGGCCTTGCCGAGGAGCAGGTCGTGGCTGTCGCCAGGCACGGGGAGAAGGTCGCCCTGAGCCCGGTTGCCCGAACGCGGATGGATCGCAGCCGCACGCGGGCGGAACGCGCTTCGAGCTCGCGCGAACCGGTCTACGGCGTGTCCACCGGATTCGGAGCGCTGGCGGGGACACGCGTGGCCCCGCTGCGCCAGCCAGAGCTGCAGCTGGCGCTCATCCGATCTCACGCCGCGGGCGTCGGACCGGCCGTGGATGTCGAGGTGGTGCGGGCGATGATGCTGCTGCGCGCGCGCACGCTGGCGATGGGACTGTCGGGCGTGCGGCCGCAGGTCGCGGAAGCTCTGCTTGCGGCGCTCAACGCAGGCGTCACGCCGGTGGTGCCGCGCTACGGATCGGTCGGCTGCAGCGGCGACCTCGCGCCGCTCGCGCACGTCGCGCTCGTTCTCGTCGGTGAGGGTGAGGCGATCTCCGGCGACGGCGATCCAAAACCCGCCGCGCAGGCTCTGCGCGCGGCCGGCCTCAAGCTGCTGAAGCTCGAGACCAAGGAAGGGCTGTCCCTCATCAACGGCACCGACGGAATGCTCGGCATGCTCTCGCTCGCGTGCACCGACGCGGAAATCCTTTTCCGCACCGCCGACATCACAGCGGCGATGTCGATCGAGGGCCTCCTGGGCACCGACCGGCCTTTCCAGGCGCACCTGCACGAGATCCGCCCGCATCCGGGCCAGGTCGCGAGCGCCGCGAATCTCGCGCTGCTGCTGAGCAAGTCGGACATCGTCGCGTCGCACCGGCATTCGCGCCACGCGGTGCAGGACTCGTACTCCATGCGCTGCAGCCCGCAGGTCGCCGGCGCTGCGAGAGACACGCTCGACTTCGCGCGCCGCACCGCGTCGGTGGAGCTGGCCTCTGCCGTCGACAACCCGGTGGTGCTCGAGAACGGCTCGGTCGAATCGACTGGCAACTTCCACGGCGAGCCGCTCGCCTTCGCGTCCGATTTCCTGGCCATCGCCGCGGCGGAGGTCGGCGCCATCGCCGAGCGGCGTGTCGATCGCATGCTCGACCCCCATCGGTCGGAGGGCCTTCCGCCGTTCCTTGCAGAGGAGCCGGGCGTGAACTCGGGGATGATGGTCGCCCAGTACACGGCCGCGGCGCTGGTGGCGGAGAACCGCCGGCTGGCGGCGCCGGCCAGCGTCGACTCGATCCCGACGTCGGGCATGCAGGAGGACCATGTGTCGATGGGCTGGGGCGCCGGCTTGAAGCTGCGCTCGGTCATCGACAACCTCACGTCGATCCTTGCCGTCGAGCTGGTCGTGGCGGCCCGAGCGCTGGACCTCCGCGCGCCGCTGGAGCCCTCGCCGGCAACAGGCGCCGTGCGCGCGCTCGTGCGGAAGCACATCAAGGGCATGGGCCCCGACCGCGTGCTGGCGCCCGAGCTCGCGGCGGCGGTGGCGCTGGTGCGAAGCGGCGAAGTCATCGCCGCGGCCGAGGGGGCCGCCGGGCGCCTGCGGTGACCCGCATCATCCACGCCCCGACCGGATCGGAGCTGACCTGCCAAGGCTGGGCGCAGGAGGCCGCGATGCGCATGCTCATGAACAACCTCGACCCGGCGGTGGCCGAGCGGCCGGAGGACCTCGTCGTATACGGCGGCACCGGCCGCGCCGCGCGATCGTGGGAGGCGTTCGACGCAATCGTGCGCGAGCTGAAGGTTCTACGCGACGACCAGACCTTGCTCGTGCAATCTGGCAAGCCGGTCGGCGTGTTCGACACGCATGAATGGGCGCCGCGCGTGCTCATCTCCAACGCGATGCTCGTGCCCGAGTGGGCGACGTGGGACGAGTTCCGCCGGCTCGAGGCGCTGGGTCTGACCATGTACGGTCAAATGACCGCGGGCTCGTGGATCTACATCGGCACGCAGGGCATCCTCCAGGGCACGTACGAAACGTTCGCGGCCATCGCGCGCAAACGATTCGACGGCTCGCTCGCCGGCACCATCACGCTCACCGCGGGCCTCGGCGGCATGGGCGGGGCGCAACCGCTGGCTGTTGCTTTGAACGGAGGCGTCGTCATCTGCATCGAGGTCGACGAGCAGCGCATCGCACGCCGCCTCGAGCACGGCTACCTCGATGTTCGCGCCGACGATCTCGAGCACGCGCTGGAGCTCGCGGCGGACGCGAAGAAGCAGCGCAAGGCGCTGTCCATCGGGCTTCACGGCAACGCGGCCGAGGTGCTGCCGGCGCTGGCGCGGCGCGATTTCGACGTCGACATCGTCACCGACCAGACGCCTGCACACGATCCACTCAGCTACATCCCCGCCGGCCTCAGCCCCGACGACGCGCAGGAGCTGCGGCTGGACGAGCCCAGCACGTATATAGGTCGCGCGCGGGAAAGCATGGCGCGCCACGTCGAGGGGATGGTCGCGTTCCTCGATCGCGGCGCGGAGGTCTTCGACTACGGCAACAGCCTGCGCGCCGAGGCAAAGCTGGGCGGTTACGAGCGGGCCTTCGACTATCCGGGTTTCGTGCCCGCGTATATCCGGCCGCTGTTCTGCGAGGGCAAAGGTCCGTTCCGCTGGGTCGCGCTGTCCGGCGACCCCGCGGACATCGCGGCCACCGATCGCGCGATCGTCGAGGAATTCTCCGACGACCCGGCGCTGGTGCGCTGGATCAACGCCGCCGGCGAGCGCGTGCACTACCAGGGCCTGCCCGCGCGCATCTGCTGGCTCGGGTACGGCGAGCGGGCCCGTGCAGGGCAACGCTTCAACGAGCTGGTCCGCAGCGGCGCGGTGAAGGCGCCGATCGTGATCGGACGCGACCACCTCGACTCAGGCTCGGTGGCTTCGCCCTACCGCGAGACCGAGTCGATGCGCGACGGCTCCGACGCGATCGCGGACTGGCCGATCCTGAACGCCCTCCTCAACACGTCGAGCGGTGCTTCGTGGGTGAGCGTGCATCATGGCGGCGGCGTCGGTATTGGCCGCTCGATCCACGCGGGCATGGTGGTGGTGGCCGACGGCAGCGAAGCCGCGGCGACGAAGCTGCAGCGCGGCCTGACCAACGACCCCGGCACCGGCGTGATGCGGCACGCCGACGCCGGCTATGAGCAGGCGCTCGAGGTTGCGAGCGAGCGAGGCGTTCATATTCCGATGCACGTATAAAGACAGCGCGAAATGAGGGGATCAGGGGTCTGGCACGCGGAGCAGGCGTGGCTCGGGCACGTCGCCACCGACGTGCTGATCGAGGTCGAGGACGGCCGCATCTTCGCGGTGGCCGAGGGCGTGCAGCCGCCGGCCGACGCGGTGAAGCTGGAGGGCTTCACGTTCCCCGGCCTCGCCAACGTGCACAGCCACGTTTTCCAGGAATCGCTGCGCGGACGAACCGAAACGGGCGGTGGCGACTTCTGGGAATGGCGCCGCCAGATGTTCGACGCCGCGCAGGGCTGGGACCGCCCAAGCTACACCGCCTACGCGCGCACGGTGTTCCGAGAGATGCTGCACGCGGGCATCACCGCGGTCGGCGAGTTCCACTACCTGCACCGCTATGGCAATGAGCTCGGCGAGGGATCGGTGGGTGGCACGCGTGGACGAGCTCCGGGGAGGGGAGGGCGTCCACATCGGGGCGGCTATCCACAGCGTGCGGGCGGTCGATCCGGCCTCGATGCGGGTCGTGGCGGCCTGGGCGCGCCAGCGGAAGGCCCCGCTCCACATGCACCTTGCCGAGCAGCCGGCGGAGGTGGATGAATGTCTGGCCGTCGAAGGCTGCACGCCCGCCGCGCTGCTCGAGCGCGAGGGCATCCTCGGTCCGGACCTGACCACGATCCACGCCATCCATGTCAACGACGAGGACGTGAGCCTGCTCGGGTCGCACCAGGTGCGGATCTGCGCGGGCCCAACGACCGAGCGCGACCTTGGCGACCGCGTCGGCCCGCTGCGAGCGCTCGCTGAGGCGGGCAGCCCGCTCTGCCTGGGGTCGGACTCCAACTCGGTCATCGACGTGCTGGAGGAGGCCCGCGCCCTGGAGCTGGACCAGCGCCGAGCCACCGGCCGGCGGGTGATCCACGCCCCGGAAGAGCTGCTCGAGGCCGCGACCGTGGCAGGAATGCGGGCTCTCGGCTGGGAAGCGGGGGAGCTGAAGCCCGGAATGCTGGCAGACTTTGCGACCGTGCAGCCGCCGCGGATGGACTGGAGGGGCCTGGGCGTGGGCTTCCTGATCTTCTGCTGCTCGGCTCGCGACGTCACGCACGTGGTGGTCGGCGGTAGGACCGTCGTCGGAAAGGCTTCGTGAGGCGCCTGTACAACATCGGCCGGCTGTTCACTGGCGCCGAGGAAGGCGTCATCCCGGGCGCGGCCATCATCTTCGAGGGCGATCGCATCGCATGGTGCGGCCACGAGGGAAGCGAGCCGCGCGTCCTGATGGACGCGGTGTCAGACGACTACGACTGTGGTGGTGGGCTGGTCACGGCCGGCCTGATCGACGCGCATTCGCATCCGCTGTACGCGGGCGACCGGATGGCCGAGGTGGCAATGCGTTCTGAGGGCCTCTCGTACCCCGAGATCGCGAAGGCGGGCGGCGGCATCAAGGCCACAGTGAAGAGCACGCGCGGCGAGTCCGCCAATGCACTGGAGGCGGCCGGCGCACGCAGGCTCGCGCAGTGGTTCGACGGCGGCGCGACGACGGTCGAGGCGAAGACCGGATATCACCTGAATCGCGATGGCGAGCTGGTCGCGGTCCGCATCCTCAAGCGGCTGAGCGGCCGCGACGACCTGCCGCGCATCGAGGTCACGTTTCTCGCGGCGCACGCGGTGCCGCCCGATCGGGGCGCAAGCCTGGCCGGCCACGCCAATCAGGTGGCCGCGTGGTGCGCCGACGCGCGAGCGGCCGGGGCGCGATTCTGCGACGTCTTCTGCGACAGCGGCTACTTCACCATCGGCCAGACGCGCAAGATCCTGCAGGCCGCGGTCCACGCGAAGCTGATCCCGCGCCTCCACGCCGACGAGCTGGCGCGAACCGGCGGCGCGAAGCTGGCCGCTGAGCTGCACGCAGCATCAGCGGACCACCTGCTGTTCGCCGACCGCAGTGACGCAAGGGCGATGGCGCGCGCGGGCGTGGTGGCGACGCTGTGCCCCGTCACCGCGTTGTCGATGGGCAAGCTGCCGCCGGTCAAGCAGTTCGTCGATGCCGGCACTGTGATCGCGCTCGGGACCGATCACAACCCCGGCACGAGCGGCATCACGAGCATGAGCCAGGTGATCGCACTGGCCATCGGGCTGTTCAAGATGTCGGCCGCCCAAGCGCTCTTCGCGGGCACCGTTGGGAGCGCGCAGTCGCTCGATCTGACCGACCGCGGCAAGGTCAAAAGATCGCTTCTGGCTGATGTCGTTTTGTGGGACGCGGATCACGAAGGCGGTTTCGCCTGGGCTTTCGGTCTTGCTCCGCGGCAGGTCTGGAAGGGCGGCGCACCGATCGAGTGATCGATCTCCTGTCCAAAGTTCTGCACCAAATACTGTTGCAAGATGCGTGCATTCCCTGTACAAGATGCACTGCAATGACCGCTGACTTAACACGAGATCAACTATTTGACGCGGTCGCATAGGAGGAACGTCTCTGGTGGCTAAGTGGAACCCCCTGGCGTTAAAGCTTTTGATGTGGGTTATGGGCGTGCTGTTGGTGATGGGCTCAGGGCTGGGCTTCATCGGCGGCAGCTTTTTCCCATTCGACACCTGGGCCGGCGTCACGGCATCGGTGGCGGGCGTTGCATTCGGCGCCGGCGTGATGATCGCCGGGTTCAACCCAGAGGGCAATGTGAGCTGGGTACGCGCCCTCGTTCTTTACGCGATCCTGCAGGTCGTTTATCAGATCTTCAGCCAGGTCACGATCGCACGATTCGACATCGTCTCTTTCATCATCGCGATCCTGGTGGCTGCTCTCCTCGTCTTCCTCTACCCGAACAAGGCGGAGCTGATGATGCAGAGCGGCGGAATGAAGCCGGGCGGCATGAAGCCCGGCGACATGAAAGCCCGCGCGTAACAACCGACCACAACAAGGGCAGCCTTCGGGCTGCCCTTCTTTTTTGGTTGGGACGTTGGTGACGTGGCAGGGTTGGCCCGGCTTTGCCGGGCCATGACTTGGCGTGCTAACGGTCACCACGCGTGGCGGGGCGAGGGGGTTTCAGCAAGGGGGACCTGTCCCCCTTGCTAATTTGTTCCTGGCTCGTCGCCGCTGATGATCCAGCGGCCGCCTCCGCCAGTCGCTACCAGGTCGTCCGCGGCCTGAGGCCCCCACGTGCCCTTCGGGTACGGCTCGGGGTGGCCTTCGAGCTCCCAAGACTTGATGAGCGGATCGACGATCTCCCACGAGAGCTCGATCTCCTCTCCGCCGGGGAATGCCGAGTGCCCGCCGGCGAGGACCTCGCTGAGCACGTTCTCGTACGCGTCGGGCAAGGCTATGCGCGTCAGCCGCGAGTAGTCGAGCCGCATGCCGGCCGGCACCATCTCGAACCGAACGCCCGGGCGCTTGGCGCCGATGCGCAGCGTGATCCCTTCATCCGGCTGGATGCGAATGACGATCAGCGTGGCGATGCCGCGCTGCCTGCGCCCGCCGACGCGGAGCATCGGCGCGTCGCGCAGCTTGATGACGATCTCTGTCGCGCGTCGCTTCAGCGCCTTGCCCGTGCGCACGAAAATGGGCACGCCGTCCCACCGCCAGTTCTCGATGCGCACGCGCGCCGCCGCGTACGTCTCGCGGCGCGAGTCGGGCCCAACGCCCTCCTCATCGAGATAACCCTCGTACTGCCCGCGCACAGCTTGTGCGGGATCGAGAGGCGACATCGCGCGTAGCGCACCGCGCTTGGCGCGGCGGATGTAGTCGGAGTCGAAGGTGGTCGGCGGCTCCATCGTGACGAGCGCCAGCAGCTGCAAGACGTGGTTCTGGATCATGTCGCGCACCGCTCCGATCTGGTCGTAGTAGCCCGCGCGCGACCCGATGCCCTCCTCCTCGGCGGCCGTGATCAGGATCGTGTCGACGAGGTTGCGATTCCACACCGGCTCGAACAACGAGTTCGAGAACCTGAACGCGAGGACGTTCTGGACAGTGTCCTTCGCGAGGTAGTGGTCGATGCGGAAGATCTGCTCTTCGTCGAACGCGGCCGCGAGCTGAGAGTTCAACTTTCGCGCTGAGGCGAGGTCGTGGCCGAGCGGCTTCTCGACGACGATCCGGCGCGAAGGGTCGCCCTTGGTCGCCATGCCTGAGTTGCCGACCGCGCCCAGGATGTCGGAGAACGTCTCCGGCGGCGTGGCGAGGTAGAAGATCGCGGTCTTGGCGCCGTCGAGCAGCTCCTTCACAGGCGCGAACGACGCCGGATCCCTGTAGCTCAGCCGCACCCATTCGGCCGTGCCCGCGAGCTCGCTGCTGCCGCTGGACTGGTTGACCAGGTCGCGAAACTCGTCGCGCGTCTGCTCGCTGCGACCGGCGCCAATCACGCGCAGCGCCATCCCATTGCGCGCCGCAAGGTGCTTCAGCGACGGCAAAATCTTGCGGCGCGAGAGGTCGCCCGACGCCCCGAAGATGACGAGATCGACGCCTTCGGTCATAGCTGAAATGCTAGACGGGCGTGTCCTCGACCACGGTGGTGGCGGCGATGTCGTCGTGCGCCGGATAGCGCTGCAGCGCTGAGATCGGCAGCGCGGCGAGCCTCAACGCGGCCTGGACGAGCGAGAGCCGCGAGCCGTCGATCGAGACAATACGCTGTCTCATCACGCGTCCGCCCACCGTCCTGCCCGATGTCGTCCAGCAAGCAAGGTGATATCCGATTGCGATGCCGGTGAACGCGCGCACGCGACGCCGCCGCGCGAGCACGAGCGCCAGGCCGGCGCACACCGCGGCGTCGATCGCGGCAGCGGCCGCTCGCGAAGCCGGCGCCGGCTGCGCTTGCGGCGGCGGCAAGCCGGCCAGCCTCAGAAGCTGCACCCGTACCAGGCCGTGATGCAGGCGCAGCTGTGTGGCCTCGTAGACGCTTCGCGGCAGCATCGGGTTGTAGCCGTCGAGCGTCGCTCTCAACAAGCCGCCGGCCGACTCGATGGTGAACCGGCCGCCGGCCGACGCCACGAGCAACCCGCCATCGATCGGCCAGGACACCGAGGTCGAGGACATCTTCGGCGGGCCGAACGTGATGAGCCGAACGGGACCGAGGTACAGCGAGCGATCCCGCATGCGGACCAATCCGAGCGTGACCGTGGTGATGCTGGGCAAGAAGGTCGTGCGCAGCAGGTCCCCGCCCAACGATGTCGAGCTCGCAACCGAATCTTCAACGGTGACGGTCCCGTCGACCCAGCGCATCGCCTTCTAATCTTCGACGTATTGCCCAAGCTCGAGCTGTCGCTACCGATCACCGTCGGCGCCTCTCCTGAGAAGGCCTTCGACTATTTCGCCGACCACCGCCACGTCGCGCAGGTGCTCGAAGGCGTTGGCCGCTGGGACCCCATCGGTTCGCAGACGCAGGGCGTCGGCGCGCGCTACGCGGTCGAGATGTCCGCGCTCGGATTCCCGCTGCGCAGCGTGCTCCGGCTGGATCGGTGGCGACGGGCCCACGAGATCGGCTGGGTTTCCGAGTCCGGGCTGATCAAGCAGCGGGGTAGCTTCACATTCACCGGGATCCCCGCCGGTGGCACCCGGATCGTCCTCCGGATCGAGTACACGCCCCCCGCATCCCTGCTCGGAGCCGCGGTGGCGAGCCGCCTCGACGGCTTCGTGCGCAGGCGGCTGGCAGCCGCCATGGGCCGAATTCGAGATCGCCTCCCGCCCTAAAGTTGGACGGGTGCGGCTGAACAAAGAGGCGAGCACGATACTCGGCCGGGCGCGCATCGGCATGCTCGTCCTGAGGTCGGGCCGCACCCCGCTGGTGAACCCGGCCGCGTTCAGTTACACGTCGGGTGCGCTGTGGATGACGACTTCCCGCTTTGCGGCGAAAACTGTACTGGCGCGTCGGGACCCTCGCGCGGCCTTTTTCGTCGACGGCGGCGCACGGGCCGTCGTGCTCCGCGGCACCATGGAGGTCTTCGACCCCATCTCCCTTACGTCGCAGGTGCGCGCGCTGCTCGGCGGACCCGGCTTCTACCTCGGGATGGCCGGCTACACGCTGAAGAACGCTCCGTTTGTCGCGGGCTACATGCTCGACCTGGTGCGCATCCCGCGCGAGTGGCTGCCGTACAACCGCGTCGTCCTCTGCCTGCGACCTTCGGAGGCGGAGCTCATCGACGTCAACGAGTTCCCCGAAGCGCAGTCGGCGCGGGTGCCCGGCGTGCCCGTCGAGATCGGACGCAGGCTCGCAGGGGTCACGCGTGGGTACGCGTGCTGGCTGGAAGGAGCCAGGCCGGTGATCGAGCCCGCGCTGTGGGAGGCCGAGCGCGGACGGATCACCGTCGCCGCCGCGGGCGGCCGGCACCCACGCGCCGGCGCCAACGGCGCGCTCGTGATCGAGTCGCATCACAACTACCGGCCGTCGTTGATGGTGGGCGCGTGCCTGCGCGGCCGAT
>WNGN01003422.1_pt1 | contig 10771 bp, 8 predicted proteins | sample 5400561 | NCBI WGS metagenome assembly WNGN01 (sample SAMN13153379, study PRJNA577476) | soil metagenome | isolation source: 115 cm soil or saprolite under Garry oak tree replicate 2 | place: USA:California | collected 2016-06-15 | reverse complement strand
CACAGAGGTTGCTGTCCCGGAGTGAGTGCCCCGCCCTTAAGGGAGGGCGCTGGGAGGAACAGAAAATGACTGGAATCGTCGCCCGCCTCGTTGCCGACAATCGAGGCCAGGATCTGGCTGAGTACGGCATCGCGTCCGGCTGGCGGCAGCGAGGCTACTGACGACGAGCGCCGACGCTCAGGCCGCGGCGCCGATCAGCCGCTCGAGCTTCTGGCGCACGAGGTCCGGGTCGACGACGGGCTTGGCGAGGTAGTCGTCGCAGCCGATGGCGAGCGCCTTCTGCTCGTCGCCGGCCATCGCCTGCGCGGTGAGGGCGATGATGCGCACGCTGTCGCCGCCGTCCATCTCGCGGATGCGCTTGGTGGCCTCCCAGCCGTCCATGACCGGCATCTTGAGGTCCATGAAGATCAGGTCGGGGAGATCGGCGCGCACGGCGTCGATCGCCTGCTGGCCGTTGGCGGCCTCGCGGATGTCGAACTTGCCGATCTTGCGCAGACGGTAGACGAGGATGCGGCGGTTGTCCTCGTTGTCCTCGACCACCAGGATCTTCTTCAGCATCGCTCTTCCTCTCTTGCGGGCGCCCGCTCCACGCGTCCAGTATGCTGGCCGCGACGCTCTGTCTCAACCCGAGATTGCGTCGAGGCGTCACGAATTTGACATGCCGGACGCCATCCGATTAGCTCCGCGCGATGTCGGTCCGGACGCGCTTCGCGCCGAGTCCCACCGGCGCGCTCCACATCGGGAGCGTCCGCACCGCGCTCTTCAGCTACCTCTTCGCGCGCCACCACGGCGGCGCGTTCGTGCTGCGCATCGAGGACACCGACCGCGAGCGCTCGACCGAGGAGTCGACGCGCGCCATCCTCGAGGGCCTCGGCTGGCTCGGCCTCACCTGGGACGAGGGCCCGTACCACCAGAGCGAGCGCCTGGCCCTCTACCGCACGCGCGCCGAGGCGCTGCTCGCCGCCGGAGCCGTCTATCGCTGCTGGTGCACGCCCGAGGAGCTCGAGGCGCGCCGGCAGGCCGCGCTCGCCGCGGGCCGGCCTCCCGCCTACGACCGCACCTGCCGTGAGCGCACGGCGCCGCCCGCCGGCCGCGCCGCCCACGCGCTCCGTTTCCGCACCCCGCTCGAGGGGGAGACCGTCATCGACGACCACGTGAAGGGCCGGGTCGTGTTCCGGAACGTCGATCTCGACGACTTCATCATCGTGCGCTCGGACGGCATGCCCGTCTACAACTTCTGCGTGGTGGTCGACGACCACGACATGCGGATCACGCACGTGATCCGCGGCGACGACCTCCTCGCCAGCACGCCGCGCCAGGTGCTCCTCTACCGCGCTTTCGGCGCCGCGCCGCCCGCGTTCGCGCACGTGCCCCAGATCCTGGGGCTCGACAAGGCTCGACTCTCGAAGCGACATGGCGCGACCTCGGTGCTCGCCTACCGGGAGATGGGTTACCTTCCCGACGCGATGGTCAATTATCTGGCTCGCCTGGGGTGGTCACACGGCGACCAGGAGCTGTTTCGCCGCGAGGAGCTCATCGCCCACTTCACCCTGGAGAACGTCGGCAAGTCGGCGGGAATCTTTAACCCCGAGAAGCTCGAGTGGGTGAACTTCCAGTACATGAAGGCGACCCCGGCGCCGGCGCTGGCTGACCTGGTGGTGCCCTTCCTCGAGCGCGCGGGCCTCCCCGTCCCGGCCGACCGCGCCTGGCTCACGCGCGTGGTGGAGACGCTCCGCGAGCGCGCGAAGACGCTGGTCGAGCTGGCAGAGTTCTGCCGGTTCTACCTGCTCGACACGATCACGCCCGACCCGAAGGCCGCGGCCAAGCATTTGACGCCGGCGATCGCGCCCGCGCTCGCCGACCTGTACCAGCGCCTCGCCGCGCTCCCGCGCTGGGACGCGGCAGCGATCGAGGGGGCGTTCCAGGCGACGCTCGCCGCCCACGGGCTCAAGCTGGGCGCGCTGGCGCAGCCCGTGCGCGTCGCGGTGACCGGCGGCACGGTGAGCCCGGGCATCTACGAGGTGCTCGACGTGCTCGGGCGCGAGCGCACGATCGCGCGCCTGTGCGCAGCAGCGCCGCGATCTTGACGGCCCGGAGACCTTCGAGTAGCGTCGCCGCCTCGCGTTGAGGAGTCGGCTAATTGGTAAGCCACCTGACTCTGGATCAGGCCATTGGAGGTTCGAGTCCTCCCTCCTCAGCTCGCTCCGGTCCCATCGTCTAGCGGCTAGGACGCCGGCCTCTCACGTCGGTAACGGGGGTTCGATTCCCCCTGGGACCACTCCCAGTAACACGCCGCGGCGAGGCCACACGACGCGGCGAGACTCGGACCGCCAACCCCGTCGCCACGAGCATCGAAAACTTGACACCGTAGTCCCCAGCCGATACCCTCGCGTTGTCTTGTGTGTTGGGGTAACCCCGCAGCTGTGGTTCAGTCGCCCGGAGCGGTGATGGGGGTGGTGAGCGGAGGTCAGGGACCACGAGATCACGGGAGATTCCCATAACCGAGACCCGCCACGTCGCGCACGTCGCCCACCCCAGCGTGGACAGCGGCCGTCAGGTCACCCCGGCCGGCACGGCACTTGCGACGACGCAGGGCGTGACCGTTCGAGCCACCCAGCCAGACATCGTTCTTCCACTGCCCAGGGCTTCGGCGCGCGCCGGGCCCTGGGAGGACCTCTAGCCAGAGGAGCTGCCAATGGACAGGCCCTCCTTCGAGCAGTTGATCAAAGAGGACCGCGCCGCCCGCGAGTCAAAGGTGTGGCGCGGCCCCTTCCTCGAGTACCTCGACCTCGTCCGCGAGGATCCCAGCCTCCCCAAGCTCTCGCACGCCCGCATCTTCGACAACATCATGCGCAGCGGGACCCTGGACATCCAGGAATCCGACGACCCGCGCGTCAAGCGGCTCTACAAGGACGAGACGTTCAAGGTCTTCAACTTCTTCCGCGACGAGTTCTTCGGGATCGAGAAGACGGTGGCGCAGATCGTGCGCTACTTCCACTCCGCCTCGCTCAAGGGCGAGGAGAGCCGCCAGGTCCTCTACCTGATGGGCCCGGTCGGCTCGGGGAAGAGCTCGCTGGTCGAACGTCTCCAGCGGGGCCTCGAGGCCTCCGAACCCTTCTACGCGATCGAGAACTGCCCGATGGCCGAGGAGCCCCTCCATCTCATTCCGCGCCATCTGCGGAAGGAGTTCGAGAAGATGCTCGGCGTGCACATCGAGGGCGACCTCTGCCCGGTGTGCCGCTTCCGCCTGAAGGAGGAGTACGGCGGCCGCTACGAGGAGGTGCCGGTGAGCACGCGCTTCTTCTCGAAGCGCAACCGCATCGGCATCGGCGTCGTCCCGCCCGTCGACCCGAACAACCAGGACACCTCGGTGCTCATCGGCAGCGAGGACATCTCGAAGCTCGACATGTACTCGGAGGGCGACCCGCGCGTGCTCGACCTGAACGGCGCCATCAACGTCGGCAACCGCGGCATGTGCGAGTTCATCGAGGTCTTCAAGAACGAGACCGAGTACCTGCACGCCATGATCACCGCCACGCAGGAGAAGGTGATCCCGGCGCCGGGCCGGCACGGCCTGGTCTACGTCGACACCGTGATCCTCGCCCACTCCAACGAGGCCGAGTGGCAGAAGTTCAAGGCGGACCACACCAACGAGGCGATCCTCGACCGCATCGTGGTCGTGAAGGTCCCCTACAACCTCCGTCTGTCCGAGGAGGTCAAGATCTACCAGAAGATCATTCGCCTCTCGGACTTCCGGGCGCACGTCGCCCCGCACACGCTCGAGATTGCCTCCATGTTCGCCATTCTCTCGCGCCTCGAGCCCAACGCGAAGTGCGACCTGGTCACCAAGCTCAAGCTCTACAACGGCGAGGAGGTCGTCGAGAAGGGCAAGACCAAGAAGATCGACATCCAGGAGCTGCGCGAGGACGCCAAGCGCGAGGGCATGAATGGCATCTCGACACGCTTCATCATGAAGGCGCTCGACAACGCGCTCTCCGACAACGTGGAGGGCAACTGCATCAACCCGATCAACGTCCGCGAGGCCCTCATCAACATGGTGAAGGAGGCGGACCTCCCCGACGACAGCCGCAAGCAGCACCTCGAGTTCCTCCAGGACGTGCTCCACAAGGAGTACCTCGAGCTGCTCGAGAAGGAGATCACCAAGGCGTTCGTCTACTCCTACCAGGAGCAGGCCGAGTCGCTCTTCCAGAACTACCTCGACCACGCCGAGGCGTTCGTCAACAAGACGCGGGTGAAGGATCGCAACACCAAGGAGGAGCTGCAGCCCGACGAGGGGTTCTTGAAGTCGATCGAGGAGCAGATCGCGATCATCGGCTCGGCCGCCGAAGGGTTCCGTCAGGAGGTGATCGCCTACCTCTGGGCGTCGAGCCGCCGCGGCGAGCGCGTCTCCTATCGCTCCTACGAGCCGCTCAAGGAAGCGATCGAGAAGAAGCTCATGACGTCGGTGCGCGACATCAGCCGCATCATCACCAAGGCGCGCACGCGGGACGAGGAGCAGACGCAGAAGTACAACGCGATGGTGAAGAACCTCCTCGACTCGGGCTATTGCGAGAGCTGCGTGGACGTCGTGCTCAAGTACGCCGCCAACAACCTCTGGAAGGACTGACCGGCCGGCGCCGGTCGGTCCTGCCGCCGCCCGTGAACCGCACCCTCGACTCCGTCTTTCGGCCCTTCGAAGGCTCCAGCGCCGAGCGCAGCGATCGCTCGGCCGGCGACCGGGCCCGCCACCGGCTCAAGGTCCGCGAGTCGATCCGCGAGAACATCGCGGACATCATCGCGGAGGAGTCGATCATCGGGAAGGACCGCGAGAAGATCATCAAGGTCCCCATCCGCGGCATCCGCGAGTACAAGTTCGTCTACGGCGAGAACACCCCCGGTGTCGGCCAGGGGAACGGCGAGTCGCAGACCGGGCAGGTGGTCGGCAAGGCGAAGCAGGCCGGCAAGGGTGAGGAAAAGGCCGGCGACCAGCCCGGCAGCGACTACTACGAGACCGACGTCACGCTCGAGGAGCTGATCGACATTATGTTCGAGGACCTGGAGCTCCCGGACCTGGAGCGCAAGGCCCTCCGCCAGATCGAGGCCTACCGGCTCGCCAAGCGCAAGGGCTACCGGGCGGTCGGCATCCGCGTCCGCCTCGACAAGCGCCGCACCGTCCGCGAGCGGGTGAAGCGGAAGCTCGCGAGCCGCCACGCCCACGCCGCCCTCCTCGAGACGCCGGCCGAGACCGCGCTGGCAGCCTCCCCCGAGCGCTTCCCCTTCCACGAGGACGACCTCGTCTACCGCCACATGGTGACCGACGTGAAGCGGGAGTCGAACGCCGTCGTGGTGTGCATCATGGACACCTCGGGGTCCATGGACACCATGAAGAAGTACCTGGCGCGCAGCTTCTTCTTCCTCCTCTACCAGTTCATCTGCACCAAGTACCGCAACGTGGAGATCGTCTTCATCGCGCACCACACCGAGGCGAACGAGGTGACCGAGGAGGAGTTCTTCCACAAGGGCGAGTCGGGCGGGACGTTCATCTCGTCGGGCTACGTGAAGGCGCTCGAGATCATCCAGGCGCGCTACCACCCGTCGCTGTGGAACGTCTACTCCTTCCACTGCTCGGACGGCGACAACTTCGACTCGGACAATCCTGCTGCGCTCCGCACGGCCAAGGAGCTGGCCGAGGTGTGCAACCTCTTCGGCTACGGCGAGATCAAGCCGCTCGGCTCGCGCTACTACGAGAGCTCGATGCTGAACATCTTCCGCCGCCTCGACGCGGACAACTTCCAGACCGTCCTCATCGAGCGCAAGGAGGACATCTGGCCCTCGTTCAAGGCCTTCCTCGCCAAGGACCGGGGCCGCGAGCAGGGCGCGTAGCGTGGCGGCCTATACGCTGAAAGACCTCGAGTACTGGGACGCGCGCATCCGCGAGCAGGTGGCCGAGTTCGGGCTCGACTGCTTCCCGCAAGAGTTCGAGATCTGCGACCACGCGCAGATGCTCGGCTACATGGCTTACTCCGGCATGCCGTCGCACTACCCGCACTGGGCCTACGGCAAGGCCTACGAGAAGCTGAAGACCCTCTACGACTACGGGGTGTCGGGCATCCCTTACGAGATGGTCATCAACTCGAACCCGGCGCTCGCCTACCTGATGCGCGACAATTCGCTCTGCCTCCACATCCTCACCATCGCGCACGTCTACGGACACAACGACTTCTTCAAGAGCAACTTCACCTTCCGCACCACGCGGCCCGAGTTCACCCTCGGCACCTTCAAGGCGCACGCCGACCGCGTGCGTCACTACGTCGACACGCCCTCGATCGGCCTCGAGAAGGTGGAGAACTTCCTCGACGCGGCACACTCGCTCTCCCTCCAGTGCCGCCGCAACCTGGCGGTCAAGAAGCTCTCCGAGGAGGCGGAGCGCGAGCGCCTGATCGCGGTCGCGACCCCGCCCGAGGACCCCTTCCAGCGCATCCACCGGCGCCAGGAGGCCACCGAGCCGGACTTAAAGCGCGTCCCACCCACGCCCGACGAGGACCTGCTGCTCTTCGTCCGCGACCACAACCCGTTCCTGCAGGAGTGGGAGAGGGACCTGCTCACCATCGTGCACGAGGAGGCGCAGTACTTCATCCCGCAGATCGAGACCAAGATCATGAACGAGGGCTGGGCGAGCTTCTGGCACAAGAGGATCCTCGACGCCCTCGAGCTGCCGCAGGAGCTGCACCTCGAGTTCGTCGTGCGCCACAACCAGGTGGTGCGGCCCATCCCCGGGCAGCTGAACCCCTACCACCTCGGCCTCAAGCTCTGGGAGGACATCGAGCGCCGCGGCGACCAGCCGACACCGGAGGAGAAGGAGAACCTGCCGCCGGGAAAGACCGGGCGCGACCTCCTCTTCCAGACCCGCGAGGTCGACCGCGACCCCTCCTTCCTCCGCCGCTGGCTCCACGAGGTGCTCATGCGCGACCTCGACCTCTTCCGCTACGAGGCCAAGGGCGATGACCTGGTGGTGAGCGAGGTCTCCGACGAGGAGGGCTGGCGGAAGGTGAAGGAGACGCTGGTCAAGACCGTCGGTATGGGGTCGATCCCGGTGATCCGGGTCGAGGACGCGGACCACAACCACAACCGCACGCTCCTCCTCGCGCACCTGCACGACGGGCGCGACCTCCAGCTGGAGTACGCGGAGAAGACCCTCGCCTACGTCCACCGCCTGTGGGGCCGAGAGGTGGCCCTCGAGTCGGTCGTCAACGGCAAGCGCACCCTGCTCACCTACGGGGAGCGGGGGTTCTCGGCCAAAGCGAGTAAATGATGCAAATGATCCGGGGGGCCCGTCCAGTGCTCGCGCGCGGCTTCGCCGCGCGCTGCGCGCTTCCGATACCCCCCGGACCCCCCGTCGCCGCGCGCTGACGCGCGCGGCTCCCTTCGTAGCTGTTCGCGCCCTTCGGGCGCTCGGGGCGTGCCGGGCGCGGCGAAGCCGCGCCCGGCCAACATCCGCCAAGGCGCCGCTGGTTGCCCTAGGGGGCGGGCGGCTATAATCCGTTCGCGATGCCGATCTACGAGTACCGCTGCGGGGGGTGCAAGCGGACGGTGACCATCCTCACCTTGCGCGTGAGCGAGGCGGTCGAGCCGGTGTGCGAGCACTGCGGGAGCCGCGCGCTCACGCGCCTGATGTCGCGCTTCGCGCTCGGGCGCTCGGAGGAGAGCCGGCTCGACTCGCTCGCCGACGACAGCTCCCTCGCCGGGCTCGACGAGAACGATCCCAAGAGCATGGCGCGCTGGATGCGCAAGATGGGGAAGGAGCTCGGCGAGGAGGCCGGCGAGGACTTCGACGGGATGGTCGACGAGCTCGAGGCCGGGGGCGAGCCGGACGACGGCAGCGACGACGCCGCGGGTGGAGACGACCTCTAGCGGTGGCCGTGGGCGCCAAACCGACGCCGCTCGCCCCGCCCCGCGTCGCGCCGCGGCCGCCGTGGGCCGATGTGCTCGCCTCGATCGAGGACGGCGTCATCGTCCTCGACCGCACGGGCCGCATCACCGACCTGAACCCGGCCGCCGAGCAGCTGACCGGCATGGCCGCGTCCCAGGCGGTCGGTGGCGAGGTCGGGACGCTCTTCCGCACGAGCCCGTGGGTGGGCGAGATGGCGCGCGGCACGCTCGTCGAGGGCGCGGCGCGGCGGCGCGGCGAGGGGATGCTCGCCGCGCGCGGGCACGAGGTGCCGGTGAGCGCCGCCTGCGCCCCGGTGGTCGACAGCGAGGGACGCGCGCGCGGCGCCGTCCTCGTGCTCCGCGACCTGACGCTGCAGCACACGCTCGAGGCCACCACCCGGCGCGCCGACCGCCTCGCCGCGCTCGGCACGGTGGCGAGCGGCCTGGCGCACGAGATCAAGAACCCGCTCGGCGGCATCAAGGGTGCCGCGCAGCTGCTGCGCGGCGCGGTCAGCGATCCCGAGCTGGTGCGCTGCACGGACATCATCATCCGCGAGGTGGAGCGCCTCGACGGGCTGGTCGAGCAGCTGCGCGAGCTCTCGACCGCGCCCCGCCTCCACCTCGAGGCGGTCAACATCCACCGCGTGCTGAACGACGTCGTCGAGCTGCAGCGCCAGTCGCCGGTCTGGGGGGCGGTCGCGCTGCGCACCGCCTTCGACCCGAGCCTGCCCCCGGTGCGGGGCGACCGCGCGCAGCTGACGCAGGTCTTCTTGAACCTGGTGAAGAACGCCCTCGAGGCGCTCGGCGGGACGGGCGAGCTCCTGCTCTCGACCCGCCTCGAGGCCCGCTTCCACATCCGCCGCCGCTCGGGACGCGGGCGCTTCCTCTCCGTGCTGGTCGAGGACACGGGGCCGGGCATCCCCGAGGAGCACCAGGCACAGCTCTTCTCGCCCTTCTTCTCGACCAAGGCGCGCGGCACGGGCCTGGGCCTCGCCCTCTGCCAGCGCATCGTCGGCGAGCACGGCGGGACGATCGGCTACGAGCCGCGGCCGGCGGGCGGGGCCCGCTTTCGCGTGACCCTTCCCGTGAGCCAGGACGCAGACCGGTGAGCACCGGCGAGGCCAGGGCGGCCGGCGCCGGCTCGATCCTCATCGCCGACGACGAGGAGTCGATCCGCTGGGTCCTGGAGCGCGCCTGCACGCAGCAGGGGCACAGCGTGGTGGCGGTGGGGAACGGCACGGCCGCGCTCGCGGAGCTGCGCGCCCGCCCCTTCGACGTCGCGCTCATCGACATCAAGATGCCCGACCTCTCCGGCCTCGACGTGCTCCAGCAGGCGCGCGAGGCGCGCATCGACACCCTCTTCATCATCATGACGGCGCAGAACACGATGGCGAACGCCATCGAGGCGACCAAGCGGGGGGCGTACGACTATCTGACCAAGCCCTTCGACCTGGAGCAGGTGGCGGCGCTCATCGCGCGCGCCATGGAGCTCAGGCGGCTGACGCACGACCTGGAGCGCCTGCGCGGCGAGCTCGAGCAGCGCCACGACCTGGTCATCGGCCGCACCCCGGCCATGCAGGAGGTCTACAAGCTGATCGGTCGCGTCGCGCCCACCGACGCGACCGTGCTCATCCAGGGCGAGACCGGGACGGGCAAGGAGCTGATCGCCAAGACCATCCACTACCACTCCTCGCGCGGTGGGCCCTTCATGGCGCTCAACTGCTCGGCCATCCCGAACGAGCTCCTCGAGAGCGAGCTCTTCGGCTATGAGCGCGGCGCATTCACCGGCGCGGTCGAGCGGCGCATCGGCAAGTTCGAGGCCGCCGCGGGCGGCACGCTCTTCCTGGACGAGATCGCCGACATGCCCCTCGCGCTCCAGGCGAAGGTGCTGCGCGTCCTCCAGGAGCGCGAATTCACGCGCGTCGGCGGCCGGGACGCGATCCGCGCCGAGGTGCGCATCATCGCCGCCACCAACCAGGACCTCGAAGCGGCGCTGCGCGCCGGGCGCTTCCGCGAGGACCTCTTCTTCCGCCTGAACGTCGTCCGCATCGCCGTGCCGCCGCTCCGCGAGCGGCGGGCGGACGTCCCCGAGCTGATCGAGTTCTTCCTCGACAAGGTGAACCGCGAGCTCGGCACGGCGCTGGTCGGGGTGAGCGCCGAGGCGCGGGACCTCCTCCTCCGCCACAGCTGGCCCGGCAACGTGCGCGAGCTCGAGAACGCGCTCCTGCGCGCCGCCGTGCTGGCGGGCGGGCGGACGCTCGTGCCCGAGGACTTCGCGCTCGCGGGGGAGCCGCGGCAGGCGGCGGGCGACGCCCTGCCGCTCGAGGAGGCCGTGCGCCGACGCCTGGCCGAGCTGCTCGCGGCCGATGCCACCGCCCTGCCGAGCGACCTGCACGCCCTGCTGATCAGTGCCGTCGAGCGGCCGCTCATCGAGGTCGTGCTCGAGCGCGCGGGCGGCAACCAGGTGAAGGCGGCCGAGATGCTCGGCATCAACCGCAACACCCTGCGCAAGAAGATCACCGAGCTCGGCATCGAGATCCGCCGCGGCACCGCGTCGCGCTGAGCGCCGATGCGTGTCCCGCCGCTCTACGCGATCGTCGACCCGCTCGACACGGGCCGCGATCCGGCGGCGCTCGCGGCGGCGCTGCTCCGGGGCGGAGCGCGGCTCGTGCAGCTGCGCTGGCCGGGGGCGAGCGCGCGCGAGCTGCTCGGCGCGGCGCTGGCGATCCGTCCGCTCGCGCGCGCGGCCGGCGCCCTCTTCCTGGTGAACGACCGCCCCGACGTGGCGCGCGCCGCCGAGGCGGAGGGCGTGCACCTCGGCCAGGACGACCTGCCGGTCGCG
>WNGN01003420.1_pt1 | contig 10773 bp, 10 predicted proteins | sample 5400561 | NCBI WGS metagenome assembly WNGN01 (sample SAMN13153379, study PRJNA577476) | soil metagenome | isolation source: 115 cm soil or saprolite under Garry oak tree replicate 2 | place: USA:California | collected 2016-06-15 | reverse complement strand
CGCCATTTCAGTGTTCAAATTTGTGGGCTTATACCGATCTATACCACAATGTATCTGTCATGGCCAAGTTTATCTTCTCAATGGGGCACGAGAACTACCGGAAGCTGCAGCTCGAAGCCAGGACGAGAGACGTGACCATCCAAGCGCTGATCCGCACCGTGGTCATACCTGAGTGGATTAGGACCCACATCGACACGACTGCAACGAACACGCACGCGAGCGTCACCGACACATCGTCTCTTCTCAGCCACACAACCGGATTCCTCGGCCAATCGCATCGTTCCCTGCCCCCCTCGGTTGGGCGGTCCCGGACCTAACCCAACCTCCCGCCTTTTTTCGACCGGCCGCGCTCCCGCCCCGTCTCAGAAGTCATTCATCTCAACTCATCTACGCTGGCGCAGGAACTTTTTGAAGGCCTGTCTTAGTGTCGGCAAACTGTTGCGAGAAGCGCTCGTACATTCTAAGCTCCTGGCCAGAAATCGGCTTAACCTTCTGCATAGCCTCATCAAAATGACGCTTAGCCACCTTCAACCCCTTAGCCTTCTTCTTCGCATCCTCCGCATCCTTCGCCTTCCCGATATGCTCTTTGATTGACAGCATCACGGCAGTGTTGCAGATAGACGCGATATCGGCTCCAGTGTACCCTTCTGTCTTCCTAGCAAGCTCGTCTAGCTTCACGTCCTCAGCCAAAGGCGTCTTCTTCGTATGGATCCGAAATATCTGCTTCCTTGCCTCCAGATCCGGCGGAGGGACGAGCAGTAGCCTGTCGAATCTACCCGGACGTAGTAGCGCCGGGTCCACGATATCGGGTCGATTCGTGGCTGCGATTATGATGACATTCCTAAGCTCTTCCAGCCCGTCCATCTCGGTCAGAAACTGGCTGATCACCCTCTCCGTCACATTAGAGTCTCCCGAGCTGCTCCCCCGGACAGGTGCGACTGAGTCGATTTCGTCGAAGAAGATGATGCATGGCGATGCTTGGCGCGCCTTGCGAAAGACCTCTCTAATCGCCTTCTCAGACTCGCCAACAAACTTGTTGAGTAGTTCCGGGCCCTTGACGCTGATGAAGTTCGCCTCGCTCTCGTTCGCCGCCGCTTTCGCCAAGAGCGTCTTCCCAGTTCCAGGCGGACCGTACAACAGCAGCCCCTTTGGGGGAACGGCGTTCATCTGGGCAAAGAGTTCCGGGTATTTCAGCGGCCATTCTATAGCCTCTCGAAGCTCCTCCTTGACCCCTTCCAGCCCGCCAATATCCCCCCATTTGATATCGTGAACCTCCACCAGGACCTCCCGCATCGCCGACGGTTCCACCTCTTTCAGCGCTTCTTGGAAGTCGGCCATTCGGACGATGATCTTGTTGAGGACTTCCACCGGGATGTTCTCCGCTTCCAAGTTGATCTCTGGTAGAATTCTACGAAGCGCACGGATAGCCGCCTCCTTAGCCAGCGCCTCGAGGTCCGCGCCTACAAACCCGTGTGTAACATCGGCCAGCTTCTTCAGGTCCACATCTTCTGCCAAAGGCATTCCTCGCGTGTGAATCTGCAAGATCTCCAGTCTTCCATCCCGGTCAGGGACACCGATCTCGATTTCCCGGTCAAACCTTCCCGGGCGGCGGAGAGCAGGGTCTATCGAATTGATCCGGTTCGTCGCGCCTATGACAACTACTTTGCCCCGAGACTGCAGACCGTCCATCACTGAAAGTAGCTGCGACACGACACGTTTCTCGACCTCCCCTGTAACCTCTTCCCGTTTCGGCGCGATCGAGTCTATCTCGTCGATGAATATGATCGATGGCGCGTTCTCTTGGGCCTCTTTGAAAATCTCTCTGAGCCTCTCTTCGCTCTCGCCGTAGAACTTACTCATTATCTCCGGCCCACCAATACTGTAGAAATTGGCATTCGTCTCGCTCGCAACCGCCTTGGCAAGCAACGTTTTCCCCGTACCTGGCGGACCGTGAAGAAGGACCCCTTTTGGGGCCTCGACCCCCAGCCGCTCAAACAGTTCCGGATGTCTCAGTGGAAGTTCTATCATCTCCCGGACTTTTTGGATGACGGGCCGAAGGCCTCCAATGTCTTCGTACGCGATCCTCGGGATCGCTCTAGGTGCTTCCTTCACCTGTTCGCCGACTGTGACTTGTGTCTGCTCTGTGACGATGACGGCTTCCGCGGTCGGAGTCGTGCTTGTAACAACAAGGTCGATCTTGCGACCCATCACGTTTATCGGAACATAATCTCCCCGCGCTAAGACTCGGCCTTCCAGGATCTGGCTGAGATATTCCTCTCCTCCCACAATCCGGAGTGGTTCGGTTGGAGCTAGGGTAAGTCGCTGGGCGATCTTCGCCTCTATCTTCCTAATCGTGACCTTATCATCTATTGAAACGCCAGCGTTATTCCTGAGATAGCCATCGATACGGATCGTTCCCTTACCAGAATCCGACTCGTATCCAGGCCATGAAAGAGCGGTTGTCTTCTTCTTGCCAACAATCTGGATCACATCTCCTGAAGTCAGACCAAGTTCGTCCACAACTTTCGGGTCTACTCGAGCAATGCCCCGGCCCACATCTCTCTGATACGCGTCTGCGACTCTAAGCGTAAGGGTCTTTTCGGGCAAAGTTGATCCTCTGAACTTCCGTCAGAGCGAAATCATCCTTGGAGTAATAACTCTACCTGACTGCAATCAAGACACGTTACTATCGTTATTTCGGGAAAATTTCTACCTTGATCGTGGAGTCTGCAAGAGTTGTGGCTTCCGGAAAACATCTATCATTGCTCTTGCGAATTCGGGGAGATCGCTGGGGACTCTTGAGGTGATGAGGTTTCCGTCACTCACAACAGCCTTGTCGACATAGCGGGCGCCGGCGTTGATCATGTCGTCTCTTATTCCCGCCACACAGGTTAGCGTCCTGTTCTTCACAATCCCCGCGGACGCTAGCACCTGGCCAGCGTGGCAGATCGCGGCAATAGGTTTGCCCTCGGTGTCGAAATCTTTGACAAATTTGAGGATCTTGTTGTTGAGTCGTAGCTTCTCTGGCGATTTTCCTCCGGGAACAACTAGAAAGTCGAAGCTCTCCGCATTTACCTCGTCAATCGATGCGCTAGGTGTGATCGAGTAGCCCTTCTTGCCCTTGATAGGGTCCCGGGTCAGTCCGATGACGATTGTCCTGATTCCTTCCTCTTGTAGACGGTACATCGGGTGGAATAGCTCTAGGTCCTCGAAGTCGTCTGTGGCAATTAGGGCTGCTGTCTTTCCCTTCAGATCGTTTGGCACTGCCTACAATCGCCTAGGCCTTAGCCTATGTTACCCAGAGTTGTCTGGCTATAATGGCTTTTGGGCACTTGGGACGATTTCGGAGTTTCAACGCTGTCCTGACGCTCTTATCGACTACCCCGGTCCCGTGCGATTTATAGCGTGCTGAGCACCCTATTCATGTCAGGTCGAACTTGTCAGAGGATGTGAAGCGTATGGCAGACCTGTTAAAGTCAGGCGCCACCATGCTCTCTGACGTCTGTCCCGTGTGCGGAACGCCCCTGTTCAAGGTGAAGGGCGAGGTTTTCTGCGCGAAATGTAACAAGCCTGTGGTCTATCAGAAGGCTATGTCGCCTCAAGCCACCCTCTCTCCAGGCTATCTCCTGGATTCGCTTGAGATGACGATCGTCGGCAAGATCAGTGAGGCAAATGATGTTTTGAAATCGGAGAAGGATCCTGAGAAGTTATCGGCGTACAGCAATCTCGTTTTCGGCTGGCTGTCGATGCTGGAGAAGCTGCGGAGCCTAAAAGAGTCTTTCAAGGAATAACTGCTAGGTTCTTCGGGTCGAACAGTTTTCCATCAGCTAGATTTGTCAGCTCTACCCTCCGTCTCCTTCGTTTGGCCAGTATTATCGGCATGCCTGCTTGCTCAGCCAGTCCTAGAAGCTCTTTCTTCCTGTCCTTTCCCAGGAACGATCTGTCTGTTTTGCATTCTATCAAAAACGACTTCCCATCTCTCATACAGACTAGGTCAATTGGTTTCGATTGAGCCGCCCTTATGACCAAGTATCCTTCTCTTCGAAAGATATCTCTGATCCGGTACTCCAGCCTTCTGCCCGTCTCGTAGTTCGACAAGTTCTTACGGCTTTGGAACATTCAGTCTCTTAAGAACAGCGGACACTGGCGAAACTATTCAGCCATACCAATAGGGGGAGGCGCTCTTTTTCTCAAGCAAGGAGAAGGCACGTATCGAATTCGGCACAACTTGGCGTACCCCGACACGATCTCAGAAAACCGTTGAGACTCTTCTCGAAACGGAATCTTGCTAGCCCCAGCTAGGCAAATCGCCTCTTATTAGCCCTGATCTCGATTCTGGGACATGCTGAAATCTCGCCCATGATTCGTTCGGGAACTTCCCTAGATTTCCGTCTTTTTGCCCTGCCGTCAAAAGCCTGGATTTTACCCTGAATTCCCTGTCTCGCCCAGAAAACCTGCCAGACTCTCCGTCAAAAATAGGGGAGTATAGTGCAGAGCATCTCGCGGCGAAGGAATGCCTGGAGCAATTCCTCGAATTAATCCCCGCGAATCTGAGCCGATCTTGGACAACATGCATCCACCACCTAACCCTCGCAGACAAGTTGCCCACTGCTTTCCGATTCCGTTGTCCCGGGAGCGCTTCTGTCAAATGGAAATCTTTTAATCAGAACCCAGCTCCTCCTCGCCTTCTGGGCTAGGATGCATACAGAGCCAAGACGCCCCTCCTACAAACTGGTGAAAGCGCCTGCAAAAAGCAAAACGGAAAGAAGAATACGAGACGCGGATAAAACAAGCCCTAGCCGTACTCAACGAGGTCTCCAATGACAACACCACCCCAAGAAACATCCGACGCGCAGCCAAAGGCGCCATGGACGCGCTCCAAGCACAAGGACACACAATAGGAGTCCGCGCCTCAAACGCCATCTCGACACTGGACGAGATCAGCCAAGACCCTAACATGCCTCCGTACACCCGCGTAAAACTCTGGAACGTCGCCAGCATTCTCGAAGCAGTGAAAGACTAGCTGGCTGTTCGCGCCTTTCTCTTCGGCCTTGACGAAGCGGACTCCAGCTCCGCATCCTGGGTTTGAGAACCTGTTTTTCGGACAAGTATTTATCGCCAGTCCCCACAATCCTAGCCTGCTTGGAGCGGGAACCCTGAGAGGAAACCGGCTTCTACCCTTCCTTGTCGCGCTCATACTCCTAGCGTTCGCCCTTGGCTCCATTTCAAGGAGCCAACCTGGAGGATCGCTACTACTTGACTCCTATTGGCTGATCTACATTCTCTCACTCGCACCCGTCATCGGCATGGGGCTCATCATAGTAATGATAATCTTTCTAATTTACAACTGGCGCTTACTCTCTGATGCCCTGGGCTTTGGAATCGCGAGAAAGAGAAGCCGGCAGAAGAAGGGGAAGTCAAAGACCCTCACGATAATTATCTGGATGGCTGCTTGGGCCCTCGCCATAGTGGTCCTTACCGTACGGTGTGGAGGCCTCATCTGCCGGGCCACTCCAGATTTGAATGTCACCTCCCAATTCACCGGCCCGGTGTTAGGAGCGGGAACAATCTCGACGCTTCCTCTACTGGGAACCGTTGCCCAGCTGAGCAACCTTGCTCAGTCAGACTGGTTCTACTTCGCCATACTGGGCCTGATAATCTTAAGCTCCTTGATCGTCGTCCGTGGCATCAAAGTTTCCTGGCAGGAAACCCAGGCAGAATTGATTACTCAAATGCCCCTGCCCCGCCCTGAGGGGATCGAAGCCGTCGAGGACGCAATTCACATTCTGAAGACTGAAACGAGCGTTGACCCGCGAATGAGAATAATCAACAGCTACCAGAGCATGGTCCAACGAGCCCAAGGTGTGGGCACCAGAGTAACATCAGATCAGACCGCTCGAGAACTGGAGGCGGCTATACGCAATTTGCTCGGAGTCAACAGCCCTTCCATCAGGGACCTTACTAGGCTGTTCGAGGAGGCACGGTACAGCCTTCATCCTATCACTGAGGATGATGCTGGACGAGCGCAACGATGCTTAATGGCCATCAGCGAACAGATGGACGTTCGACTAAATGTTATGAAAATTGAAACGTAGAACCCTAAGACTTTTGGCCTTTGCCTCAGCAGTCTACGTTCTCCTCCTCGTAATGCTTCGAAGCCTCGTTCCTGAGGCGCTAACCTCTACCGTGACTCTCCTAGCTCTTCCCCTAGTCTTGTTAGCTTTGATTCTCGCCGTCGACCTTTCGGATCGAGCTACGGTCCCTTCGGAGACCATCGCCCGAGAGGACCCCAGAAGACTACGCGCGAGAGACATACAGTTTCTCACGAGACAGGTGGAGGTTGCAGCCAAGGCAAGCCCAGCCTATTTCGAGACTATCCTACGCGGTCGCCTTCGCGATCTCCTGGTGGAGAAAGTGAGCTTGGAAACCGGAACAGAAAATGAATATGTGAAGCGTGCCCTCGCAGACCATGATCTCGGTCCGCGACTGCTCAAAGATCCAGAGCTCTACAAGCTACTATATTACTCTCCACCTCGGGGAGGGGAAGCGCGTCTCCAATTGCTTCGACAAATTATCGATAGAATCGAAGGCTGGAAGGCTTGAAGGTAGAGGAAGCAGGCGAGAAATGCCAACAAGTTGTAAACCAGGTCAAGAAGGTCATCGTTGGAAAAGAAACAGTTCTGGAGAAGGTCATGCTTGCGATTCTGGCAAACTCGCACATACTCTTCGAGGACTACCCCGGTCTTGCAAAGACCCTACTAGCGCGAAGCTTCGCCATGAGCATGGGCTGCGACTTCTCAAGAATACAATTCACTCCCGACCTCCTACCCTCCGATATTACAGGGACGTACGTTTACAATGTCAAGAACGGCGAATTCGATCTCAGAAGAGGCCCAGTTTTCACCAACATACTGCTAGCCGACGAGATAAACAGAGCTCCTCCCAAGACGCAGGCTGCTCTCTTGGAGGCAATGCAGGAACGGCAGACAACTCTGGACGGGAAGACGCACCTTCTCACAGACCCCTTTATTGTCATCGCGACGCAGAACCCAATCGAGTACGAAGGAGTCTATCCTCTGCCTGAAGCGCAGCTCGACCGTTTCCTAGTCAGGCTCCAGCTGGGATACCCGAACCGTGCAGAGGAGGTGGAGATTTTGAGGAGACGGATGCAACGTGGCCGTGAAGACGTTCAGCTTGAGCCTGCTGCCAGTGCCGAGACGATTCTTGCTCTTCAAAAGACTGTTGAGGGGATCCATGTTGACGATGACGTTCTAGGATATGTAACGGATATTGTCCAGGCGACGAGGGCCCAGAGGCAGGTCGAGGTTGGTGCTAGTCCGCGAGGCTCTCTTGCAATATTCAAGATGGCTAGAGCGAGAGCGGTTTTCCACGGTCGAGACTTTGTCATACCTGACGATGTAAAGGAGGTCGCTGCGCCAGCTCTGATGCACCGGATGATCATGAAAGCGGAGTCATGGGTCAAAGGGGTTGACCCGCGGCTTGTCGTCGAGGAGATCTTGAAGGCTGTTCCTGTTCCCAAGGCCAAGTGATCCTGTAGCACTTGTTTACTCGGAAGGCAAGTCTCTATTTTGCGCTGGCAGCTTTCGTGCTGATCCTCGGGCTGCTTCTCCAGGACTGGCAGCTAGCGTCGATGGTTCTTCCACTCGCCTCCATGTTCTTCCTCGCTAACTTCTTGGGCCTTCCCGAGACGGTCGAGCTGGGGATAAGTCATCTGGTCGTTCCAGCTGACAGCTTCGGAGACGAGGACATATCAGTCCGGATCGTGATCTCGAACAACACCGGCTATCAGCTCGGAAACGTCGAAGTTGACGAGCTTCTTCCTGACGAGATTAAACTCAAGTCAGGAGCGAGTCGTGTATTGATCGGGCTCGGTGCTCGCGAGAATTTTGCGCTAGGGCTGGAATTCCACAGCCCGATCCGGGGACACTATCAGATCGGACCCTTAGTCGCACGGGTCCAGGATCCATTCGGATTCTATCTCGTCGAGGAAAGATCCGAGGCGGAGATTCTTTCAATAATGCCTCGGCCGGAAAGAATTAGAGGAGCTCAGCTCAGGCCGCGACATTTGGGTCCTTGGCCTGGAACAATCCCGGCAAGAACGTTAGGTCCTGGAACCGAGTTCTATAGCATGCGCGACTATGTGGCAGGAGATGATCCAAAGCGGATCAACTGGAAAACCTCAGCCAAACACGCGCGCTTGATCGTGAACGAGATGGAGGCTGAAAGAGTCACCGATGTAATGATCGTTCTCGACACGGACGTGAGCTATTATGAGGCCGCTGAGGCGGAGTTGTTCGAGCGTGGAGTTAGAGCCGCTGCTTCCATGGCCAGCCTTCTGCTAAGGCAGGGGAACAGGGTTGGGATGGTACTGCAAGGAGAGGAGCGTGGAACCGTCTCACCTAGGTTCGGCAAGAGGCATGAGCGAAACATTCTCTTTCTCCTCGCGGCAGCGAAGCCTGGAAAAGCGTTGCTCTCGACCAGTTATGTCATCACGTTGCTTGCTCGTCTTATGCTGCCTGCTAAGGCTCAGATAATAATCATCTCTCCACTTCTCGACGCAACACTCGCCGATGGCATCCGACAACTCGCTGCGACTGGATACAGCATGCTGGTTCTATCGCCTTTGCCAAAGGCGCCTGCCAGGTTCACGTCTGAAGAGGAAGAGATCGCGTATCGAATGCTAATGCTCGGACGATCCAACACGCTACTGGCGCTAGAGAAGATCTGCACGGTTAGCCAGTGGCCGGCTGGCATTCCCCTCTCGGCAATTCTCAGCGAGGTAAGGCCTACACGACCAATCATACGAGTCTAACACTAGGTGTCAAGGCCGCTAGTCTGATCGTGAAACTCCACTATCTGTTCTTGGCGCCTTTGATCGTTCTCGTGGTGCCATCGCAGGTGTTTCTGGGACTCGGGATTCTGATCGTGCTTGTCGTCGGGTTTCTTGGACTGTATGGAATGTTTGCAAAGAAGCAAGCGTTTACGATTCTGGCTTCCGTAATGCTGCTATTATCGCTCGTGGCGGGGAAGGCAGGAACGGATCTCACTAAGGCTTCGAGCCCTGATACTGCGGTTTTGCTTCTCCAGCTCGTTGCGATCATATTCTTTATGGAGGCATCGAGAGTAGTCTTGTCCTTCGACAAGGAGATGGGCGAGCTGCGAGGGAGAACGGATGATATGTCGCAGGCTGTCAGAGGGAGACTCGCGATGTGGGTCACAGGCCAGCTGAGCAGGCAAGCACGACTGATGATTGGCGCCCTAGGACTTTCCCTGGTCCTTCTGGTCTTGGGAGGCTTCACCAGCGTATCCATCAACCAACCAGCACTTTCAGCGATCCTTGTCTTGCTAGTGGTTGGTGCTCTTCTCTTCCTCATAACGCAACGACGAGAACCAGAAACGCGCCAGCCATAGCTTAGAACGAGGGATATTACTCGCCGACGCCGTCTCGGGACTCTTGCGTCGCGAGATGGTCTGTGCAATACCCCCATCCCCCTTTTCTGGAGAAAATTTCCTGTCTGGCATTGATAACGGGCGACTCAAGCTGATCCAAGCAAGATCCGGGCTTAGGTCAAATGGCAAAAAGACGGGAAATCTAGAACAATCCCCGAACGATTTCAGGGAAGTCTAGGGCCTCCCTCCCAGATACGGGATCAGGGCTTGAAATGGGCGAGTCTTGGACCCTCTCTCCGGAAACGCCTCTCTGGGTTCTTGGCAAGTTCTTGGGACCACTCACAGGCGGGGGCATTGACGTCGAGTGTCGGTGACAATCCAACGCTAGGCTCCGGAACAGCTCCGAACCGGCTTTCTGCAAGATGCTATTAGCACGCCCATAAAGCCATAGATTCGTGAAAGAGCAGAGCCTGAGACAGGCCTTCCATTACATCGAGAAAAACCGAGAGCCATTCCTCAGAGACTTCCGCACACTCCTCCGACAACCAAGCGTATCTGCCCAGGGACAAGGTATCGCGGACTGTGCCCGGATCGTCAAGAAAAACATGGACGCCGCTGGAATAAAGACCCAGATTCTCCCAGAGAAAAATGGCAACCCGATCGTCTACGGTGAAGTAAGATCGAAATCTTCTAGCAAAACCCTGCTAATCTACGGCCACTACGACGTCCAACCAGTAGAGCCATTGGAAGAATGGGACTCGGGACCCTTCGATGCAAAACTGCAGGGCAAGAAGATAGTATCGAGGGGAGCGGCTGACAGCAAAAACAATGTTACGAGTTGTATCAAAGCGACTGAGAGCTTTCTGAAAGCAACTGGTGATGTGCCGCTGAATCTGAAATTTCTCTTCGAAGGAGAAGAAGAGATTGGTAGCCCGCACCTTCCAGGATTTATCGACGAGAACAAAGAACGATTGAAGGCCGACAGTGTAGTCTGCTACGATGGAGATTTCGACGAGACAGGCCGACCAAAGATCAGTCTGGGTGTCAAAGGACTACTCTACGTCGAACTAAGATGCAAGAAAGCTAGAGAGGATCTTCACTCATCCTACGCGCCGCTAGTCGACAACCCTGCTTGGCGGCTGGTCTGGGCGTTGAACACGATGAAAGGCCCAGAGGGAAAAATCCTGATCAAAGGATGGTACGATGACGTCGAACCATTCACTCCCGCCCAGTCAAAGCTCGTAGGCAAGATTCCATTCCGCGGAGGAAACTATCTCAAAGAATGGGGCCTGAAAAAATTCCTCAACGCAAAAACCAACAGAGAAGCATTGAAGAAATACCTGATGGAGCCTACGTGCACCA
>WNGN01007094.1_pt1 | contig 10777 bp, 9 predicted proteins | sample 5400561 | NCBI WGS metagenome assembly WNGN01 (sample SAMN13153379, study PRJNA577476) | soil metagenome | isolation source: 115 cm soil or saprolite under Garry oak tree replicate 2 | place: USA:California | collected 2016-06-15 | reverse complement strand
AAGGCGGGCTGGTCGATCTCTCCGCGCGCTTTGGCATGGACTACCCGACGCTGCGCGAAGCGATCGCCGCTGGCGCCTTGACAAAGCTTGCCGAGGACGCCGCGCGGCACTCGCCGGACCATCCGCTTGACGCCATCACGTGGCTGCCGCCCATACCCGCGCCGGAGAAAATCATCTGCATCGGCGTGAATTATCCGGACCGTAACGCGGAATACAAAGACGGCCAGGACGCGCCGAAATATCCCAGCATGTTCATGCGCACGCCGCGCTCGTTCGTTGGACACAATACGCCACTGGTTCGCCCGCGCGCATCCGCGCAGCTCGACTATGAGGGCGAAGTGGTGCTCGTCATCGGCAAGGCCGGGCGGCACATCCTCGAAAGCGCGGCGCTGGATCACATCGCCGCCATCACGCTGTGCAATGAAGGCACCATCCGGGACTGGGTCCGGCATGCGAAGTTCAATGTGACGCAAGGCAAGAATTTCGATTCCACCGGCAGTCTCGGCCCATGGCTCATCCCTTATACCGATGAATCGCAGATCGCGGACATCAGGCTGACGACGCGGGTCAACGGCGAGACGCGGCAGGACGACCGCACCGGCCGGCTGATCTTCGGCTTCCGCTATCTCATCAACTATGTCTCGACCTTCACCACGCTGGTGCCGGGCGACGTCATCGTCACGGGAACGCCGACCGGTGCCGGCGCGCGGTTCGATCCGCCGCGTTATCTGAAACCCGGCGATGTCGTCGAAGTCGAGGCCGACAATATCGGCGTGCTGCGCAACGGCGTGATCGACGAAAACACATGAAGCAGCCCAAGAGCGATTGGATAGCGTAATGACACCAAGTTCCGGCGGCGAAGCCATTGTCAGCGGCCTTGTCGCGCACGGCGTCGATACCGTGTTCGGCCTGCCCGGCGCCCAGATCTACGGGCTGTTCGACGCGTTCCAGCAGGCGCAGCTGAAGGTGATCGGCGCCCGTCACGAGCAGGCCTGCGGCTACATGGCTTATGGCTATGCGCGATCCACCGGCCGGCCCGGCGTCTTCAGCGTGGTGCCCGGCCCGGGGGTACTCAACGCCGGTGCTGCCTTGCTGACGGCATACGGATCGAACGAGCCGGTGCTGTGCCTGACCGGACAGGTGCCGACACAATATCTCGGCAAGGGCCGCGGCCATCTGCACGAGATGCCGGATCAGCTCGCCACACTGCGAAGTTTCGTGAAATGGGCCGACCGCATCGAATATCCCGACGCGGCGCCGACGTTGGTCAGCCGCGCATTCCAGGAGATGCTGTCGGGCCGGCGCGGGCCGGTGGCGCTGGAAATGCCCTGGGACGTATTCACGCAACGCGTGGACGTTGGCGCCTCAAAACCGTTCGATCTTTTCCCGGCACCGCAGCCCGACAGCGAACGCATCAAGGCCGCCGCCGCGCTGGTCGCAAGCAGCAAGACGCCGATGATCTTCGTCGGCAGCGGCGCCATTCACGCCCGTGATGAAATCCTCGAGCTTGCGGAACTGATCGACGCGCCGGTGGTGGCGTTCCGCGGCGGACGCGGCATCGTCAGCAACGCACACGAGCTCGGGCTGACGATGGCGGCGGCCTATCGGCTGTGGCCGAGCACCGATCTCATGATCGGGATCGGCTCACGCATGGAATTGCCGACCATGTTCCGCTGGCCGTTTCGTCCCGACGGCCTGAAGTCCGTTCGTATCGATATCGATCCATCGGAGATGCGCCGGTTTACGCCGGACGCGCCGGTGATTGCCGACGCGCAGGCCGGTACACGCGAACTGCTCGCAGCGGTGCGAAAGGCTGGTTACACGAAAACCAGCGGACGCCGTTCCGCGATCCGCGAGGCCTCGGCGGCAGCGTTGCGGGAGATCCAGAAGGTTCAGCCGCAGATGGCTTACCTGAATATCCTGCGCGAGGTGCTGCCGCATAACGCCATCGTCACCGACGAGCTGTCGCAGGTCGGCTTCACCTCCTGGTACGGCTTTCCGGTCTACGAACCACGCACTTTCATTACCTCAGGCTATCAAGGCACGCTCGGCTCGGGCTTTCCCACCGCACTTGGCGCCAAGGTCGCGCATCCGGACCGGCCGGTGGTCGCGATCACCGGCGACGGCGGCTTCATGTTCGGCGTGCAGGAATTGGCGACCGCGGTGCAGTTCAACATCGGCGTGGTGACGCTGGTGTTCAACAACAACGCCTATGGCAACGTCCGGCGCGACCAGCGCGAGCGTTTCGACGGCCGGGTGGTGGCGTCCGACCTGGTCAATCCGGATTTTGTGAAACTTGCGGAATCCTTTGGCGTGGCTGCTGCGCGCGTCACCTCACCCGAGACATTTCGCTCGGCGCTGGAAAAAGCGCTGACAGACGGCGGGCCCTACCTCATCGACATCGAAGTGCCCAAGGACTCCGAGACCAGCCCGTGGACGTTCATTCATCCGGCGAAGCCGTAGCCCTTCGTCATTCCGGGGCGGCGCGAAGCGACGAGCCCGGAATCCATAACCACCATCGGGAGTATGGATTCCGGGCCTGCGCCAAACGGCGCATTCCCCGATGTGCAATCGCCCGATCCGGGGCCTATTTCGAGGGAATAGGTCCCGGCTCTGCGGAGCAGCGTAAAGTACGCTGCACCGCGTCCGGGACACAACTCAGCGCGCCTTGCGGAAGGTCAGATTGATGCGCTGGCGGCCCAGCAGGGCATGCTCGCCGTCCGCGAGCGGTGCGACGCCGTGAAACTTAAGCCGCGCCGGCCCACCCCACACCGCGATGTCACCATGCTCCAGCCGAAACCGACGCGGTTTGTCGCTGCGCTGCAATCCGCCGAACAGGAAGATTGCGGGCAAGCCGAGCGACACCGAGACGATCGGCGCGCCGAAATCGGTCTCGTCCTTGTCCTGATGCAAGGACATCCGTGCACCCGGCTGGTAGCGATTGATCAGGCATGCGTCCGGTGAGAAGCCGTCGAAGCCTGCTCGGTCAGCCGCTCGCGCGGCCAGTTCGCGAAACGATGGCGGCATCGCCGGCCAGGGTTTTGCCGAGCAGGGATCAACCCCGTCGTAGCGATAGCCGCTGGCGTCAGCATGTGGCGGAACGGCGCTTGCTCCGCGACATCGCGCAACGCTGCAATCAGATCGCCTTCAACCGGCCTGGCAAAACCGCGCAGCAGCACGGCGCGCTCCGCCATCGACTCCTGCGACGGACGCACATCGGGAACGCTGGCAAACAGATCGGCCGTCAAATCAACCGTACTCACTTCGCGTCGTGAAAGATCACACCAACGGTATGGCGATGGCCGGAGCGGATCTGGCTCACGCCATGGCGCAGATTAACGCGATAGAATCCCCGCGTCCCCTGCACCGGCCTGTGGTGCACAGCAAAAGCCACCGCATCGCCCTGACGGAGCGGCACCACCTCGGGCCGTGACTGCATGCGAGGCCGCTGCTCAGTCAGCACGAATTCGCCGCCGGTGAAGTCCTTGCCCGGTTCCGACAGCAGGATCGCGACCTGCAACGGAAACACGTGTTCGCCATAGAGATCCTGATGCAGGCAATTGTAATCGCCGGCACCGTATTGCAGCAGCAACGGCGTCGGCCGGGTCTGGCCCGCGGCATGGCAGCGCTTCAGGAACGCAGCATGCTGATCCGGATAGCGGATATCGATGCCCATGGCTTGGTTCCAGCGATTGGCCACGCCGTAAAGTTGCGCATACAGCGCCGGGCGCATTTCTGCGATCAGGTCCGGAAGCGGATAGGAGAAATACTTGTACTCGCCGCGCCCGAACCCATGCCGTCCCATCACCACCCGGCTGCGGAACTTGCTCTCGTCCGGATAAAGGGCTGCGAGCGCGCGGCATTGTTCGGCCGCGAGCAATCCCTTCAGCACCGCGCAGCCCTGCGCATCGAGATCGCTGCTTGCCTGGGTCCAATCAATGGCATCGACGCGCGCGGCGATCTCGGAGGATGGCGCAGGACGGATACTGTTTGCGTGTGATCTCATGGCGCCGAATGTCGCAAATCGTCCCGTCCTGCGCCACCCGATTTCCGGAAGGAACGGAACTCAGCGTCGGCTATCTCAGCCGACGGCAGCGGGTCGTCATGCCGGGTTTCGACCCGGTCATCCACGTCTCACGTAATCCGCCGATCTGGCGACGCGGATGCCCCGGCATCGCGGTCAAGTTTACGCGGTCTGCACAAGGCAGACTGGCCGGGCATGACGATCCGCTATAACTCAGCCGAGGACCGGAAGTTCAATCACATCGTAGCCGTGGCGAATGCTGCGCTTGAGAACGGGGTCCTCGAGCTCATATTCGAAGCGATTAGCGGCGCGGATGCCGCCTTTGGCGGCAAAGGTTCCGCCGAACATGGCGCAACCGTTCGGCAGTGCGGCATCCCCAAAGCCGTGCTTAATCAGTTCCGCAACCGGGAGCATGCTGTCGAGTGCGCCTTCCTGGTACAGCACACGCGCGCCATCGATCCACGCGAACGAGCGCAGGATCATCTGGTCCCAATGATCGGCAACTTCCTCAAGTTCCCAGAGCACTGGCGCGATCGGCTTGTCGCACATCTGCTTGGAGACTGTGACGCTATAGGTTTCCACCTTGCGGTCGGTGTGATCGGAGCCGAGACCAACGAAAATGCGACCCTGCCAGCCGATCAGCACGAACTCGACCTCGCCGCTCGACTCCGCACCGCTGACCTCGATGCGATCGGCCGTGGTCAGCCGCCGGGCGGCGACGCGGTAATAGATCGGAGTCGAGGCAGGCCGGGCAATGCCGATCGCCTCAAGCTCGGCGATATGCTTGTCGCGCGCGACCGGATCGCGTCCGGTCCATCCGGCGATCACGGCTTGATCGATCGGCAGCGTCAGCGGAGTCGTCGTGCCCCGGGCGTCGATGGTGAATCCAAGATCAAACACGAATGACAGCCTCCATTGCGGCCGCGAGTTCGAAGATACGGCGGTCCGAGCCGCCAGCGGCCGCGAGCATCAGCCCGACCGGCACTTCACCCTCGCGATGGCAGGGCAGCGAAATCGCGCAGCCGTCGATCATGTTGATCAGCGTGCAATTGCGCAGCGCCAGCAGATTAGCCGCGGTGAAGGCTTTGTCGTCGGCCAGATCCGCGATGCGCGGCGGCGTGTTGGCGGTGGTCGGCAGGACAAGCGCGTCGTAGGGCGCAAGACGAACCGTCGAGCGCGCGATCAGCGATTTTCGCATCTCGAGCAGGTCGATATAGTCAGCGGCGCTGATCGCTTCGCCGCGACGGATGCGCAGGGCCACGCGGGGATCGTAGACGTTCCCACGGCTGGCGATCAGATAGCGATGCCAGGCATAGCTTTCCGCCGCGGCGAAACCGCCCTTGGTGTTCATCACCCCGACATCGAGAAATTCCGGCACGGCAATGCGCTCGATCAACGCGCCCTGCCGCGACAGCGTCTCCAGCGCGCGCTCGAAGGTCCGCGCCACCGCTTCCTCCAGCTCGTCGAGCGCAACCGTGGTCGGCACCGCAAGCCGCATGCCCTTGATCGGTCGCGGCTGCAGCGGCTTTACCGGCTCGTTGGCGAGCACGGCGTCAAGCACCGCGCAGCATCCGACCGTGCGCGCCAACGGCCCAAAGCTGTCGAGCGTGAACGACAGCGGCACCCCGCCGTCGAGCGGCACCCGGCGCTGCGTCGGCTTGAAGCCGACGATGCCGTTGAAGGCCGCCGGAATCCGGCATGACCCGCCGGTGTCGGTGCCGAGCGCGCCATGCGCCATGCGATCGACGACGGACACCGCGGCACCCGATGACGATCCGCCGGGCACGTGCCCGACGCTGCGCTGCCAGGCGCCTTTCGGCGTACCGAAATGCGGATTGATGCCGATGCCGGAATAGGCGAATTCCGTCATATTGGTTCGGCCGATCACGATGAAGCCGGCACGGCGCAGCCGCGCCACCGCCGATGCGTCGGCTTCCGCCGGGGCTGAACCGTCGAGCGCGCGCGAACCGGCGCGGGTTACCTGCCCGTTGATGTCGAACAGGTCCTTGATCGAAACCGGAATGCCGGCGAATGGCGACGGCGCCGCTTTCACCTCGCGCAGCCGGTCCATCGCTTCCGCCGCTTCGATGGCGGCTTCCGCATCGACATGAATAAAGGCCCGCGCCCCCTCACCCGCCGTGTCGGCGATCCGGGCGAGACATTCGTCGACAAGCTTGCGGGCGCTGGTGCGGCCGCTGTCGAGATCGTCGGCCAGCGTGGCGAGTGTCGGGGTGTTTGGCATCGTAGTTTCGCCTCGTGGCTGTTTGATTATTCGTTGTCCGGAGCCGCTTCGATTTCCAGATCGAGCAGCGCCGAGCTTAGGGATTTGCCGTGCGCATCGAGTGCGAGCGACCGCGTCACCCCGCCGCCGAGCGCGCCGGCCATCACGAAATTCAGCGCGGCGATGTTGGGCAGCTCATAGCGGACAACCTCGCCTTCGACAACACCGGCGAAATGCGCTCTTACCCGCTCGCTGGTGACCTGCGCGAGCAGCAGCGGATAGTGCTTCGCGTCATAGGCGATCACGGAGATGTTGGAGGTGTTGCCCTTGTCACCGGTGCGGGAGTGAGCGATCTCGCGCAGTTTTGTCATTCACGCCCCACAAACTGGATGGATGGTTTCGCCAGTTCGCGCGGCAGCAGGACGGAGGCTACCGCGACGACATCGCGCGCAGATTTCCACGCGCCGCCGCCGGCGGCGGGACCGTTGGTGTAGAGCGTTTCGACTTCGTTGCCGATTCTGATCGCCTCGCGCAGGTTTTCGGTGCGGCCGGCAACGCGAACCCTCACCTCGTAAGGTTCGTTTGGCATTGCGCGAGCAGAAACTTCGGCCCCGTGCAGCGACTCGACGCCAACAAGCTCGAAGCGCAATTCGCTTGATGCAACGCCAGTCAGTTTCAACCGTTCCCGAACGATGTCCAGCGCCAGCCGCCCGCGTGCCAATGCACCGGGCCCGGCATAGGAAATCTGCCCCTCGCCAATAAAACTGTCGACATAGCCGACCGAGACCTTCAGCGTGTCGGTACGCTTGGTGCCGCGTCCACCGCCGACGCGCACGCGATCAGGTGCGATCTCCTCGACTTTCACCTGCGAAAAATCCGCGACCACGTCCGGCTGAATATAGCGTTTGGGATCGTGCACCTCGTAGAGCAGCTGCTCCTTGCAGGTCTGCGCCGTCACCGCGCCGCCGGAACCCGCGACCTTGGTGATCACAAGGCTGCCGTCTTCGCCGACCTCGCCGATCGGAAAGCCGAGCCGCGCCAGATCGGGGATATCCTTGTAGCCGGGGTCGGCGAAGTAACCGCCGGTAATCTGGCCCGCGCATTCCAGCAAATGCCCAGCGACGGTGCCCTGCCCGAGCAAATCCCAGTCGTCCATCGCCCAGCCGAAGGCATGAATCATTGGCGCCAGAAACAGCGCCGGATCCGACGCGCGCCCGGTGATCACGATATCGGCGCCGCCGGTCAGCGCCTCCGCGATCGGTTCGGCGCCGAGATAGGCGTTGGCCGACAACAGCCGGTTACCGAGCTGTTTGATGGTGCCGTCGAACTCCATGATCTCCAGGTCACCGTCCTTGCAGGCATCGAGCACGTCGTCGCCGATGACAGCAGCGATCTTCAGCGACGCGAGCCCGAGCGATCTCGCGATCTCGGCGGTCTTGCGCGCCGCCGCAACGGGATTGGCCGCGCCCATGTTGGTGACGATCTTGATTCCCTTAGGCACGCAGATAGGCAGCACCGCGCGCATCCGCTCCTCGAGCAGCGGATCGTATCCGCCGTCAGGATTTTTCATGCGCGCCTGCTGCGCCAGCGCGACGGTGCGCTCGCCCAGACACTCGAATACCAGATACTGGATATCGCCCTTTTCGGCCAGTTCAACCGCGGGCTCGATGCGATCGCCCGAATATCCGGCGCCGGATCCTATTCGAATCGTTCGCACCCTCTGCCTCCCGCGCAGCGTCGCCATTCCTGGTGAGGAGTTGCCGCAATGACAAGCACCCTAGCGCGGGAGATCGAAAGCATACAAGCGTTCCGGGAGACGGATTGTGCGTGTGCCGGAATACGCGCCATGCAGCAGGTCGGCTGGACCGTTGACGCCCCATGGTCAATTGTCGCATCAAGATCGCAACAGCGGGCCCCGCGGCCCGATCCCCCAGGGGAGGAAATGGCAGATATGGCCGAGCCAACGCGCGCGCGACCGAAACCGACACCGGAAACCCAGCATTTCTGGGACGGCACGCAGGCAGGCGAGCTGCGCCTGCAGCGCTGCGATGCCTGCGCCAATGTCTATTTCCCGCCGCGACCGTTCTGCCCGGCCTGCGCCTCGCGCAAGGTCAGCATGTTCAAAGCCAGCGGCAAGGCGACGCTCTACAGTTACGTCATCAACCATCGCCCGGCCGCACCCGGTTTCACGCCGCCTTACGCGATTGCCGTGGTGGAATTGGAAGAAGGACCGCGGATGATGAGCAACATCATCGATTGTCCGCAGACGCCGGAGGCACTCGAACTCGACATGAAGCTCGAAGTCGCGTTCGAAAAGCTCGACGACAAGATCACCCTTCCCTTGTTCCGTCCGGCCAAGGGCTAAGCATCATGCGCAGAAACCAGGTCGCCGTTGTCGGCGCTGCCGAGACCACCGAACTCGGCGTCATCCCGAACGTCTCACAGATCCAGTTGCATGCGGACGCGGCGCTGAACGCCCTCGCCGATGCCGGGTTGAAGCTGTCCGATATTGACGGCATCGCTACCGCGGTCGAGACGCCGCAACAGATTGCGCATTACCTCGGCATCACGCCGACCTGGGTCGACGGCACGTCGGTCGGCGGATGCTCGTTCATGCTTCACGTCCGCCACGCGGCGGCCGCGATCGAGGCCGGGCTTTGCAAGACCGTGCTGATTACCCACGCCGAGAGCGGCAAGTCGATGATCGGCAAGCAGCCGCGTTCGACGCCGGCGGACAGCCTGAACGGCCAATTCGAAGCGCCATTCGGCGTCTACGGGCCGCCCAGCATGTTTCCGATCCCGGTGCTGCGCTACATGAAGACCCATGGCATCACCCATGAGCAGATCGCGATGGTCGCGGTGGTGCAGCGTGAATGGGCCGCGAAGAATCCGCGCGCCACCATGAAGGCGCCGATCACGGTCGAGGATGTGCTGAACTCGCGGATGATCGCCTATCCGTTCCGCATCCTGCAGTGCTGCCTCGTCACCGACGGCGGCGGCGCGCTGATCCTGACCTCGGCCGACCGCGCCAAGGATTTCAAGACCAAGCCGGTCTATATCCTTGGATCAGGCGAGAGCGTGGAAACGCCGATGGTCAGCCAGATGCAGACCTTCGACAGCTCGCGCGCGTTCAGGGTCGCGGGCCCGCTCGCCTTCAAGGAGGCCGGCATCACCCATGGGGATGTCGACCACCTGATGATCTACGACGCGTTTGCGCATCTGCCGCTGTATGGCCTTGGCGATCTCGGCTTCATGCCGCATGAAGAGACCGGCAAGTTCATTGCCGACGGCAACACCAGACCCGGCGGGAAGCTGCCGCTGAATACCAACGGCGGCGGTCTCAGCTACATGCATTCCGGCATGTACGGCATGTATGCGCTGCAGGAGAGCGTACGGCAAATGCGCGGCATCGCGCCGGCGCAGGTGCCGGGCGCGAAGATTTCGGTCTGCCACGGCGTCGGCGGCATGTTCGGGGCGAGTGGCACGATTATTTTTACGAACGAACGGTAATAGCCGCCGTCATTCCGGGATGGTCCGCAGACCCAGACCACAGATGTGCGATTGCACATCGGGGAATCTCGAGATTCCGGGTTCGCGCTTCGCGCGCCCCGGAATGACGAAGAAACAACGGGAGAAGCACCATGGCCAGCACCAAATCACTGCAGGATAAAGTCGTCATCGTCACCGGCGCCGGGCGCGGGATCGGCCGCGAGATCGCGCTGCTCTGCGCCGCTGAAGGCGCCAAGGTCGTGGTCAACGATCCCGGTGTCGCCGCCGACGGTTCGGGAACGAGCGCCGCGCCGGCGGAAGAAGTCGTCGAGGAAATCAAGAACCGCGGCGGCACGGCCATCGCCAATTTCGAAACCGTCGCCGAAGCGATCCCCGCCAGCAAGATCGTGAAGATGGCGGTCGACAGCTACGGCAAGCTCGACGGCGTGGTCAACAATGCCGGCATCCTGCGCGACGCGATCTTCCACAAGATGAGCATCGACGCCTTCGAGTCCGTGATCAAGGTGCACCTGATGGGTTCGTTCTATGTCGCGCATGCGGCAGCGCGGCTGTTCCGCGAGCAGGAAAGCGGCTCGTTCGTTCACTTCACCTCGACCTCCGGCCTGGTCGGCAATTTCGGCCAGGCCAATTACGCGGCCGCAAAACTCGGCATCGTCGGGCTGTCGAAATCGATCGCGCTCGACATGAACCGCTACAACGTGCGCTCGAATTGCGTCTCGCCGTTCGCCTGGAGCCGGCTGATCGGAACCATTCCGACCGAGACCGAGGCCGAGAAAGCGCGGGTGGCCAAAATTCAGCAGATGGGTCCGGAAAAGATCGCGCCGGTTTGCGCCTTCCTGCTCGGCGACGCCGCCAAGGATGTCACCGGGCAGATTTTTGCGGTGCGGATGAACGAGATTTTCCTGATGAGCCAGTCGCGCCCGCTGCGCTCGGTCCATCGCGCCGAAGGCTGGACGCCGCAGACCCTCGCCGAGCACGGCATCCCGGCGTTGAAGTCGTCATTCTACCAGCTCGACCGCTCG
>WNGN01003419.1_pt1 | contig 10777 bp, 11 predicted proteins | sample 5400561 | NCBI WGS metagenome assembly WNGN01 (sample SAMN13153379, study PRJNA577476) | soil metagenome | isolation source: 115 cm soil or saprolite under Garry oak tree replicate 2 | place: USA:California | collected 2016-06-15 | reverse complement strand
GCCGAACTCGCGAAGATCACTTGCGAGACGTCCGCCCTTCGGGCGGCCTCGTACACATGGTGGTCGATTGCCAGGTTCGAACAGACGTCCGCGGGATGGGAGTCGATGTATCCGCGGCCTCCGTGGATCGCCGCGAGGTGGAAGAGGACCTCGCTGCCTTCGAAGGCCGAGGTGATCTCCTCGATGCCGCTGTACTCCAGGTCGATCTGATGGAATTTGTAACGGCCGCTCACGCCGTCGAGGTTCTGCAACCGGCCGCTGCTCAGGTCGTCAATCACGCAGACGTCCGCGCCGCGAGCGATGAGCGATTCGACGAGATGGCTTCCGATGAAGCTCGCTCCGCCCGTGACCGCGACCCTGCGGCCGTCCCATTCCGATTTCCCTTGCACCGCAGCGTCTGACGAGAGCGAGTTACCTCTCGCAGGACCTGGCTCGAACAATGTCTGTCCCCCTGGGCAAGTTAGCGCAGAAGGCCAGCACACGATGCGAACTCGTGAGTGGACCGCATTCCTTCCACGACTACACTCCCCCTACCTCGTTAGCAATTGGAAAGGGGGTATAAGAAAGATGGGCCGAAACCCTCCAGATGCACGCGCCGTAGACTTGCCGTCGCTTTGCTCGAAATATTGCGGTACCACTCTGACAGACAAACTTCAGGTCGGATGCGAGAGGATCCTCCCGGTGTAGCAGGACCTTGGGGAGCCGCCGGGACCGGCTGGACATGAGTCCAGAGGCGGGTGGGCCCCGCCAGGTGTGCAGCCGAAGCCTCGAGTCGTTCGAGGGCGGATCTGCGTGCGGGCGTACACTTTTGTGCAGCCGCGACTTTGTAGCTGGAGCGTCTAGCCCGACCCAGGTGTCCTGGGATGGCGTCTCCTGAAGATCGGCCTGAAACGAGACGGGGTGTGCTGAAAAACCTGGCTGCGGCGGGACTGGGAGCGGCGATTGCGACCGTCGCGGCTCGAGAACTCCCTCCCGGGCTGGGCGGGCCGGCGACGGGGGTGCCCTCGATTTCCGGTCCCGGGACCCTGGACGCCGTCTTCAACGTCCGGGACCAAGGGGCCGTCGGAGACGGAGTCGCGGATGACACGGGGGCGCTGATTGGGACAATCGAACGTGTCCCGGCCTCGGGGGGCCTGGTTTACCTTCCCCGCGGGACCTATCGCGTCACGTCGCCGATCGCCATCGCCCGGACCCACGTCTGGGTCTTCGGATCCGGCCCGGATGCCACGGTGATCCGGCTCGGCGACGGGGTGAACGCGGACGTTCTCGCGATTCGGGCCAGCGGCTGCACCGTTTCCAATCTGACGATTGACGGAAACAAGGCTCACAACGCGTCCGGGGGCGGCATCCTTGTCGACGCAGTCGCGGCAAGTCAGACGCTCGAGAACGTGACGGTCCGGGACCTCCACGTCGTCCGCACGAAGGGGGCCGGGATCAAGATCCATTCGAGTCCCTCCGGTCCGGTCAGCCGGCGGAGCCTCGTCCAGTCGTGCGTCGTCGACGAGACCGACGGCGAAGGAATCGCCCTGCTGGCCACGGACCAGTCCATCGTTACGAATTGCTTCGTGTCGAGGACCGGGCTTCACGGAATCATCTCGAAGCAGGGAAACGAAAACACGGTCCTCGGGAATCAGATCCTCCAGGCCGGAACCAATAAGGCGAGCGGATTCGCCCACGGCATCGCGATCGACGGGAACGGCGGACTAAATCCGAACGGCCGTCACCGAATCATGGGGAATTACGTCCTCGACGCGTGCGATGCGGGAATCGAGGTCGCGGACGCGGTGGACGACGTCGTGATCGAAGGGAACACGGTCAATGGCGCCGGAGTCGGCGCGCTTGCGGCGAACCGATACGGGATCTACTTCGGGGGCAGCCTCGCCGTCGGCAGCAAGGCGTCGATCCGAGGGAATACGGTTACACGCGCGGCGACGAACGGGATTCAAGCCACAGGTCTGAGCTCCCTCGTGCGAGCGTCCTCCCTCGTCATCGAGGGGAACCTGTGCTACGCGAACCGGGAGAATGGGATCTACCTGAAGGCGGTCGACAACTTCGTCGTCGATGGCAATGCGTGCTTCAACAACGACACCTCGTCGACGGAGAAGGACGGCATCCGGCTCGAGGGCGCGTGGGACGGGATCGTCCTCGGCAATCGGTGCTACGACAACCAGGCAATCCAGACGCAGGCTCACGGCCTTGGAATCGTCGGCGGAGCGACGAACGTCCTCGTGGCGATGAACGACCTGACCGGGAATGCGCTGGGGGCGATCGGCAACGCGAACCTGTTCTCCGGGACCTCCCGGCTGTACGAGAACAAGGGCTTCAATCCGCTCGGGGTGTCTACGGTGACGATCGGGCCATCCCCCTGGACGTACACGAACAACGATTTCGTCCGCGAGGCGATCTACATCCTCGGCGGGACCGTCTCCGACATCTCAAAGGACGGAGTCGCGGGGATCTTCGCGGCTTCGAACGTGACCGTCTGGGTCGAACCAGGGGAATCCCTCACGGTAACATACTCCTCGCCTCCGACGGTGCACAAGGACCGGAAGTGACCCGTCGGATCATGTCGTCACGAAACGCGGTGACGTTGCCGGCGGAACGTTCGCGGGGACGCACATCGATATACATGACAAATCATTACAATGTCATATGAAGAATCTACAGGTCCGCGTGGACGACGAGGAAATCGAGGACCTCGACGAACTTGCGGAGGAGTTGCGACTTTCCCGCTCCGAAATCGCGAGGTCTGCCCTCCGAGAAGGCGTCCGCCGCTTGCGGATGGAGAAGGCCCTCGCCCGCTACCTGAATCTGGAGTTCACCTTGAGCCGTGCGGCCCACTACGCGGGCGTCCCGATTCGGAACATGGCCGATCTCGCGGCGGAGAAAGGGATCCCCTTCTTCCGGATCTCGTTGGACGAGTTGCGGCGAGACAGGGAGCGCACCGGGGCCTGGGTCAAAGGCTGACCCATGCGCGTGTGGGTGGACGCTTCGACCCTCATCGCCCTCGAGTCGATCGGGGAGGTCATCGTCCTCCGGGACCTCTTGGGGCGGATCGCGATCACGCCCGCCATCGCCGACGAGGTCTTCACGGGGCACAAATCCCAACCCCTTCGGGAGGCCCGTGCCTCATGGATCGAGGTCGTCCCGGTTCGGACCGACCCGAAGCGGTGGACGGCTCTCGGCTTGGGGATCGGCGAGGCATCCCTGTTCGAAACGCCGGAAGGAGACCGTCTCATCCTCGACGAGATCCCGGCCCGGACCGTTGCCGAGGCGGAAGGTCGGGCGTATACGGGCCTCCTCGGGCTCCTGCTGGTCGGGGTCGAGGCCGGCACGATTCCCGTCTCCCGAGCACAGGAGATCCTCGAGAAACTAGCCCGGAGTTCGTTCCGGATGAGCACGGACCTGTACGCGGAGGTCCTCCGACGGCTGAGGGACCAGGCGTGAGCCGCCTGGGTCGACCGATCACGCGCGTTCCAACTCGGGATCGTCACACCGATGACTGCTCCCGGGTGTTCAGGGTGTCCGGCTAGTCCGAGGGCATCTTCGGCGTCCGATGCCACGGCAGGTTCCGAGGTCGCAGGGCCACGCGGAAAGCGGCCCGAATCAACGCGGCGAGCTGGAGGATCCAGTAGGCGTACAGGCCGGGTAGGAGCCAGAGCACCTTCCGGTCGCGGGTCAGGACCGCCTCGGCGATCACCAGGGGGGCGAAGAGGACCTGCGAAGCGAGGAGGCCGTACAGCCAGGCCAGGAGCGCCGTGGGCACGCTGCCGGCAATCGCAAACAGGGCGAGGGACCCGAACGAAAGAAGGGAGCTCACGAGGAAGACGAGGGGCGAGCACGTGTACAGGAAGGCGTCAATCCGTTCCCGCCGACTCCGGCCGACCCGGAAGCGACTTCGGGCGGCCCGCGCGAACACCTGCAACGCGCCGCTCCACCATCGTTCCCGCTGCCGGACCAGGTGCGCGGCCCGATACACCGGCTGGATCCAGACGTTCGCGTCGAGCATCCCGACCCGCAGGCCGGATTGCGAGAGACGCAGCGAGTACTCGAGGTCCTCCGTGAGGCAGGCTTCGTCCCACGGCCCCAGCGCCTCCAGGACGCTCCGTCGAAGGAACATCCCGGTGCCGGCGAGGTGCATGAACAACCCGAACCGCTCCTTCGCGGCCTGCAATCCTTGGAACCAGAACCGCGTCTCGTAGTAGTTCAGACGGGTGATCGCGTTCATATGCTGGTTCATGACGCGGGGGACGGCCTGGACCACGCTCACGTCCGGGCGGTCGTGGAAGTACTTGGCGACGCGGAGCAGGAGGTCCGGCTGGTAGCGGGTGTCGGAGTCGAAGACTGCGATGACGTCTCCGCGGGCGTGGGCGATGGCCCGATTCAGGGCGAGCGGCTTCCCTTTCGACAGGCCGCCGGAAAGGCATTCGACGTTCGGGAGGGAGGCGGCGAGACGCTGGCCGATCGTCGGGGTCGCATCGACGGATCCGTCCTCCACGAGGAGGACTTGGAGCAGGTCCTTTGGATATTGCAGTCGGTCCGCGCAGCGGACGGCGCCTTCGATGACGATCTCCTCGTCCCGCGCGGGAATCACGATGCTGACGGAAGGCAAGTCGACCGGATTCCGCAACGATCCCTTGTCGAACGGCTTCGGGCCGCCTCGGGTCATCCGGAGGCCGAGGAAGATCAGGATTGTGTGGTAGCCGGCGATGGCGTAGAAGACAAGCGCGAGTCCGACGAGGAGGGCCGTCGAAAGCTCGCCCCACATCCGCTCGGTATCGGGCGTCCCGGATAAAGTCCTGACCGTTACGTCTCTCTTGCGGGTGCGATCCGAGCGGAAGGTTCAGGAAGGACGCATCAGAAGCGGAGGCCATCGTCGCGGAGCGCTCCAACGAGCTCCTTCGTGGTCCAGCATGGCACGAGGTCCTGCCCCTTCAAACTGGTGACACCCGCCGGGCCAAAGACGTTCGTGAAGGCGGCCGACGTGAGCATTGGTCTCGATACATAGTCGACTCCTCGTGGCCGACAAATCGCAAAGAGCCCGAAGGGCGAGGAGCTCGCGATCGAAGAGATCGGGTGAGGCGCGACTCGGTCATCCTCCCGAGGAACGGACCGGTGTCCATGAGGAACTCTTCGGCCCTCTTCCACCAAATGGATTTGATACCATTATATGCATCCAATGGCATACATCCCATTAATGACCGCCGTCGTGCCCGTAGACCGCGCGGGACGCATCGTGATTCCAAAGGAGACGCGAGAAGCACAAGGCATCGGGCCGGGGACGAAGTTCCTCCTCGTCGAAGGAAAGGACGGAAGTCTGTGGCTGCAGCGCTTGGACCCCGAAGAACTCGCACGTCGAATCCACGAAGAGCTCGGGGGAGCCGATCTGGCCCCGCTCTTCGCGAAAATCGAAGCCGAGATGGAGGCGCTCGCCTCGGCGAAGTACCCCGCCGCGAAGCGGCAATAGACGGGGGCCCGTGTGCCTTCGCCTCCCGAAGCCATCCTGCTTGACGCGAACGTCTTCGTCGCGGCGATAAAGTCCCTCCCGAGGGTAACGGACTCGTTCCGACTCCTCGTCCGACTGCTCGAGGTAGGCGTGCGATTCATCGGCAACGAAGTCCTCGCCGAGGAGTACGTGCGCTACGCGCAATCGCTGCCTTCACCATCCGCATCCGCTCTCGCCGCATCAATCGTCGGCTCGATGGAGATCGTCCATGTCGAGGACCGCTTCGTTCGCGCCTGCGCCGCGTACTTCCGTGCGGGAAGCGCGAAAGACTGTGTGCACGCCGCCACCTGCCTTCAGCTCGGGGCCACCCTCGTGTCGAACGATCACGACTTCGATTCGATCGGTCGTGCCCAGGTGATTCGTCGGCTGACAGCGAGTGAGGCGATTCGGCATTGGATCGGAAACGACAACCGATGAGTCGACCGACACAGCGGGAGGCCAAGGTTGGCGAGGGGACGAGGGCCACCGGATCGCGGCCAGCGATTCACGCCCTTGACGAGCGTCGCGCCGCCTCGAACCGACGCCGGAGTCCTTCCTTGATGAGACCGTCGAGCGCCCCGACGTCCTCGAGTGTAAGCATGCTCCGATGGGTCAGGGCATCCATCCTCTCCAAGTCGCGGATTCGTTCGGCCAAAAGCCGTCGGACGACCTCGCTCCACTTGATTTCGGGACGGGCCTTCATCTTGCGATGCAATTCCGGGGGTACGGTCAGCGTGATATTAGGCACGGACTCGATTATGTGCGCGCACATGATCAAACGTTCGGAGGGATGGACGAATTGGGAGGGCGAGAAGCGAGCCGATGTGATCCGCCGCGTGACGACCGGCGAAGCGATCCGACGGTGGCTCGGGCCTCGCAGGCTGTGACGTAGCGACGGACGAGGTCGAAGACCGTATTTGGCGGTCGTACCGGTTGACCCGCGGCGAGAGGCGGACCGACGAGCGGGACCGTCGAATGCTCGCCCGACATCCGTTCGGTATTGTCGTGCGACTGGGCATTCGCGCGCCTCCTAAGAAAAAGGGACTGCGCCGCCTTCCGACTCGGCGCATCCGCAGAAGTCCGGGCACGCCGGTCGCTGCAGAAACCCTTTTACGAGCATCATCGAGTTGGGCAGCCTCGTGGGCTGGAATGAAGGTTTGGCGAATAGGCGACGGCTGCCCCGCTTTCTCGGCGATTCAGCCTCGCGGCTGCGGTGGGCCTCCGCACTCCTGCTCGCGACGAATCTCGTCTGGATCCTGGCGGTCGCCCTCAACTTCTTGGGACCGGTCGGTCCATTCAGTGCGGGTCTCCTCGGTTGGCTCGCCTTCACCTTCGACTTGCCCGGCGTCTTGCTCCTCGCCGCGTCGTACGCCAGCCTGAAGCGAGAACAGGGACAATCGAACCGCCTCCGGTCGGCGATCGCCGCGGGATTCGTCGTCTGGGTCATCCTGTCTGCGTATTGGCGCTTCGCCGTGCCCCTCGTGACCGGGACGGACATCCAGAATCTGTTCGCCGGGTTGCTCGGCGGGGATCCGGCCGCGCTCGCGCTGGCGCGGGCGGCGGGGGCGAGCGTTGAGGAGATCTTCGTCGCCTGGATCGGCGCGGCCGGTCTGTTCTTCGGCGTGCACGTGCTCATCGCGGTCGACTATCGGCGCGCGTCCGACCGGGAATGGGCCGCGGGCGTCCCGGCGTACGCGTGGCTCGTGGGCACGGGCCTGTCGTTCGTCTCGACGATTCTGATCGTAGTCGCGCTCCTGCCGGTCTTGGGCGGAGGTTTCCTCGGGTCGACGTTCGCCTCAGGAGCCATCGGGAAGTTGCTCGTCGCCCCGAACGTCATGCTGTCGGGATACGTCTCGAGTCTACAACTCGGGCGAGCCGCAAGGGATCCGGGTCGCGAGCGTGGCCGTAGTTAAGCGCTAGGTGCAGGACCCGCTCGTCCAATACGCGGTCGAGGGAGAAGGCCCAGGGCCCGAGCAGGTCTTCTCCTGGGCGTACGTGTACGGCCCTTGGACCACACCGGAGGGGAGGATCGTGACCCACTGGATGAACGGGTTAATCTGGAACGAGTCGGTCGTGCTGAGCGTCGCGAAGTTGCCATTGAACTGCCCCGAGAACGGGACCGTGACGGTGGCTCCTGCTCGGACGAGCAATGGGACGGAAATCGTGAGGTTCGTGTCTAGCGACGCCCCCGGCGTCACGTCACGGATCTTCGCCGAGGCCGCCATAATCCGGATGTCCGTGGACGCTTTGTTCGTCACCGTCATGATGCCGACGATCTTCCCCATCGGGTCGTACGGATGAACGACGTTCTGAACGGCTGCGGTGAAGTTGAGATTGGGATCGGCGACGATCGTGACGGTCATGCTGTGAAAGCTGGGGGTCGCCATCGCGGTGACCAAGAAGACGATTGACAAGACCGGCAGCGGCATGAGATGCTTCTTCCGGCCCCAAGGCGCACGGCGAAAACGTGCTTGCGTCCACATCAACGGAATTCCCCCAGAACTCGAGGTGCGGGTGCGAGAGCCGCGAATCCCCTCGTTCCGCTTCTTACAGAGGTCTTCTGACGATATAATCGTTCCGGCGACTCACCGTCCGCCGAGCTTGAATTCGGTCTCGAGAGTGAGACCCGAAACCGGGTGTGTGACGGACCGGACTACAGGTGCCATGGGTTTCCTTGGAGCCAAAAGGCCCCGACATCTCGCGGGGCCCTCCATGGCAAAACAATCTTATACCCTTACGGAAACTGCGCCTTGCCCCTATGGAGGGATTTCCTGGCGGTCATTGACTACCGCGCTGCAACCGAATCGCCCCTCTCATCGAAGGCCGAGCCTGTAAGCCTCTTGGCCGCAATTCCCGCATTCAACGAGCAGAAGACCATCGGGAGTGTCGTCCTTACCGCTCAGCGCTACGCCACGAAGGTAATCGTCATCGACGATGGCTCCGAGGACGAGACCGCTTGGGTTGCAGAGCAGGCCGGGGCCACCGTCATCCGGCACCCAACGAACCGCGGGTATGGGGCCGCCCTTCGCTCGTGCTTCGAATACGCACGGGAGAGCGAGTTCGAAACCCTAGTGATCCTAGATGGTGATGGTCAGCACCGCCCCGAGATGATCCCGCAGGTCGTGGCTCCTGTCGACGAGGGAAAAGCGGACGTCAGCATCGGGTCGCGATTCTTGGACGGACACAAGGCGGGAGCGGTTCCGGGCTACAGGAAGTTTGGAATTCGCGTGATTACGAAGCTCACGAACCTCGGCACCAGACGCAGTGGAAAGATCACGGATGCTCAGAGTGGATTCAGAGCCTACTCACGCGCCGCGATCGCCGCCATTGATCCGCTCGAGGCCGACATGGGTGCAAGCGCGGAAATATTGTGGGAGGCCGATCGCAAAGGCCTCCGCATTGTCGAGGTACCCATCACGGTCGATTACCAAACTGCAGGTTCGACTCGCGGACCTGTTCAACACGGGCTGAGCGTGATCGGGTCGATGATCCGATATGTGGAGACGAAGCATGCGCTCTTGGTCTTTGGTGTTCCAGGCCTGATTGTGTTTCTCGTGGGGCTTGGCTTGGGGTTCTACGTGCTCGATAGCTATAATCGGACCGGTATCCCCGCTCTTGGCCTCGCGATGGTTACGGTTCTAGTGACAGTGGTTGGATTGTTACTCGCTTTCACGGGACTCATTATGCATGCGGTGATCAACGCCAATTGGCGCAACCGCTAATTCGATGTGGTGTTCGACGTCTCCAGATCGAGCTGAGGGCCCTTGTTGGACAGCTCGTGAAGAAGCCGCTCAAACTCATCGACGATCGTCTCCCAGTCGTTTCTTGAAACGAACGCTCGTGCCATGGCGCCCAGTTTATTGATTTCCCCGCGGTCCGCCAGCTGGACTGCAGTCGAGACGACCTGGTGCGGATCGTCGACGTACACGACACCGTGACCATCCCCAAATTCCCGGACCAAACCCGGCAACCGCGTCGCGATGACGGGCCTGCCCGCCGCCATGTATTCGTACATCTTGATGGGCACGATGTTCTCCATGAGGCCGACCGCGCGGGCAGGCAGGATACAAATGTCGGCCGCGGCCAGGTAGGACGGAAGCTCACTATACAGCTGCCACGGCTCCAGATTGAGACGCCCCGCCGAGTCTGCGGCTAATGCCATCGCCGACAGCGGCTCCCAGAGCTCGCCCTTTCCGACCGCGAGGAGTTTTGTGGTTCTCCTTCCGCCCGACTGCTTCAAAATGTCCTCTGCAACCTCGCTCAGCCCCGAGAAAGGGTACAGCCATCCCATGTAGAACAATACGAGATCGTCATCCGTCAGGCCTAGTCGTTTTCGAATCCCCGTTCCGCCGGCGTTGACGTACCTACGCAAATCGACACCAGCGGGCAGAACCTTGGTCCGTTCCGAACGCGCGCCCATCGAGACGGTGTAGTCCCGCAGGGCTTCGTTGATGGAAAGAACCACGGTGGCCCTTTTGTAATCCGCTTGTTCCACGAGCTTCGACAACCCCTGAAGCATCCGGCGCGGCATCAGGCGGTGGAGTTCGTCGATCACGTAGTGAATGAAAGGGACTCCATGACTCCGCGCGACCGTAATGCCGAGGAACGCGTTGAGGATCCCAAAGCCGACTACGACATCGGGTTGAAACTCCCGAAATTGACGACGCACCTCTAACCAATGGGTGAAGACCAGAGAGACAATGTCAAGAACCGGAAGACGCAGGAAGAGGGGACGAATGACCGAAATCTTGCCGTCCTCCATGACCTTGTGAACGTCGGGAAAGACTCTTCTCCGAGCGAGTCGACTGGGCTCCCTCCGATCTGCCCAACGAATTTCGAAGTCAACGACGCGAACCTCATGACCGCGGGACCGCATCCTCTCCAGAAGGTGATGGCCCTGGTGGGGGCCTTTCGCCACCCAGTCCGATTCCTGAAGAACGAGGATGCGCACCGAATCGAGCTCGCGGCGGAATACGCGGAAGGCACGTCAAGCCGTCGCCTAGAATTCCGCAGACTTCCGGATGTTGTCCCAGTTCTTCCGGAACCAAGAGTGAACGTTCCTCAGCCCGGTCTTGAAGTCCGTTCGCGGCTCGTAGTGTAGGATCCTCCGGGCTTTCTCGATCGAGGCCAGGAGGCGGTTCTTCGTGTCCCAACTCCGGCGTTCCTTGAACTCTATGCCTGACTCGTTCCCCGTAAGCTCGTTCACCCATGTCGCGAGATCGAGAATCCTAATTTCTCTCCCTGTCGCGAGGTTGATCGGTTCGCCTATGGCTTGCTTGGACGACGCACAGG
>WNGN01008103.1_pt1 | contig 10779 bp, 12 predicted proteins | sample 5400561 | NCBI WGS metagenome assembly WNGN01 (sample SAMN13153379, study PRJNA577476) | soil metagenome | isolation source: 115 cm soil or saprolite under Garry oak tree replicate 2 | place: USA:California | collected 2016-06-15 | reverse complement strand
CGTCACCGGCCAGGGGCGCGCGATGCGCGAAGGCACCGACAGCCGGTGGGTGATCCAGGGCCGCGAGGAAAACAGCACCATCCACGACGAGGTCGGCATGCGGCACTACTACGCCGAGTGGTCGCGGCGCATGGGCCGGCCCGCCTACGCCCCTTACTAAGTGATCAAGTCCGAACAGCGCCAGGCGATCGAGGAGCTGGTCTACCGCTCGTGCCTTGCGCTGGACAGCAGGGACTTCAAGGCGTTCCTTGACCTGTGCGACGAGGCCTTTCGCTACACGATCACGACGCACAGCGCGGAGATCAAGCGCGACATGGTCTGGCTCGACCACGACAAGAAGAGCATGGAGACGCTGTTTACCAACCTTCCGAAGCACAACAGCGACCACTCGCCGCTCACCCGCCACGCCACGGTCTACACGGTGGATCTGGCCGGTTCCGAGGCAAACGTGGTGTCGGCGCTGCAGGTGTTCCGCACCCAGCTCGACGGCGGCGCGACCGAGCTCTTCGCGGTCGGACGATTTCACGACACCGTGAAGCTCGACGGCAGCACCGCGAAGCTCGTAAAGCGCGTGGTGCGACTCGAGACGCGGCAGCTCGGCTACGGCTATCACGTTCCTTTCTAGCGATGCGCATCCAGGTGAACGCGCGCAACCGCGGCTACGAGTTCGACGCGCAGCCCGGCCAGAGCGTGCTGTACGCGGGTTTGAGCGCCGGCATCGAGCTGCCTTACGAATGCGCCACCGGCACCTGCGGCACCTGCAAGGCGAAGCTCGTCGCCGGCCGGGTGCGCGACGGCTGGCGCGAGGCGCCCGGCCGCAAATACCTGAAAGGCGGTGCCGAGTTCCTGATGTGCCAGTGCGCTCCGGAGGAAGCGCTGACGGTCGAAGTGCCGGACTTCGTCTATGCGATGGAGCCCGGCACGTGTGTTCCCGAACTTCGCGCGCGGCGCACGGCGCCTCGAGCTCATCGCCAAGCGCAAGCCCGCGGGCGGCTTCTCGGAATGGCTGTTCGACGCCGAGCGCGAAGGCGCGAAGCTCGAGTGCTTCGGGCCTCTTGGCAAGGCGACTTTCGAGCCGGGTCTCGGCAAGAACCTTCTCCTCATCGCCGGCGGCTCGGGCATCGCCGGCATGATGTCAATCCTCGCGCGCTCGGCCGAGGCGCGCTATTTCGATACGCACCGCGGCTGGGTGTTCTTCGGCGTGCGCACAATGCGAGATGCGTTCTTTCTCAAAGAACTGTCCGCCTATGCGGGCAAGGTCAAGGTGGCGGTCGCGTTGTCTGGGGAGGACCCTTCTGCAACGTCCGAATGGCCGGCGCTCGTTTTCGAGCGCGGCCTGGTGCACGAAGTCGCGAAACGCGCGATGGCGGGCAAATACCAGAACGTGCGCGCGTACGTCGCCGGCCCGCCGCCTGCGGTCGACGCCGCGATCCGCATGCTGCTGCTCGAGGCGAGGCTCACCACCGACAACATCCGCTACGACAAATTCAGCTAGAGACCATGACCAAGCGTCTGCTATGCCGTGCGGTGGAAGTCCCGGAAAACGGGCTCAAGGAGTGCGAGGCCGACGGCGGCCTGAAGGTCGTGGTGGCGAAGGCAGGCGGCGAATTCTTCGGCTTTCAGGCGATCTGCCCGCACCAGGAGGTGCCGCTTTGCGAGGGCCTGTTCGACGGCTCGGTGCTCACCTGCCACATGCATCTCTGGCAATGGGATGTGCGCACCGGCGCGCCGCTCGGCATCGCGGAGGCGCCTTTGCAGCGCTATCGCGTCGCGGTCGAAGGCGACTCGCTTTACCTCGGCGGCGACGACAGCGCGCTGGGCGCGGGCGAGCTTTTCAATGGACTTGAGCAATCCATTCTGGAAAAGCTCGCTGCCCTGGCGCGGCGCGAGACCTACCAGGCCGGCGCGACGCTTTATCACCCCGGCGACCCAGCGGAGGATTTTTTCGTGCTCGAGTCGGGCCGCGTCGAGTTTCTCATCGGCCGCGGCGACCGCACCGCGCCGGGCGGCTTCATGCTGAAGAAGGGCGAAGTGTTCGGCTGGGCCGCGCTCCTCGACGGCTACCCGGCGCGCATCGCGAGCGCGCGCTGCCTGGAGGAGTCGGCGCTGCTGCGCGTCAACGGGAAGAGCGCGCTGCGCGTGCTCGAGAGCGATCCCGCGGCGGGATTTATCGTCATGCGCCGGCTCGCCGGCCTGATCGCGCGTTACCTAGCATCATCGGGAGCAAAATAATGAAGCTGACAACGGGCCTCGTCCTGCTGGCTGCGCTGGCCGCAGGCACCGCGGCGGCGGCCGAGCCGGTCAAGCTGGTCGTGGGCTATCAGCCCTACGACACCATCTCTTACTCAGCGGTGGTGATCCGGGCACTGGAGTTGTGGAAAAAGCACCTTCCGCCGGGCAGCGAAGTCGAGTTTCAGAACGCGCTGCAGGGCTCGATCATCGTCAACCAGATGCTCGCGAACAAGCAGCAGATCGGCTACCTGGGAGACATGCCGGCGGTCGTCGCGACGACCAAGCGCAGCGTCGCCCCGATCGACCTGGTGGCCAATACCGGCCTTTCGCCGGGCCAGCGCTGCAACGTGATCATGGTGCGCGCCGATGCGCCGAAGTTCAGTTCGCCGCAGGAGGCGGTCAGATGGCTCGATGGCAAGACGCTGGCGACGCCGCAGGGCAGCTGCGCGCATCGCTTTCTCGGGCTGGTCATCGAGACCACCAAGATCAAACCGGCGGCGATCCTCAATCAATCGATCGAGGTCATTGCCACGAATCTGCGTGCCGGCAAGATCGACGCCGCGGTGCTGTGGGAGCCCTCCGTCTCGCGCATCGGCGACATCGTCGGCGAAGGCTTCGCGCGCATCGTGGCCACCGGGCATACGTTCGGCATTTCGGACGCCGGTGCCATCGCAATGCGCGAGGATTTCATCAAAGCGCGGCCCGATATCGTCGAAGCATGGCTCAGGACCGAGCTCGAGGCGCAGCAATACGTCCTCGATCCGAAGAACTGGAGCAAGGTCGCGGAGTTCGTGAAGAGCCAGACCGCGGGCATCACGGTTCCGATGGCGTGGTTCTCGATCTACGGCGCGATTCCGGCTGCAGCGGGCGGCAGCCCGATCCGCGACGAGAAGCCTTTCGTATTCGACCAGCGAGTGCACAAGCTGCTCGCCGAAACCTACGTGTACTTGCACCAGGCGAAGGTGATCGATGTGGACAAGCCGGCGCCCGGCGCGCTCGACGACTCGTTCGCGCGCAAGGTCGCTCAGGCGGCGAAGGCGCCGTTGCCGCTCGGCATCATCATCGCGCAGGATTTATCAAAGCTGCCGAAATAGCACCATCACCCAGAGGAGGGAACCGTGAACAGAAGGCACTTTGCAGCAGCGGCCATCGCAGCGCTCTTCGGTGCGTCGGCAGCGTCCTTCGCCGCCGACATCGACTACGGCAAGCCCGGCACGCCGGTAAAGCTGGTGGTGGGCTACCAGCCTTACTACACGCAAGCGTGGTCGGGCGTGGTGATGCGCGGCAAGAAGTTCTACGAGAAGTACCTGCCGAAGGGCTCGGACGTCGAGTTCCAGATCGGCCTGCAGGGCGCGATCATCGTCAACAACATGCTCGCCGGCAAGCAGAACATCGGTTACTACGGCGACATGCCCGGCATCGTGTCCACGACCAAGACGGAGGTGGCCGACATCCGGCTGGTAGCAGTGCTCGGACTGGCCTGGGACCAGTGCAACGCCTTCCTGGTGCGCAACGATGCTCCTCAGTTCAAGAACGACCAGGAAGCGATCCGCTGGCTGGACGGCAAGACCGTCGCGGTGCCGAAGGGAAGCTGCACCGATCGCTTCGCGCAGGCGACCTTCAAGAAATTCAGCATCCAGCCCAAGGAATACCTGAACCAGAACATCGAGGTGATCACTTCCAACTTCCGCGCCGGCAAGCTCGATGCGGCGGTGATGTGGGAACCGACCACGTCGCGTTTGGTCGGGGATGGCCTCGCGCGGCTGATCGCCACGGGCAAGAGCGTGCAGGAGAACGACGGCGGCCTGCTGGGGATGCGCGCCGACCTCATCAAGCAGCGGCCCGACGTGGTGAAGGGCTGGCTGCAGGCAGAGCTCGACGCGCAGCTCTTCATCGCCGACCCGAAGAACGCCCCCGAGGTGATCAAGATGGCGAAGGAGCAGACCACCGGGTTTTCCGAAAAGGTGCTGTGGAACTCCCTCTACGGCAGGTACCCCGACGTGGCCGGCGGCGGCGACACCCGCAACATCATGCACTATACCTTCACGCCCGAGGCGCGCGAGCTGATCAGCCGCGCGGCCGCCTTCCTGCATTCCATCAAGAGCATCAACGTCGACAAGGTGCGGCCGGAGGCGATCGAGTCGAAGTGGACCGAGGACATCCTCAGGGAGCGCGGCCTCAAGGCGCCGATCGCCGAGGTGAAGGCGCTCCCGGCCTCGCAGGCGCCCAGAAACTGATGGACGCCGCGCTGAGGCTCGGAGCCGCGGACGAGGCGATCGCGGTCCTGCGCGAGACGACGCCCTTCGGGGACGCCTCCGAGGCGTTGCTCGCGCGCATCGCGGGGATCGCGCGGCGCGCCCGCTATGCCGCGGGCGCGCGCCTCTACGACGCCGACGGTGCAGCCGACGACATCTTCGTGGTGGTGTCCGGCCGCGCCGAGCATGTCTTCAAGCCCGAGGTCGGCGCGCGCGAGGCCCTCAGGCGCGTGACGCGCGGCGGCGTGTTCGGCTGGGCGGGCTTGCTCCTCGGCCAGACGCAGCGGCTGGCCACCGTCACCGCGATCGAGCCGACCGAGGTGCTGCGCATCGATACCGAGGCGCTGGTCGGGCTGCTCGAGTCCGAGCCGCTCGAGGGCGGCCATGTGATGGAGCGTTTCGCTGCCATGATCCAGCGCGAGTTCACGCTGCCGGCGCTGCTCGCCCAGGTGCGGCGCCTGTCCGGGCCGCTGACCGAGGAGATGTCGAGCCTCAGCCTGACGCTGTATCGCCTGTCGCTGTGGCTGAGGAGTCCGCGCCCGTACCTGATGCTCGTCGGCTTCGCGCTGTTCCTGGGGTTCTGGTACCTCGCGGTCGAAGTCTGGAAGCTGCCGCGCTTTCGCGAGATGCCCGGCCTTACGACCGTGGTCAGCGAGTGGCTGTCGCCTTCGCCGACCTACGGCCTTTCTCTCTACATCGCGGAGTACTACCAGCACATCGCGATGTCGGTCTGGCGGGTGGCGCAGGCGTTCTTCCTCGCCACCGTGCTCGGCGTGCCGGTCGGGCTGCTGCTCGGCTGGTCGCGCACCTTCAAGGAATACGTGTTCCCGGTATTCGAGACGCTGCGGCCGATTCCGATCCTCGCCTGGGTGCCGCTCGCCATCGTCATGTTCATCGCCACCGAGTCGGCGGTGGTCTATCTCGCCTTCCTCGCCTCGTTCTTCGCCACCGCGCTCAACACCATGCTCGGCGTCGAGTCGATCGACGAGTCCTACGTCCGGGCAGCCAACTGCCTGGGCGCCGACCGGTGGCAGGTGTTCCGCCACGTGATCATCCCGGGCGCGCTGCCTTTCATCTTCACCGGGCTGCAGATTTCGATCGGCGTGTCATGGTTCTCGCTGGTGGCGGCGGAAATGGTCTCCGGGCAATACGGCCTCGGCTACGTCATCTGGACTTCCTACGTCATGGTGCGCTACCCGACCATCGTGATCGGAATGGTGACGCTCGGCATCGTCGGCTACGTCACCAGCGCGCTGGTGCGGATCGCCGGCGACTACCTGATGGAATGGCGCGTGCGCGAGCTTGCCCTGGCCGAGCGATGACCCGGGGACATATAGTCATCGATGACGTGGTGAAGGTGTACGACCCGCAGGGCGCGGCGGTGATGGCGGTCGACCATTGCTCGCTCGAGATCGAGCCGGGCGAGATCTGCATGATCGTCGGGCCTTCGGGCTGCGGAAAGACGACGCTCCTCAATGCCATTGCCGGGTTTCACGAGATCACCTCGGGCCGCATCATCATGGACGGCGAGGTGCTCTGCTCGCCCGAGAAACCCAGGTCGACGCCCGGTCCCGACCGCATCGTGGTGTTCCAGAACGGGGCGCTGTTTCCCTGGAAGACCAACCTCGACAACGTCATCTTCGGGCCGGTGATGCAGGGCAAGCTCGCGCGCAAGGAAGCGCTCGACAAGGGACGCGCGATGCTCGCCGACGCGGGGCTTTCCGGCGTCGAGCACAACTACCCCGGCGAGGTGTCTTCGGGCATGCGGCGGCGCGTCGAGATCGTGCGCGCGCTCATGAACGACCCGAAGGCGCTGCTGCTGGATGAGCCCTACCGCGCGCTCGACTCGCTCACCAAGAGCGTGATGCACGAGGCGCTGCTCGAGATCTACTACAAGAACAAGGTGACGATCTTCTTCATCACCCACGACCTGGAGGAGGCCATCTTCCTCGGCCACCGCGTCGCCATCATGACCACGCGGCCGTGCAAGCCGAAGAAGATCCTGAACGTCGACATCCCCCACCCGCGCGACTACAGCGCGCTCACCTCGAAGCGCTTCCGCGAGCTGATCGAGGAGACGAACGACGCCGTGCACGAGGAAGCCTGGAAGGCCTTCCAGGCCGGGGAAAAGGAGGGACGTTGAAGAAAATGCTCTCGAACCCCGCGCTCTGGCGTGGCGTGGTCTCGATCGCGGTGTTCCTGATCCTCTGGGAGATCGGCGCGCGCTCCAGGCAGTGGATGGCGCCGGAATTCTTCGCGCCGTTCCGAGAGCTGCTCGGCGCGATCGGGCTCAAGAAGGACTACCTGCCCTGGATCGGCGCAGTTCCCGCGCCCTCGGTGGTGCTCGCGTCCTGGATCGCGGTGCTCGTTGACCGGAGCTATTGGCAGAGCTGGTACATGAGCCTGTTCCGCGTCATGGCCGGGTTCCTCGCCGCGATGCTCATCGGGATCCCGTTCGGCTTGATGCTCGCGGTGAGCCGCGTCACGCACGGCATCGGCTTCCCGGTGTTCGAGGTGCTCAGGCCCATTCCGCCGCTCGCCTGGGTGCCGGCCTCGATCATCTTCTGGCCGACGCAGGAAACGGCGATCGCTTTCATCACCTTCCTTGGCGCCTTCTACACCATTGTCATCAATGTGCTCGGCGGCGCGCGCTCGATCGACGTGCGTTACTTCCAGGCCGCCCGCTCGATGGGCTCGTCGCGCTGGGACATCTTCCGTCGCGTCATCCTCCCGGGGACGCTGCCCTCGATCGTGGTCGGCTCCGCGGTCGGCATGGGCATTACCTGGGAGGTGGTCGTGGCCGCCGAAATGATCTCCGGCGGCGGCAGCCAGATCGGCGGAACGAGGGGCGGCGGGCTGGGGTTCTTCATCTGGAATTCCTATGTCGGCGGCTCGTACGAACAGATCGTGATCGGCATGATCTCGATCGGCATCGCCGGCTTCGCCTCGAGCGAGCTGCTGCGCTGGGGCGGCCGCTACGCCACGCCATGGCTGAAAGCAAGGTAGCTCTCAAGATCATTCCTGGCGAGCTCGCCGTCCAGGGCGTGAGCAAGTCCTACGGCGCGACCCGGTTCCGCAAGGAGGTGGTGCACGACTGCTCGTTCACCATCGAGCGGGCGAAGCTGACGGTCATGGTGGGACCCTCCGGCTGCGGCAAGAGTACGCTCATCCGCCTGCTCGCCGGCTTCGAGCAGCCGAGCGCAGGCAGGATCTCGCTCGACGGCGCGCCGATCACCGGCCCCGACCGCGACCGCCTGGTGCTGTTCCAGGAGACGGCGCTGTTTCCCTGGATGACCACCTGGGACAACATCCTCTACGGGCCGCGGGCGCGCGGCGAGTTGACGCGCGATGCGCTCGAGTTCGGCGAGTTCCTGCTCGCCAAGGTCGGGCTGCAGGACTTCCGCGACAAGTATCCCGGCCAGCTCTCGGGCGGCATGCAGCGCCGCGCCGAACTGGCGCGCGCCATGATCAACAACCCGAAGGTGATGATCCTCGACGAGCAGTACTACTCCCGCCTCTACGAGGAGAACCGCCGCACCAACTTCTTCGTCACCACCGACATCGACGAGGCGGTGTTCCTCGCCGACCGCGTGCTGGTAATGTCCAACATCCCCACCCAGGTGCGCGCAGTCATCGACGTCGACCTGCCGCGCCCGCGCAAGCTCTCGGATCTCGTCGAGAGCGACCGCGCCAATGACATCAAGAAGCAGGCGCTGTCGATCCTGCACGCCGAGGCGATGCGCTCGTTCTCGCGCGGCTCCAAGGCCGCGGCCGATTTCGTCGAGGCCTACCTCAAGCGCGCGAGCCGCGCTTGATGGAATTCCTCCTCACCCGCCCGGCCGTCGTCGCGCTCGCCATCCTGGGTGCCGTGCTTTCGACGGCGGCCGCCATCCTGCAAGCGAAAGGCATCCTCGGCCCGCGTGGCGGCAAGGTCCTGAACTACACCGGCTACGCCGCAATGGCGCTCAGCATGGCGCTGTTCGCGTTTGCCGGGCTGCGCGGCGTTCCCGCCTAGAACTCGACGCTCTGCCCCTCGGTCATCACAGTGACCTTGCTCGAGCTGCCCTTCATCGCGTTCACGAAGTCCTCGGGCTTGCCGTTGGTGAGCGGGTTCGCGCCGTAGTGCATCGGGATGACGTTCTTCGGCTTCACCCAGGTGCGCGCCGCATAGGCCGCGTCCAGCGGGTCCATCGTGAAGTTGCCGCCGATCGGCATCAGGACGAGGTCGGGTTGGTAGTGCTCGGCGATGAACTGCATGTCGGGGAACAGCCCGGTGTCGCCCATGTGCCAGAGCTTGAAGCCGTTCTCCATCTGGATGATGTAGCCCATGGCTTCGCCGGCGGGGTGCGCCTCGTTCTTCCCGGTGGCCGGATTGTTCCAGACGAGGAGCGAGGAGTGCTCGGCCTTGACCGCGGTGACCTTGATGCCGGGAAGCGGCGTCACGCTGCCCGACTTGTTGAAGCGATGCCCGAGGTTCGCCGGAATCATGCCGAGGAAGATGAGCGGCGTGACCATGTCCGCCGGGCCGTACAGCACGGTGTTGTACATCTTCGCGATGGCCGGCGCGTCGCCGATGTGGTCGACGTGCGCATGGGTCACCAGCAGGAGGTCGACCTTGCCGAGCGCGGAAAGATCCTTGTACTGCGCCGGCGCCTTCGGCCCCTGGGTGAGCCAGGGATCGATCACGATCACCTTGCCGCCTGGCGATTCGATGCGCCAGCTCGCCTGGCCGAGCCAGAGCAGCCTGGTCTTGCCTTGGGCAAACGCTGACTGAGCGCTCGACAGCAAGACGGCAACCGCGAGCGCAACTTTGACCATCGACGAAAAGTTCATGGTTTCCTCCCTCTGATGAAAATCTAATCCTAATATGACGGCCGCAACCTCTCATCAAGGAACTGCAACCATGCTTCGATTCGCAGCCGTCGCGGCCTTGTTGGCGACTTCGCTATCCACGGCGCACGCCCAGGCTTATCCGAGCAAGCCGATCCGCCTGATGATCGGCTACACGGCGGGCGGTTCTGCGGAAGCTGGCGCACGGCCGCTCGCGCGGGCGCTCGAGCCGCTGCTCGGCCAGCCGCTCGTCTTCGAGTACCGGCCGGGCAACGCGGGCGGGGTGGCGATGGAGGCGATCGCCAGGGCGCCGAACGACGGCTATAGCCTCTACTATTTCGACAGCGGCCCGCTCACGGTTGCGCCGCATCTCGGCAAGGTCGGCTACGACAACATCAAATCGTTCACCCAGCTCGGCCACGTCTGCGGGAGCGGAAGCATGCTCGTGGTGCATCCGTCGACGCCGTTTTGGAGCGTCGCCGATGTGATTGCGCATTCCAAGCGCGAGCCGGACAAATGGAGCTACGGCACCTCGGGCGTCGGCGGCCCTCACCATCTGTCGGGCGAATACTTCAAGAGCGTGACCGGGGCGAATCTGCTGCACGTGCCCTACAAGGGCGGCGGCCCGGCGATGACCGATCTGATGGGCGGCCAGATCCCGATGCTGTTTTCGTCGCTCGGGCCGGCGGTGGGCGCGGTGAAGAGCGGCAAGATCCGCGCGCTCGCAGTGACCTCGCTGCAGCGATCGGCTGCGTTCCCGGATGTGCCGACGATGGACGAGCTCGGCTTGAAGGGCTTCGATTCAACGACTCAGGCGCTAGCCAACGCGGGCGCGGACAAGAACTTGCTCGACCAGATCAACGCTACCGGCTGCGACGCCGAGATCCTGCCGCCCTCGAAGACGCTAGAGAAGCTCAAGGCGGACTACGAGAAGTGGGGCCGCGTGGTCAAGGAAGCGGGCATCAAGGCTGAATAGGCTGGCAACAATTAGGGCGAGGTTGGCATCTCCAAGGCTGAACTCAAAGCCCGGGGACATAGAATTGCGCTCGCCATGAAGCACGACGCCGCCCTGGACGAAGAGGTACCGCAGATCCGAACGGGCAAGCGCGTCGGCGAGCATCTGCACGTCGCGCACCTGCTGCCCCTGCCCGCTGACTGGTCCGTGGCATGAGCCCGAGCTTTCGTGCGACACTCCGCTCGAGCTTGGCCTCGGCTTTGCAACCAAGAAGGAGACGCCCATGAGACTCCGAGCAGTGTTTTGCAGCGCCGGCGCAGCTGTCTTCATGTTCGCGGTGAATTGTTCTTGCTTGGCCGCGAGCCCCGACGCCGCAGAAGCTAAGGCCCTTCTCGACAAAGCGGTGGCTTACTTTGATAGCAACGGAGTGGCACGGGCATTCTGCGCATTCAACGACACCAATGGCGCCTTCCACAAGGGTCCGCTCTATGTATTTGCCATCAACAT
>WNGN01004066.1_pt1 | contig 10779 bp, 11 predicted proteins | sample 5400561 | NCBI WGS metagenome assembly WNGN01 (sample SAMN13153379, study PRJNA577476) | soil metagenome | isolation source: 115 cm soil or saprolite under Garry oak tree replicate 2 | place: USA:California | collected 2016-06-15 | reverse complement strand
AGATGAACCACCTGTTGTCCTTGCTTCTTGTTCTTCTTGTTCTTTCGGTCCTGGCTCTTTGTGCTGTGATGAAGCACGCGAAGCTTGAGTAGATCGATTTCGGCGCGACCGTACATGCTTCTTTTGATGAGCTTGAGCCGATTCACATTGCCTTCTAAAGGGCCATTGCTCCATTCGAGAGTCAGCCCCGCCAGGACGGCGTCTTTGTCTTGTTGCACACCCGTCACAAAGGACTCAAACGCTTCAAGATGACTAGCTTGCACCGAGGCCCTCCAAGCATCAAGTTGCTCACCTGTGTGCGTCAGCCACCATCTGCAGAAGCGTTTCTACCAGGTGGTAAGCCGCCTCAAGGTGTGGGCTAGCCTGCCTCAACTGCCGAAGCGTCTCGCGTTCTTCTTGCTTCAAATCCTCTGGCCTGCGGAAAAAGAGCCAGGTGACCTGTTGTGCCGAGAGAGTACCAGGGGATTGAGCGGTTTGGTCGCTGATGGGGAACCGCTTTTGCGGGCAGAGAAGCTCAATGCTTCTAACGTCTCCAAGTACCGATAGCTTGCTCGTGGTGACCCTTGATACCCTTTTGCGTCTCCGTTCTCTTTCCAATTGTGCTCGCCTTTTGACACCCTTGTTGCCAGCGTTCTCGCAGGTAGATCTGGTAGGGATCGATGAGACGTGCTCGTGGCTTGCGAGAACCGGAATACGGAATATCTCCACGATCAAGCCACTCCCGAACGGTTCGTGGAGCCATCCCCATGAAAGCCGCAATCTCAATGCTTTTCATCCCTTGCTGCTGCAGTGCCATGATCTGCTCGTAACGAGCTGTTCGTTCCGCTTGACGAGCTTGTTGCGTCCGTTTCGGAGCCGCGTGTCCTGGGATGACTGTGGTGCTGAGGTAGAGGTTGCTGCTCTTGGGTGGCGTTGGCCTCTGCCTGCTCAGCACGACGCAGTTGCGTCAGGCTTTGGGTCAGTTGCACTGAGACACCCACGCGATGCGCAACGAGCGAACGAACCGCCTAATCTGTAGCGAATAAGGAGAAGCATGTGCCTCATTGAGAAGGAAAAAGCAAACACCTTTCTTCAAGGAGGCACATATGACCAGTATTGTATGGCTTTCCGTCATCGAGACCCCAGGATGGGTAGGCTCATCGAAACGGTTGAGGTTTGTTCACTGTATGCGCAACCCGGAGCTGGAGAACGAGAACATCGCCTCTCTGAGGTACAATGCGATCCAGAAGGAGGAATGTCCCATGAGTTGAGGAGGAAAGCTCCATGGAAGAAGAATGGATGCGGGATCGCGCCCTGCTACGCGACCTGCTACAGAAAAATCCTCAGACTCCCCCGCAGGAATTGGCCCAAGCAACAGGACGTTCGGTGAGCTGGGTCAAGAAATGGCGCAAGCGGCTTCTGGAAGCTGCCCCCAGCGATCCCCGTCTTTTGTGTTCGCGTTCACGTGCCCATCATGCCCCCTATTTCCGCTGGGATCCGCGCGTGGAAACCCGCATTGTGGACATGCGTCTCTCCCCGCCAGAGCATCTGGGACGCACGCCTGGCCCCCGCGCGCTCTTGTATTATCTCCCACGTGATCGCGAGCTGCAAACCCTGCAAGTGCGCCTGCCCCGGTCCAGCAGGACGATCTGGAAAATCCTGCACCGGCATGGCTGTATTTGGTCTCAAAAGAAGAAGTCGAAGCCATTGGAGCCGCGGGAGCCGTTGGAGGAAATCCAGATGGATTTTAAGGATGTGAGCAGTGTGTTGCCTGCGCAGGGCTCGGAAGGCAAGCACAAGCATGTGGTGGAGGAGACCACCTCATAACATCCTTTACGTCGATGGGCTCTCCAACTTGGCTAACCTCACCCATTTCCTTGCAAACTTTTGGGGGATGAGGTACGCTTGAAGAAACCACAAATGTCCCGGGAGGCAGAGGGGAATGCCTGCACCGAAACGACCTCGCCGCGAACGAACGCATGACTGGGGAAAAATCAAGCAATGGACGCTGTGGCCGGAGCAGCAGGTGTACGAACACCTGCGTCCCATCGTCCTTTTTGGAGAAACCGCAGGGGAGCGAGCCAAAGAAACAAACGCGGCCCAACGCACGCTTTCGCGCAAAGCCGATGACTTTGAGCAGCATGGGATGCTCAGCCTTTTCTCCTCCGAGAAGCCACGCAAGGAGACAGAAACCGCTCGGAGCTTGCCACCAGACATGCGCCAACTCATCGTGGATCTGCACGCCGAGCTGCCGACGATGAGTTGGCGAGAAATCGCAGAGATTTGCTACATTCGCTACGGGAGAAAACCTTCGCATCACAGTGTCAAGCGAGTCATTGCCGACGGACCACTGCCCTCTCTCACCGCTAGGCGCTACCAGCCCTGGGAGATGATCCCTGACCCGGCAGAACGCAGGCTTGCCGTGATCCGATTACACGCGGAAGGCTGGTCCATTACCTCCATTGCCCAGTATATGCAGACGAGTCGACCTACCATTTACGCCACGCTCAAACGCTGGACACAGGAAGGGGTTGGTGGGCTGGAAGACAAGTCGAGAGCAAGAACGGGACCGCGCAAGGCGACGCTCTCGGTCCGCAATGAGGTCAGAAAACTGCAAGAGAATCCCTTGCTCGGCGAGTATCGTGTGCATACAGCGCTCTTACGCATGGGCATCAACGTGAGTCCGGCCACCTGTGGCCGCATCATGGCGGTCAACCGAAAGCTCTATGGACTCCAAAAGCCGCCTCGTTCTGCTCGTCCCAAACGAGAGATGCCGTTCAAGGCCTCGCGGCGCCACGAGTATGTAATTGGGATTGTCAGAAGATGTAGTACTCTTGCTGACAGAGGGTGATTCAGCTACAGCACACTCCGTTGTAACAGAAAAGGAGTGTGAGAGTTGATACAATCTCAACAATTTCGTGCTGTACGGCGGCCAAAAGACCTCTCCAGCCCCTACGCGCTGGTGGTTGTGGATGAGAGTGGCGTTCCCCACCTTCCTCTGACAGAGTTTTACCACGAGACCCAGCGCTTTCTTGCCGAGGGCACGGCCAAAACGTACCTTGCAACATTACTTCCCTACTTCGATTACCTTGTGACCGACTCCTGGCGGCAAGAGCGGGAAGACCGCTGGGATAGCCCACCTGATGCCGTCCGCGAGAGTGTACATGACTTTCTCGTGGAACAGTTGCATTGCAAAGCACAGCCACGGGAGACCGACCAATTGGTGCGGCTCACCGGGAAGAGTCCTAGCACGGTTCATGTTTTTCTCTGCGCGCTCAAGCGGTTTTACCACCTGGCTCGGCGCAAGGAATGGTATCCCTATCCTCATCCACTCACCGATCCGACCGCGAAACTTTTGCAGGACATTGAGGCGCAAGAACGCCGTGTGGCAGGACACCGCCCACGGATGCCCCAACGCAGCGGGGTGGAAGAGCCTCGGCACAGGTTCCTCTCGGACAACTACTTTAAGCTCGTTCATGAGACATGGCAACCACATCCCATTGATGACCCTCAGTTGCACCGTGCGCTTCGTCAAGGTTTTCCACGCGCTGGCCTGTGTCTGCGCGATCAGCTCGTGGTACGCATCGCCTACGAGTCGGGAGCACGGATTCGAGAAATCCTGCGCCTGACTATCGGAGACTGGCGCAAACGGGGAGGCAAGCAAGAAGCCTGGGCCTTCAGCAAGGGAAGCCATGGACGGCGCGTCAAGGTGATCAGATGGAGCGCTGAGACCACCAGAATGCTGCTGGCCTGCGTCAACACGGAACGCATGGCTATCGACCGCCAGGGCCGTCGTCTCGATGCGCTCGATGATGGAGATCCGCTCTTTTTGTCGCGTCGGGGGAATCCCTACGATTACGACAGTTTCAAAAAACACTGGTACAAGCTTTGCGCGGTGCTCCAGCTCGATCTCAATATCCATGCGCTCAGGCACTGGTTCGTGACCCAAGAGATACGCCTTATCTGTGAAACAGCCAAAGAGCCTGGCGATATTGAACGAGGCAAAGAGGATCTGGTGCGCTACATGGCCTGGCGAAGTCCAGAGACCCTGCAATGCTACGAACATTACTTCGATGAGATCCGGCACGCGGAACTCCAGGACCGCCTGCATACCCGCTGGTCTGAAGACAATGCCAGGTATGCGCGAGAACACACAGATGTGTCCTCTGCTCGCTCACCATTTGGTCCAACGTCTCCGCTGCCTTCAGTCACGACAGAGACACCGCGCCCTTCCGATCAAGGATGGGATTCCTTGTTGTCGTTGGGAGGGTACACGCATGCCTAGATTCCGTGCGAATGATGAACGACGCGCTCCTCTCATCTGGCAACAGTTTCAAGGCACCATTGATCCGCTCTTGCTCACTGCTCCGAAGATCAACTGGGATCAGGTGGAGCGGAGATTCATGAACTACATTACCGTGAAAACCGCTGGTCGGCCCTGGTGCAATCACCTCGCTTTGTTCCTGGGTGTCGCCACCTGCTATGCCAAACTTGATCGGCAATCAATCAAAGCACGGTTGCACTCGATGCATTGTCGCCTCGACACGATTTTCACCTCCTACCAACTGACTGATTTTTCAGAGTGGGACCCGGTTGAGCATCTCACGCGCTACATGAATGATCTAGAGGGAACGGATTCGCTTGAAACACGCTGCGAGTTTATGCGGAGCTACACCGCCGTGGTCCGCACCCTTGCCGTCTATCTGCAAGCGATTCCAATTGAGATGCGTATTCCCTATCAGCAGTGGGCACTCCCCGCGCTCCCAGCGGGTGTACGAGCACAGATTGCTCACGACCAGGATGTGAGAGATCTCCAGGCTCAGCGGCGCAAAGCAGACTCAGATGCGGTCAGCCCCTTCTTCGCTCAAATGCGGGGAGAAGCGCACCTACGCTGGAATGCACTCGCTCGTCTTCGGCAGCAATATCGGGAAGTAGTAGCACAGGTTGTGGCAGGAAAAGCGACGCTGCCCGTTTCCTTCTCCTACGAAGAGCCTCGGTACAAACAACGCTTTCACTTTCTGCTGTGGGATCGACCGAGCTTCATTCTAGCACATGGTCAGGACTACAGTTTCCAGGCGTGCTCCAAAGCGCGAAACAAACGGCTGGAGTACAGCCCGGAGCGGAACCATTTTTTCCTGGAATTTGTTGGCGCCGACAGCCTTACTGATCCGAGCGCGCCGCGTGAGCCAGATGCACTGCTCTGGTTTGGAGAGTTGCTCCGCTACATGCTCATTGGAGAACATGCCGACTGCGGCACTCCAGAGGAAATTGAGCGCAAACAAGCTTATCTGCGTTCGTGGGGCTACGGCGAACGAGAAGACGAAGAATTTGCTACCCAACCGTTTTCGACGGGACATACTGGATTGTTGACGGAAACCCGTATCGGAGGGAGAGCCAACTTCTTGCAAGCAGCACGAGAGCGCACATCCGGGTTGCTTTTTACCATTGACACCTTGTACGATGCCGCAACCTTCGGCTTAGCCGCGCTCGATTTTTTTACGACGACTGGGGCAAGGCTCAATGAATTACTTCAGCTTCGGCTCAGCCCTGATTGCCTCTATGCCATGAAGGTGGGAGGAACTCCACGCTTACTCGTCCGGCTGGTTCCCAAGGGAAGAGATCAACCCGCCGATTACGTGATCGGACCAGAGACGAAAAACAATCTTGAACGAGTCGGGTCCATGCTCAAAGAGCATTACCAGCTTGGTCCAGGGGAAAGTCTTCCGCACGTCCCCTTTCATCCAGACAATCAGCGAGCGCATCGTTTTCCCGGCGAACATCCCTATCTCTTCCAGTATCACGGAAAACACCTGGTTCAACGAGCGATTGCGGCGTGCCTGCGTTTCCTGTTGTCAACGCCTGCGCACTTTTGCGCCCGAATAATTTTGACCGCCCATTTGTCCTACTTTCCTTTTTTCAAAACCATCTAGCCCCCAGTGGACCAGAACGCCAGCATTGGTGTGCCAACCAGGTGTGACCCCAACGCCGACTTGCTGTGCGCCAGCCTAAATTTGACCCTCCTTTCCTTGTTGACCTCCTGAAGCCCCATGTTCCCGGCGATCTTTCATGCGGTAACTCTGACCATTGATTGGAATAACCTCAGCATGATGAAGGAGCCTGTCGAGGAGTGCTGTGGCAAGAATCTCATCGCCAAGAAGGCTGCCCCAATCAGAAAACCCTGTGTTAGAAGTCAGCAGGATTGAGCCGTGCTCATACCGAGCAGTGACCAGCTCAAAGAAATGATGGGCCTGTCCGGGCGAAAGCTTGGTGTAGCCGACCTCATCGATCACCAGAACACTCGGGGTGGTATAGCGACGCAGCCGCTGCCGAACTAGGCCCGGATAGGAAGCGGTGTCCAACGCCTCGGCCAGGTGAGGGAGTGTGGTAAACAATGCAGAATATCCAGCGGCCAGGGCCTTGACCGTGAGCGCTAAGCTCAAATGTGTTTTCCCTACGCCGGGCGGACCGAGGAAAACGATGTTCGTGGCGCTCTTCACAAACGAGAGATCAGCCAGTTCCTGGAGCAATCGTTCGGAGAGGCTGGGCTGAAAGGCAAAATCAAACGCCTCCAGTGTCTTGATCGTTGGCAGGCGGGCAGCAGTCATGCGGCGTTCCGCTGCCCGCCGATCACGCCCCTCAATCTCGGCAGCAATTGCCCGATTGAGAAACACTTCATAGGTCCACTGCTCTTGCCGCGCTGTCTCGAAGAGGGTTGGCAAGGCTTGCTCCAATTGCGTTAAGCCCAAGTGCTTCAAATGGTGCTGCATACGGGCACCTCCATAGAAACACTCACGCCACATAACTGGTCATACTCAGCCAGGTTCCGCTTCGCTACCTGTGGGATCGCGCGAAGATGACCGATGGGAACCACCTGTGCCCGCCTGGATGCAGCTGGGACAACGTTGCGAAATTGATCGGGATGCTCCGCATGCTCTCCTGAACCAGTACGCTTGGTCCACTCGCAAAGCCTCTGCCCTCTTGACCAGACTGAGAGGACTCCATGCCGCTCACGCACCTGGACGACGGAACCTGCCACCGGTGGTTCAGCGGGCAAGCCATACAAGACCCCATCGTAGGAGACATACCCATCCCAACTGACTTTGCGTTCTTCGGTGGCAAAGCGCTCCCAGGCAAACGCCTGCGGCAAGGGGGAAAGCTCCTCTCGAGCCCTCCGATCAAGGGGGCGCTCGTGCGTGGTGCGATGGACCCGTGCATTGATGCGCTCACACCAGATGTGCGCCTGGCGATTGAGGTCATCAATGTCTGTGAAGGAGACTCCTGCCCAATAGCTGTGCTTGGCAAAACCAACCGTGCGCTCGACTTTTCCCTTCGTTTGTGGCGTATATGCCTTGCAGACCCGAGGCGCCACCCCAATGGAGGCCATAAAGTCGGCAAACAGCGGGTTCCAGCGTGGCTTTTTGTCTTCCATCTCCAGAAGCACGCTTTTCATGCGGTCAGTCAGCGCGGCTTTGGGCAGTCCACCAAAGTACTCAAAGGCCTCCATCAAACAGCGGATCATGGTCGGGGCATCACAGCGCTTGACGAAGGTCACAAAGCGCATACGCGAGTACGAGAGGATCGCGGTGAAGCCGTAGACCTTGTGAGGAACTCCGTCCTGCTCGTACTTGAACTCGCCCCAATCGAACTGGACCTGTTCTGCCGGCTTCGTTTCATAGCGTATCACCGGATAGTGCCCTCCCGTTGCGGGACGGAGGGGATGCACAAAGGCTTTGAGCACACTCAGGCTGCCCTTGTAGCCCATTGCCAGCAAGCGAGGCAACATGGCCTCACAGTTGTAGCAATGATCCTCATTGATCCACTTCTTGACCTGCTCCTTGAAAGGATCAAGTTTCGAACGACGATTGGGACGGGGACGAGGCATGGCGGCTAGCTCTGGGTGACGCAGGTATTTGCGCACCGTATTCCTGGCTATGCCAAGCTCGATCGCGATGTCTTGAATGGATTTGCCTTGGATGGCTAATTCGTGTATCTTGTTCACTGTCCTGCTCCTGATCATGGCTGCCTCCTTGGTGCACGATGAACCTCATGCTCCAGAGACTACAGCCATCTCGGGGGTCGGTCAATTTTATCTGGGCGCAATTATACACGGTCGTTGATACCTGTGTCATGGGATGGTGTTTCAGCGCACCGATGGTACGACCGTGATTCTCAAACCACATTTACTCCGTCATGTTTTTGCGACTCATTTACACCAGGTCGAGCGCGTTCCTCTTGACTTGGTGGCAGTGATTCTGCATCAAAAGGACGTTCGTGTGACTGGCTACTACGCAGCACCCACCTGGCAACAGGTGGTTGAGACGACTGGCTCCTTTCTGGACCGCTGTGCGACGCAACTGGGCGAGGTCGAAGAGGCATTTGTACGGGCACCAGCGGAACTGCAACGCCAATGGGAGGAGGCCAGAAATCAGGTCGGAACGCTCGCGAAAGTCCCTGGTGGGGATTGCGCGTGCCACGCGGTCTGTCCCTACTCCTATGTCTGCACTGGCTGTGTGTACAAAATCCCTGACCCGGCTCGACGAGAGGAGATCGTGGAACAAAAACAGTGGGCGCTCATTCGTGTCGAGCAAGTCAAACGGCGCGGGATGGGGCCTGAGACCGTCAAAATGCAGGCGCTGATCCAACGGTGCGACACCGAACTAGAAGAGATGAATCTCATTGAGGAGTATCGAGCCGATGAAAACTACCAACCAAAACTGCGAATCGAGGAAGGCGCAGCCTCCGGCACACGAGCCGCATCCCTGGCTCCAGAAGCACTACCAGGAGAAGCGCGAGCGCACTGTGCGCTTAGTCAAGGCCGCCGTCGATCAGCTCGTCAAAGAGGGACAAGTGGTGACCATTGAGGCCATCTGCCACAAAAGTGCGGAGATCGATGCCGAGGGCCGGGGAGTCAAAAAGTCAGCACTGCTAGAAAACCAGGAGGCCCATGTATATTACTGCGAACACAGTGCGTCCTTTCGGACTGCTCAGGCACGTAAACGGACAGGCAAACCGGCGAATGCCTCGGCACAGGCACACCCTTTGCGCATCGACCCACATCGTGACCTGGACCGGGCTCGGTATCGTTACCTCCAGATGACCAAGCCAGAGGTCGTTGAGCGGTTGCTCACAGTAGAACAAGCCTATGGAGAACTGGTAGAGCAGCAGGCTCGGCTTCAGTTTGAGATGCTCGCTCGTGAGCAAGCACGCGTCAAGAGAAGCCAAGACAAGAGGGGGAAAAATGACCACGAACCAAAATGAGACGAGCCATCAACAGGAACCTCACGTGTGGAGAATGGTAAGTACACCAGACGCTCAAGACATCTGTGAACGCATCATTGGCGTGACGTTCCCAGTAGAGCACCAGATCTTGATCATTTCTTACGAGGGGATTCACGTGGTGGATCTGGATGGCTCATGGCATGTTCATGACGATGACAAGTATCCAGAAGGTGGCGACATCTACGATTGGAAGAACCAGACAGTGACGTATGATGGGAAACAGTTTCAGGTCCTTGGAGTCCATGGAGGCCGACCTTCCCTACGCAATGCCTATGACGAGCGTCTTGTATTCATCCACAACAAGCAACGCTTGCCAGGTCAGATGTCTTTCCGGCAACAGTTTCAGGTCCAGGGAAAACAAGGGGAGGTCCTTCTGGAGTACGAGTTTGAAGATCTTTCGGGAGATTGGATGCAGGTCTCGTTCTCTCCTGATTCTACATCTATTGTCTTGGCAACGCCATATCATTTCAGTATTTTTCAGCGAGCTGAAGAAAAGTGATCATATCGTTTTCGTCACTCAATCTGCAGGTCTGAAGACGAAAGTCCTCTCTCTTCTCAAAAGGAAGTCCATCAGTGTATGATAGACCTATCATGATACTACAGGAGAGTGTGCTGTATCGCGAAACCTCTGTACAACTACTTCTGGTATGAATCTTCTGACAAGACCTAAAAATAGTGATGGCGATACTCTGCTTGGAAAGGCAGCTTCTTCTTTGGTCGCCCACCTTTCCGGGGTATCTGGAGATGATAGAGTTCTCGATTGAGTGCCAGGATACGGCCACAGGTGCGTGGGGAAAGTTTAATCCCCATTTGCTCCAGCGCAGCACTCACACGGTATTCTCCCAGTTCTGGGTTGATCTGCATCTTCTTGACTTCTTGCATTGCTCGCAACGTTGTTTTCGTCGCAGGCTGGTGAGGCCGGCTCGACTTGTCAGGAAGGCCGGCGAACTGCTCTTCGATCCATCGATTAAGCGTCGTATAGATCGTCTGTCGCGACGTACCCAAATAGGCGGCGATCGAGGTAGGCGTCCAACCCTCGACATGAAGCTTGATCACTGTGAGCCGCCGCTCACGCGGATCGGTCATTGCAGACCAGAGCGGAAAGCGCCGCGTGATGCGGGAAGGCTTGGGGCCATTGGCAAGGGTCAATTTAATGGTTTGCGCGGAGGGTCTTCGACCAAATTGGACATAGATGATGCGTGCAATCTCATCTACATGATGCTGAGGATATTCTGCATGCAGGTCCACAATGGCTTGGCGCATAGGTGGGGGAAGGGTCCGTTTATCGAGCTTAGGGACTGGCGGTGGTGGCTCTGGAGGCAGCAGGCTTGCCATTCCTGCTTGGTCAAAGAGATTGGCCTGGTAGTAAATCGTACTGCGTGGTTCTCCCGTCTCAACCGCCCGCTCCTTCACGTTGACGCCCCACAAAATTACCGGTCTGATCAGCTCGTACTTGATTTGAGCAGAATCTTTGAGGAGTGGACGAATCTGCGACCACTCATGCGTCTGTTCCCGGCGCTC
>WNGN01010550.1_pt1 | contig 10780 bp, 9 predicted proteins | sample 5400561 | NCBI WGS metagenome assembly WNGN01 (sample SAMN13153379, study PRJNA577476) | soil metagenome | isolation source: 115 cm soil or saprolite under Garry oak tree replicate 2 | place: USA:California | collected 2016-06-15 | reverse complement strand
GGGAAGCCTGGACGCGGAAGCCCAGGACGTTGCGATGTTTGTTCATGGGGTGGAACTTTTTCCACTCGAAGACATTCGTGATGACGTTCACGTTGCCGCCGAGCGGGCCGCCTTGCACGCTCGCGGAATAGAAAAAGCTCTTGCCTCGCGAGGGATTAATGGGATTGTCCACCGTGTTGTAAGTGAGCGAAGGGGTAATCGCGCTGGAGATGATGCCGTGAAGCGCGCTGGGGCCAGCGACGTTGCGGAATTGAAGTTGCGTGAGGAGCAGCGTAGTGGCGTCGTTGAATGGCGTAATGCTTGTCCGCGTCAGGCCGTAACTGAGCCCGAGGCGCGTAAATGAGAACCGCCGGATGGGATAGCTGGCAAACGTGGTGAAGCCGGTGCTGTCCTGCGTGTAGTTCAGGATGTAGTTCCCGAGACCGAGGAAGTTATTGGTCTGGTAGGTCAGACCGATGAAGCCGCCGGCAAGCCCGCTGATGCCGCCCTGCAAACCGATGGACTGTTTGCCTTTCTCCTTGACCTTGACGTTGATATCCACAGAGCCTTCTTTGGTGTTGCGCCTGATCTCCGCGTCTTCCGGCTTGATCTTCTCGAAGTAGTCGAGCTGATTCAGGCGGAGGATACTGAGCTCCCAATAACGCTGGTTGAAGAGCTGGCCTTCGTCGATGAGGATTTCGCGGCGGATGACTTTGTCGCGGGTGGTCGTGTTACCGCTGAAATCGATGCGGCGCACGAGATATTGCTTCTGCTCATCGAATTTCAGAGTGAGGTTGATGGTTTTCGTATCCTCATCGACATCGGTCTCGGGCTCGGGAGTGAAATCGATGAAGCCGAATTCCCCGTAAGCCTTCGTGTAATTCTTCAGCGCGTCGCGCACCTTGTTGATGGCAAATATATCTCCCTGTTTGAGCGGGAACATGGCCTTCAGCGGATCGACTTTCAGCGAGAGAGCCTTGTCCGGGTCGGCGCTGACAATGTTCAGCTTGCCCATCCGGTAGCGCTCGCCTTCTTCGATGGGAATCATGATGTTCACGGCCTTGCCGTGTTTGCGGCCAATTTTCGGCAGCGGCATCGGCAGGCCCGCGCGATCGATGTTCACGTTTTCAATGACCGGATCCTTGACCAACACCTTGAAGTAACCGTGATCCTGATAGAGGCCGCGGATGCCGACTTCCAGGTCCTCGTTCAGCTTGTCGCGGTCGTAGGTTTTCGACAGCACGTTGACATTCAAGAAGTACATGGGAATCGCAAAAGGCCGATCATGCCGCATGGCGCGAATCAGCTTGCGGTCGCTGAAGGCATGATTGCCGGTGAAGTGGATCTTCCCGACTTTTACCTTCGGGCCCTCTTCCACCTTGAAGGTGAGGATCACGGCGTTGCTGGCCGCGATGCGCTCGTACTGCGGTGAAACCTTGGCGAATTGCCGGCCATGCTCGCCGAGGAGCTCTTTCAGCACGACCTCAGCTTTCTTGATCCGCGTCGGATCGAACTGGCTTTCAACCGTCAAGCCGACTTTGCGCTCCTTGAAGCGGTCCAGGATGTCCGACTCAGAAACGGAATGGGTGCCGTCGTAACGGATGCGGCGAATGACGGGCCGCTCCTTGACTTCGAAGATGATGATCTTGCCGTTCGGCTTGTCCGGGCTGTCCTCAACGCGCAGCTTCACGTCCTCGAAGAACTGCGTATTCCACAGCGCCTGAAAATCTCGGCGCAGCGTTTCTTCGTTGAAGACGTCTGCTTCGCGGCTGAAAATGCGGGCCTTCAGTGTGTCGCTGCGCACGCGGCGATTGCCGACGAACTCAATTCGGGCGACGACAAATTGTGCATCAGAGCTCTGCCCCGCGGGCGCTTGTGTGGCCCGGGCCTGCGAAGGAGGGTTCGGCCGCTGCGGAGACGGTGACTGCTGGGAAGAAGAGGATTGCCGGTATGCGGAAGAGTGGGTCCGAGAGGCGGATCGCCGCCGCGAGGAGGATTCGCCCTCGTCCGCGGGGGAAGATGCCGCGTCACGCGCCGCTGCAACCTTCGCGTATCGGACCTGCTGCCCGCTTGCCGATCCCCCGTATGCGAGAGCAAACAAAAGCAGGGGCACTCCGGCGCGCGGAAGCCGAAAAAGTGAACAAACTCTTCTTTCAGCGGCCGATGAGGTCTTCAAGGCCGCGCCCCCAAACACAAGATGATTTTCTCCTGCCGCGCCCCTGCTTCCCGCAGCAAAGCCGAAGGGTTTGGGCCGGCTGTGGCTTTTCAGATTCGCTAGTGGATAACCGGGGTTGCCTCAACCACGGGTCGGAAGCCCAGGCTCTCTCCCGCGACGTACACCTGCAGGGTTGCGGGCCGCTGAATTCCCCCCTGGATGAGCGCTTCCGAGAGTGGGTCTTCCACGTACTTCTGGAGGGCCCGCCGAAGCGGCCGCGCCCCGTAACTGCGGTCCGCGCAGGTCTTTTCCAAAATCCACTGGCGCGCTTCCGGGGACAAAACAACCTGGACTTGGCGGTGAATCAGCGTGTCGTTCATCTGGCCGACAAGCAGGTCGATAATGCGCAAGAGGTCCTCATCGCCGAGCGGGTTGAACAGGATGATTTCGTCCAAGCGGTTGAGGAATTCGGGGTTAAAGGCGCGCTTCACCTCGGTCATGACGAGATCATCCAAGGTCTTCGCGCCAGCTTCTTCGGTGCCGGCCTGGAAGCCGATCGTCGTGCGCTTCTGCAGGTGCCGCGCACCCAGGTTCGACGTCATGATGACGATCGTATTCCGGAAATCCACCGTATTGCCCAGGCCGTCGGTCAACTGGCCGTCTTCAAAAACCTGCAGCAGGATATTGAAGACGTCCGGATGCGCCTTCTCAATTTCGTCGAGCAGGATCACCGAATAGGGAGTGCGGCGCACGCGCTCGGTCATCTGGCCGCCCTCTTCATAGCCCACGTAGCCTGGAGGCGCGCCGATCAGTTTTGAGACGGAATGCTTCTCCATGAATTCAGACATGTCGAAGCGAACGAGTGACTTCTCCGAACCAAACAGGAATTCGGCCAGACGACGCGCCACTTCCGTCTTGCCGACGCCGGTCGGGCCCAAAAAGAGGAAGCAGCCGACCGGGCGCGCCGGCGATTTCAAGCCGGCGCGGCTGCGGCGGATGGCGCGCGCGAGCGCGGTGATGGCTTTGTCCTGGCTGATGACGCGCTTGTGAAGTTCCTGCTCGATGCGCAGGAGCTTCTCCTGTTCGTCTTCCTTAATGGACGTAACCGCGACGCCGGTCCAGCGCGAGACGACTTCTTCAATGTCTTCACGCGTCACCATACCGGTGGAGGCGTCGTCGAGCTTGTAGCGTTCGCGCAGCAGGCGCAGGCTCTCCTTTTCCTTGCGCTCCTCCTCGGAATAAAAGCGCGCCTTCTCGAATTCGTGATTGGCGATGGCGGATTCCATGCGGTGGGTGATGAACTTCACGCGTTTCTGCACTTCGGCGACTTCTTCCGGCACGGTGGCCTGACGAAGTTTCACGCGCGCGCCCGCTTCGTCAATCAAATCAATGGCCTTGTCGGGAAGGAAGCGGTCCGGGATGTAGCGGTTCGAGAGATACACGGCGTAGCGCAAAGCCTCGTCCGTGTACGCCACGGCGTGAAACTTCTCATAACGCTCGCGCACGCCGTTCAAGACCTGGATGGCCTCCTCTTCGGTTGGCGCGGGGACTTTCACGGCCTGGCAGCGGCGCTCGAGCGAGCGGTCTTTCTCCACCGACTTGCGGTATTCGCCGGGCGTGGTGGCGCCGATGCACTGGATTTCGCCGCGGGAAAGCGCCGGCTTCAAAATGTTGGCGGCGTCGAGCGAGCCCTCCGCCGATCCGGCACCCACCAGCGTGTGCAGTTCGTCGATGAAGACGATGGAGTTCTGGCTCTCCATCAGCTCCTTCATGATCGTCTTCAGGCGTTCTTCAAACTGGCCGCGGTACTTCGTGCCTGCGACGATGAGCGAAAGGTCGAGCGAAAGTATTTGCTTGTCGGCGAGAAACGGCGGCACATCGCTGTCGGCGATGCGCTGCGCGAGCCCCTCGACGATGGCCGTCTTGCCCACTCCGGGCTCGCCGATGAGCACCGGATTATTCTTCGTGCGGCGGCAGAGAATCTGGATGACGCGCTCGACCTCTCTCTCGCGGCCCACGAGCGGGTCGAGCGAACCTTCCATGGCCGCCTGGGTCAGGTTGCGGCTGAACTCGGAAAGGAGCGAGGTTTCCTTGGGGCGGCTGGCCGGCGATTTTTCGCCGGAAGTACGCTGAAGCTCTTCACGCAGGGTCGAGAGGCGCAGCCCGCGCTCCATCAGGATCTCCGCGCCAAAGCATTTTTCCTCGCGCAGAATGCCGAGCAGGAGATGTTCGGTGCCCACGTGCTTGTGACCGAGGCGCTCCGCCTCTTCGGCGGCCATGTTGAGGATGCGCTTGCACTCGGCGCTGAGCGGAACTTCCACCGACGTCGAGATGCGCTCGCGAATCGTGATGCGGGCTTCGATTTCCTTGCGGATGGATTCTATCGAGCCTTGCTGGCGAAGGAAGCGGTTAGCCAGGGCCTTATCCTCGCGCATCAGGCCGAGCAGAAGGTGCTCGGTCTCGATGTACGGGCTGCCATACTGGCTCGCTTCATAACGGGCAAAAAAGATAACGCGACGCGCCTTCTCGGTGTATCGTTCAAACACGATTTAGCTCGCTTCTCCCCCTGGGATACCGCTCGCGGAAGCCGCAGCCTCGCGAGATTGCAGAACGCCGTGCTCCAGCGCCAAGATCCGGCCGCATCGCGCCGCAATCGCCCGGTTGTGCGTCGCCAGAAGCGACGTCAAGCGGTGCGTGCGATGCAGCCGCTCGAGCAGCCCGAACACGACCCAAGCATTCTGCTCGTCCAGATCTCCGGTCGGTTCATCCGCCAGCAGCACACTCGGCCCGGTGACGAGCGCCCGCGCAATCGCCGCGCGCTGCTGTTCCCCGCCGGAAAGCTCCCCTGCCCGGTGGTCGGCCCGCTCCGCCAGCCCCACTTCCGTCAGTCTCTGCTGCGCCTGCTCGAGCGCCCGGGCATACTTCTCGCCGCGCAACAGCAGAGGCATAGCAACATTCTCCGCCGCCGTGAAATCAGCCAACAACTGATGCCGCTGCCAGACAAATCCCACAGCGCGATTCCGGAATGCAGCGAGCGCTGCGTCATCATTCGTTTCAATGGCTTTCGACGCGAAGTATACTGTACCGCTTGTCGGTGTGTCTAGCGCGGCAAGCAGGTGCAATAGCGTACTCTTGCCCGCCCCAGAAGGCGCCACAATGGCCACCATCTCGCCTTCGTGAAGAGAGAGATTCACATCCGTTAGAACATTGAGAGAGAGAGCGCCTTCACCATACGTTTTCTTGATGCCGCGCGCCTCGAGGATCACCCGCGACGCGCTCGGGCCCACGCCCTGGGCATCCCCTCCTGGTCCCGGATTGACCTCTACGAAATCCATCGAGCTTGCTCTGTCTTTCGCTGTGCGCCCCGTGGGCTTTCGACTTCCTCTACGCATTTGGATGCCGCAGCGCGTGTCCGGGTGTCCAAAGTGAGAGCGTCCAGCTTGCTCCTTGTTTCCCAATTCCTTCCCTTTTCTGCCCAACGCGAGGGAGTGTGAAAATTTGGTGCGCCGAGCCGGACTCTCAGCTTCAGTAACCTCTCTCGCTTCAATAACTTAAACAGTGCGCAAAAATGTGTCTCCAAAGGGGCCAAACGCAACACGGTGCACCCCACCCGCGGCAGAGGATATCCTGCAACCAGAAAACCAAATCCGCTTCTGTTTGCACGCTGCTCTGGCGGCCAAATCATTCATAGCGCAGGATTTCGACAGGGAGTAGCCGGGACGCTGCGCGGGCGGGCAGCAGCGTCGCTCCGACCGAGATGCTCATGGCCACCAGCGCGATCCAGATTCCGTCGAGCGCATTCGCGTGAAAAGGAACATACGGCACGGAATAAACTTGCGGATCGAGCGGGATGAGGTGATAGGTTCCGGCAGTGACGGCCACCGCGTAGCCGATGGCCAGCCCTGCTAACGTCCCTGTCGCGCCGATCGCAATCCCCTGCCACAGAAAAACTCTGCGGACCTGCGCGCGCCGCGAACCCATCGCCAGCAATACGGCGATGTCTTTCGCTTTGTCCGTTACGGTCATGGACAGAACGACGAGAATGTTCAATCCGGCAACAAATGTAATCAGCCCGATGAAGATGGCGGTGACGAGCTTTTCCAGGCGCAGCGCGCGGAAGAGCGCGCGATTTTCCTCCATCCACGTGGTGGCCGCGTAGCCCGGCCCGGCCGCCTGCTCGAGGCGCCGCGCAACGCCGCCTGCCTCTTCCGGGCGCGCGAGACGGAACTCCAGAACATTCACGAGGTCGCCGGCGCCAGCCAGCGCTTGCGCCGCGGAAAGGGTCATAAAACACCAATTCTCGTCGTAGTCGTAAAAGCCGGAATCAAAAATTCCCGTGATACGAAAGCGCCGCGTGCGCGGGCGATGCGTTGCAGAGCCTCATCGAAGCGGCGCTCGCGTGTGGGGTCAACACCTTTGACCACAACGCCGCGCGCCTGCCCGCCGAAGGAAAGCAACACGGTTTGATAAACCGCCGGCGTGACCGAGCGCACATCCGCTGTTGAGGCGAGGCGAGCGGCGAGCGCGTCGTAATTGCTGATGCCGCTGCTGCCGGGGCGCGTCAGAGAAATGTGCGCCGTCACGCCGAGCAGGCGGTCTTGAATCGTCTCGCGAAAACCGGTATTCATCGCAAGCGCGATGACCAGCGTGGCCACGCCGGCGGCCACACCGAGCACAGAAAATGCCGTCACCAGACGCAGCACGGCGGGCCGGTGCGGCGACCGGAGGTAACGTTGCGCCACAAACCATTTTTCGGAACATCCTCGCCGCCCTGCGCCATCTGTTGAAGAAACCGCCGCTCCTGTTCAGCAGGATCGTTGAGCTCGGAGAAGCCATTGGCGACTTCCATCCCGGCGGCGAAAACCTCGAAACGCTCGGTCAGCGAAGGATCGTCCGGCTTCTGCTTCGAGAGCGGTGATATGTCCGTCGGAAAATCATAGAGAATCGTCGGCTGGATGAGCTTGTCTTCGGCAACGGCTTCAAAGAGATGTCCGCTCCATTCGCCGTCGCTCACTGCGCCCTTTGCCGGAACAGGCGGGGCTCCCGTGCGAGCTGCCCACAGGTTATAGCGCTCAGCGAACTTGCGGGGCCCGCCCGGGGCGGAGAGCTGCGCTTCGGTGGGCGCGGCCCCTGCGGCTGCCGGCCAGCACTTCACGATTGCTTGCCGCATCGAGAGGCGCTGAAACGTGGCGAAGTCCAGCTCGTGCTCGCCGTATTTGACCGTGGTCGAGCCGGTGATGTTTTTCACCAGCGAGGCGAAGAGCTGTTCGTTCATGTCCATGAGGTCGCGATAGTTGCTGTACGCCTCGTAGAATTCGAGCATGGTGAATTCCGGATTGTGCTGCGTGGAAATACCCTCGTTGCGGAAATTGCGGTTGATCTCATACACACGGTCGAGCCCGCCCACCACTAATCGCTTGAGATACAGCTCGGGCGCGATGCGCAGATACAGATCGATGTCCAGAGTATTGTGATGCGTGACGAACGGCCGGGCCGTGGCGCCGCCGGCGATGGGATGCATCATCGGCGTTTCCACTTCCAGGTAGCCGCGCCCATCGAAAAACTGCCGCAGTTCCCGGATGATCCGCGCGCGGGTGAGGACAATCTGGCGCGATTTCTCATTCGCGATCAGGTCAAGATACCGCTGGCGGTAGCGGATTTCCACGTCCGTCAGGCCGTGCCATTTCTCCGGCAGCGGCAAAAAGGCCTTTGCAAGCAGGGTCAGCTCCTTGACCCAAATGGAGAGCTCATTCGTTTTCGTGCGGAAGAGATGCCCCGCGACCCCAATGGAGTCGCCGAGGTCGAGCAATTGGAAGAGTTTGAATGCGTGCTCACCAACAGCGTCGAGCTTCACGTAAATCTGAATCCGCGCTGCGGCGCCCTGGATGTGCGCGAAACCCGCCTTGCCCATCAGACGGTAGGAAACGATCCGCCCTGCGACGCGCACCTCACTTTTTTGCGCTTGGAGGTCCGAAGCGCTTGCGTCCGCGAATTTTTCGACCAGCGCCGCCGGCGTCTCCGTCCAGCGAAACTCGCGCGGATAGGGATCGTAGCCCAGAGCCTTGATGTCTTCCAGCTTTTTCTGGCGCTGCCGGAACTGGTCGAGGGGCTCAAATTCCAACGCTGCATCCTTTCCGAAGAATCGAGCGGCAGTATAGCGGCCCACGCGTGAAGTCGCAATCCGAGAGCCGGGATGAAGTCTTCGTTCCGCTCACACGTGGTGCGCGAGGGCAACATGGAAGTGAGTTGCGCGTGTTTCAAAGGATGCAAGCAGCGCCCGGGCCTTTGGAGGGACGACGGCGCGCTCCGCGTCCGGCCCCGCAAATCGCTCCACCGCCTCGAGCGATTCCCAAAGCGTCAGGACCAGAAATTCATCGGCGCCTGCCTCCGCCCGGCGCAGCACATAGATGCCGCGAAAGCCCGGGATTGCGCCTAATTCCGGAATCACTGATTCCTGCAGATGGGAGACATAGCGATCCGCCATAGCAGGCTTCGTCGTTCCCTTCCAGATCCGTGCAAGCATGCACTGTCTCCTCGCGTATCATGGATTGCCCGACGAGCAGGAGTTCTCCATGTACTTTGCTCTTTTTTATACCACGGTTGAGAATTTCATCGAGCGCCGCCAACCCCTGCGGGAAGCTCACCTCGCCCATGTCCGCCGTTCTCACCAGGACGGCCACCTCGTGTTGGCGGGCGCCCTGCAGCCGCCGGATGCCGCCCTCCTGGTGTTTCGTGCGGACAGCGCCGCCCCGGTCGAAGATTTCGCTAGAAATGACCCTTACGTGGCGAACGGGCTCGTCAAATCCTGGCGAGTCCGTGAGTGGACTGTCGTCATTGGCGGGTAGACGTGAATTCCGATGGGAATTGAAGGCACCGGGGTGCGGAGGCCTGCCCGCTCTGTTATACTTTGCCCACCGGAGCCCCAGTGCGAGACCGCTCGTATCCCTCTTGCGAGGCGCATTCGTCTGTCCAGCAGGACTGGCGCGCGTGGCTCCCTGAGGACAAGGACCATCTCTTCCACCGGCTAACTCAGCAGCTCGAAACTCCCTATGCGATGGTCAGCGTCTCGCTGAACGAGGCCATCTCCCTCCGGCTGGCGGGGCACCTCCCGCGTTGCCGCCAGGCAGCCAGCGTTCTGGCCGACTTAAACGATCGTCTAGCGGAGCCCCTGGTCGCCGTGCTGCGGGCGCTGGCGAGTCATGCCCGCCACTATGGGACCGTGCCCAACTCCGCTCCACTTAACCCTGCCAATTTTCGGGGCGCCCGCCGCCGCCGCGCCGCGCGGATGAGCTCCTTGCTTTCCCACGTTTTGCTATCGCAGCAGTCCCAGTTCCTGCACAAGGTGGATGAACTCGAAGGAATGGTCGAGGAACTGGCCAAGGAGTTCCGTGCGGCGGTGGCTGAAGTCGTAGACATGACATCGGTAGAGCCCGCGGAACTGTGGCTGGAGATCGACCTGCTCCACTATGATTTGAACACCTGCTTGCGAGAATCGATCGTGATCCTCAAATCCTTCCTTATCGTTCTTCCGCACGAAGAGCTGACCAGCTTCGAAGAGGCCGCACGAGTGAAGCCCGTAACGGCGCGGCCATCCGAGGCCAACGCAACTAACTTCCGCAATGGACGGGCGGCCAAATTCGGGGGAAAATAGCTGGGCTCGTCCGTAGAGTCTACAAACGGGCTGACTTGCAGGCGGGCGTCCCGTTATCCAACTGTTATCGAACTAAGGATACGGCGCGTCCTATTTCTTAAGGTGTGGGACAACTCTAGGGGGTAAGGGGCGCATCCCAAATGACGGATGCGTCGCGATTGGACCGTTGGGCCAAATCCGACCAACTGAGCCCAGTCCGCTGACGGAAGCGGAAGCCATCCGCTCGGCCCAGAAGGGCGACGCGGCGGCATTTGAGTTTCTCTATCAATTGCATAGCCGCCGAGTTTACGCCCTCTGCCTGCGGATGGTGAGCAATCCGCCGGACGCGGAAGATCTCGCGCAGGAGGCATTCCTGCAGCTCTTCCGCAAGATCGGCACCTTCCGCGGCGAATCCGCGTTTTCCACGTGGCTGCACCGGATGACCGTCAACGTAGTCCTGATGCGGCTGCGCAAGAAATCTCTTCCGGCGATTTCACTGGAAGAGACGACGGAGCCGGATGAGGAAACCGGCGGGCCCCGCAAGGATGTTGGGGCGGCGGATCTCCGGTTGAGCGGCGCCGTAGACCGGGTCAATCTGGAACGATCGATCGAAAGGCTGCCGCCAGGTTATAAGACGGTTTTCGTGCTCCACGACGTCCAGGGTTACGAACATAACGAGATTGCCGAGATGATGGGCTGCTCGGTGGGAAATTCGAAGTCGCAGCTGCACAAGGCGCGGACGCGTCTGCGCGAACTCCTTCAAGAGGAGCAGCGCGAACACGCGCGGCAGGAGCGCCACGCAGCAAAGACCCAGACAGCGCAGAACGATTGAGCTAGAATGGCGGACCACGTGTCCCGGATCTTCGCGCGAGCAGCCGGATAGAGTTTGGAAGGGCGGGTGCCCGCAGCGCCCTTCCTGCGGAGTGAAGCGTCATGAAGTGCAAAGAAGTCGGGTTGGCGATTGAGCAGGAAGGGCTCTTGCCGCTTCCTCCCGCGGCCAAGGCGCACATTGCGGA
>WNGN01003416.1_pt1 | contig 10783 bp, 10 predicted proteins | sample 5400561 | NCBI WGS metagenome assembly WNGN01 (sample SAMN13153379, study PRJNA577476) | soil metagenome | isolation source: 115 cm soil or saprolite under Garry oak tree replicate 2 | place: USA:California | collected 2016-06-15 | reverse complement strand
GCTTTAGCCACTGCTTCCGGCGCCGCCAGATAACCGAGCCGCCAACCTGTCATGGCGTAGGATTTGCTGAATCCGTTGATGGTGATGGTGAGGTCGTACGCTTCTTTCGACAGCGACGCGATGCTGACATGTTTGAGGTGGTCGTAAACGAGTTTCTCGTAAATCTCGTCGGACAAAATGTAAATGTCTTCCTCGGCCGCGACCTCAACGATTGCCTGCAATTCTTCACTTGTATAAACAGAGCCAGTCGGATTGCCCGGGCTGTTCATGATCAACATCTTGGTGCGCGGTGTCATTGCATTTTCGAAGTCTTCGGCCCGCATCTTCCAGGAGTTCCGCTCGCTGGTGGGCACAATCACGGGTTCGGCGCCGGCTAACCTGACCATGTCCGGGTAACTGACCCAGTATGGCGAGGGGATGATGACTTCGTCGCCCGGCTGGCATGTTGCGAGGATCGCGTTGTAGCACGAATGCTTCGCACCGTTGCTTACGATGACTTGGGCGGAACGATAACTTAGGCCGTTATCAGCCGCCAATTTTTCCGCAATGGCCTGGCGCAGCTCCGGGATGCCGGCGCTGGGCGTGTATTTGGTAAAGCCGGCCTCCAATGCGTCGATAGCGGCTTTTTTGATGTGCTCGGGCGTGTCAAAATCCGGTTCGCCTGCGCCGAAGCCGCACACGTCAATGCCTTCAGCCTTCATGGCTTTGGCTTTGCTATCGATCGAAAGAGTGAGCGAGGGAGTCAGTTGGGCGGCGCGTTCGGAAATTTCCATGGTGGTAAGCTTATTCAAAATGGGAGCGCAAACTATTGGTGGCGATAGAAGTTTTCAATCAGAGGTTTGAAATTATTCTCGTCGATTTGGATGATCGCCATTTCGCGTCTCGCATTCTCGATCGAATCCGATGCATGCGCGGCATTGACCATAATCGTCTGGCCGAACTCTCTGCGAATGGATCCAGGTGGGGCTTTGGCCGGATCAGTCGGGCCAAGCACGTCGCGAATCTTGCGCACCGCATCTACGCCCTGATACACGATCGCGATCGATTTTTCAGTTCCAGGAGCATCGCGTTCGTCCGGGGGACATTCGCCAGGCTTTCGGCCAGCCATAAATTCGATAATGCTTTCCCAGTTTTCGCGGCCGCTCTTTGGGCCGAGTTTTTTCTCAAGGACTGGCAGCACGGGCCCGTAGAACTCCTCCGCTTGGGCGACGCTCATTCGATGGACCTTGAAGCCAATGATGGTGAGTCCCGAGCGCGAAAATACTTCAATGACTCCGCCGGGGCGCAGATTTGGAAACCTAAAATTGTCGGGTTTGATGAGGACAAGTGTCTTTTCGACTTGTGCGTCGCCTGGAAAGCGGACGCTGCGATCCAAGATACCGCCGTCCGAATCAGAAAACGCCGCCCAGAGCTTCAAATCGCGTTCGATCGCGTTTGGATCGAAAGCCGCGAGCACGCCGGGCTCGAAGTAAGTTACTTTGCCAGAATCATCTGTGATGTAATCGCCGTATGTGTCGCGAATCGTTTCGCCGCTGGTCCGCTCGTGCAGAATGTGGCCTACCGTGCTCCGAATCCTTTCCACAGCGTCCGGGCCGCGAAAGATGAGGAATAACACACGAGCCTGCTGACCGTTTCTTTCGCCGGTGAAATTTTTCAGGACGTACTTACGGATCAGCTCCTGCGTCGCTCGATGGCGCGGATCGGTTTCCGTCACGATCGTATCCGCGTATCGCTTCGCCAATTCCGCGCTCGGCGCAAACATGCGTCCACCGACGAGATCGAGTCCCGTGCGGGAAATCAGCCGGCCAACGATGCCGCCAGTGCGCGATTTGCGCATCGAGTACGGCGTCACAATGACGTAGGCGAACTGTTCAGTTTGCATTTCGATTACCTTAGCGGCGGTATACGAGTGCCGCAAAATTCTTCGCCCAAAGATTCCAGGGAAAGTTCGCCCATCGCGCACCCGAAGTTCGGGCTCGCGGAGATCTTTTGGCGAAGCTACACCGCCAATCTTATTTCTTCTCGGGCGACGGCTCGTCTTTCATACCGGCCATTTTCTGCGCCAGACCAGCCGCGAATTTTTCGTACTCAACATTGTCGATGCTAAACGTGCCGAGCATGTAATTGGAGTCGCTCCACGACCAATTCTGGTCCGCATCACTGTAAGTCATCTTTGTCGTGCGTCCTTGTTCGTATTGGTGGTGCAGCGGATCCGCGCCCGGCGGGTTTACAATTTTCGGCGCACCACCCATGCCGCCTTCGACAAGATGCCCATGGAACGTGCCATATTGCCCAATCGTGATTTGATGTTCTTTGCCCTCGATTTTGCGAGTGATTGGTGCATAACGCGTCTGCGTTTTCTTCGACACACCTGGCGTCAACACCGCGCCGGCGATGGCTTCCAATGCTTTTCGCTGCTCCGGGTTGGCATTCTCGTCGATGTAGTAATATGCAAAGTTCCAATTGCCGTACGATTCCATCATCGTCTTACCCTCTGGACTTTGGCCCATTGTAGCGACAGCCAATCCGTCGAGTTTTGTGTTTCCGTAATTGCCTTTTTCGATGAACAGAACTTGGCCGCCACCACAAGTCATTTTAGTCGGTTTGGAGTTAAACCAACATGGACATGCGGCATCACACGAGCAGGCTTCTTCGAGCTGACCGGTAATCTTCCATGGCGTTTTATCTTTTGGTTGATCTGCAGCTCGCAGAGAAAGCTCAATACCGAGCATACACACAAGCGCACACAGCCGGAGAGAGGACGTCGTTTTCATGGCGCAGATTTTATAATGACGCGCGCCATCGACAAATCTATTTTGATAATGGTCGAGTGCGAAAGCGGTGCGAGGACTCACCGCACTCCAAAAGCACTTTCGTGCGAAATTGTGAACGCTCGATTTCTTTTCGCGAAGCTTTGGGAGTGCGACGCGTCTTCGCGTCGCTTCCATTACCTTGGGAGCTGGGTGTTGTCGTGACTCGACCCCTAGGGCCACGCTGAAGTCACGGATCTCCAGCCTTCGTTTTGCGCTGCGCGCCAAGCGAAGGCTGGAGCGGGTGACGAGGCTCGAACTCGCGACGTCCACCTTGGCAAGGTGGTGCTCTACCAACTGAGCTACACCCGCGTTTTTAAGAGCGAATAATAATGTCCAGCCACCGGCGCCGCGCAACCTTTTAATTGCTCCCGCAGGCGTGAAATTGTTGAATCCAAATTGGGCGGTGAGTGCATCCTATGACCAAAGCATCAATATGAAAAAATTAATCCTCCTCTGCATTTGCTCCATTGCGCTGGCTGCGGGCTTGTTCGCCCAGGCCCCTACGGCATCGCCCATCGCGAGCCCGCCGGCCGCAACAGTAACACCAACTACAACCGCCAGTGTTTCTCCATCGGATCTCGCCGACAGAATTCACCAGAAGCTGGAGAAAAAGCTTCGCGGCCATCACGGAATTACGATCGATACAGGCGATAAGGATGAAGATCCCGATCTTCGGAAGATGCGCGACTTCATCGCGATTCCAATCGTGGCGATCGTATTTCTGTCAATATTCGGCGCGCCTGTGCTGATCGTGATCATGATAGGGATGTTCACCCTTTTAGTGAGCCGCATGCGGCAGCGGACCATCCGCATGATGGTGGAGAAAGGTCAGCCAATTCCTGCAGAACTGCTTGCACCAGCCGCGCGATCGGTGCGCCGGCGGTCCGATGTGCGGCGTGGAGTTATTTGGGCCATGGTTGGGCTTGGTGTGATGATCTTCTTTGGCGCCGTGAACGATTGGGAAGGCGGCGCATGGTCGTTGGGACTGATTCCATTTCTGATCGGCCTCGGCTATCTCCTGGTATGGAAATTGGAAGGCAAAAACAACGTTCCTCCTCCTCCGCCGGCACCTTAATATCGAGGCTGTGGAGCTAACTGATGCGGACCTTATCGCACGAGTTCTTGTCGATGACGATCAGCACGCGTTCGGTGAGCTCGTGCGCCGGCATCAATCAAGTGTGCGCGGGCTCCTTCGACAACTCACCCGCACAGATGTCGCTTTGGCCGATGACCTTGCACAGGAAACGTTCATTCGTGCTTACAAGAATATTCGGAGCTTTCGCGGTGAAGCGCGATTTTCCACATGGCTTTATCGCATCGCTTACAACTGTTTTCGCGAAGATGCGCGCAAACGCAAAGAGCTTGTCGGCGTCGATGAGGAGCTATTGCAGGCCGAGCATGATCCGCAGACTATCGATCCTGGTTTGAGACATGATCTTATGCATGCCCTGAGTTTACTTCCGTTGCATGAGCGCACGGCTGTTGTGCTTTGCTGCCAAAACGGTTTATCGCACGACGAAGCTGCGCGCGTCCTCGATATTCCGCTCGGTACCGTGAAGACGAACGTGCTTAGAGGGCGCGAAAAACTGAAACGCTCACTGGCGGCGTGGGGACCAAGTTGATATAATGAACGCAATGATCGATGACGAAACGCTGGACCGACGACTCCGGGAGGCGACGCCGTATATTGACGATGAAGGCTTCACCGCGCGCGTCATGGCCAAATTGCCCGCAGCGCCACGCGAACCGCGCTGGCTGCGCGCAATGATTCTGCTCGGCCTGGCATTACTCGGAAGCGGAATTGCCTATTTGCTCGGTGGCGGTTTCATCCGCGAGGGCGTGATCCAGTTGTCGGACTTCCCGATTTGGCTGTTGCTCGTGTTCGCGTTCGGTTGCGGCCTTGTAGTTGGCGCCTTCGCTGTCATCGTTGCCATCCGCAAAACGCCAGAGGTGCGCGATGTTGCACGACTGCGGTTTTAACACAGTGTCCCGACTAGGCCGCAGATAGCTCGCGCGCCTGCTTCACATCGAGATCGATCTGGCGGGCGAGCGCCTCGACACTTTCGAATTTTCTCTCCGGTCGGAGATAGCGGATGAATCGCACTTCAAGGTCTTTTCCGTAAATATCGCGCTCGAAATCGAAAAGGTGAATCTCCAAAATGCGCTCAGATTTGCCGGTGCCCACGGTTGGCCGATAACCGAGGTTCACCACCCCGGGATACATGACTCCATCCAGTTTCGCTTCGGCGAAATAGACGCCATTCGGGGGGAACTGTTCATTGTGAGCGCTCAGGTTTGCGGTTGGGAATCCAATCTTTTTTCCTCGATTATCACCGCTCACAACAGTTCCAAGGATTGTGTATTCGCGGCCAAGCATCCGTGCCGCCTTTGCCAGATCGCCTGCTTCCACGGCTCGACGAATCGCCGTGCTGCTTACCAGTTCGCCATTGACGGTCACCGGCGGAATTCCCACGACTCCGAAATCGAAGCGGGCGCCAAACTGGTTGAGTAGTTCGAGATTGCCGCGGCGGTTTTTCCCAAACGACCATTCGTGTCCCACACAAATTTCGCGCAGCGGCTTCGAATGTTTCACTAATTGCTGCACGAAGTCTTCGGGCTCGGTTGCAGCAAATTGTTTATCAAATGTAATAATCAGAAGATGGCCCACTCCGAGATCCCGAATCAAAGCGATCTTGTGCGAGGTAGCGGTGAGCAAATGAGGCGCGGCTGCCGGCCGCAATACCTTCTCCGGGTGCGGATCGAATGTGACCACGACAGGCGTTCCGTTGGCCGCCCGGGCGTGGTCGGCGGAGGTCGAGATGACGGCTTGATGGCCGAGATGAACGCCGTCGAATACTCCGATTGCGAGAAATACGGGGCCACGTAATTCCGATAACTCGGGGATGGATCGAAGCGTTTCCATCAATCAAATGACGAATCACGAATGACGAATGACGAAGGAAATCCAAATGACGAATGACGAAAATGTTGGCAGCCACGTTTTCGTGGTTGGCGTTTCGTCATTAATTCGTCATTCTTCATTTGAGCTTCGTCATTGTTTTCACGCTCCGCGCATTCTCGAAACTTCCGGAAGACTCAGCATCCGATCGAGAATTTCTTCGCGTGTTGCGTCTTTGATCTGGTCCACGGTGATCGCGTTCGTCACGTCGAACCGGCCGGATTTCAAACGACGCAGCGATTTCAAGTGAGCGCCACAGCCGAGGGCGTCGCCGATGTCATGCACGTATGTGCGGACATAGAATCCTTTGCTGCATAGGACGCTGAAGTCGACTTCAGGCAATGAGATCCGATCGATTGTATAGTGATAAACGTGTACCAGGCGCGGCTCACGCTCGACTACTTGTCCCTTGCGAGCGAGCTTGTACAGCGGCACGCCACCGTGCTTTTTTGCAGAGACCATCGGCGGCAGCTGATAAAAATCGCCGCGGAACTTTTCAAATGCGGCGCGAATTTGATTTTCATCCAGCGGGGGAACGGGCCGCTGCTGAATTACTTCGCCCTGTCGATCCTGCGTGTCGGTGGTCACACCGAGCAGAAACGTGCCGGCATATTCCTTATCTTCACTCATCAACAAATCCTGGACTTTTGTGCCACGCCCAACCGTGAGCAGCAGTAAACCGGTGGCGATCGGATCGAGCGTGCCGCAATGCCCGATTTTTTTTGTGTCGAGCTTTCGCCGCGTCAGCGCAACGACATCGTGCGAGGTCATGCCCTCAGCTTTATCGACGAGCAGGACGCCGTCAGGACCCGCCCTTAAGGACTTCACGAATTTCCTCCAGAACCTTTTCTTCGACTTCGGCAAGACTTCCGCGAATCCGCGCGCCGGCAGCCAGTGTATGCCCACCGCCGCCGAATTTCTGGCAAATCGCGCAGACATCGACCGCTTCGTCTTTCGAACGCATGCTGACGCGCACTTTGCCTTCTGCAAGTTCTTCAAAAAAGACGGCGACGATCACGCCGCGAACTGCCCGAAGATGATCGATGAGACCTTCGTTGTCTTCGGGAAAAACCCCCAGATCCGCTGCGGTTTGTAAGCTGAGGCTAAAACTTGCGACTCGATTGTGCGCAGTAAAACGCGTGGTTCGAAGAAGCTCTCGCAACAATTCCAGGCGGCGGCGGGGATAGTTCTCGTATAGTTGCTGGCTTATTTTTCCAACGTCGAGGCCGCCAGCGCGCACAAGTTCCTCGGCGATCGCGAAGGTTCGCTCGCTAGTCTTCGGATATTGGAAGGAACCGGTGTCAGTGGAAATCGCGGCATAAAGATTTTCTGCAATGTCGTGATTGAAAGGGAGGCCCTGGCTCTTGATCAGGTTGAAAATGATTTCTCCCGTGGCCGGCGCGCTTACATCGACTATCACCAGATCGCCGTAGCCGGGATTGCTAAGGTGATGATCGATGTTGATCCAGATTTTTGTTGAACCAACTGCAGCGAGCGCAGTTCCGAGCCGATTTTGAATTGCCGTATCAAGCGCGATGGCAACATCGACGTCGGCTGCCGTGGCCGGAGGTTTGGTCAACATTTCGGCGCGCGGCAAGAAGGAATATTTTTCGAGCATGCCGTCTTCATTCCAGACGCGAACGTCCTTGCCGAGTTGCTGAAGCGACAGTGCGAGCGCGAGCTGACTGCCGAGCGCGTCACCGTCCGGGCGAACATGGCCCAAGATCGCGAAATGCTGATGCTCGCGCAGCACCTTTCCGATTTGCTCGAATGTGGTGTTGCTCACTCGTCCCTGTCGCTGGGTTTTTCAAGGTCCTGCAAAATCTCAAGGACGCGCGCGCCGCGTTCTATAGAATCGTCGAGATGAAAAACCAGGTGCGGTGTGTATTTCAAAACAACGTGGCGGGAGAGTTCAGCTTGCAGCGCGGGACGATGCGCTTCCAGTTTATCAATCACGCTCGCGCCGAGTGCCGGTCCGAGAATGCTTACGAACACGTGGGCGCTCTTCAGGTCGGGCGTAACATCAACAGCGTTAACGCTGACGAGCGCGCCTTCGAAGTTTATTTCGCGCGCAATGGTTGCACTCAGCTCACGTTTTACGAGTTCGTTTACGCGTAGTTGCCGATGTTTCATGGCGAAGCCGAGTTAAAAAGTTAAAAGCGTTACAATGTTACAACGGGGGAACGCCTTTTTAACTTTTGTAACGTTGTAACGATGTAACTGCCTAAAGTTTCTGCGCAATCTGTTCGAGCTGATAACACTCGATCACGTCGCCTACCTGGTATTCGCTGAAGTCGCCCAGCTTGATCCCGCATTCGAGTCCGGAGCGCACTTCTTTCACGTCGTCCTGGAAACGTCGCAGCGTCGAAATGCCGCCGTCGTAAACCGGCTGGCGCTTTCGCAGAACACGAGCGCGCGCAGTGCGGGCGATGCGGCCATTAGTGACCAGGCAACCCGCGACAATGCCTCTGCTTAGCTGGAAAACCTGCTTCACCTCTGCGTGTCCAATCACTGTTTCGCGGAGCTCGGGTTCAAGCAGCCCGGCCATGGCGTCTTTAATCTGGTCGAGTAATTCGTAAATGATGCTGTAAAGCTTGATCTGCACGCCTTCGCGTTTGGCAGCAGAAACAGCCATCGCCTCGACCTTAACATTGAAACCGATCACGACCGCGTCCGAAGCGCTTGCCAGCAAAATGTCCGATTCCGAAATCGGTCCGACGGCGGAGTGAATAATTTCGAGACTGATTTTTTTGCTTTCGATCTGTTTCAACGCTCCGATGAGCGCTTCGAGCGAGCCTTGCGTATCGCATTTCAACACGATGCGCAGAACTTTTTGGCCTCCCGCCGTTTCAAGCAGAGTTTCCAGCGTTGCTCTTTGGGGAACGAACAGCTTGCTTGCACGTTTCGCCTCGAGGCGTTCATCGCTCAGCTGTTTCGCAGCGCGCTCGGATTCCATGACAAGGAATTCGTCACCGGCATTTGGCAGCCCGGTAAACCCAAGCACTTTCACCGGGGTGGAAGGTCCGGCCTCTTTGACCGGTTGGCCGCGATCGTCGAGAAGCGATTTTACCTTGCCGCTGTAATCGCCGCAGATAAATGGGTCACCGACTTTTAGGGTACCCATCTGCACGATGACAGTGGCCGTGGGGCCGCGTCCCGCTTCCACCTGCGCTTCAATGACAGTGCCGCGTGGTCTGGCCGTGGGCGATGCTTTAAGCTCCATCACCTCCGCTTGCAGCGTCATCATCTCAAGCAGGTGATCAATTCCGGCGCCCTTCGTTGCCGAGACGGGACAAACGATCGTTTCGCCTCCCCAATCTTCCGGAGTCAATTCGTGTTCCTGAAGTTGTTTCTTCACCCTGTCGATGTTCGCCGAGGGCAGATCGACCTTGTTGATTGCGACCATGATTTTCACATGCGGCGCTGCTTTGGCGTGATTAATGGCTTCGATTGTTTGGGGCATGATGCCGTCATCTGCGGCAACAACCAGAACGACGATATCGGTTACATTAGCGCCCCGCGCGCGCATTGCAGTGAAGGCGGCGTGGCCGGGCGTATCGATAAACGTGACTGTCGAACCATTATGATCGACCGTGTAGGCTCCGATGTGTTGCGTGATTCCACCCGCTTCACCAGCCGCTACACGCGTCTTGCGAATCGAATCCATCAGCGTTGTTTTGCCGTGATCGACATGGCCCATAAAAGTGATGATGGGACCGCGCGGCTTAAGTTCCTCTTCCTTTTCGATAACCGGCGGAGGTGGCGCAACGACTACCTGTTCTACTTTGTGAACGCCGGCGCCTTTTTCACGCCGCTCTTTTTCCAGAATAAACCCGTGGTTCTCTGCGATCTTTGACGCGATCTCGGGTTCGACTGTCTGGTTGATGTTGGCGAAGATGTTGTGCGTCATCAACTCAGCGATGATTTGATGCGGCTTTAGCCCGAGCTCACTTGCCAGCTGCTTAACAATAATCGGGGGTTTTATCAGAATGACCTTCTGAGATGCGGCTTCGGCCTCGTCAGAAGGTGCGCCGACGGCCGGCCCAGCTGTCATGGTGCCCGATGCTTCAGTCGGAGGCGCTTCCGCAGGTGGAGCTTCGGATGCGCCAGGTTTCGGCGGCGCAGCAGTAGCCTCTAGCGAGGCTCGGATTCGCGAGATCGGAGGTAAAACGTCGCGTCTCGTTTTGGGCTCGGCATCTTCGGTCTTCTTGCGCGATTTTTTCCGATCGATTAACGAGACGCTCTCTACTTCGTGGGTACGCGCCGGAGCAGATCGCGGCTCTGATTCTTGCGGCGGAATTACACCCGATTTACTTGCTCCAGTTGTGGCTGCGCTTCCTCGCGGGATGTCGCTCTTTACTTCCTTCTTCGGGATCTTTGATTTCGGTGCGGCGGCCGGCTTGTGAGCAGCAGTAGTCTTGCGCCTGGCCGCGTGCACGGCTGGCTTGCGGCTTGCAGTTTTGCTGCTCGTCTTCGTTGCCATCGTAATTCGTTCAAAATTTCGCTCATGGCTCAAGCGTCCCTAAACCAGAGCCATGTTACTGTACGAGTTCCCGCCGTTGCACTGCCTCGTAAATCTCGCGCGCCTTTGTTTCGTCAACGGCGAGAATATCCACCAAATCCTGCACGTCAGCATCGCGCAATCCCTCCAGGTTCGTAAAACCAGATTTTACGAGGGTGAGCGCCTGCTCTTCACTGACAGGCAGGACACCGGCAAGCGTCTGTGCAGCTTGCGCTACCTTCTGTTCTACCACAGTTGTTGCCGATGTGTCCTTGCCGATGTTGATCTCCCACCCCGTTAAGCGCGACGTCAACCGCGCGTTCTGCCCCTTTTTTCCGATCGCTAGCGAAAGCTGGTCTTCGTCGACAGAGATCTGGACGCTCTTCTTCTCAGTATCGAAAGCCAGATTCTTCACTTTCGCCGGCTTAAGCGCTTCCAGGATGTATTCCTTTGGATCGGAACTCCACCGAATGATATCGACCTTTTCGTTATTGAGTTCGCGCACGATGT
>WNGN01004251.1_pt1 | contig 10789 bp, 8 predicted proteins | sample 5400561 | NCBI WGS metagenome assembly WNGN01 (sample SAMN13153379, study PRJNA577476) | soil metagenome | isolation source: 115 cm soil or saprolite under Garry oak tree replicate 2 | place: USA:California | collected 2016-06-15 | reverse complement strand
TCAGAAAGGCTGTAACCTTGCGCGGGCGCAACACGATTTAGTCCCGACGGATAAACAGGCCGGGGCGGACGATGGCGACGCCAGGGGCGGCGCGCCAGCTCATAAAATTGCTGCCAATCGCGTTTTTGCCAAGTGGTCATGGCGATAAAAGTTTCCGAGCCGTCGTAGCGCGCCTCTTCCCGCTTCACGGGAATTTCGCTCTCTTTATTCTTACGGCCCGTTTGCAACATTGGATGCTCAGCCTTCCAAAAAGGTTCTCAGAGTTGCATACAGTGAAACTGGTGCAGAATTCGTGCCGCGCTGTGACTTCTGCCAGCGCAACCATACTGCAGAACCAGTAGACAGGACAATTTTCCTGAGCTGATGTTTCAAACACGTAAATAAGAGAGAAGTTGCGACGTACAAGAACAAACCATTGTGGCAAGGCGCTACACACAAAAAAGCGGCGACACAAAGCTGCCGCTTTGAACACGAAGAGCACGGGCAAGATCACCTCGCGAGGAGCGCGAGCCGAAGGAAATGCTCTAGACGCTTTTAGTGAGCTAGGAAGACAAAACGTAAGCGTGCCGAAGCAGGATTGCCTGTGCTACCGAAGAGACAAGCCCAGAAAAGAGCCTGTTTAGAGCAAAGGCGCTACGCATTAGACAAGGCTACCGCCTGACAAATTTTCTGGGAGCGTAAAAGCGACACCTACTAGGAACGGTATCACTTCGCTGAAGGGAGCGCAGGGCCTTTACCAGCGGTTGCCGCGATCTCCGCGGTCGCCGCCGCGATCTCCACGATCGCCGCCGCGCCCACGGCCGCCGCCACCGCCACCATGTCCGCCACGACCGCCGCCGAAACCACCGCCACGGCCGCCACCGCCGCCGCGCTGCTCTTGCGGACGGGCTTCGTTCACCACGAGATTGCGGCCACCGAAATTCTGACCGTTAAGGGAATTGACCGCGCGGTCTGCTTCTTCGTCGTTTGAAATTTCGACGAAAGCGAAACCACGCGACTGGCCCGTAAACCGGTCACGGATGAGATTGACTGCCGAAGGGTTGACTCCAGACTGCGAGAAGAATTCATGCAGCGTATCCTCCGTGGCGGAAAACGGAAGATTTCCAACGTAAAGCTTCTTCACTTACGGACTCCTTTTGCCCGGAACCGAGATGCATGTCGCGGAGCGCGCTGGAAACCCGGAGAATCCTTGCGGGCATCCGGAAGTCCGAAGCCACGTTTGATCTCAGGGTTTGCAAACACAAATCCTGAAACCTGTTGATCTCAGCGTTCTTAAGTACAAACCCTGAAACCTGGGACGAAATCGGGCGCTCCAGCGGTCAGAGGCATCGTCGCGGAAATTGACCCTTTTTGCAATGGGAAACTGGAACAAGGGCTGGAACTCCGCTGCGACGCTCAGTACAAATACCTAGCATGCAAAATAGTGATAGGATGCGCCAACTTGTCTGTCAGAGCTTGCAAGTAAGCCCTGAAACCATTTTATCTCAGAGCTTGCAAGTACAAGCCCTGAAACCCTGGGGGCCGGTCAGGAGGACCTGATGCGCGGCACCATGATGGACTTTCCGCTAACGCTGAAGACGATCCTCGAGCGAGCCGGAAAACAATTCTCAAAAGTTGAAATTGTGTCGCGGCGGCCGGACCGGTCGGTGGTACGCACGAATTACCGGCTATTCGGCGAACGCGCGCGGAGGTTGGCGAGCGCATTGAACAAGCTGGGATTGCGTAGCGGCGATCGCGTCGCTTCCATGATGTGGAACCATGTCGGGCATCTGGAAGCGTTCTTCGGCGTGCCGTGCGCGGGCGGGATTTTGCACACGTTAAATCTGCGGCTGCATCCGCACGAAATTGCGGGCATTGCGAACCACGCGAACGACAGGTTTCTGCTGATTGATGACCTGCTGCTGCCCGTGTTTGAGAAGTTCCGGAAGGATGTGCAGTTCGAAAAAGTAATTGTGGTGCCCTACGGTTGCAACACCGTGCCGGCAGAATTTTTGAACTATGAAAAACTCTTGGAGGCGGCAGACGTAAATTTTGCATTTCCCGAGATTGCTGAAAATGACGGCGCGACAATGTGCTTCACGTCCGGCACGACGGGAGTTTCAAAAGGCGTGATTTATTCGCACCGCGCGCTGGTGCTGCACTCACTGGCGGAATGTGCGGCGGACGCATTTGCAGTGAGCCACCACGACACAATCCTGCCAATTGCACCGATGTTTCACGCGAATGCCTGGGGCTTGCCGTTTTCGTGCGCCATGGCGGGAAGCAAGCTGTTGCTGAGCGGGCCGAACGTAGAACCGGAAGGTCTGCTGGACTGGATGGTGGAAGAACGAGTGACGATGGCAACGGGCGTGCCAACGGTATGGATCGGCGTTCTGGAGGCGTTGGAGAAAAATCCGAAGAGATGGAAGTTTGATGGGCCAATGCGAGTGATCTGCGGAGGCACCGCGCCGCCGCTGGAATTAATTCGCAGCCTGGATCGATATGGAATCCGCATGGTGCACTTGTGGGGAATGACGGAGACGACGCCGCTGGCGACGACCGGGCACTTGAAATCGCACATGCGAGATTGGAACGACGAAGCAAAATATCGGGCGCGGGCGAAGCAGGGGTGGCCGGTGCCATTTGTGGAATTGAGAATTACGCGACCATCGGAGAACGGACAGAAGTCCGTAGAAGCGCCCTGGGACGGCGAAACGCCGGGCGAGCTCGAAGTGCGAGGGCCGTGGGTGGCGGCACATTACTACGAATCTCCGGATCAGGCGCATCGCTGGACGGAAGATGGGTGGTTTAAGACCGGCGACGTGGCGACTGTCGACGAAGATGGGGTTGTGAAGATCGTGGACCGCGCTAAAGACCTGGTGAAATCAGGCGGTGAGTGGATCAGTTCCGTGGATTTGGAAAATGCGCTGATGGGACACCCGGCGGTGAAGGAAGCGTGCGTGGTGGGGATTCCGCATCCGAAGTGGCAGGAGAGGCCACTGGCGGCAGTGGTGCTGAAAGATGGACGGAACGCCACGGAAGAAGAGCTGCGGATTTTTCTTGGCGCGGCTTTTGCGAAATGGCAGTTGCCGGATGCATTTGTGTTTGTGGATGCCATTCCGCGAACCAGTGTTGGGAAATTCAAGAAAATAGCGCTGCGAGAACAGTTTGCTGGATGGAAGTGGGATGCGGCAGCGGAATAATTTCAGGTGCGATAGCTGGCGTTTACGCGAACGTATTCGGCAGTGAAGTCACAAGTCCAATAGCGAGCGCGCGATTTTCCGGCGTGCAAATCCACGACAATCAGAACGTTTTCGGCGAGGAGACGGTTCGAAGCAGCGCGTTCGTTGAAGGCGAGCGGCTGGCCTTTACGGAGGACCTTGATGCCAGCCATGGTGATTTCGACAAGCGAAGGATCGAACTTTACTCCAGAGCGGCCCGCTGCGGCAAAAATGCGACCCCAATTGGGATCGGCGCCGGCGAAGGCGGTTTTGACGAGCGGCGAAGTAGCGATGGTCTCTGCTATTTTGCGTGCGGCGGATTCGGTCTTGGCGCCGCGAATTTCAATTTCGATGACGCGCTGAGCCCCTTCGCCGTCGGCAACGATTTGCTGTGCCAGCGAGCCGCAAACTTCTTCGAGCGCGGCGGAGAATTGACGATGCGCTTTGCCGCCGCTGGAGATGGACGGAGCGCCTGCCGCGCCGTTCGCAAGAACAAGCAGCGTGTCGTTCGTGGAAGTGTCGCCGTCCACGCTGATGGAGTTGAAGGTGCGCGCGGTGACATCGCGCAGCGTGCGCTGCAACAAAGAAGGCGAGATGGCGGCGTCGGTTACGACAAAAGCGAGTGTTGTGGCCATGTTGGGATGGATCATGCCCGCACCTTTGGCGCAGCCAACAAGATGGACGCGCTTGCCGGACATTTTGAAGGAAGCAGAAGCCGTCTTCGGTCGCGTGTCCGTGGTGCAGATGGCGAGCGAGAGTTCGGCGAAAGAGCGCGCGGACGGGCGACGATTACGGGAGAGAGAAGGAAGCGCGCGAAGAATTTTTTCGATGGGAAGCTGTACGCCAATCACGCCGGTCGAGCAGACAAATAATTCCTGCGGCGCGAGCGCCATGCGGCGAGCGGCTTCTTGATTGGTCCGAAGCGCGACGGTGTCGCCAAGAGGACCGGTTGCGCAGTTGGCGTTGCCAGCGTTGACGACCACAGCGCGCATGCGGCCCTTGGATTCGCGTAGATTCTTTTTCGAAAGAATGACCGGAGCCGCGACAACTAGATTTTGCGTGAAAACCGCCGCCGCAGAAGCGGGAACGTCACTGGAGATGAGCGCGAGATCGAGCGCGCCGGTTTTCTTGAGGCCGCACGCCGTGGCTGCAAAGCGAAACCCTTTGGGAAGCGCGGATTCGGGCGGTGGCTGGGTCATTTCGCGGAGGCTTCCTTGGGCAGGCGGTTTTCCAGATCAGCGATTGCGGTCCGAACGGACTCGATCGATGTGCCACCGGGAACTTTTTTGGAGGCCAGCGCGGCTTCGACGGTCAGGCCGTTCGAAAAGTCGCTATCAAACGCGGAAGAAATCTTGCGAAGTTCTTCGAGTGGCAATTCGGTCCATACTTTTTGTTGGCGTTCCGCTTCTTTCAGAATTTTGCCGACGGCATCGTGCGCCTGGCGGAAGGGCACACCTTTGCGGACCAGATAGTCGGCGGCTTCAGTTGCGAGCAGTACCGGGCTCGAAGCAGCGGTCCGGAGACGGTCTTCGCGAAATTCCGTGCCGGCGATCGCGCCAGCGGCAACGGAGAGCATATCGGCGACTTGATCGTGCGCGGCGAAGAGGGCTTCTTTGTCCTCCTGCAGATCGCGCTGATAACTGGTGGGCAAACCTTTCAGCGTGGTGAGCAAGCTGACGAGGGCACCCGTGATGCGGCCGCTTTTGCCGCGGATTAACTCCCAGCAATCGGGATTTTTCTTTTGCGGCATCAAGCTGCTGCCGGTGGAATATTCATCGGGAAGAATCACGTAGGAAAATTCCTGTGACGCAAAGAGGACGAAATCTTCGGCTAGGCGAGAAAGATGCGTGGCGATGCCGGAGAGCGCGAAGAGATAGTCGAGCGCGAAATCGCGGTCGCCGACAGCATCGAGGCTGTTTGCGGTGATTTTCGAGAAGCCGAGTTCGTGCGCGATTGCGGCGCGGTCGATGGCGAAGGAATTTCCGGCCAGCGCGCCAGAGCCCATGGGGCAGGTATCGGCACTCGCAGCGGCATGCCGTAGACGTATAACGTCGCGGAGGAAAGCTTCGGCGTGGGCATGGAGAAAATGCGAGAGCAGAATTGGCTGCGCGTGCTGCATGTGCGTCATGCCGGCCATAGGCACGCCTAATTTTGCCTTGGCTTTTTGCAGCAGCGTGGGTATCAGCACCACCGCAAGGCTGACCTGGATTTGGCTAGAAGCGCGAATGACAAAAAGGCGAAAATCGGTAGCGACCAATTCATTACGGCTGCGGCCGGTGTGCAGCTTCCAGCCGAGCGGGCCGAGTTCTTCGACAAGCGCCTTTTCGACGAAGTGGTGAACATCCTCGGCGTCTGCGCCAAAGGATTCAACCCAGGCCGGATCGGACTGCGCACGTTGCGCGATTTTGTCGAGCGCGGCGAGGGTTTGCTTCACTTCCGTGGCGGTGAAAATACCAATCGGCTCGAGAGCTTTCGCCCAGGCACGGTCCACGGCGATTTCCTGCGGCAGGAGGCGGCGATCGAACGCGAAGGAACGCTGAAACGCGTCGAAGCGCGCGTCCGGCGCGCGTTCAAAGCGGCCGCCCCAGAGTTTGTTGTCTTTGCGTTCGGTCATTCGCTTCCGTTCTTACACATCGAAGAGAGATTCCTCGCTTCGCTCGGAATGACGAATCTGCTTTTTGTCATTGTGCCATTAGGAGTTGCTGCCTTCGGCTTTGGCTTTCGGGCGAACGGTGACGGGAAGCGCGAAGAGATTGATGAAGCCTTCGGCGTCCTTTGGGTTATAACGGCCCATGGTGAAGCTGGCGAGGTCCGCGCGATAGAGAGAGAATGGCGATTTGCGGCTGGTGACGTTGAGCGTGCCCTTCCAGAGCTTGAGGCCGACGCTGCCGGTGACGCGCTGCTGCGAGATGTTGAAGAAACCGTCGAGCGCCTGGCGCTGCGTGGAGAACCAAACTCCGTTGTAAACAAGCTCGGCGTAACGAACAGCGAGGGTTTGTTGCAGGTGCGCGGTTTCGCGATCGACGGTAAGGCGCTCGAGTTCGCGATGCGCGGTGACGAGCAGTGTACCGCCAGGAGTTTCGTATGCACCGCGCGACTTCATGCCGACGAGGCGGTTTTCGACGAGGTCAGTGCGGCCCACGCCGTGACGTGCGGCGATGTCATTCAACGAATTGAGAAGATCGATCGGGCCAAGCTTGGCGCCATTGACAGAGATGGGCGTTCCGGCTTCGAAACCGATTTCGACTTCCTCGGCCTTGTCCGGAGCTTTTTCCGGTGAGACGGTCCATTGCCACATGGCTTCGCTCGGAGCGTTGGCGGGATCTTCGAGTTCGCCGCCTTCGTGGCTGAGGTGCCAGATGTTTCGGTCGCGGCTGTAGATATTCTTTTTGCTCTGCTCGATGGGAACATTGTGCTTTTCTGCGTAGGCAATGGCGTCCTCGCGCGAATCGATGTCCCATTCGCGCCAGGGCGCGATGATCTGCAGGTTCGGAGCGATCGCTTTGTAGGCGAGTTCGAAACGCACCTGATCGTTGCCTTTGCCGGTGCAACCGTGCGACAGGCCATCAGCTCCGAGTTGCAGCGCAAGTTCCGCCTGACGCTTGCCAAGAACCGGGCGCGCCATTGAAGTGCCGAGCAGATAGGTGTGTTCATACACCGCGCCCGCGCGCAGAGTCGGCCAAATGTAATCGCGGATAAACTCTTCGCGCAGGTCTTCGACGTACGCGGTGGAAGCTCCTGTGGCGAGCGCTTTTTTGCGGGCGGCTTCGAGGTCCTCCTGTTGGCCGACGTCGCCGATCATGGCGATGACTTCGCAACCGTAATTTTCCTTGAGCCACGGAATGATGATGGAAGTATCGAGCCCCCCGGAATAGGCAAGAACTACTTTTTTCGGCTTGGGTGCAGGCGTTTTCACAGCTCCTCTTTCTTTTTTTGTAATTTTAGGCGCAATGCGCCGTGACAAAGATTATTTCCAGCTTTCTTTTAGCGGAAGAGTGTGTGCAGGATCGCTTTCTGCACGTACATGCGATTTTCCGATTGATCCAGAACGACAGATTGCGCGCCATCGAGAATTTCCGGCGTGACTTCGTACCCGCGATGCGCCGGGAGGCAATGCATGAAAACCGCGCCACGCTCGGCAAGCGACATAAGCTTCCGGTTTACCTGATAAGGCTTGAAGACTTCGCTGCGGACTTTTTCCTCGGCTTCGAAGCCCATGCTGGTCCAGGAATCGGTGTAGACGGCCTGGACATCTTGAACGGCCTCGCGAGGATCGGTGAAGAGTTCAATTTTGGCTTTGGTTTCTTTGGCGACGCGGCGCGAGTCGGCGACAACATCGGCGTCCGGCGCGTAATTTGGCGGAGTAGCGATCCGGAGATGCACGCCGAGGCGCGCGGCGAGATAGATCAACGAATGGCTGACGTTATTACCGTCACCGACGTAGGCAAGCTTGAATCCTTTGAGCGAAGCGAACTTTTCTTCGAGCGTGAAATAGTCGGCCAGCGCCTGGCAGGGATGAAACCTGTCGGACAGCGCATTCACAACAGGAATATCCGTGGTGGCAGCCATTTCATCCAGCACGCGCTGTTCATACACGCGCGCGACGATGCCCTGGACCCAGCGCTCGAGGTTACGCGCCACGTCGGCGATGGATTCGCGTTCACCGAGGCGCGCCTGCGTGTGGTCCAGAAATACGACGTGGCCACCCATGCTTTGGATGCCGACTTCGAACGTGACGCGCGTGCGCAGCGAAGGCTTCTCAAAAATCAGCGCGAGGAATTTACCGCGCAGAGTTTCCGCGTAGCGAGATGGATTCGCTTTGATGTCCGCTGTGAGCGCGAGGAGTTCGCGCGAGTGCGCGGGACTCCATTCGGCTCCGGTGAGGAGATCCTTTGCTTCCTGAATTGGTACCGCAAGTGTCGTCGTTGCCATTTTCACCTCTTGAGTGGCGACCGCGAAGCGGCCGCTGCGGTCATGGCCGCCGACAACGGAACCTTCGGTGAGGAAGATTCCGTTGCCGGGACCACTCGCGGGGTTTTGGAAAAAACTGTTTCGAAAAGCTGAAGAAATTCGCGCACCTGCGCCTGGCTGATAAGAAACGGCGGAAGCAGGCGAATCGTAAAATCGTGCGTGCAGTTGATAAGCAGTCCGCGCTTGAGCGCTTCGGCGACAAACGGGCCGCCGTCGATCGAAAGTTCCACGCCGAACATGCAGCCTTCGCCGCGGATTTCTTTCACGAAATCAAATTTAGATAGGAGTTTTTCGAGCCCTGCGCGAAGTTCTTGCCCGCGCACGCGGATGTTTCGGAGAAGCTTCTCGTCCTCGACGATTTTCAGGAATTCGAGAGCGACGGCGCAGATCATTGGGCCGCCGCCGAAAGTGGTGCCATGCAGCCCTGGCGTGACTCGCGCAGCGACGGAATTGCAAGTCAAGATCGCGCCAAGCGGGAGGCCAGCGGCCAGTGGTTTGGCTATGACGGCGATATCCGGCTTCGAAGAAAACTGTTGATAAGCGAAATAGCGCCCGGTGCGTCCGAGGCCGCACTGAATCTCGTCGGCAATAAGCAGCGCTCCATGCTGGGTAGCGAGAGCGCGAGCGCGCTCCCAGTAAGGTTCGGTGACCGGATAAATGCCACCTTCGCCCTGAATCGTCTCGAGGACAACGGCGCAGACGGTGTCGTCGAATTTGGCTTCGAGGTCGGCAATATCGTTGAAGGTGACGAATTCCACGCCTGGAACCAGCGGCTCAAACGGCGCGCGGTATTTTTCTGTGGCGGTAACGCTGAGCGCGCCGAAGGTGCGTCCATGAAAGGAATTCTGCATGGCGAGAATACGTGTCTTGGCGGGCGTCTTGCTAAGTGCGCCCGGAGCAGGTCGTCCGCAGAGCCTGGCCAATTTGAGAGCGCCTTCGATGGCTTCGGTGCCGCTGTTTGCAAAAAATACGCGGTCGAGACCCGACCATTCCGCGAGCTTGCGCGCGAGCGGACCCTGGAATTCGTTGTGAAACAGATTTGAAAGATGAATCGCGCGGGCGGATTCGCGGCGAATGGTCTTAACGATGCGAGGATGCGCGTGGCCAAGCGCGTTCACGGCGATCCCACCAAGAAAGTCGAGATATTTCTTGCCGTTCGAATCGAAAACAAATGCACCGCGACCGTGTGTGAAAAGGATCGCTGAACGTTTGTAGGTCGGCAAAAGGAATTGGTCGGCATCCCGCAAAGCCGTGGGCGCACTCGGGTGTTTGAACCCGGTCCGCTTCCGTAAGGACCGTGAACCGGACACACGAACCCGAAATGGTTTTGTTCTACGCATTAGGCTGCCGAAAGGGCCACGGAAGCGCGGGTCGTGACGGGTTCACGAACGATGCGTGTGCCTGGAATCGCGTCAGGGCCAGTGGGCGTTCTTGATTCCGCAGCGCGGACTGCCAGGCAACTCCGGAAAGAATTTTGTCGCCGTCGAGAACGCCCTCGACGTCGGTGAGATAGATCAATTGATCGGCCTGGAGATATTCGGCGCAAGCGGCCGCCATGTGGTCGGCATTGATGTTATAAAGTTCACCCTCGGGGCCTAAGCCCAGACATGCAGCAACAGGAACGATACCCTCTCGCCAGAAAGCATTGAGAAGTTTCGTGTTCGCCCCGGTGAGATAGCCGACGTAACCGAGGCTGCCTTCCACGTCATTGTGAACGAGCGGCTCGGCGCGGAAGCATTGCGCGTCAGCGGCGGAAATACCAACGGCGGGCTGACCGGCGGCGGAAATTGCCGCCGCAAGTTGTTTGTTCAAAAGTCCGGCAAAAACCATTACGGCCACATCGCGTGTTTCGCGATCGGTGACGCGAAGCCCGGCGACGAATTTGCTCTCAATGCCCAGACGCTTCAGTGTCGCGGTAAAAATCCGCCCGCCTCCATGTACGACCAGAATTTCGTGACCCTGCTTGGCGAGCGAAGCGATTTGTCCGGCGAGCGACTGCACAGTCGCTTGGTCTTCCAACAACGCACCTGCGAATTTGATGACAAGTTTCATTGCAGTCCCGTTTGCTCCTCAACTCCTAAAAGATGATTGAAATTCTGTACTGCCTGGCCTGCCGCGCCTTTTCCGAGATTGTCCAGGCATGAAACGATCACCAGACGGCAACCGGACGAATCGAGCGCGAAGCCGATGTCCGCGAAATTGCTATGAGCTACGTGCTGAAGCTCCGGGAGAGTGCCTGCCTTCCAGATGCGGATCATCGGCCGGCCAGCATAGGTTTTGCGGAACAGGGCTTCGACGGCTTCAGGTGACTGCCGTTCGCCCAGCGTCACGTAGAGGGTCGAAAGAATTCCGCGCGCCAGCGGAAGCAAATGCGTCGAGAAGACCACCTGCGATTCCGGCAAGCCGGTATGTTCTGTGATTTCAGGCGTATGGCGATGTGAAAAAAGATTGTAGGCCTTGAAATTTTCGTCGAGCTCAGCAAATTGCAAGTCGCGCCGCAGCTCTTTGCCCGCGCCGGTCGCGCCGGATTTGCAATCGCAAACGACACTTGAACGCGAAGCGATCCAGCCCGCATCCGCAAGAGGACGGACAGCGAGGATCACGCTCGTGGCGTAGCA
>WNGN01003413.1_pt1 | contig 10789 bp, 9 predicted proteins | sample 5400561 | NCBI WGS metagenome assembly WNGN01 (sample SAMN13153379, study PRJNA577476) | soil metagenome | isolation source: 115 cm soil or saprolite under Garry oak tree replicate 2 | place: USA:California | collected 2016-06-15 | reverse complement strand
GTTCGCGCCCGACAGCATCGCCCTGATCGGCGCCTCGCGTGATCTGGAGAAAATCCCGGGGCGGCTATTGTCGACGCTGCGCAAGAACGAATTTCCGGGAAAGATTTTCCCGATCAATCCCAATTACGGCGATATCGACGGGCTGAAATGCTACCCCGCGATCGCCGATGTCGGACAGCCGATCGATCTCGCCATCGTCATCATCCCGGCCCGCGCGGTGCTCGGCGCGCTCGAGCAATGCGCTGCTGCCGGCGTCAAGAACGCGGTGATCATCTCGTCGGGTTTTGCCGAGGAGGGTGGCGATAGCGCCGCGATGCAGGACGCCATCGTTGCGCTTGCCAAAAACACCGGGATGCGGATTTCCGGCCCAAATGCCGAAGGCTTCTACAGCCAGGCCCAGCGGGTCGCCGCCACCTTCAGCCCGACCGTCGGTGTCAATCCGGACGCGCCACCGCTGGTCGCTACCATCAGGCGGATCGGCATCGTGGCGCAGAGCGGCGGCATCGGCTTTGCGATCTATCACCGCGCCAAGGCGCTGGGCATCGCGCTCAGTTACGTCATCAGCGCCGGCAACGAATCCGACCTCGGCGCCGGCGAATTTTTCGAATTTATGGTGCAGGATGCTTCCACCGACGTGATCCTGCTGTTCATCGAGGGTATCCGGGACGTCGACAAATTCCTCGCCGCCGCCAGGCGCGCGGCCGAGATCGGAAAACCCGTCATCGTCACAAAAGTCGGCCGCTCCGGCGCCGGCGAACGTGCGGCGGCGTCGCATACCGCCAGCATGGCCGGCTGGTCCGCGGCCTATGACGCGGTGTTCGCCAAATACGGTTTTATCGTTTCCAACGATCTCGATGAGGCCGTCACCATCGCAGCCGTCCTGACCACCAACCCGATGCCGAAGGGCGACCGCGTTGCGGTTCTCACGGTGTCGGGCGGCGCCGGCATCTGGGGCGCGGATACGGTTGCGATGCAGGGGCTGCAGGTGCCGGAGCTTTCCGAGCAGATCCAGACGGAAATCCGCAAGCTGCTGCCGTCCTATGGCGCGGCAGGCAACCCGATCGATGTCACCGCGCAGGGCGTGCACTCTGGCGGTCTGCAGAGGAGCATCGATCTGCTCGACGTATCGGACGAAGTCGACGCCATTCTGGTGGTGCTGTCGCTGTCGAGCGACACGCGGATGCCGTTCAAGCAGGCGGAACTGAAGCCCGTCCTATCGGCGCAGAACAAGCCGATCGTGTTTTACTCCTATACGCTGCCATCTCATTTCGCGCGCACGGAATTCGCGGCGTCGGGCGCCGTCGTGCTGTCGGGATTGACGCATGTCGGCGTCGCCATGCGGCAGATGGTTCAGCGCGCCAAATTCAGGCTGGCGCCGCCAGCCGCGGTTGCGGCGTTACCGCCGCGCGATATCTCCGCGCATCTGAAGTCAGCAACGCTTTCCGAATTCGACAGCAAATCGCTGCTGCGCGACGCCGGCATTGCGTTGCCGGACGAAGTGTTGGTGTCCTACAGGGGCGAACTGGACGCAGCGATTGCCCGCGCCGGCTTTCCGCTGGTGATGAAAATCCAGTCGCGCGACATCCCGCACAAGAGCGAAGCCGGCGGCGTGCGCGTCAATATTGCGAGCAAGGGCGAAGCGTTCGCGGCTTACCAGGCGCTGCTGGAAAGCGCGGGCCGGCACCGGCCCGATGCTGCGATTCAGGGCGTGCTGGTTGGTCCGATGGCGAAAAAGGGCGTCGAGATCATCGTCGGCACCCTGCTGGATGCAACGTTCGGTCCGATGATCATGGTCGGCCTCGGTGGCATCACCACGGAATTATTCAAGGACGTGATCTATCGTCCGGCGCCGGTGAGCGCGGCTGAGGCCTCCGCCATGCTGGCCGCGCTCAAGGCAGCCCCGTTGCTCAATGGCTTCAGGGGTGCGGCCAAAACCGACATCCCGGCACTGTCGCAACTGATCGCGCAGATATCGATGCTCGCGGCGCAATTCGTTACCGAGATTTCCGAGATCGAGATCAACCCGGTGCTGGTGCATCCGCAAGGCCAGGGCGCCACCATCGTCGATGCGCTGGTGGTGCGGAAGAAGGGGTAGCAGGCCTTTCAGCAAGTTGTCCCGGCGAACGCCGGGACAACGTTGTCATTCCGGGGCGCGCGTCAGCGCGAACCCGGAATCTCGCGTCAATAACTTCTGGATTCCGGGTTCAGCCCTGCGGGCTGCCCCGGAATGACGCCGTTGACTCACCGCCCCCTGAAATTCGCGACGCGGCGCTCGGCGGTGGCCTTGACGCCTTCCTTGAAATCCTCGGTCGCGCGCAGGCGCGACTGTTCGGCAAGTTCGTGATTGGTCGCGGCCAGCACGCGGTCGGCGAGGCCGGCGCGCATGGTGGCACGGGTCGAGAGCAGGCCGAGCGGCGAGCATTCGGCGATCTCTGCGGCGAGCTTCATCGCCTCGGCGCGCACCTGGTCCTGCGGCACGCAGACATTGGCGAGCCCCATTTTGGTGGCTTCCTCGCCGGTGACGCGGCGGCTGGTGTAGAAGATCAGCTCGGCGTTGTTCTTCCCGACCAGTTCGGGGAGTGTCGTCGTCAATCCAAAACCGGGATGAAAGCCGAGCTTGGTAAAGTTGGCGGCGAAGCGCGCCTCGGGGCAGGTGACGCGAAAATCGGCTGATACCGCAAGGCCCAACCCGCCACCGATGGCGGCGCCGTGGACCGCCGCGACGATCGGCTTCTTGTTACGGAAGATCCGTACCGCGTGCAGATAAAGACTGTTGATCGGGCCGAGACTGTCGGCCGGATCACCCTTGGCCGCGCGCGCCTCCTGCTCCTGCCGCGCCGGATCGTTGAAATTGGCGCCGGCGCAGAACGCCTTGCCCTGCGCCATGAGAACCGAGGAGCGGATTTCGATATCGTTGTCGAATTCCTCCAGCGCGTCGGCGATCTGGTTGATCAGGGAGATATCGAAGAAGTTCAGAGGTGGCCGCTGGATTTCGATGGTGCCGACGTGCCCGACCTTTTCGACGCCGATGTCTGTGAACTTGCTCATATGTTTGTCTCCGACGGATTGAAATATTGCAACAGCGGAAGTGCGCTCCCTCTCCCAAAGGGAGAGGTAAGAAAAAGAGTCGCGTCAGCGCAGTCCTAACCCGCGCGCGATGATGCCGCGCAGCACCTCGGTGGTGCCGCCCTGAATGGTGAGCTTGGGCGCGGTCTTGATGGCGAACGACAGCTGGTTTTCCAGCGTCTCGTGGTTGGTCGCATCGGCATCGACGAAGGCGGCGAGGTCGCGCACCCGGTGCGGCAATTGCTGCTCCCAGACCGTGCCGATATCCTTGACGATGGAGGCTTCGACGACCGGCTCCTTGCCGGCCTGCAGCATGCCCGCGACCGAGACCGACATCCGGCGCATGGTGTGAAGCTGCGCCACCAGCCGGCCGATGCCCTCGGCGCTGCGGGTATCCGGCTTCGACCCGACCGCACGCACCAGTTCGGTCAGCACGTAATAGGTCTCCAGAAAACGTTCCGGCCCGCTGCGCTCGTAGGCGAGTTCAGAGGTCGCCTGTTTCCAGGCGCCGTCGATTTCGCCGAGCACATGATCGTCGGGCATGAAGGCGTCGGTGAACACCACCTCGTTGAATTCGAATTGCCCGGTGATCTGGCCGATCGGATTGACCTTGATGCCCGGCGTTTTCATGTCGACCAGGAACTGCGTCAGGCCGTGACGGCGGTTCTCCTTGGTCGACGGCGAGGTCCGGAAAATCGCGATCATGTAATCGGCGATGTGCGCCGACGAGGTCCAGATCTTGGTGCCGTTGATCGAAAAGCCGCCGTCGGTCCTGGTCGCCCTGGTTTTTGCCGCGAACAGATCCGAGCCGGAATTCGGCTCGCTCATGCCAATGGCAAAACAGACTTCGCCGCGGCAGATGCGCGGCAGGATGTCCATCTTGATGTGCTCGGGAGCGTATTTCAAAAGCACCGGGCCGCTCTGCCGGTCGGCCACGAAGAAGCGCCGTGTCGGCGCGTTGGCGACGCGCATTTCCTCGGTCACCACATAGCGCTCGAGGAAAGAGCGCTCGTGGCCGCCATATTTCTTCGGCCAGGTCATGCCGAGCCAGCCGCGTTCGCCGACCCGGCGGGAAAATTCCGGCGCGTCGGTGTCTTCACGATTGGGTTTGTGCGGATCGAAGGTGCCGGCGGCGATTTCCTCGGCGAGGAAGGCACGCACTTGCTTGCGCAACACCTCGCATTCGGGCGGCAGGCGGATCGGATCGAAACGAAGGGCTGCGGTCATATTTTTAGTCTCGACTTTCGTGCGGGCAAATTAACCGGATGTCAGCGCGACGCCACCAGCGGCCACAATTCGTCGGCGCCGCGCGCGGCGACCATCTTGCCGAGCTCCACCGCCCAGTAGCTCTCGGAGCCGAAATCGTCGCGCCAGGCCAGGGCGCGCAGGCTATAGCGATGCAGGATGTGCTCGATCGTGAAGCCGATCGCGCCATGCACCTGATGGGCGATGGCGCCGCCCTTTTCCGCGGCTTCCGAACATCGGATCTTGGCGGACGCGGCTTCAAGAAAGGCCGCGTCGTCGAACGAGGCGCTGTTGGCGATGGTATCCGCCGCCGAGGTGGCAGCCGCGAGCGCCGCCGCGGATTCTCCGGCCAATCTTGCAAGATTGTGCTGCACCGCCTGAAATTTCGATATCTTCTTCTCGAAGGCGACGCGCTCATTGGAGTAGCGCACGCTGATATCGAGCATCGATTCAAGTGCACCGGCGATTTGCAGGCTTCGCGCCACCCCGCCCATCAGCATCAGCGCATTCTGGTCGAAGCCGTTCGGCGCCGGCTTGATCGCGATCGGCTGAACATTGCTGAACGTCACGGTATCGCTGGCGTCGCTGGCGAGATTGAGCCCGGCCTCGATCCGGCATTTGGCGGCATCGACCGACGCGATCGACAGGCCGCTCGCGCCACTTGCGAGCACGGCGATATATTGGGCGTCCTTGGCGAACGGAACACCGCGCGCGCGACCGGACAAGGCGCCGTCGGCGCCAACCGCGATGCGGTCTTTCGGGCTTGCCGGCGCTACCGTCATCATGCCTTCCGGCGACGCCATTTTTGACTGCGACAGCAGCCATCCCGCCAGCATCGTCTCGGCGAGCGGCACCGCGATCGCGAAACGTCCGGCCGCGCTCAACACGCTGAATCCATCGGCGAGGCTCGCGCCCGAGCCGTCGCAATCTTCCGGCACCCACGACAACGGCAGGCCGGCTTCGGTCAGCGCCCGCCAGAGCGGCGCTTTCCAGTTGGCTTTCTTGTCGTTGTTGATGGTTTGGGCGTCGGCAAGATCCGCGAATATCTTTTCCGCGGTCTCGGCGACAATGTTCTCACTCTCCGCCACAGCGTTCCTCGTTTTGATTTGGCACAACTCGCGCGGCCATTCCGTCCTAGCGTCAGATGCAGCCCTTTCTTGCACCGGATGATGGGGAAAAGCCATGACCATGACAAGCGCCTGTCTCCGCAGGGCAGCCTGCAAGGGCGACATGAAGCAAGGCGGCGGGCAGAATTAATTCCGCACAACGAAACATCGCGGATTTGCAGGCATTTGCTTGCACGATATGGTATCCGCCATCACGGTCTCAAAATCCATGTGGGGAAATGCGGATGTCGAAGGATGGTTTGTGCGCAATTGTAACGGGGTCGGCGTCCGGCCTGGGGGCTGCGACCGCCGCCATTCTGGCCAAGGATGGTGCGCGCATCGTCGTCAACTATTCCTCCAGCCAGAAGGAAGCCGAACAGACCGCCGATCTCTGCCGCACGGCCGGTGGCGAAGTGGTCGTGGTCCAGGGCGATGTGTCACGCGACGAGGATTGCAAGAAGATCGTCGCGGCGGCAGCACCCTGGGGACGCATCGATGCGCTGATCAACAATGCCGGCACCACCAAGCACATGGCGCACGATAATCTGGACGGTCTGTCGGCGGAGGATTTTCAGCGGCTGTTCGGTGTCAACACCATCGGACCGTTCCAGATGGTGCGGGCAGCGCGAAGTTTGCTGGAAGCCGGCGCCAATGCATCCGGCCGCGCGTCCGCGGTGGTCAACGTCTCGTCCGTTGCCGGCATCAGCGGCATCGGCTCTTCGATCGCCTATGCCGCCAGCAAAGGCGCGCTGAACACCATCACGTATTCGCTGGCGCGGGCGCTGGCGCCGCTGATCCGTGTCAACACCGTATGCCCGGGCTATATCGATACGCCGTGGTTCACCAAAGGCCGCGGAGCCGACGGCGCGGCCAAGGTCCGCGATTCCGTGATTGCGAAAGTGCCGCTCAAGGTCGCTTCAACCGCGGAAGATGTCGCCGAACTGGTGTGCTTCCTCGCCACGCCGCGCTCGAGCAACATGACCGGCGAGGTGGTTCGGATGGATGCCGGCTTGCATCTCATCACGTAAAAAGGTGTTAGAGACCGTCATTGCGAGGAGCGAAGCGACGAAGCAATCCAAACTTCGCTTGGGTTATGGATTGCTTCGCTACGCTCGCAATGACGGGGACCAAATGCAAGCCTTACTTACCTGTTCCCCGGGTCGGAAATCATCCGGCTTGCCACCAGCCTGTTCCAGATGAACAGCACCAGCAGCGCGCCGATGGTCGCGGTGATGAAGCCGGCGCCCTGATCCGGACCGTAATGGCCGATGGCCTGGCCGATAAAGGTCGCGAGAAACGCACCGGCGATGCCGAGCACGGTGGTCAGGATGAATCCGCTCGGGTTGTTCGGGCCTGGCGAAAGCAATCGCGCGATAATTCCCGCGATGAAGCCGACGATGATGATCCAGAGAATTCCGCTCATGGCTGTCGTCCTCTTTTTTTGAAAAAGCTTAAGTTGCAATGATGATGCGACAGGCGCGACCGCGTCGCACCTGTCGAGACGTCAGATCCGGCCTGACAGCTCGCTTTCGGTCGGCAGCCGCCCGTCCGGCGTCAGATGGTTGATCACATCGGGCAGATGCTGGCTGAGGCCCGCGAGCAGTTCGTCGCGCGACAGTCCGCTTTGCGACGCCAGCGTCTCGATCTGATCGGCGCCCAGCGCCTTGGCGAGATCGCCAGGCGAAATCGCCTTGTTCGGGCCGGGACTCACCCATGAATTGGCGGTGTCGCCCTGGCCATTCTGCTGGAATTGCTTGAGCAGGTCGCCGAGCCCGCCGCTGATCACGCTTCCAGCCGCGCCGCCGGCAAGCAGGCCGCCTAATCCACCCTTCAGAAGATCGCCAAGACCGCCACTACCAGCAAGACCGCCACCACCCATTCCGCCGCCGGGCGGGGCGGCATTCACGCTACTGCCGCGCGAAGGCGCCGGTGCCGGCGCCGCATTCGGCTCGCTGCCGCCGAAATGTTTGACCGCCTTGTAGGCGAGCAGGGCCAGGATCGCCATGGTCATCGGCGACATCCCGCCGCCCGTTTGCGCGCCTGGATTGCTCGGGCCGCGCGGGCCATTCTGCATGCCGTTGAGTACGTCGAGTAAACCCATTGTTCTCTCCTGCCGCATTTCCGCCCCGGAGAGACATAGCGGTGCGCTATGACCGTTACAAGGTACAGCCGCGCCAGCCGCGGCGCCGTCGGAATGGCAATCCAACGCCAAATTCTGCTATCGAACCCCGGGGATATCGGTGGAAGGCGGGATGATCTTGGACCGACCGATCGGCGTGGCCGGGGCCGGCAGCATCGGCTGCTTTGTCGGCGGCATGTTTGCGGCCTCCGGCCGCGGTGTCGCGTTGCTGGCGCGCCCGCGCGTGATCCAGGAGATCGAAGGTAACGGGCTCCAGCTGACAAACTTCGAGGGCCTGGCGCGGAACATCCCATCGAGCGCTCTGACGCTATCCGAGGATCCTCGAATCCTTGGCAACGCCGGCGTGGTGCTGGTGACCGTGAAAAGCGCGGATACCGCAGGGATGGCGGATCTTATTGCAGGCTATGCGCCCGCCGATGCCGTCATCGTCAGCCTGCAGAACGGCGTCGGCAATGTCGCGGTGCTGCGCGAGCGATTGCCGGGGCGTCGGGTGCTGGCGGGGATGGTGCCGTTCAACGTGATCGCGCTTGGCAATGGTCGATTTCATCGCGCCACGTCGGGCGACATCGTCATCGAACAGGACGATACAGGTTCTGCCCAACAGCTCTCGGTGCCGGGCCTGAAAATGCGGGCGACCGACAACATCGCCGGCGTGCAATGGGGCAAGCTGCTGCTCAATCTCAACAACGCGATCAACGCGCTGGCCGATCTGCCGCTGCGCCAGCAGCTCAAGCAGCGCTCATGGCGCATGCTGTTCGCAGACCAGATGGCGGAGGGCCTGGCTGCGATCGAGGCGGCGGGCATCAAGCCGGTGTCGTCGACGCCGATTCCGGCGAGCTGGACACCGCATTTGCTGCGGCTGCCTGACGCGGTGTTCGGGGTGCTGCTGGGGCGTACGATGAAGATCGATCCCGAGGCGCGCTCGTCGATGTGGGAAGACCTGCAGCGCGGCCGCCGCACCGAAATCGATTATCTGCAAGGTGTCATCACCGCCATCGCCGACAGGCACAGGCTGCAGGTGCCATTGTCGCGCCGGATCGTGACGCTGATCAGGAGTGCCGAAGCCAGCGGCAAGGGTTCGCCTAAGCTGACGCCGGAGCAAATCCGTTGGTCACGCTGACTTGCCTTGAAATCGCGATCATCAGCAGCGAATTTCGCATCGGCCGCCACGCACGCATCCGCCGCGTCAGCGCCGGGAGGAACGATATGAAACGATTTTACGCAAGCTGCGCCGTCGCCGCTGCGGTGGCGCTCGGCGGCTGGGCCTCGGTGATGCCGGCAACTGCCGCGCCGCCGACCGTCACGCCGTCGCCGGGATATGATGCGAGGTTGCAGGAGCAGAGGGCTGCGGCTGCGGGGGTCATCGATGAACCCGTCATACGCCCTCCCAAACGGCGCCATGTCAGCCGGCCTCATGTGCGGCGGACCTACGGCGGCGGTGTTTACTGAAACGCAGTTCACACTGAGAGCGCGCGCATCAGCGCGAAACCGGAATCTCGCGCTGGTCATCTGTGGATTGCAGTTCCGCCCGGGCGCGTCAGCGCGCCGCGCTCTGCACGGGTCCGCTGGCCTCGCCATGGGAAGACAAGCCACCGCGTTTGGCTTTGGCCTGCGACGAGCCAAACAGTGCTTTCTTCAGATTCGTGATTTTCTCGGAAAGCACCGGCCACTCGCAGGAGAAGGTGGAATGTTTGGCGCATTGCGCTTTGGCGCGCGCCTTGAGATCGGCCCCCGTCGCCTTTGGCTTGACAGCCGCCTCCGCAACCACCGGCAGGGCCGCCTTTTCGGGCCGCTCGGCGGTTTGCTGCTCCTGCTTTGCCGCGAGAGACGCCGCGATGAAGCTTCGCCGCTGCTTGTCGAGAAAGACGGTGTATTGTTCGTCGATGTGCTTCTGTTCTTCTTTCGTCGGATTGGGACCCGCGATATCGAAGCTCCGGTTCTGCATAAAGTCGTAATAGGTGTAGCCGCCGCCGGACTTGCGCCGACCGGCGAATTTCGCATTGCATGCGGCGATTTCCGACGTCCGCGCTTCCTTGGTCGCCGCCTTCTCCGCGAGGTCGGCGCAGTCCTCGAAATCGACCGGTGTGTGCGCGCTCCACCACTGCGCATGCGCGCGCAACGGCGCCAGCGTAACGCACGCGGCCACCGCAGCCGTCAACAGTCCGGATTTGCGCGATACGATCACGGACGATTTTCCCAACACCACTCTCAAGACGCGACTCACCCAACATGATTTGCGCGGATTGTCGCCATTATTCGGCGCCTTGTCACCCTGGAACCCAGTATTTGTACGGCACGAGCCGCGCGCTCTTTCGGTCCTGTGACAAGCGCGACACATCTGCGTCCAGTTGCAATCGACCGGGATTCAATCCTTATGCGATCATATTGGGATGATGCGGAGGCTGGCGATCGTCACGGCGCTCCGGTATGGAGCTTTCAAGCGCCCGCGTCCACCCGCGGGGCTTCGGTCCCGTAGCTCAACTGAATAGAGCGACGGTTTTTCCTAAAACGAAATCACGCCTCTCCACGGTTCACCTCCGTTCCCCTTTTCTTAAACAATTACAATCCCTTGCCTTCCATGCATTTGCTATAGTGCTCCATCGAAATCCGCCTCTATCCACGAGCGCGCGGAGCAAAAAATGCCGAAGCTGCACATGACCGACGTTGTTGTGTCGCGGCTTAAGTTCCGCGGCACCTAATTATGACGAAATGACGCCGGCATTCGGGCTGCGCGTCGGCAAAAATCGGAAGGCATGGTTAGTTGTCCGCGGGCGAGAGCGGCTGCGCCCGAACATCGGACAATATCCGGCGACGTCACTCGTCGACGCGCGGAAAGGAGCTCGCAAGCTTCTTGCCGAAGAGCCAACGAAGGCGGACCGAATCACCTTCAATGCGGCGCAGGATATCTACAAAGAAGCGTTGAAGAACAAAAAAGAGCGGACCGATACGATTACAAGCGGGTCTTGGAGCAGCCGAAGCTTGGCACCAAGAAACTTGCTGACATTTCCTATGACGAAATCACTGGGATCATTCGTGCGCTTGCTCATCGTGAGAAGCGAAACACACTCGCCGTCGGCCGAACGTTCTTCCGCTGGTGTGTCCGACCGCCTCGAAGATACCTGAAGCATTCCCCACTCGAAGGCGTTGAAATACCGAAGGCAGGCAAACGCAAGCGGATACTCAACGAGGAAGAGCTGATCACCGTCTGGCACGCTACCGTCAGGCAGGGTTA
>WNGN01007080.1_pt1 | contig 10790 bp, 9 predicted proteins | sample 5400561 | NCBI WGS metagenome assembly WNGN01 (sample SAMN13153379, study PRJNA577476) | soil metagenome | isolation source: 115 cm soil or saprolite under Garry oak tree replicate 2 | place: USA:California | collected 2016-06-15 | reverse complement strand
TTACCGGCCTGCGCAAAGGGGAAAAGCTCTTCGAGGAGCTGCTGGCCACCAACGAGCATACGCTCGCGACCGGTCATCCGAAGGTTCGAGTCGTGAGGGCGCTCGCCGCGCCCGATCCGTCCTGGTTGCGCGAGACAATGGCCTGGCTGGATGCGCCGGACACGTTGGACGACCATGCCGTCAGAGGGCACCTGGCGCGCCTCGTGCCGGAGTACCGCCCGGCTGAGAGCCGCTGACGTGTTGGATGTCTTCAAATTTCTCTCCCACCTCGCCTTTGCAGGCACGATATTCCTCTGCTCGGTTGCCCTGACGTACGTTATGACACGCTTCGTGCGGGTGATATGACACGCTTCGTGCGGGTGATGGACATGCCCAATCCCCGTTCTTCGCACACCCGGCCGGTCCCGAAATCGGGCGGGATCGCCATCGTCGCGACCTTCGTGATCGGGAGCGTGATCATCTATTTTTCTGCTGAGATCGCGCGAATCGACGACCGGTACTTCTGGGGGTACGTGATTTCCGCTGTGCTGCTTGCGTTCGTCTCCTTCGTCGATGACGTTACGCAGAAAACCTTTCTCGCAAAAATCTTCACCCAGGTGCTGTGCGTGGGCGTCGTTCTCGCCTCCGGCGTCATCATCACGAGGCTCTCGATACCGTATTGGGGCGAGGTATCGCTGGGCGGGCTGGGCTACGTACTGACCTTCCTCTGGATCCTGGGGCTCACCAACGCGTACAATTTCATGGACGGCCTGGACGGACTGGCCGCGGGGGTCGCCGTCATTGCGGCGGGGTTCCTGTGCGCAATCGCACTTCAGCAAAAGAGCGTCTTTGTATATATGAGCTCGTACGTGCTGCTTGCGGGCGCCGCGGGTTTCCTGCTTTTCAATTTCCCGCCCGCCAAGATTTTCTTGGGCGATGTGGGCAGCGCCTTTCTGGGATTTACCTTTTCGACCCTTGCCGTGATCGGCGCGAGTCTCGATCTGGGCCATCTGTCGTTCTACATCGTCCCGATGCTGCTGTTTCATTTCATATTCGACACGGTCTTCACGTTCTCGCGGCGTCTGCTGCGGGGGGAAAGGGTCTATCTCCCCCACCGCGCTCATCTCTATCAGCTCCTGAACAGACTAGGGTATAGCCACCGGGCGGTGGCGCTTTTTCACTATGCCTTGACCGTGGTTCAGGGCCTCGCGGCGTTCGTCTCGATCGGATTGCCCGCCGAGCGGCGGCTGCTCGTATTCATCCCCTTCCTGATATTCGAAGTCGCGTACGCGCGATGGGTGATCGGTCGCGCAAAGGCGATGCAGCTCAGCTGAGATAGGCGATCGGCCGGATTCAGCGACGAACTGGAACAGGTGAGTAAGCGCTGATCAAGCGTTCGAGGGCCGCGACCGCCTGCTCGACGCTCAAGTCCTTGAGATCGCCACTCGCAGGCTGCAGCAGCTCGTGCGGCGTATTCCATGGCCGCCAGCGCTCGGGCGGCGAGTCGCCGAAAAAACACAGGACCGGCTTGCCGAGCGCAGCGGCAAGGTGCATCGCCCCGCCGTTTGCACACACCACATAGTCGCAGAGCGCCAGTGCCGCGATCAGCCGCGACAGGGCCTCGGTCGGCCAAGGCAGGATTGGAACGCTATCGCAAGCTCCCGCGACCGCGCGGGCCTTGCCGTCATCGCCCGGATGCTTGGGATTGTCGGCCTCGCCCGGTGCCCAGAGCAGCAGAAACCGAAAGTCGTGTCGCTTTGCAATCGCACGGATCAACGCCACGAAGTTTTCCGCCGGCCACTGTTGGTTCTCCCTCCGAGCACTGATATGCACGCCGACGACAGGGGTGCCATGCCCCAGCCGGGAGAGAGCCTGCTCGATGTCGCGACGCTCGCCGGGATCGGGAAACACCCGCGCGGAGGGGGGCGGGCCCTTGACGCCGAGCGCCCTGAGCAAGCCGAAGACCTGCTCCACTTCGTGCGCCCTCGCTTCGCGATCGTACGGCAGGGCGATATCCAGCCCGGAATGATCCTTGCCGGGCTCGGTATACCCGAGCACATGCCGTGCGCCGACCAACCGCGCGAGGCGAAGGGAACGCGGCGCAAACCCCGGAGTGGCGAGGATGGCGTAGTCAAACTTTTCCTTTCGCAGCGTCATGATCAGCCGAAGGCGATCGGAGTAGACCGAAACGATCGAACGCGCCCCGCCGCGGTGCTTTCCCTTTTCGTAAGCGTAGACGGCATCCACATCGGGATTCCTGGCAAGGACGGCCTCGTTGTACGTGTTTACCAGCGCCGCGATGTGTCCGCCGGGATAGCGTTTTCGCAACGCCGAGATGAGCGGCGTAGTGCAAACCAGATCACCGATGTTGTCGCGCCGGATGACCAGGACACGCGGGCGCCCTTCCCCCGCTGCCGCTGCAGACGCTGAAGGAACGCGCTTCATGAAGCGCCGATTCGTCCGGGACCGGCACCCGCCAACGCCCCAACCAGGGCCCCCAGGCGCTCGACGAAGGCGTCCTCGGAGAACCGCAGCAGATGCGCCCGCGCAGATTCCTTGTCGAAGCGAAATCCACCTCCCAGCACGAGCTCCAGCGTGCGCTCGAAGTCGGCGCCCTCATCCTCGCGTGGATCGCGGTAGCGCAGGCCCGATGCCCCGTGCATCACGGTTTCGTCGAACGGGGGCGCGTCGGGTGCGATCACCGGAGTCCCGCAAGCCTGCGCCTCGATGACGTTCAGGCCGAGAGCCTCCTTCTCGGGCAGCCCGGTCAGCAGGAAATCGACACTCCGGTACGCCGCTCCGACGTCCCACTGATAGCCCCAGAACCGCACCCTTTCGCGGATAGGGCGAAGCGCTCGAACCAGATCGCGTATAGACGCGTAGCCGCCGCTGCCGAAAATCTCGAGTTGCACCACGGGATGACGTGCAAGAATCGGCGCGAGGTGCGTGAACAGCAACGGAAATTGCTTGATCGGGGTGATGCGCGACACGACGCCCAAAGCCAGTCCGGTGCGCCGCGCATACGCCGTTTCGTTCAGGAAGCGCCTCCACAGCGGCTCAAGCGCCCCGAGTGCGCGGTCACGCAGCTTGCGCCGGTCCCAGTCGTAGCGCGAGCGGGCTCGCAGGGGTTCTGATCCCGCACCCACGCGGTCGATTTGCGCGACGGCGTACAGCGGTTCCGGATGGACACGCCGGATTCCGGCTGCATGCAAGCTCGCAATCACGTGGCGCGACCCCGCAAGGATCAGATCGAAGGGGACGAGCGGCCGAGGATCGCGACCGTACAGAGGCATGTGGGCGAACGCGATCACGAGATGTCCTTGAGCGCGCAATGCGTCGACCACCTCCGCCGGCGCGAACGTGTGGAACAGGAGCCAGGATCGCGGCTTCCCGTGCAGAAGCCCGGGCAAGTCCGCGAGGTCGGCCAGCGACTCCACCCGGGTATCCGGCATGGGCAGCGACGACCATGCCTCAGCATGCGGATCGACAAACAGCAGCGTGCCGATCCCAATGCGGCGCAGCGCGCGGGTGAGCGCAGCGGTAAAGACTTCTCCGCCGCCGAAGCCCCGCTGCAGGTTGATTTGAATGCATGTATTAAACACGCGGGCTTAACCGCCCTTGAAGCGATTTCCTGTGACCCAAACCAAGCAGCGCGCCATTCACCGCCCAAAATAGAATTGCCGCGTCGCGAATGAACATGTCGCTGACCTGGTTGCGCAACACTACCCCGAGGACGAGCATGAGGCCAGCGGTCCCAAGCAGTTTCAATTTTTCGTCTTGCGAATTGTATAGGCGCCAATACTGCTGCAGCAGGCTGAAGAAAACCCATCCGAGCGCCAGGATGCCCGGCAGGCCCATTTCCAATCCGTAGTTGAGAAATACATTGTGCGCGTGCCACATCGAAGAGGTGGGATCCAGATCGGGGTGAGCTTTCTTCATTATCTCCCGCCCGAACCCGCTCCCCTGAACCGGATTTTGAGCGATGCGATCGAGCACCGCCGCCCATTGAGAAATGCGGATGTCCTCTGCGATCGGCGCGGCATTCTTCATGTTGAGGCGTTCGTGCTGCACGGTGACAAGAATCCCTCCCGCCAGCACCACGATACCGATCAAGGAACCGAGCACAGCCGTGCGTGACAACCGGATCAGACCCGCACGCGACAGCAGAATCAGGGCCACACCGCCTTGCAGGGCAAGAATCCCCACGAAAATGCGCTGCAGGCTCAGAAATCCGGTTACGACCACCGTCACGAACAGGGCCGCAACGGCGATCCGGCGCCAGCGGTCCGGCGCCCAAGCGCCAAACAGGAACAGCATCGGAACAAGCACTGCCGCATACCCGGGAAAAACTCCAGTGCCGTAACTGCCCCCCCTTTCCTGCCAGATTCCCACACGGAAGCGCGCCTCGAGAGCCCACGCGCACATCGCGACCGCGCCCGCAAACAACGCGATCAACAGCCGCTTCAGATCGTCTTCTTCACGAGTAACCGCAAAGAAGGCGATGAAGGCCATCATCGTGTACAGAATCTCGTTCTTGATTTCACCGAGGCTGTAGTAGCGATCGACGGCGCCGGCGAGCGAAAAGAGCGCGACCAGCGCCAAGAAGACCAGCGCCGGCTTGCACGGGATGCGCGGCGGAGCAAGGCGCCGCCACAGGGCGATCGCGACCAAGAATGCCCCGGCAAGGCAGAGCAGCCGAAGCGCCACGGTCTCCCGGAAAGGCAGAACAAACAGGAGCACCATGAAAGGCAGCAGCGTAAAGGCGCGCATCAGAGCCATGCGAGGATGCCGATCCAAGTCCGTCACCGCGGTGTACCGAAGCTGACGCAGTCGAGTTCCATTCTCATACGAATAGTCTGTCGCTTTGATGCGGGTCAGGCGGCGTTCCGCTCCGGCTCCAAGCCGAGCAGACTTTCGATCGCGGATTCGACCATAGCAAGGTTGATCACTTGCATGCACAGGTTGTTTCCGCACTCCTTGGCTCCACGGGAGCAATGCCTCATCCATGGGATCTCGCGCTTGAAGAGCATCTTTTGATCTCGGCAGGGAAAATTGTCAACGGTGATCGCCCGATAGGGACTGCGCTTCCAGAATTCACCGGCGCCGAACAGCGTTGCCGATCCCGGGCCGAACAACGCAACAGTGGGTGCATTGACCAGTCTACCCATGTGCGCGATACCGGTATCCGGGCACACCAGCAGCTTTGCGCGTTTGAGCAAATGCCAGAGCTGCGCCAGATCGAGCTTGCCCGCGTAGGAAGCATGGCATCCCCCAGGATCGATAGCCGAGACCTGCGCGTCCTCGCCTGGACCTGCGCTCCATACGACCGTCAGTCCACGCCGCATCAAATAAGCTGCGAGGTGGGCCCATCTCTCCTTGCCCCAGAGCCTATGGGATGAGCGGGCTCCAACGTGCAGCACGCAGTAAGGGGACGAGGGCAAATCGAAGGGTTGGCACTCTGGCTCGCCCCACGCTTCGGGCCGATAGAGCGATGGCGCTTCACCTTCCACCAGACGCGCCACCATGTCGCCCCAGCTTGCAGGCGTGCTCGAATAGGGAGCGCGTTCATTCACCGGCCAGCTCTTGTACGCAGGCCGATCACCCGAAAAAGCCACGATCCACCTTGCCCCCAGCGCAAGCGCCAACCAGCTGTATCTGTTGTCGCCGGGAACAAACGCCAGATCGAAGCCGGACTGCTTCAGTAGTTTTATCAGCGTTCCAGGCTTGCGCGGATCGTAGGGAACGGCATCCACCCCGTACGGGCGCTCCCGGTAGAGCGGAACAAATCCGACGGGCGTGGTCATGGCGATCTCGGCCCGGGGGAAGCGTTCTCGCAGCTTCGCCAGCAACGGAGTGAGCATGAGTGTATCGCCGAGCAGCAGATGATGCACGACCAGAATGCGCCGGGGATTCGGATTCTTGGTGCGTCGCCCGAGACTGCGGACAAGCTGCAACAACGCGAGGAACACCGTCAGAAATTTTGAAAATGCCCGGGTGGACATGGTGTCAATTCAGTTCCGGGTTGGGGCATGCGTGGCTTCCAGAAACACCCGTTCCATCCGATCGAGCATCGTTTCCACGCCGAGGTTCCTGGCGCAATATTGGCGTGCGGCTGTTCCGAGCCGGCCGCAAAGTTCGGTATCACCGAGCGCCTTTTCCAGTCCGCGTTGAAGATCGACCACGTCTTCCGCTCTGACCACGATCGCCGTCATCCCGTCGCGCGCGATTTCGCCGATGCTGCCGGCAGCGGTGGTGACGCAGGGCAGGCCACAACACATCGCCTGCACGAGCGCCTGCGGGACCCCTTCGTTGGCATAAGACGGCAGCGCGAACACGTCCAGCGACTGCAGCCAGGGCAGCACGTCGTCCTGATTCCCGGCGAGCCAGGTCCGCTCGCTCATATCGAGCTCGCGGATTTTCGACTCGATATTCCGCCGCTGCGGCCCATCGCCCACGATCACCAGTCCGACGTTGCCGGGCAGTCGCTGCACAGCCTCAATCAGGTAGCGATGGCCCTTCCAGCTCCGCAGCGTCGCCACGATGCCGACGAGACGGCGCTCTGAAGGAAGGCCGGTCGAGCGCCGCGCTGCGTTGCGCTCACCCGGCACGAAACGCGCCGAGTCGATCCCCGTCGGGACCGAAGTGATGCGCTCCGGTGGAATCCGGTTGTCGCGGACCAGCTGCAAGCGCAGGCTTTCTCCCGTAGTCACGATGTGCCGCGTCGCGCTGCGATACAGCCATCGTGTAGGCAGGTTGTTCGGGATCGAGGCGGAAATGTGTCGCGTGCGCACCAGAGCCGGGGCCCGTGTCAGGGTCGCACAAGCGAGCGCCGCGAGCCAACTGTCGGTCGAACTGTGGCTGTTGACGATATCCACGGGGTGTGCCTGCAACCATCGCCGCATCGCAAGAAGTCCGCCCAGATCCTTCCGGACAATCGGCAGTGCTCCGGCGCTCAGACCTCGCTTGAGCGCCGCCCCGTAGATCCGCGCTTCTCGCGGCGCGACGATCGCAACGCTGTGGCCGCGGAGCGACATCCCGTGCGCCTCGTCAAGAATCCTGATTTCCTGCCCGCCCCATCCGCATGAAGATTCCGTATGGAGAATTTTCATATACGTCGCACGGGGTCAACACAGAATACAAGCGGGACGCCCATCTAGCCGGAAGCTTCCCGCGAGTACTGCAGGCGATGGAGCTTCGCGTATATCCCGGAGGCGGCGAGGAGTTCGGCGTGCCTTCCGGTCTCGGAGACACGGCCCGCGTCCAGCACGACGATGCGGTCGGCCCGCTCGATAGTGGAGAGCCGATGTGCGATCACGAGCGTTGCGCGGCCCTTCATGAGCGTCTCGAGCGCCTCCTGGATGTGGCGCTCGGATTCGCTGTCGAGAGCGGAGGTGGCCTCGTCGAGAATCAGCACCGGCGAGTTCTTGAGGAAGGCGCGCGCGATAGCGAGCCGCTGCCGTTGCCCGCCCGAAAGGCGCACGCCGTTCTCGCCGATCACGGTGCCGAGCCCTTCCGTCATTTCGCTGATGAACTGCATTGCGTGCGCCGCTTCGGCGGCCTGAACGATGTCAGTCTCACTCGTTCCCGCGAGGCGCCCGTAGGCGATGTTCGCGGCGACCGTGTCGTTGAACAGCGCGATATCCTGGCTCACCAGCGCGATGTTCGCGCGCAGGCTGCCGAGCTTGAGGGTCGCGATGTCGACGCCGTCGAGCAGGATTTGTCCGGAATCGGGAGCGTAGAAGCGCGGCAGCAGGTTGGCGAGCGTGGACTTGCCCGCGCCGGAGGCCCCGACCCGGTATCGGACTCGGGCCGCTCGTCGATCAGGCGAAATACGCTCTCCGCCGCGGCGAGCCCCCGCTGCAGGGTCTGGTTGACGCCGGTCAGCCGGCGCAGCGGCGGAAACACCAGCAATAGCGCAGTGAGAAACGACACGAATCCGCCCACTGTCGTCTCGTCCGTAGCAGCCTGGCGCACCGCGAGATAGATGATGAGTGCGAGCGCGACCGACACCACGATCTGCACCAGCGGCACGTTGGCCGCAGCCGCCGAGGTCATTTTCATGTTGAAGGTGCGCACCTTGTTCGCTCCGGCGTCGAAGCGTCTTGCCTCGTAGTCCTGCCCGCCGAACACCTTGACGACGCGATGACAGCCGATCGATTCCTCCAGGGCGTGGTTGAGGTCGCCCATCGCCGTCTGCTCGGCCCGGCTCATGGCGCGTAACCGGCTCGAGAATGCACGCGTAATCACGACGGCGGGCGGTCCCACCAAAAGCGCCACTAAAGTGAGTTTCCAGTTCAGCCAGAAGAGCCATCCGAGCAATCCGATGATGGTGAGCGAGTCCCTGAAGAGCACCGAGATCACGCTGGTCGCCGCTCCGGTCACCTGCAGGACGTCGAAGGTGAACTTCGAGATGAGGCTGCCGCCCGTGTGATTGTCGTAGTAGTTCGTCGGCAGCCGCACGAGATTGGCGAACATCGCGTTGCGCAGATCCATCACGACCTTGTTCGCCACCCAGCCTATCGCGTAGTCGGAGAGGTACGAGGCGAAGCCGCGGACCAGAAAAACTGCGACGATCAAGGCGGGCAACCAGACGAGCAGCCCGCCTTCCTTGTGCACGAAACTGCCGTCGAGCAGCGGCTTGAGGAGCGCCGGGAAAGCAGGCTCGGTCAGCGCCGTCACCACCATTGCCGCGACGGACAGCGCGAACGGCGCCCAGTAGGGCTTAACGTAGCGGAGGAGGCGAAGGTAGAGCTGCAGGCTAGTGGCGTCGGACGATGCCATGGCTGCGCCGGGAAATGTTGAATTATAACTGATCCGGCACCCGATTCCGGGCCGGAAAACCGGAAAGCGACGGCTTCAGTTCGATGCGAGGCTCCGGTAGAGCGCAAGTAGCCGCTCGGCCATGGCCCTGAGACTGAATCCTTCCGCGCGTTCGCGCGCCAGACGCCCCATCTCGCGCGCCGCGGGTACTTCCAGGCGAGCGAGCCTGTCGGCGAGTTCATCGACGGCGAGAGCGTCTACGACATAGCCGTTCACACCCTCATCGATCAGTTCGGCCGTACCGCATTGCGGCGTGGTAATGACAGGCAGGCCGCAGGCCATCGCCTCGAGCGCCGCATTCGGAAAGGGATCGTAGAGGCTAGCGAGCGCGAAGGCGTCGGCTGCGCCGTACCAGGGACCCACGTTTTCCTGGGCGCCCGCAAAGTGAACGCGGGATGCGATCCCGTGCGAGCTCGCCAAGCGCTCGGCGCGCGCCTGCGCCTTATCCCGACCCACGATGACAAGATGCGCGTCATGCTGCCCGGAGCGGGCAAACGCTTCGATCAGGCGAAACACGCCCTTCCTTTCGAATCCTGCGCCGACATGCAGGTGCACGGGCACGTGTTGCGGAATACCGAGTTTTTGACGCATCGTCGATCGATGCACCTCGCGCAGCCGCGGATGGAACGCTTCCAGATCGATGCCGTTGTAGATGACATGGAGCTTGGCCTCCGGCGTGCCGAAATGCGCGCGGATTTCATCTCTGACCATGCGCGAATTGCAGATTACGGCACGCAGCCGCGGGCTCGCGAACAGGCGCTGCTCTGCGGCGAGGACGTAGCGATGATAGGGATTGAGTCCGACACTGACCCGGGCGAGCGGGCCGAGGATCGCGCGGCGGTTGTGCAGCCATTGCGCGTGCACTCCGTCGCCCGCGCGGTAGATGTCACAACAGGCGATCCGTTCGTGCGATTGCACGAAATCGAACGGCCGGCGGGCGATCTCACGGCACACTGCGCGTGCGAAGCTCCAGTCGCGCCACAGGCGGCCGATGTGAAACGGATCGCAGCGAATTACCCTGCCAGGGTCGCCGGTCCACTCACGTGCAAGCACGGTCACCGCAACGCCTTGCTCGCTGAGTGCGTCGAGCGCGCGTTCGATGAAGCGCTCGGCGCCCCCGTGAGCGCTGTAGCGCTGCCGCACCAGGGCGACGTGCATTCGCTCTAGTTCCGCGCGAGCTCGAGCCGCTCGCACAAGGCGCGAACGCCCTCGATCACGTGGGGGCCCTGCGCGTGGAGGCGATCCGGGTCGATCGCGTAAATTCTCCGGTTTCGAACCGCTGGAACCGATTCAAGACCCTTCCACGCCTGGAGCGCGTCGCTCCCGAAGCCGCCCGTTACGATCGCCTCGGGCCTGGCGTCGAGGATCTGCTCGCGTGAAACGAGCGGGGTGAGCATCTTTGCAGCGGCAAAAACGTTGTGCCCGCCGCAGACGCGCAGCGCATGGCTGATCAGGTGCGCCCCGTTCACGGTAAGCAGGGGTGCATGCCAGATCTCCAGAAACACCGCGACGCGACGCTCCGCGGCGTAGCGCTTGACCAGATCCGCGAGCTTATTTTCGAATTGCCGCGCGCTCGCTTCGGCGACGTCCATGCTGCCGGCCAGCGCACCGACCCGGCGAACGATGCGGGGAATGTCGGCAAGGGAGCGCGCCTCGGTGACGAAAACCCGGACGCCGATGCGCTCCAGACGATCGATTTGCAGCGGCGGATTGCCGCTTTGCCAAGCGAGCACGAGATCCGGCCGTAACGCGATCAGCCGCTCGATATCGACCCGACCGTTACTTGCCACGACGGGCAAGCGCTCCGCCTCGGCCGGATGGCGACTGAAGCTCGAGACACCGGCGACCTTTGCCCCTGCACCCGCGGCGAAGGCGATCTCCGCCAGATGCGGCGCGAGGGTGACGATGCGCTCCGCCGGCTGCCCGAGCGAGATCGTGACACCGCGGTCATCGCTCGCTTGCAGCGCGTGCGTGTCCGACGCCACCCCGGC
>WNGN01003560.1_pt1 | contig 10790 bp, 7 predicted proteins | sample 5400561 | NCBI WGS metagenome assembly WNGN01 (sample SAMN13153379, study PRJNA577476) | soil metagenome | isolation source: 115 cm soil or saprolite under Garry oak tree replicate 2 | place: USA:California | collected 2016-06-15 | reverse complement strand
TCGGCCTCGCCGTGGCGAATGATGCGTATGCGTCTCCAGCGGTGTGGCAGATGTTCGAGCGGGACCTGTATCATTCGCCGCGCGTCATCTGGGGACGCGAGGTGAATGTGCTGCTCGCCGCCCTCGCGACGCGCAATCGTCCCGGCGCGATCGATTCGGTCCGGACCGCGGTGGCCCGGTCGGGACTGCAGTACGCAGACAAGGGCCACGCAATGAGCAATCTGCACGCCTTCGACATGTTCTTCATCGCGCTCTACTTCCTCATTCTGTTCGGCATCGGGTGGTGGGCGGCGCGCAGAGAGAAGGCCGTCAGCTCCGACTACTTCCTCGCGAGCCGCGACGTCGCCTGGTTCGCGGTCGGCGCGAGCCTGTTCGCCTCCAACATCGGCAGCGAGCACCTGGTCGGCTTGGCCGGCACCGGCGCCGGCAGCGGTCTTGCCGTCGGGCACTTCGAGTGGCTCGCGTGTCTCATTCTGCTGCTCCTCGGCTGGCTCTTCGTTCCCTACTACCTGAAGAGCGGCGTCTATACGATGCCGGAGTTTCTGGAGAAGCGGTACAACTCCGCAGCGCGGACGTATTTCACTTGGGTCTCGGTCATCGGCTACGTGTTGACGAAGATCAGCGTGACGCTGTATGCGGGCGGCGTCGTGATTCGTGCGGTCACGGGGTGGAATTTCTACACCGCGGCCATCGTCCTCATCGTCGTCACCGGCCTGTATACGATCTTCGGCGGACTACGCGCCGTGGTCTACACCGAGGTGCTCCAGGCCATCGTGCTGATTCTCGGCTCGATTACCCTCATGGCCATCGGGCTCTCGCGCGTGGGCGGCATCTCGGCACTCCAGGCAACGGTGCCGGCCGGATTCTTCTCGATGTGGAAGCCGTCCAGCCACCCGGACTTCCCGTGGACCGGTATCATCTTCGGCGCGCCGATCCTGGGCATCTGGTACTGGTGTACCGATCAACACATCGTGCAGCGCGTGCTCGCCGCGAAGAACATCAAAGAGGCGCGCACCGGAACGATCTTCGCCGGGTATTTGAAGATTCTCCCCGTCTTCATTTTCGTGTTGCCCGGCATCGTGGCCCTGGCACTGTTCCCGGAAATACGCAACAATCCCGATTCCGCCTACCCGACGCTGGTGACGCGGCTCTTGCCGGCGGGGATCAAGGGTCTGGTGCTTGCCGGGATGCTCGCGGCGCTGATGAGCTCCCTGGCCTCCGCCTTCAACGCGTGCTCCACGTTGCTGACGTGGGATGTCTATCGGAAAATGCGCCCTGCAGCCACTGAGGGGCAGCTCGTGCAAGTCGGCCGCATTTCCGCCGGTGTCATGGTGTTCCTGGGCTTGGCGTGGATTCCGTTTATGAAGTACGTCTCGTCCCAGATTTACATCTACCTGCAGAGTGTGCAGGCCTATATCGCGCCGCCGATCGCGGCCTGCTTCCTGCTTGGCTTGTTCTACCGCCGGCTGAACGGCCCCGGTGCGATTGCCTCGCTGCTGACGGGGCTCGTACTCGGCCTCTTGCGCCTCATTCTCGAGCTCACGAACAAAGCGTCGGTCGGTGGTCTCACTCCCGGCACACTGTGGCATTGGATCGCCACAATCAACTTCCTCCACTACGCGGTCTTGCTGTTCGTGATCTGCACGTTCGTGCTCTTCATCGTGAGCATGATGACGCCGCCGCCTCCCCGGGAGAAAACCGAGGGCCTCACGTACGGAAAGACGGACGTGAAAGAGGGCGAGACGACTGGCGAACGGAAGTTCGAGGTTGGGCTCTCCGTGCTGCTCGTGGCCCTGCTCGGCGTGCTGTGGATCGTGTTCGCCTGATGACTCGACTAAACGTGCGGCGTGTGGCGTGCGGCGTTTTACTAGGGCTGGGCGTCGCTTGTCCGTCCGACCGTCCGACCGTCCGACAGTCGTACGATCCCGCGCACGACATCGGATCGTTGTTCTCCGACGTGCAGCTGTCGGGCATCTTCCCCGACTCCAAAGAGTTCGTCGACGCGCGGCCTCGATCGGCTCCGGCCGTCATCGAGGCCCGTTACGACTCGGCACGCCGCACCAATGGATTTGTGCTGCGCACGTTCGTCGATCAGAACTTCGTGCTGCCCCAGGCGGCGGGGAACGGCGGGGGCTATCACACCGTCGCTTCACAGAGCATGGCCGACCACATCAAGGCACTGTGGCCGGTGCTGACCCGGCCGCCCGACAGCGCCGACGCCAGCTCGTCGCTGATACCAATTCCCAATCCGTACGTCGTGCCTGGAGGCCGCTTCCGCGAGGTCTACTACTGGGACTCCTACTTCACGATGCTGGGCCTGGTGCAGAGCGGCCGCACCGATCTCGTGAAAGACATGGTGGACAACTTTGCGCACTTGATCAACACGATTGGGCACATCCCGAACGGCAATCGCACCTACTACCTGACGCGCAGCCAGCCGCCGTACTTCGCGGCGATGGTCGGGTTGTACGCCCGCGCGACGGACACCGCGAAGGCGCTGGTGTATCTCGACGCGCTCGAGAAGGAGTACGCGTTCTGGATGGACGGCGCGGACACCGTAGCGAAGGGACATGCGTACCGGCGCGTGGTGCGCCTGCCCGACGGCGTCGTGGTGAATCGCTACTGGGACGACTCGGCGGAACCGAGGCCGGAGTCCTACCGGCCAGACGTCGAGATCGGCCAGACCGTGCCGGAGTCGTTGCGCGCGAGCTTTTATCGCAGCGCGCGGGCAACGGCCGAAAGCGGCTGGGATTTCTCGAGCCGCTGGATGCGTGATCCGAAGGATCTGCGCACGCTCGAGACGACCGACCTGATCCCGGTTGATCTCAACGCTCTCCTTTATAATGCCGAGCGCACCATCGCAGCGTTGGCGGCGTTCCGCCACCGGCGGGGGGGGGACGGCGGGCAAGACGATGCGGTGGCGCGGCGGTTCGAGCAGCAAGCTGATGCCCGGCGGCTGGCGATCCTCGCCATGTACGACTCAGCCCAGGGGTTCTTCTTTGACCGCCGCTGGCGGACTGGCGCACTCGTCACCGATAGGCCCACGCTGGCCGCGGCCGCGCCGCTTTATTTCGGAATCGCCACCGACGATCAGGGAAAGCACGTAGCCGGACGATTGGAGCGCGACTTTCTGAAACCCGGTGGCTTCGTCACGACGGGCTTCTCGTCCGGGCAGCAGTGGGACGCGCCCAATGGTTGGCCGCCGCTCGAGTGGCTCACGATAGAAGGCGTACGCCGCTACGGGCGGGCCGATCTTGGGGACAAGGCAGCCAGCCGGTGGCTCGCGCTGATCCAGCGGACCTATCGCGCCACCGGACGCATGATGGAGAAGTACGACGTCGTAAACACGAATCGCAAAGCAGGCGGTGGAGAGTATCCGACGCAGGACGGGTTCGGATGGACGAACGGAGTCGCGCTAGCGCTTTGTGCGGAACCGGCTCAAACCAGCGGTTGTCGCAACTAAAACGCCTGGTCCCACCGTTGCGATAGTCGAATCGCCGAGAGAATCAGTCCCACCATGCTGTAGGTCTGCACGAAGTTTCCCCACTGCTCGTGCGTGTTCGGATCGATATGCTCGGCGAGCAGTCCGTGGCGGTTGCGGCACTCCAGTAGGTACTCGAACGTCTTCCGCGCTTCGTCGCGTTCGCCGATCGCGGCGAGCGCGTTGATGTACCAGAAGCTGCAGACCAGAAACGCGTTCGACGGCGTGCCGAAGTCGTCGGGCGTCGTGTAGCGGAACACGAACTCGCCTCGTTTCAGCTCCTTGCCGATGGCGCGCACCGTTGCGACGAAGCGCGGATCGTCGTCGGCGACGAAAAACAGCTCGTTCAGCTGCAGCAGGCTGGCGTCGAGCGTGTCACCTTCGAAGGTCGCGACGAACGTGCCCAGCTTTTCATTCCAGGCCCGCCGCGAGATGACCTCGTGCAGCTCGTGCGCGCGGTCGCACCAGTACGCCGCGCGATCGGCGAGCCCCAGCTGTTTGGCGATGCGGCCGAGCCGCTCGCAGCCGACCCAGCACATCACCGCGGAGAATGTGTGGATGTGGGTGCTCCCGCGCAGCTCCCACAAGCCGGCATCCGGTTGATCGAACAGCTTGACGCAGCGCTCGCCCAATGGCTCGAGCCGGCGAAACAGCGACTCGTCGCCCTGGTGCACCAGTCGCCGATCGTAGAAGACGTGGGTGGCGGCAAGAATGGACGAGCCGTACACGTCGTGCTGCGCCTGCTCCGACGCCTGGTTGCCGACGCGGACGGGCCCGATGCCCCGGTAGCCCGGGAGCGACGCGACCACTCGCTCGGGCGGCAGGCGATGTCCCGTGATCGTGTACACGGGATCGAGCGGCCGATCGGCCCCCCCCCCGCCTCCCCCCTCGGCCACGATGTTCAGAATGAAGTTGAGGTAGCGCTCCATCGTCTGCGTCGCGCCGAGCCGGTTGAGCGCGTTCACGACAAAGTACGCGTCCCGCAGCCAGCAGTAGCGGTAGTCCCAGTTGCGGCTCGAGCCCGCCGCTTCGGGAATCGACGTCGTCAGCGCCGCGACGATGGCGCCCGTGTCCTCGAACACGTTGAGCTTCAGCGTGATCGCCGCGCGAATCACGGCATCCTGCCACTCGAACGGAATCGCGAGGGAGCGCACCCATTCGCGCCAATACCCCGTCGTCTCGGAGAGGAAGTGCTTGCCGACTTCGCCCGCTGCTTCCTGCAGCGTTTCATCGGGCCCGAGGACGAGCGTCACCGCGTCGTCGACAAAGAACGCGTTCCCCTCGAGGATCGTGGTGACCGGCACGTCGGTGGTCAGGCGCAGCACGAGGGGGTTGAGGGGGTTGAGGGGGTTGCCGACGTAACGGATGTGGTTGCTGCCGTAGGTCGTGGTCGCGAGCGGCTGGCCGTAGCTCTGCGCCGGCCGCAGGCGCACGCGAATGCGCGGATGGCCGGCGAGCCGCTGGATGCACCGCACGATCATCATGGGACAGAACACCCGCCCGCGGTAATTGAACCGCGGTGCGAAGTCAGTGATCTCGATGGCGCCGCCGGCGGAATCGGTCAGACGCGTGACGACCACCGGTGTGTTGTGCAGGTACTTCTGCTCGACGCGGACGCGATCCAGCAGCTCGATCGTGAAGCAACCAGTGTCGTCGCCTTGTCCCTCCGGCTTGAGGAGCGAGCAGAACATCGGATCGCCGTCGAAGCGCGGGAAGCAGGCCCAGGTGATTTCGCCCGCGGGATCGACGAACGCGCCGATCGTGCCGTTGCCGATCAGTGCGAGATCGAGCGAAGCCATTGCTCCACCGCGTTCACATTGTCGAGCCGCCACCGCGCCACCGTGGCCCCCCCCCCGGCCCCGCCCCCGGCCCCCCCGCCCACCTGGATGGAGTGCCCGCCCAGCTCGTTGACGGCTGCGAATCCGAATTCATCGCTCGCGTCGTCACCGACGAACACCGGCGTGCGGCCGGCGAACGGCGGCTCCGCCATGAACTCGCGCAGCGCCCGGCCCTTGTCCTTGCCGGCGGGCTTCAGCTCCACGACGCTCTTGCCTTGCTGGAGGCAATACTCTCCGTCGAGGTCGGGAAGCAGCGCTTCCATGGTCTGATGCACGAATCCCGCCAGCCCGGGGATGCGGCGGTAGTGCAGGGCGAGCGAGAGTCCTTTGTCTTCGAGGAGGAGACCGGGTTTGTCAATGATGGCCTGGGCCAGACGCTGGCGCACGGGTGTGAGGTCCTGCGTGGGCTCGTGGCGTGTCGCCCGTCCCGTGGCGCTGCGCCGCTCCGCACCGTGCTGGCCGGCAGCGGGCAGCTGCACGGTCGGAAACAGGGCGTCGATCTGGGTGATGGGACGGCCGCTCATGAGTGCGACCGCCCCGCCGGCGCAGTGATACAGCTCTTGCAGCTGGTGTCGCAGGCTCTCGGAGACCCGAACGCCGGCCGGCGTTTCGGCGAAGTCGACAAGCGTTCCATCGATATCGAAGAAGTAGGCCCAGTCGCACCGTGGCTCCGGCGGGGGGGGGCCGTGGCTCGCGTTCACCTCGCCGGTGCGCTCTGCCGCTCGCCGCCGCGCGGCGCCACGAATTCCGGCACGCGGCCCCGGCGCCGGCTGCTGGCGGCATCGAGCAGCATGCGGCCGGCCCAGCGAAACACGTTGAAGTCCTGGAGCAGGCCGCGCATCAGCCGCATGCGGATGCGCTGTTCGGTTGCGGGCATGGTGAGGGCGACGTCCAGCGCCGCGGCGCACTCGTCGGTGTCGTACGGGTTCACGATCAAGGCCTCGGGCAACTCGCGCGCGGCTCCGGTGAAGTGGCTCAAGATGAGGACCCCGCGTTGGTCGTCGCGGGCCGACACGAATTCCTTCGCGACGAGGTTCATGCCGTCGTGCAGGCTCGTGACCGCGCACACGTCGGCGCCGCGGTAGTACTCGAAGATCTCGTCGGGTTGGTGATGCTCCGGTTTGAGAATGATGGGCGGATGGGTCGCTTCGGGGAAGCGCTGGTTGATGCGCGTCGCGAGATCACGCACGCGCATCTCGTAGGCGCGGTATTCCTCGATGCGGATGCGGGTGGGCGCGGCGATCTGGATGAACGTGAACTTCCCGATCCACTCGGGTTTCAGTTCCAGCAGTCGTTCCACCGCACGCATCCGTTCCTCGATGCCCTTGGTGTAGTCCATCCGGTCCACGCCGACGCCGACGGCGTGCTCGGGAGGGAGATTGTGGCGCTGGCGGATCACGGTGCGGCACTGCTCGACCGGCTTACTGACTAGCTCTGCCGGGGGCGGCCACTCGATCGAAATGGGGTAGCGCTTGACCGACGTCGGCTTTCCCCGGTAGGACACGGAGAAGGTCTCGCGATCTACGCGCGCTTCGAGGAAGCGGTCGACGGTGTCGACGAAGTTGTTGACATGAAATTGTGTGTGGAACCCCAGAATCGTGGTGCCCAACATCCCGTCGAGCAGCTCGTCGCGCCAGGGGCAGATGGCGAAGGCCTCAGGGTTGGGCCACGGGATGTGCCAGAAAGAGATGATGGTGGCCGCGGGCAGCGCTTCGCGGATCATGCGCGGCAGGAGGGCGAAGTGATAGTCCTGCACCAGCACGATGGGGTTGGGCGAGCTCGATTCCTGTTCGACGGCCGACGCGAACTTGCGGTTGACGTTGACGTACTGCTCCCAGTCGCTCGTCCGGAAGATCGGGCGTACGTGCGCGATGTGGCAGAGCGGCCAGATCCCTTCGTTCGCGAAGCCGTAGTAGTAGCCGGCTTCTTCGTCCGGCGAAAGCCACACCCGGCGGAGCTGATACTGCGGATTATCCGGCGGCGGCGGCACGGTCAAGCGGTCGTGCGCGTCGACGACTTCGCGGTCCGCGTCCCCGCTGCCGTGGGCGATCCAGGTGCCGGAGCAGGCGCGCATAATCGGCTCGAGTGCCGCGACGAGCCCGCTCGCGGGGCGCCACACCTCGAGCACGGCACCGCGCCGCATGTGGATGTAGGGCTCGCGGTTGGAAACGACGATGACCTCCTGGCCACGCAGCTCGCGCTGTAGGATCTCCCGCAGGGTCTTGGGCGTCCAGCCGAGCCGGTCTTCATCGCGCGAGCGGTGGTCCGCTTCGATGTCTTCGATGAGTTGGCGCAAGTCATGCGCAATCGGCCGCAGCTCGGGCGGCGTCGCGGGGAAAGCTCCCGCGCGTCCCGGGGCGAGGAACAGCGTCTCGCCGCGCAGCAGTCCGCGGAGTCCCTGGATCCAGCCGCGCCAGGACAGTTGCGCGATGATCACGGTCACGAGCGCGACCATCAGGCCCAGTCCTGCGAAGAAGAGAAAGAGATACTCGCGCGTCTCGCGGCTGCGGCGCGCGATGAAGCTCATGTCGTGCACCAGCACCAGCTGTCCGATCGGCGTTGCCGCTATCGTCGCGCTGGCAACGAGGGGACGCACCGATACGAACACCGGACCGCCTGCCGTCTGCAGCAGATCGCCGGCCGGCTGGGTGAAGCGGTCCAGGTCGGAGCACCGCACCTCTTGCGGCAGCGTCGTCGTCGCCACCGGCTCGCCGTTATTGGGCGGGCAGAACGCCACCGCCAGCAGGCGCTCATCCTGCGTGATACGCGTGAAGAACTCCCGGATGCGGCCCCGGTTACCGGTCCGAATCAAGTCCTGCAGCGGCTCCTGGATGGTGTTGGCGATCAGATTGGCGCGCGTCTCGAGGTCCCGGCTGAACCAGCGGAGCATCAGCTTGTCCGCAAGCGGCAGCGCCCCGTAGGCGAAAATGCCGACGGCGATCAGGAGCGGGATGACGAAGCGGAGCGAGAGTCGCATGGCCTTGTACTTACCCATGTGTCGCAACGAGTTCCGCCGCTTGTTGGCATTCGGCGGGTCCATTTCGAATATTGCACCGCGGCTTTACCACAACGGTGGGAGACGCCACGCTCACCGGCTATTACTATCCGCAACCGGCGAGTGGGTTGTTTCTGCGCGCGGGTGTGGGGTTCTCGACGGTCTCCGTGAGCCAGGGGGCGGCAGCGTCAGTAACAGTGGTTTGGGCGCAACGGCCGGACTTGGGTACGATGTTCGCATTGCGGCGAACACGTCAATTACGCCGGTCTTCAACTATGTGTGGGGTCATCCTGACAGAGGTTTTAACCAGAGCATTCTGCAATTCGCGGTCGGCGTGACCTTCCATTGATCTAGCGTCACGCTTCATAACAGGCGACCGTTTCGGCCGGTGAAGATCGAGCTGAAACGGTCGCTTCGTCTTTTCGACGGCCTGGCCATGGTCGTCGGCATCACCATCGGCTCCGGAATTTTTCGGACGCCGGGTATCGTTGCGCACGAGCTCGGCCGACCCTGGCTCACGTTTGTCGCGTGGCTGCTCGGCGGTGTGCTGGCGTTCCTCGGCACGCTGTGTTTCGCGGAGCTCGCCACGCGCTATCCGAAAGCGGGCGGGAAGTACGTGTACGCGCGCGAGGCGTTCGGCGGGCGGGCGGGTTTCGTCGTCGGGTGGGTCGAGGGGCTCGTGATCTACACCGCGGCGATCGCGGCGCTCGGGGTTGCGGCCGCCGAGTTCGCCGCGCGGATCGCCAGTTGGCCCGAGAGCGCGACGCGCTGGATCGCCGTGCTTATCGTTGGCGCCTTCACCGGCATCAATCTGCTCGGCATCAATGCCGGCCGCTGGGTGCAAAACATCGTGGCGGGATCCAAGGTGCTGGCGCTCGGCGGTGTGGTTCTCATGGCATTCGTCGCGGGCAACGGCGCGGGCTGGCGCGGCGCGCTGCCCGGAGCGCCCACCGGAATTGCGATCTTCAGCGCGCTCGCCGCAGCCGCTCCGCCCGTGATCTGGTCCTACTACGGATCGGTGGACGCGGGGAAGATCGCTGAGGAGGTTGTTGAGCCCGAGCGAACGCTGCCGCGGATCTTCCTCCTTGGCATCGGGGTGGTGAGCGTGCTCTATCTCCTGCTCAACGCCGCCTTTCTCCATGTGCTGCCGTTCGACCAGGTAGCGTCGTCGAACCTCGTCGCCGCTGACGTCGCGACGGCGATCTTCGGGACGCAGGGCGGCGTGATCATCGCCGCGCTGGCGCTGCTCGTCGTCCTCGCGTCGCTCAATGGCAACGTATTCGTGACGCCGCGCGTGATCTTCGGGCTGTCGCGCGACGGGCTCGGGCCGGCGCTGCTGACGCGCGTGAATGCGGGAGAGACGCCGTGGACTGCGATGGCGCTGATCGGCCTCGTGTCGATGGCGCTGGCGGCGAGCGGCACATTCACCGAGCTGATCACGCTCGCGGTCGCGCTGATCCTGTTGATTGATGGCCTGACCGTCGCGTCACTCTTCAAGTTGCGGGCGCGGCGCCCCGCCCCCGGCGCCCCCGGCGCCCCCTTCCTGACGCCGCTGTACCCGTTTGTCCCAGCGCTGTTCATCGCGGTCTACCTGGCGCTGTTCTACGGGACGTTGCGCGCGCAGCCGAGCGTCGTGGTGAAGGCGGTCGCAGTGCTGCTGGTAACGTGGGGGTTCAGTTGGCTCGCTATTTCCCGGGCCGATACAGAATCACATTCGCCTTCTCCAGTGTGATCAGCCCGCCGCCGATCATCTCACTCAGGTCCGGCAGAATCGCTTGAACGGCCTCTTCGGTTTCAACGACCTCGATGATGATCGGAAGGTCGATCGACAGTCGCAGGATCTTATCGGTGTGCAGCTTGCTGGACGCGCCGAATCCCGCGACGCCCCGCAGCACGGTCGCGCCGGCAAGTCCTTTGGTGCGAAACCGCTCGAGCAGCGCCTCATAGAGCGGCTTGCCGTGATATTTGTCGCTCTCGCCGATGAAGACGCGCATCAGCGTGCGCTGGCCGCGGAATTGTTCGGTCATCGGGACCTCACAGGAGTTTGTTGCCGAGCGCCGCGCCGAGCATGACGGCGCCGACGCAGCCCGCAATCGTCGCGCTCATATAAAGTGCCGCTCGCACGTAGTCGCCATCATTCAGCAGCGCGACACTCTCGTAGCTGAACGTACTCATGGTCGTGAACGCGCCACAGAACCCGATCGTCACCGCCGCTCGAATGTCGGGAGAAATCAGCGCCGTGCCGGTGGCCACACGGATGATGAATCCGAGCAGCAGCGAACCCGTGACGTTGACGGTGAGGGTCCCGAGCGGAAAACCGGTCGCGGTGCGGCTCTGAATCCATCCCTCGAGACCGTAACGCGAGAGTGTGCCGGCCATGCCGCCCAGCGCGATATACAGGATAGTCAAAAGAAAACTCCCGCCGTGAATGGTTCAGGTAGGAGTCATTAGCCCGGAAAGCGGCGGTTTAAGGCGA
>WNGN01003411.1_pt1 | contig 10791 bp, 11 predicted proteins | sample 5400561 | NCBI WGS metagenome assembly WNGN01 (sample SAMN13153379, study PRJNA577476) | soil metagenome | isolation source: 115 cm soil or saprolite under Garry oak tree replicate 2 | place: USA:California | collected 2016-06-15 | reverse complement strand
TCGGGATCGCGCCCCCCGGCGGCCGCTTGCCCGACGAGTGGCGCGGCTGGCTGCGGAGCGCGATCGAGCGTCGTCTCGAGATCTGGAGCGGGCTCCACACCTTCATCGGCGACGACCCCGAGCTGGGGCCCCTGGCGAAGGCCAAGGGCGTGAAGATTCTCGACGCGAGGAAGCCGCCGCCGAATCTCCCCATCGCCGACGGCCGCGCCGCCGAGGTGGACGCGTTCGTGATCCTCGCCGTCGGGTCCGACTGCAACGTCGGCAAGATGACGGCGCAGCTCGAGCTGCGGGACGAGCTGGTGAAGCGCGGTCACAAGACGAGCTTCGTCGCGACGGGGCAGACGGGGATCTTCATCGAGGGGTGGGGCACGGCGGTCGACGCCGTCGTCGCCGACTTCATTGCGGGCGCCGCCGAGGAGCTGGTGCTGCGGGGCGCGAAGGGTAACGACATCGTGCTGGTCGAAGGGCAGGGGAGCCTGATCCACCCAGGCTACTCCGGCGTAACGCTCGGCCTGCTGCACGGCTCCTGCCCCGATGCGCTCATTCTCTGCCACCAGGCGACGCGCGACTACATCGGCGACTATCACGGCCGTGAGCCGTGGGTGAAGATCCCGTCGTACACGGAGATGATCGACATCTACGAGCGCGCGGCGCACCCTGTGCATCCGACGAAGGTCATCGGGATCTGCCTCAATACTTACGACATGGATGAGAAAGCGGCGCGGGCGGCGATCGACGCGGCCGCGAAGGAGACGGGCCTGCCGGCCACGGATCCGGTGCGGTTCGATTCTGGACCGTTGGTGGATGCGATTGTCACCCAGGCGGCGATCACGCGGTAGGGATACGGTGCGGTAGGGGCGCAGCATGCTGCGCCCCTACAACGCGCGACGATTTGGTTCGTGTGGCGGCGATTCGGTACCACTCGCCGCCCTTTCTTCTTTATAGTTGCCCCGTGCACTTCCTCCGCTGCGTGCTCGCCGAGTGGGCCCTGGTGCGCCCGCGCCTGCTCCGGACCCGCTTCGGCGCCTCCCTGCTGCTGCTCGGTGCCGCGCTCGTTTGGCTCGGGACCCGCGGCGCCGATGCGCTGACGGTCGCCTTGCACGCGGGGGCGCTGGGCGGCGTCTTGGGCGCCGCCTTTGCCGCGGGCTCCCCAGCCGACCGCGCCGCTTTCGCCATCGCTCTGGCGCACCCAACCACGCCGCTCGCCATCGCGTGCGGCCGCTGGCTCGCGGCCCTCATCCCCGCCGCCGGTCTCACGATCGCGTGCAGCGTCGCGGTCGGTTGGCGGCCAGGCGCCGCGCTGGCGGGGCTCGTGGCCGCGGCGGCCGTCGCTGCGTGCGCGCTGGCCGCCGTACTGATCGCCGGCACGGGCGCCGCGCTCGTGCTCTTCCTCTGTATGGCGCTGGCCGGGGCGCTTCCCCCAGAGGCTATCGTCGGCGTGGCTGAACCAGGGGCGGCACGACTCGCGGTGGCGAGCGCTCTCGAGTTGGGGCCGGCCCTGTGGCGCTACCGCGAAGTCGCCGCCGGCGACATCGGAGCGGTGCTGCACGCGGCCGCCTGGGCCACACTCGGCGTCATTCTCGCGAGCGGCTTCGTGCGCCGTGCGGCGCGGCGCGTGTCATGACCGACTACGCCCTCACCCTCGACGAGGTCTGCTGCCCGCCCGCGCTGGACCTGGTGTCCCTGGCGCTGTTGCCCGGTGAGATCATCGGCATCGTGGGGCCAGCGGGCGCGGGGAAAACCACGCTCCTGCGCGTCGCGGCAGGGCTCGTGGTACCGGAGCGTGGCAACGTTTGGTGCCTGGGCGCGGCGGGATATGCCCCCGAGACACCGGCCTTCCCGCCGGCCCTCACAGTCCGTGAAGTACTGGCTTACTACGCGCGCTTCCATGCCGCCGGTAGAGCTCGACGCGTCTTGGTGCACGACGCCCTCGAGCAGGCCGGACTCGCGCCCGCCGCCGACGCCCGAGCCGCCGCGCTCGGCACCGCCGACCTGCACCGCCTCGCCCTCGCCCAGGCCGTGCTCGGCGGCCGGCGGGTGCTGCTGCTCGACGAGACCCTGTCGGGGCTCGATCCGCTGGCGCGCCGCGATCTCTGCACTCGCGTCGCCCACCTCGCGGCCACCGGCGTCGCCGTGCTGCTCGCGGCGCGAGATCTTGGGGCGCTGGAGCGCGTCGGCGGGCGGGTCTTGGTGTTGCGCCGCGGCCGCGTCGTGCGCGCGGGCGCGCTCGCCGCCCTCCTCGCCGAACGCGTGCTGGAGGTGTTTCTCGACAGCCCCCCTCCGGAACCGCCACCGGGATTCCGCGTCACCGCCGCCGGGCTCGAAGCTCCGCTCGCGGGCCGCACGCCCGAAGCGGCGCTGGCGCTGTGCCGCGCCCATCGGCTCGCGGTGCGCGCGTCGCGAGTGCGCGTCAAATCGCTGGAAGAGATCGTCCTGGACGCCCACGACTCGTCGCGTTGACGCATCTCGAGGCCACGTCTACGTTTCGCGTGGCGTGGATCGAGCTCGAGTGTTCTTGGCCGGCGGGGTGCGGGGGTCGCGGGTCGACGGCGACGTCCCAGGGGAGGGGTGGGGGGAAGTCGCGGACGGAGCCGCAGCGCCCGCGACCCCCGCGCCCGTCGAATCGGTTTGTCCGTCGACCGAGCGGTCATGACACTTTCCCTCTACAATACTCTGACCCGGAGCGTCGAGCCGTTCCAACCGCTCGCGCCGCCGCGCGTCACGCTCTACACCTGCGGTCCCACCGTCTGGAACTACGCCCACATCGGCAACTTCCGGACGTTTCTGTTCGAGGACCTGCTGCGGCGCTGGGTCGAGCATTCGGGCTTCGACGTGTTTCACGTCATGAATCTCACGGACGTCGACGACCGCGTGATCAAGGCGGCGGCTGGCGCGGGGAAACGCATCACGGAGCACACCGAGCCGTTCGCCCAGGCGTTCTTCGAGGACCGCGATTATCTCCGCATCAAGGCGGCGCACGTCTACACGCGGGCCACGCAGTACATCCCGCAGATGATCGCGCTGGTCGAGCGGCTGCTCGAGCGGGGTGTCGCATATAAAGGAGACGACGGGTCGGTCTATTTCGCGCTCGCCAAGTTTCCGACGTACGGGCGGCTGTCGCGCCTCGATCGCCGGCAGATCAAGGTGGGCGCGCGCGTGTCGAGCGACGAGTACGCCAAGGACGACCCCAGTGATTTCGCGCTCTGGAAAAAGGCCGACGCCGAGGACGAATCGGTCGGCGCGGCGTGGGACGCGCCGTTCGGACGCGGCAGGCCGGGATGGCACCTCGAGTGCTCCGCGATGTCGCTCGATGAGATCGGCCGCCACTTCGGCGTGCAGACGCTCGACATCCACTGCGGCGGGATCGATTTGATCTTTCCGCACCACGAGGACGAGATCGCGCAGTCGGAAGGCGCGACGGGGCAAACCTTCTCACGTTATTGGCTGCACGGCGAGTTCTTGAATGTGCGCGGGACCAAGATGTCGAAACGGTTCGGCAACTTTCTCACCGCGCGCGATCTGCGCGAGCAAGGCGTGGACGCCGCCGCGGTGCGGCTCTTGTTCTGGCAGTCGCACTACCGCCAGCCGATCGACTTCAACGACGAGGCCCTCGCCGGGGCGACCGAGGGGGTGCGCCGGCTCGGGGAGTTTCACGAGCGGTTGAAACGGGATGGCGGACGGCAGACGGGAGACGGGGTGCTCGCGGAATTGGCACAGAAACTCGAGACCGAGTTCACCGCGGCGCTCGACGACGACCTCGACGCGCCCCGCGCCGTCGCGGCCCTGTTCGAGTTCGTCAGGGCCGTAAATCGGGAACTGGACCGCGTTACAGGTAGAAAGGGAAATGCGGCGCTCGGCGCGTTCGAGCGCGTCGCTGGGCTCCTCGATGTCCTCCCGACGCCCAAGGCGGTGGACCCTGAGCTGGCGGGGTGGGTCGCCCAGCGCCTGGCCGCCCGCAACCAGGCCCGTAAGTCCAAGGATTTCAAGGCCGCCGACGCGATCCGCGCGGAGCTCAAGGCGCGCGGCGTCGAGATCGAGGACACGCCCCAGGGCACCAAGTGGCGGGTTGCCTAAGTCCCAGACCCCGTTTAAGATATGAGTCTGTCAGATTTAGCGATCACCAGCTGACGTAGCTCAACTGGTAGAGCAGCTGATTTGTAATCAGCAGGTTGAGGGTTCGAGTCCCTTCGTCAGCTCACGTTGCGGCTGAGAAGAGGAGCAGCAGGATCCCGGACTCCGAGGAAACAACAAACCCCGCGCCGACCGAACGCGGGGTCTGTTGTCAGTGGGGGCGGAGCACTGGGTGGGGTGCCCGAGTGGCCAAAGGGAGCAGACTGTAAATCTGCCGCGCATCGCGCTACGAAGGTTCGAATCCTTCCCCCACCACTTTTGGGCGCGCGGGCGTAGCTCAGTTGGTAGAGCGTCAGCCTTCCAAGCTGAGGGTCACGGGTTCGAGTCCCGTCGCCCGCTCCTTGTCCTGAGGGGCCGAAGGCCCCGAAGGATCTGCAAGGCTCGCGTAGCTCAGTCGGTAGAGCGCGTCCTTGGTAAGGACGAGGTCACCGGTTCAATCCCGGTCGCGAGCTCTGGGCCCGCACCACGCACCACGCACGACGCACCACGCACTGAGGGAGTCATGGCAAAGGCAAAGTTCGAGCGCACCAAGCCGCATGTAAACGTCGGCACCATTGGCCACGTGGACCACGGCAAGACGACCCTGACCGCGGCCCTGACCAAAGTGTCGGCCGACAAGGGCCTCGGCACCTACATCCCCTACGACCAGGTGGCGAAAGCCTCCGAGTCGCAGGGGCGGCGCGACGCGACCAAGATTCTCACGATCGCGACGAGCCACGTCGAGTACTCGACGACCGAGCGCCACTACGCGCACGTCGACTGCCCGGGGCACGCCGACTACGTGAAGAACATGATCACGGGCGCGGCGCAGATGGACGGGGCCATTCTCGTGGTGTCGGCCGTGGACGGCCCGATGCCGCAGACGCGCGAGCACATCCTCTTGGCGCGGCAGGTGAACGTGCCGGCGATTGTCGTGTTCCTGAACAAGTGCGACCTGGTGGATGACGCCGAGCTGCTCGATCTCGTGGAGCTCGAGGTGCGGGAGCTGCTCTCCAAGTACCAGTTCCCCGGCGACGACATCCCGGTGATCCGGGGCGCGGCGCTGAAGGCGATCGAAGGCGACAAGCAGTGGGTGGCGAAGATCGAGGAGCTGCTCGCGGCGCTCGATAAGAACATCCCGGTCCCCAAGCGCGAAGTCGACAAGCCGTTCCAGATGCCGGTCGAGGACGTGTTCTCGATCACGGGCCGCGGCACGGTGGCGACGGGCCGGATCGACCGCGGCAAGATCAAGGTCGGCGAAGAGGTCGAGATGGTGGGCTTCGGGACCGACAAGAAGACGGTCGTGACGGGCGTCGAGATGTTCCGCAAGCTCTTGGATGACGGGCAGGCGGGGGACAACGTCGGGCTGCTCTTGCGCGGCGTGGAGAAGCACGAGGTGGAGCGGGGCATGGTGCTGGCGAAGCCCGGCTCGATCAAGCCGCACACGCAGTTCGAGGCGGAAGTGTACGTGCTGACGAAGGAAGAGGGCGGGCGGCACACGCCGTTCTTCAAGGGCTACCGGCCGCAGTTCTACTTCCGGACGACGGACGTAACGGGGAGTGTGGAGCTGCCGGCGGGCGTCGAGATGGTGATGCCGGGGGACAACACGAAGATGACGATCGAGCTGATCACGCCGATCGCGATGGAGGAGCAGCTGCGCTTTGCGATCCGGGAGGGTGGGCGGACGGTGGGCGCCGGTGTGGTCACGAAGATTTTGAAATAAGGACGGGAAAGTTGGAATGTTGGAAGGATGGAAAGAAAACCTTCCAACATTCCATCATTCCAACTTTCCAACGAGGTTTAGATGCGCGAGAACATCATCATGGAGTGCACCGTCTGTAAGAGTCGGAATTATTTCACGACCAAGAACCGGCGGAAGCACCCCGAGCGGGCCGAGTGGAAAAAGTTCTGCCCGCGCTGCAACAAGCAGCAGCAACACAAGGAATCGAAGTAGTGGCCACGGAGGCGCTCGCGACGGGCGAGTCCCCGCGGGGCCGGCTCGCGCAGATCGTGGGTTTCTTCCGCGATGTGCGGGCCGAGGTGCGCAAGGTCACCTGGCCCACGCTGGACGAGCTCAAGAAGGCGACCCTCGTGATCGTCGTGTTCGTGACGATCCTGGGCATCGTGATCGGTCTCATGGACACGATGTTCCAGCTCGTGTTCGTGAAGGCCGTCGCGAAGCTGTTCTGATGTCGGAGCATCGCTGGTACGCGATTCAAACGACCGCGGGCCACGAGAACAAGGTGCGGTCGCTCATCGCGCGCCGCATCGCGGAAGATCCGCGCGAGGGCGTCGAGAAGCCGATCCGGCAAGCGCTGGTCCCCACCCAGGACGTGGTGGAGATCAAGAACGGTAAGAAGGTGACAGTGGAGCGCAAGATCTATCCCGGGTACGTGCTCGTGGAGATGGTCTTGAACCAGGAAACGATCCACGTCATCAACGGCATTCAGGGCGTGATCAAGTTCGTGGGCACCGGGCGGCTGCCGATGCCGCTGCGCCCCGACGAGGTCAACCGGCTCCTCGGCGTCGAGGAAGCGGTGAAGGAAGAGGAGGCCACCGAGGAGATTCCGTTCCTGGTGGGCCAGGTGGTGGAGATCACCGAGGGACCGTTCTCGGACTTCAGCGGCACGGTGGAAGAAGTGCTGCCGGACAAGGGGAAGGTTCGCGTCTCGGTGTCGCTGTTCGGGCGGCCCACTTCGGTGGAGCTCGATTACTTGCAGCTCAAGGCACACTGACCACGGATTACGTGGGAGTCCGCTTCGCTAGGGACGCGAGATAAGGACTGACGATGGCAAAACCGATCACTGCAGTCGTGAAGCTGCAGGTGCCGGCGGGGCAGGCGACCCCGGCGCCGCCGGTTGGGACCGCACTCGGACCCCATGGTGTCAACATCATGGATTTCGTGAAGCAGTTCAACGCGCGGACCCAGAGCGCCGCCGGGATGACCACCCCGGTGGTGGTGACGATCTTCAAGGATCGCACCTTCACGTTCATCACCAAGACGCCCCCCGCGGCCGTGCTCCTCAAAAAGGAGGCGGGCATCGAGAAGGGCTCCCCCACCTCGAATCGCCAGAAGGTGGGGAAGGTCACGCGCGCGCAGCTCCAGAAGATCGCCGAGCTGAAGATGCCCGACTTGAACGCCACCGACCTCGAAGGTGCGATCAAGATGATCGCGGGGACGGCGCGCTCGATGGGCATCGAGGTCGAAGGCTGATGCGCGTCCACGGCAAGCAGTACCGCACCGCGCTCGCGACGCTCGAGCCGCAGAAGCTGTACAGCGAGCGCGATGCGGTCGACCGCGTGAAAGCGGCGGCGTTCGCCAAGTTCGACGAGTCGGTGGACATCGCGGTGCGCCTGGGCGTCGATCCCAAGCATGCCGACCAGATCGTCCGCGGCACCGTCTCCCTGCCGCACGGCACCGGCAAGAAGGTCCGGGTGCTCGTGATCGCGCAGGGCGAGAAGGCCAAGGAGGCCGAGGCGGCCGGCGCCGATCTCGTCGGCATGGAATACGTGCAGAAGATCAAGGACGGCTGGCTCGACACCGACGTGATCGTGGCGACGCCGGATGTGATGGGCCAGCTCGGTCCGCTGGGCAAGGTGCTGGGCCCGCGGGGCCTGATGCCGAACCCCAAGGCCGGCACGGTGACCATGGACGTCGCCAAGGCGGTCAAGGAGCTGAAGGCGGGGAAGATCGAGTTTCGTGTCGATAAGAGCGGCATCGTGCACGCGCCGATCGGCAAGAAGTCGTTCGCGGCCGAGCAGCTCGCCGTCAACCTCCATGCGTTCATGGAGGCGATCGTCAAGGCGAAGCCGTCGGCCGCGAAGGGCCATTACGTCCGGTCGGTGACGGTCTCGAGCACCATGGGGCCGGGCGTCCCGGTGGATCCGGCGGGGTACCACGTATGAAGCACACCAAGGCGCAGAAGCAGGAGATGGTGACGGGGCTGTCGGCCCAGCTCGCCGGAGCGCCGACGCTGTTCGTCACCGACTTCACGGGGCTCGACGTCGCCCAGATCACCAGCCTGCGGCGCAAGCTGCGCGCGGCCGGCGTCGAGTACGTCGTGGTGAAGAACACGCTGGCGCGGCGCGCCCTGACGGACGCGCAGCGCGCCGGCATCGAGCCGCACCTGGCCGGCCCGACGGCGCTGGTGCTGGGCGGCGCGGACCCCGTGGCGCCCGCGAAGGTGCTGACGGAGTTCGCCAAGGAGCACGAGAAGCCGCGGATCAAGATCGGCCTGGTGGAGGGGAAGACCGTCACGGCCGATCAGGTGAAGCAGTTCGCGTCGCTAGCGTCGAAACCGGAGCTGCTCGCCCAGCTGGGCGGCGTGCTCCAATCGCCGATGGCCGGATTCGTCGGCGCGCTGAACGGCTTGCTGTACATGATGGTGGGGGCCCTCGAGGCCCTGAAAAACAACCGGGTGGGAGAGACGACACATGGCAACGCAAACTAGTTTGAGCATCGACGACTTGCTGGAAGCGATCGGCAACCTGTCGGTGGTCGAGCTTTCGCAGCTCATCGAGAAGTTCAAGGACAAGTTCGGCGTCACGATCGCGGCGCCCGCGCCGCCGCCTGCCCCACCGGCCGGTGGGGCAGGCGGCGGCGCGGCGGCGGCGGCGGTCGAGGAGAAGACCGAGTTCACGGTCATCCTCAAGGCCGGCGGCGAGAAGAAGATTCAGGTGATCAAGGAGGTCCGCGCGATCACCAGCTTGGGTCTCAAGGAAGCCAAGGACCTCGTGGAAGGCGCGCCCGGTACCGTAAAGGAAGGCGTGTCCAAGGCCGAAGCCGAAGAAATCAAAAAGAAGCTCGAAGCACAGGGCGCCGTCGTCGAGCTGAAGTAGCCTCGGACGAACGCGCCGGGCCATTCGGGCCCGGCGGCGCGTTCCGGGTCTCACTTCGGTTCTACGACATGCACGGATTCACCACAGCCCTGCTCGCTGGTACGAGCCCCTCTGTCCACCCCCCGACCGCTTCGGGTCCGGGGGCGGCGGGGCCTTTTGCGTTGCCTGAGGTTTTGACATGACGACCAAGACACTGCCGGTTCTGTCGTTCGCGAAGCTCGAGACGGGCATGCCCATGCCCCATCTCCTCGACATCCAGACGCGGGCCTTCCAGTCCCTGCTGCAGCCGGACGGGAAGGGCGCCGAGCGCTCGGACGTCGGGCTGGAGCGGGTGTTCAAGGACCTGTTCCCGATCCAGGACGTGAACGGCAATTACTCGCTCGAGTTCGTGAAGTACGGGCTCGGGGAGGCGAAGTACACGGTCGAGGAGTGCATCGAGCGCGACATGACGTACTCCGTCCCCCTCAAGGCCACGCTGCAGCTCGTGGTCATGGAGGAGGTCGGGGAGACGGTCAAGACCAAGCGCCCGAAGAACATCATCGAGAAGGAAGTGTATCTCGGCGTGCTGCCGATCCTCACGCCGCTCGGCACGTTCGTGATCAACGGCGCGGAGCGCGTCATCGTGTCGCAGCTGCACCGCTCCCCGGGCGTCGTGTTCGAGGAGAGCATCCACCCCAACGGCCAGCGCCTGTTCTCGGCACGCATCATCCCGTTCCGGGGCTCGTGGGTCGAGTTCACGATCGACATTCACGACGTGATCTACGTCCACATCGACAAGAAGAAGAAGTTCCCGGCGACGGCGCTGCTGCGGGCGTTCGGCTACGGCACCAACGCCGAGATCCTGAAGCTGTTCTACGCGACGAAGGACATCGACATCACGGGCAAGCTCGAGGGCCGCGCCCAGAAGCGCGAGGTCCTGGGCACGCTGCTCGCGGCCGACGTCCCCGATCCGGAGAACAAGAAGGGCGAGCCGCTGGCCCGCGTGGGCGACGAGCTGACGCTGGAGCGCTTCAACGCATTCCGCCGCGCCGGCATCACCGGCGTCAAGGTGTTCGCGGGCTACACCGCCCTCGACCTGCGCGAGGACGCGCAGCCGACGACGACGCAGCAGCAGCAGGGCAAGCACGTCCTCGCCTTCGACGTGGCCGACCCGGAGACGGGCGAGGTCGTCGCCGAGGCGGGGCGCGAGGTGTCCGACACGCTCAAGAAGAAGCTGATCAAGGCCGGCGTGACCAAGGTGGACGTGCTCCTGCCCGCGGGCCGGAGCGAGTCGCCGCTGATCAAGAACACGCTCGTCAAGGACCCGACCCACACCGAGGCCGAGGCGCTGGAGCAGATCTACACGCTGCTGCGCCCGGGCGAGGCGCCGAACCTCGAGACGGCGCGCCAGGCGCTGGAGCGGCTGTTCTTCCACCCCAAGCGCTACGACTTGGGCCGGGTGGGACGGTACAAGATCAATCAGCGGCTCAAGGTGGGCGCCGCCAAGGACAACACCGTCCTCACCGAGGACGATTTCATCGCGATCATCCGCTACCTGATCGAGCTGTCGGAAGGGCGCGGCTACACCGACGACATCGACCACCTCGGCAACCGCCGCGTGCGCTCGGTGGGCGAGCTGATCGCCAACCAGTTCTCGGTGGGCCTGTCGCGCATGGCGCGGCTGATCAAGGAGCGGATGAGCATCAACAACGATCCGGAGCGGATCACGCTCGACGACCTGGTCAACGCGCGCACCGTCAGCGCGGTGATCCAGGCGTTCTTCGGCTCGTCGCAGCTGTCGCAGTTCATGGATCAGACGAACCCGCTCGCCGAGCTGACGCACAAGCGGCGCCTCTCGGCGCT
>WNGN01004038.1_pt1 | contig 10797 bp, 11 predicted proteins | sample 5400561 | NCBI WGS metagenome assembly WNGN01 (sample SAMN13153379, study PRJNA577476) | soil metagenome | isolation source: 115 cm soil or saprolite under Garry oak tree replicate 2 | place: USA:California | collected 2016-06-15 | reverse complement strand
CAGCATATTTGCTTCCTTCACCTCACCGAGCGGCACCTCGAAGGCGCGGGCGATTGCGTCTTCCACAAGGCCCTCCCGCAAACCGATGCGCAAGTCTCCCGTGAGAATCTTGACTACGTATTGGCCTTCACGCGCGGAAAGTCTTGCCAAGCGTGATTGTAATAGCTCGGTTTTTGCAACTGGACCCCGGGCTTTGTGCAACGCCTCGAAGAAATCGTGCGACTGCACGAGGGTAAATGGTTCGGGTTTGGTTCTGCCGCCGAGTGCTTCGAACGCAGTTTTCCCGGCGTCGCCGTGGCTGTGTGCGATGCGGTGAAATTCCGCATCGCCTAATTCCGCTGCACCCAAAATTGCGCGATAAATGATAGATCCTCCCACTTGCAATGTCCGGAGGTCGCTCTGCGCAAAAGCTCTCCCGGTAAAGTAGGTCGTCTCAATCGGAAGCTGATCTTGATCAAGCGTGCGCAAGTGATCGGCCAACAGGCGAATCTTTTCCAGCTTCGCCGGCGTAGCGGCAATCGCTTCACCGACCGTAGCAAACGTGCCGAATTCGGATTTGCGAAGGACTAATGTGCCCGCCGTACTGTTCCGATTTGCGGGCGACGCATCTCTGACATTTTTTTTCGGCAGGGCGAGCTCCATTTGATTGTCTTCGGTCAGCGCCCACGCCTCCACACCACGGTCTCGCAGATCGCGCGCGAAGTCTGACGCGAAACCGTGGAGCGTGAACACCCGTTTCGGCTTCACAAGATCGACATATCGAACTAGGTCGTTGTAATCAGCATGGTCCGAGAGAGGAAATGCAACGTCAACTTGGTAGCGATAGACTGCATTCGGGTCGACCGCCCAACCGCTGATCATCGCGACGCGTTTACGCGGAATTTTCTCCAGCATAGGCGACCGATTCGCGCTCGGCGGGCAGATCAAAACTTTTCCCCCAACGTCGTTCGCATTGTAGCGGACATATTTGCAAAATGATTGGTCGAACTGCTCGTAGATGCGGGTCATCTGGTACACGGAGCCGTGCAACATGGGTGTGAGCCCAGCTCCGTCGAGCGAGGAGAGAATTTCCTGCGCTTTTCCTAACGAGTAACCGAGCAGCACGGGCACTTCCCCCTCCTCAATTGTTTCGCGACAAAAAGCGACTACCTGATCGATTACATGTTCGGTTGGCGGAAATCGGTAGCGCGGCAAGCCAAAGGTCGTTTCCATGATTAATGTATCGGCTTGCCGCCATTCCGCCGGCTCGGCGGATTTGCCTGGACGCAGTTTGAAGTCGCCGGTGTAAAGCAACGTTTCTTCCTTAGTGAAAAGGAGAAATTGCGCCGAACCAAAAATATGACCGGCGGCTAACAGCATTAGATCGACATCATGCACGATTCGTCTTTCACGAAATGGTAGTACATGCTCCGTTCGTTTGCCCGGCAGTCGAGCCTGCATCAAACGCGCGGTTCGCTCGGAGACGATGATCTCATCGTGCAGGGCGATGTGATCGCTATGCGCGTGCGAGACAAAGGCCAAGCGCTTCGCGTCCCAAGGGTCGAGCCACAGGTCCTGCTCCGGCAAGTAAACACCGCGGTCATAACGGATATCGATCACCGGAAAAGTTATACGCGAATTTTAAGAGGAAAAATGGTTTAGTTGAACACACGAAAAGCGTCGTCCCATTCTCAGGTCCGGTCCTAGTTTCTTCGTTTTCTGATGTTGTGTTGATAGCCGCAGCATTGACACGCCATGTCAGAACCGGTTTTATTGAGTCGATGAAGTTTGCCGCACCGCTCGGCTTGATCTTTTTTGCCTTAACTGGTTTCAGCGTAGGGGCGGTCGAAGAACCCAGGATTCTCGAAAAAGTGACGCCGCTCCCCGTCGCGTTGAGCAACGATTTCCAGTTCCGGAAAACGAAGCTGTTTTTCTTGAGCGAAAAAGCACCCGAACGAGCCCAGGCGCGACAGACGACTAGCACCCTTTCACCTGGATCGCTTTCAGGCAGTTCAGCGCCGGCTCAGAAAACGCTGACGCTTCAGGACGTGCCGATCACCTTTGAGCGTCAATACCGTCTCTTCGGCGCAGTGACGAGGCTGGATCAACGCCAACGCTATGGTGATTACTTCGATTTTTTTTGGCATGCCCGGAGGGCGGCCAATCTGACCGTGCGCTTGGAATATCGCCAGGAGAAACTGCACTCCTTCGTCCAAGCGCAGGAGATTTCCTATCCAAACGTTCACGGGACTCATAAAACGGAATTCAAAGTCGTTGGCGATGATTACTTTGACGACGGACGGGTGATCGCCTGGCGTTGCTTGCTCATTGAAAATGGGCGGATTGTGTCGGAGAACCGCTCCTACATGTGGGAGTAAGCGGGAACGGGCGGTTCTAAGATAGCTTTTCCAAGGTCTCAGGTTCAACACTGCGTGGAAGCTTCCAGGTTTGACAGCGTGCCTGTCGATCTTGTATCTTCTGTAGAGTAAACGTGGAGTCATCGATTCAAGTAGGGGTAAACGGTCCAGCCGTATGGGTGAAAGTAGAGGGTAAAGGAAATTTCCTGAACAGCGGGAACCTGAAGGAGTTTGCTCGCGCGATGCTGGACCGCGGTTATCGCGAATTTGTAATCGATTTGGCAGATTGCGCAATGATGGATTCCACCTTTATGGGTACGATGGCCAGCGTGGCGCTGCGCTTGAAGGAGCTCGGCCGTGGCCATCTGCACGTCGTTCACTGCGGGAATCGCAGCCGGGAACTCCTCTCTGGGCTTGGTCTTGATCAAATCTTCAGTATTCATGTCGATGGTGCGGCACCGCCTGAATGCGAGGCGTTCCAGCGCCGTCCCTCTGGCGAGGCGCCAAAGGGAGAAAAACAGGAGCAAATGCAGACGATGTTGGAGGCGCACGAAGCCCTTTGCGAGGCGGCGCCGGAAAATCTCACCCGTTTTAAAGACGTCCTCGATTATCTAAAACAAGACCTTCATCACGAGACGCCTTCGAAGTAAGCTGGCCCTTGCTCATGTGGCCGACCCTTCTCTTCGGACTGCTTCTCGCGTCTGTGGCCGGGTGGATTCTTACTGCCTACTCCCAAAGGCAGCGGATTCGCACGCTGGAACGCTCTCATGAGGAAATTCAGGTCGAGGAAACACTTGTTTTCGATTTTCTGCACGGGCTCGGCGAAGCCTTTAGCGAAACCATTCGACCTCATGAACTGCACCGGCTCATCGTCGAGGGCGCGACGCGCATTCTCGACGCACACGGTGGCGCACTTTATATGGCCGATCGTACGGGAGGAAAGCTCACGCCGGCGTTCATTTCCAAAGGCTGTCCCCCGCTGGTCGATGTTCCGCCGAACATTGTGCAGCAAGCGGCCGCCACACCCATCGCGCTCGAGAGTTACTTGCGGCTGCACGCGATCGCTCCAGGTGAGGGGATGATCGGTCGGGTCTGGCAATCAGGGCAGCCAGTTTGTTTGAGCGAATTCTCCGAGGCGCCGGAGTTGGCGAATTTGCGCAAGAGTGCTTTCGGCACTGCGTCGGTCATGGCCGCATCGCTCTCCTACGGAAAACAAGACCTGGGTGTCCTCGCCCTCGCGAATGGCCCGATGGGCGCGCCGTTTTCGCAAGGCGACTTTGTGGTTTTTAAATCGATCGCCGAGCAGTCGGCCTTTGCGCTCTATAACGCCATCATCTATTCGATGGCGAACGAAAAGAAGCGGCTGGACCACGATCTTGAGATCGCGCGTGATATTCAGCGTATTTTGCTTCCGGCCGAAGCGCCAGCCATCAACGGATTTGAGATTAGCGGCATCAATGTGCCAGCCCGCCAGGTGAGCGGCGATTATTTCGATTACATCCATGTCGATGACGAACGGCTTGGAGTTGCCATCGCCGATGTTTCCGGCAAAGGCGTTCCCGCGTCGCTCATCATGGCGATTTGCCGCAGCGTTTTACGCAGCGAGGCGGCACGGAATCCTTCCCCGGCGAATGTCTTGCAAAAAGTAAACCGGCAACTTTATCCTGATATCAAGGAGGACATGTTTATCAGCATGGCCTACCTCATTCTCGATCACGGGCACAATGGTGTCACGCTCGCACGCGCCGGGCATGACGCGCCCTTGCTCTACAAACGCCAGTCCCAAAGCGTTACGCCGATCAAACCGCCGGGAATGGTCGTTGGAATTGACAGTGGAAATGTGTTCGATAGGATTACAGGCGATTTCGCCGTCCCGCTCGAGCGCGATGATTGCCTCGTTCTTTACACCGATGGCGTGACGGAAGCGCTCGATACCGAAGGAAACGAATTCGGTCTTGAACGCACGATCCAATCGGTCCGCGCCAGCGCGACCGATGGCGCACAAGCGATCATAAGGCAAGTCATCGATGATGTACGTAATTTTACCGGTTCGCATCCCCAAAGCGACGACATCACCTTGATTGCCATTCGTAAAACATGAAAAAGATTCCTGCTACTGAACGACGCGAAGAAACTGAAAAATCGGCATCGGCAAAATCGGCACCTTCATCCGCGCCGGCTGCGTCCGATGTTGAGCGAGGTGAAGCGGATGATCCGATGGCCGGTTTGCAAGCGGACCTCGACAGGTTTCGCGATCTCGCGTTGCGCAGCCAGGCCGATTTCGAGAATTACAAAAAGCGCGCTGCACGCGAAAAGGAAGACGCGATCAAGTACGCGAACAGCTCGTTGCTGGAGCGACTCGTGACCATTGTCGATAATTTCCAGCTCGGCCTCGAAGCCGCGCGAGGCGAAGGCGAACGATCTCCAATTTATTCCGGAATGACGCTCGTCCTGAAACAACTCAATGATTTTCTGGCCGAGAATGGATTGCAACCAATCGAAGCGGAGGGAAACCAATTCGATCCAAACCTGCACCAAGCGATTGCGCATGAGCCGAGCAAGGAGTTTCCGGAAGGTACCGTCATCCGTCAGACGCGCCGCGGTTACCGGTTAAAAGACCGCTTGCTGCGGCCGTCGAGCGTGGTCGTTTCAAGCGGACCGGTAAAATAATTGCGCGGTTTGTCATTTCCGTGCGAAGTCGAGAGTGGACGAAAGACATGGAGGGCAGCGGCGAGAGAGTCGGGAGGCGAACGAGTCAAATCTTTTGCTGTTCCATGTTGATCTTGCACAGAGCACGCCTGCGATCATGAGCGCGAGTAAGCCTGAGAATCCATTGGCGACATCCAGGCCTGCCCGCGGGAGCCCTGGCGAAAGCGAGTAATCCGCGGTTCAAAGAAATGGCCACGACGAAACGCGATTATTACGAGATCCTGGGCGTCGATCGAAATGCCGCCGGGGAAGAGGTCAAGCGGGCGTATCGCAAACTCGCGGTCAAATTTCATCCGGACAAAAATCCCGATGATCCCCATGCCGAGGAAAAATTCAAGGAGCTCGGCGAAGCCTACGATGTCCTTATGGATCCGGATAAACGCGCCGCCTACGATCGCTTTGGGCACGCCGCTTTTGCCCAAGGCGGCGCCGGTTTCGGCCGCGGCGATTTTCATGATCCCTTCGAGATTTTCCGTGAAGTTTTTGGCGGAGGTGGAATCGGCGGCGGAATTTTCGAAACATTCTTCGGGGGCGGCGGTACGAGCGCGGAAGATCGACAGCGTGGATCCGACTTGCGCTACGACATGCAGATCAAGCTCGAGGAGGCGGCTTTTGGTGTCGAAAAGGAGATTGAAATCGAGAAGCTCGACACCTGTGATAAATGTGATGGGAGCGGCGCTGAGCCAGGTTCGCGCACTATTAATTGTCCCACCTGCGGTGGCCGCGGCCAGGTAATCAGCTCGCGTGGATTTTTTCAGGTGTCGCAAACTTGTCCGCGTTGCCGCGGCGCGGGCCAGATCATCGAGAAACCGTGTCGCCAGTGTGACGGGGAAGGACGCGTGGAAAAACTAAGCCGCGTTAAATTGAAGATTCCGGCTGGAATCGGCGAGGGCTCACGGCTGCGATCCTCGCGCAATGGCGAGGCCGGTATTCGTGGCGGTCCCCAAGGCGACCTTTATGTGGTCATTCACATTAAGGAACACAAAGTTTTCCAGCGGGACGGCGACAATCTTTATTGTGAAGTGCCGATTTCTTTTTCGGTTGCGGCCTTGGGGGGCGAGATCGACGTGCCGACCCTCGAAGGCAGAGCGCATTTAAAAGTACCGCCCGGCACGCAGAGCGGTCAGATGTTCAGGCTCCGCGGAAAGGGAATCGCCAATGTTAACGGGCGCGGCCGGGGTGATCTGCTCGCGCGGCTGATCGTCGAGGTGCCATCACACCTGAACGTCGAACAGCGCCGGAAGCTCGAGGAATTTGCCGAGCTTTGCGGCGACGAAAATACGCCGTTGCGCAAAAGCTTCTTCGAACGAGCGAAAGAATTTTTCCAGGATGCCTGATTCAACGGGGTCATTCGTTTCCTGTTCTGTCTTGTCTGTGTAAATCCGCTTAATCCGCGAGTAGGATTGTCATGCACCGCTTTTACATCTCGCCGGAGCATTGGAACCCCGACGCGCTTGTGTTGACTGGATCGGAAGCCCACCATGCGCGCGATGTCCTGCGCATGAAGCGCGGCGAAAAGCTTGTTCTCTTCAACGGACGCGGTCGCGAAATCACTGCCGAGATTATTGATCTTAGCGGCGACGAAATTCGATTGCGGAAACTGCACGAAGCGGAAGGGGCGCCGTTGCGCTGCCGGATTGTTCTGGGACAGGCGATTCCCAAAGGAAAAAACATGGAGTTGATTGTGCAGAAGGCGGTCGAGATCGGCGCGGCCGAGATTGCGCCGATCATTTCCGATCGCACCGTTGTGCAGGTCGATTCGGAAAGCGCCGCGCAAAAACAGGCGAAGTGGCAGCAAATTGCGATTGAGGCAGCCAAGCAATGTGGACAGAACTGGCTGCCGCGCGTGCGCGTGCCGAAAAAACTCCCGGAGTTTTTTGACGCAGCAATCAGCCTGCAGTCGGTTCAGACATCGAATAGCGATGTGGCTACGACGTTCGATCTGCAACTGATCGGATCGCTTCAGCCCGAAGCACAACATCTAAAAAAAATCCTCGCCGATTATTCGAGCGAACATCGGCATCGTCCCCGGAACGTACTGATGCTTATCGGGCCGGAAGGCGATTTCACACCGGCGGAGCTTGCGCTCGCCCGCCGCCACGGGTGCCGCCCGATCACGTTGGGCCCCATCATCCTGAGGGTGGAAACCGCCGCGATCTATTGCCTCAGCATTCTCTCCTACGAATTGCTGGTGTAGTTACGTCACATGTTCACTCCGCTGCAGGCCGGTGGGTGCAACCGCCTGTTCGAAAACGTTACTCCGCAATCGCCGCTTCGACGGCAGATTCCGCGGGCAAGGCGGGAGCTCCCGCCCTCTTGTCCGGTGGCGCGGGTTCGATCGAAACAATTGCAAACTGAGCGGAGCCCTGATCGGTGCTGAGAGAGACAGTTTCGCCGACTTTGTGTCCGAGCAACGTCTGGCCGATCGCGGTTTGATATGAAATGATGTTCCGGTCGGGGTCGCCGTCCCACGCGCCAAGGATGGTATAGGTTTCTTCCTTGTTCGAACCCAAATCGCGCAGTCTAACGATCGTGCCGATGGAAACGCGCGACGCATCCGCGTTTTCAAACGAGGTCCCGCGCGCGTTGTGCAGCATTTGTTCGACCTCGGCCTTGCGGCGCATGAGCACGGTTTGCATTTGCTTGGCCGCCTTAAACTCAAAATTCTCGCTAAGATCACCATATGATCTTGCAATCGCGATTTCCTTGGTGTTCTCGGGAATTTTCTTTTTGACGAGCTCTTCGTATTCGACTTTGCGTCTTTCGAGACTGCTCCACGAAACAATCAAAGGCGCGGCTTTTTCTTGCGGTTGTGCGCCTGTAATCATGCTTGCCAGTTCTGGATAAAGTTTAACGATCCGTGCCAGAAGCGAGCGCTTCGTCAGCTCGTCAAATAATGGGCTGAGCTGAAGCTGTCGCATTGCATCTCGAGCGACTCCGATTTCGCCATCCGCAAATATCTGGCCAAGTAATTGTCGATCTTCCGCAAAGACGCGATACAACTTGCTGCCGCGATTAGGGGCGTTGTGCTGTTCGCGTTCAAGCGCTGCCAAAATGGCGCCGAGCAATTTCGGTGTGACCAGCTCGCTCCAGTTCTCCCGTTCGCTGCATAGCCAAACAAGCATCTCGCTCGTGGCGGAATGTTCGCGAATGCTGCGTTCGAGGATCGCCCTAAGTTCGGCATGCTGCCCTGCCTCGCCAAAGATGCGCGGTATCTGCGCGACCATTCGACCGTGACTTCCTTGCATCAATTGCAACGCCCGTTCAGTCCAGCGAGATCCGAGCGCGGCTGGTAGGGCTTGCAAGACCCTTTTCTCTTTTGCCGCCGGCAATTTCGGCAAGATCGTCATCAAACGTTTCTCTTCATCGAGGATCAATTTCGAAAGCGTTAAACCGATGTGCGTTGTGTTCAGTTGGGGGACGCGCTCGAGCAAATCGTCCCGCGCGATGACCAGTTCGAAAGCAAGCTCAGGATGTATTTTCTGATTGCGCGTCGCCACGTTCTCAACCGTGGCGACGATCGGTTGCAATTGTTTTTCCGGTTCTTTGAATTGCTGATGAAATTTTATGATTTGCTCGAGCGCCACGATTTGCTCTTTTGGATGCCGCGCCTGGCCGAAAGAAACGATTAATTCGTCAGTGTGCGAGACACCTTCGCCGCGTAGTTGAATCGGCTCGGTCTTTTTCGCAGGAATCGAGAAAGCGCCGCTCGCTTTGAGTAATTTCTTCGTGGATTCCCACCAGCGTTTCCATTCCGCTTCGCTGAAAACATCGCCCACCAACCAATCACCGATCTCCGCAACAGTCGCCTGGCCGCCGAGACTTTCGAGAATATTTCGCACCGTGGCCACCGGGTCTTCCCTGGCGAGTTTTTTGATCGACATCAGGTCGCTCGCCTTGCGTGCGAGAAAATGTTCGGGCGCAAGCGGCGCAAGATTTTCCGCCGCGTACTGGGCCTGCATGGGATGCGATTTCTTGCCCGCAAAATCGATCACGATCTGGTTGAGGAGAAGGTTCCATTCCGTCACGCGACCGAACCCCCAACTCTTGTGCAAACAAAACGTGCCCGGCTTCAACTTTTCGAGCTGCTCGGCGCCTTTTGAAGTCAGCTTTCCCGATTCGACGAGTTTTTCCAGCTCCGTTTCCACAATGCGAGTCGCACAAGCTACGACTAACGTCGATCTTGGCGAGAGAAAACTAGCGCGAGAATCGCGTTTGCGATTGCGATAAAGCGTAGCCCGTGAAACGATAGCGCGCCGTGACCACCAGCATTTGGTTTTGGATCGCCTTTCACGTCGGCGTCTTCACCGCGCTAATCGTCGATCTGGTCAGTTTCAAGCGCCGCGATCGCGAACTGAGCATGCGGGCTGCGACGCAACGGAGCGTTCTATGGGTAATCCTTTCGCTTTGTTTCAGTGTGGTCGTCTGGCGGCTGAAGGGTCCGCAGAGCGGCGTCGATTTTCTCACGGGCTACCTCATCGAATATTCACTGAGCGTCGATAACATCTTCGTTTTTGTGTTGATTTTTGCTTATTTTCGCGTGCCGCCGCGCGCGCAGCATCGCGTCCTCGTCTGGGGGATTGTCGGTGCCCTTGTCATGCGCGGAGTCATGATCTTGTGCGGTATCGCTTTGGTGCAACGCTTTCATTTTGTTCTCTATCTGTTCGGCCTGTTCCTCCTGATCACTGCGTTGCGAATGTTTTTCGGCAAACATGAACGGCGCGATTTCGGGGAAAGTTGGGTGATATGGCCGCTGGATGCTGACCCCGCTGGCCCTGGCGCTGATCGCGATCGACATCATGGATCTCGTCTTCGCGGTCGATTCGATTCCCGCAGTCTTCGCCATCACACAGGACCCATTTATTGTCTATACTTCAAACATTTGCGCGATCATCGGTTTGCGATCGCTCTACTTTCTGCTCGCGCGTTTGATAGATCGTTTCGTCTACCTACAAACGGGGCTCGCGTTCATTCTCGGCTTCGTGGGGATCAAAATGATCGTCGCGGATTATTACCTGATTTCTAACTGGATCTCGTTGGGTGTCATTGTGCTCGTCCTGGCTGTGACGATCACAATTTCGATGATTGTGACCGAACGCCGTGGCGTGGCCGGCAATCGAAAATAAAGTGTTGCTTTCGTCGTTCAAAATCTGTTTAGCTATGGGAAAGGACGCTTTATGAAGAACCTGATTGTCATCGCGCTAACCTTGGGACTTGCCGGAAGCTTACTCGGGGACATCCAGGATCCGCCGGCGAACGATTATGGGCCAACGCGGAAACTTGGCCGCGGCCTCTCCAATTTTTTCCTGGCGCCGGCTGAAGTTTTCGTGACCGTTACAACAGTCAACACATATGACGGCAACGCCGCGGCCTTCGGTTATGGCATGGTGCGCGGAATCGGCCGCTCAGCCACAAGACACGTTGCTGGCTTTCTTGAGGCTGTGCTCGCGCCGTTTCCTGCATGGCGCGAAAGTTATTACCCGCTGCTGCCGAGCGATATTCCATACATTCACGCTGGCTATTCAGAATTTCCGCCTGAGCTCGGCAACGAATCGAAATACCCCTACGTGCGGAATTATTAGGAAAGATAGGCGTGCTTGCCTATCATGACCGAACGGCATCAGGCCTGCCGCGATCAAGGAAAATCTGGACAGGGATCCGTCTCCTCGTGTTGACGGCGCTCAGCGGCGACGTACAAGATACGGCGACACGTTAAGGCTGCCGAGCGATGCAATCGCGACCCTTTTCCAAG